>Ga0209536_100003263_pt1 | contig 26106 bp, 25 predicted proteins | sample DeeMarSeWOR28_12_FD_187461 | JGI IMG/M metagenome (GOLD analysis project Ga0209536, IMG submission 187461) | Marine sediment microbial communities from White Oak River estuary, North Carolina - WOR-2-8_12 (SPAdes) (version 2) | ecosystem: Environmental > Aquatic > Marine > Intertidal zone >...
CACGATTCCAAACTCGTCGCGCTCGTACGCGGTAACGCGACCCGACGGGTACACATGCCACCGCTCTCCATCGACTTCGATCGTCCGCCGCGCCATGCTCACGCCACTCCTTCCGGGAAGTTCTCCAGGTCGTGCTTCACGTCGGCCATGAAGCGATCCGCATCGGCACCGTCTACGACGCGGTGATCATAGGACAGCGAGAGGAGGCCCATCGTGCGAATCGCGATGACGTCCTGTCCGTCGTCGAGGGTGATCACCTTGGGCCGCTTTTCGATCGAGCCGATCCCGAGGATCGCCACTTGGGGCTGGTTGATGATCGGCGCCCCGGCAAACGAGCCGAACACGCCGGGGTTCGTGATCGTGAACGTGCCCTGCTGCACCTCATCCGGCGAGAGCCGCTTCGAGCGCGCGCGCTCCGCCAGGTCTGCCACCTGCTTGCCGATGCCCAAGAGTGACAGCTCGTCCGCCTTCTTGAGGACCGGCACGATCAGCCCCCAATCGAGGGCTACGGCAACACCGATGTTGATGGGCTGGCGGTAGATGATAGAGTCGCCGCTCACCGACGCGTTGAGAATCCGGTGCTTCCGCAGGTTGTCCGCGATGACCTTGATGATGAACGTGAGGTACGTCGGGTTCGAGCCGCGCTCCTGGTAGCTCTGCTTCACCGCCGCGCGAATGCGGCCCACGCGTGTGTAGTCGATCTCGTAGTAGCTGGTGACGTGCGCCGAGACCTTGCGCGACATCACCATGTGGTCGGCCGTCAGCTTGCGAATCCGACTCATCGCCACGACCTCGTCGCCAGGCCACGCCTCGACGGTCGGGTGCACGACCTCGTGCGACGCGGGCGGCGCTGCCGTCGCGGGCGGTGACGGGCGGGCCGGCACCTCGGGCGCCTCTGCCGCCTGCTGCTCGATGTACGTCAGGAGATCCTTCTTGGTCACCCGGCCCGCGTGCCCGGAGCCGGCAACAGCGGCAAGATCCACTCCGTGCTCAACCGCCATCCTCCGCACCAGTGGTGTCGACCGACGTCGCAGCCGGTCATCGGCCGTCTCCTCTGCAGGTGCCGCGGCACGCTCAGGCTCCGGGCTCGGCGGCGCTTCGGGTGGCGACGCCGGCTGGGCTGCTGATTTCGGCGTGCTCGATGTGGGCTCGGGCTCCGCCGGCTCCTTCGCGGCGTCGGCCGGCGCGGGGGGAACGACGTCGCCCGCCTCCCCTTCGGTATCGATCACGGCAACAACGGTCTCGACGGCAACCGTCTCTCCCTCATCGACCTTGATCTCCGCCAGCACACCCTCGGTCGGCGACGGGATCTCCGCGTCCACCTTGTCGGTCGAGATCTCGAGAATCGCCTCATCCCGTTTCACCGAATCGCCGACCTTCTTGAGCCAACGCGAGACGGTCCCCTCGGCGATGGACTCGCCCATCTGCGGCATGATTACATCAACACGCGCCATCCGTGATCTCCTGCGCGATCACTCCAGGATCGCCGTTGTCCATGTGCCGTGTGTGAGAGTCTGCCGGCCTCGCCTGCACGCACTGCCCTAACCTGACGGAGGTGCCATCACATGCGAGCCTGTAAGATAACGGGAGGCCGGCGGGTTCTGCGAGCGACGGAACCCGTCCGTCAGAATGCGAGCAGGTGCCGCGCCTGCGCGACGATGTCGTCAGTCTGCGGGAGCACGAAATCCTCGAGCGACGGCGCGTACGGCAGCGGCGTGTCGGCCGCCGTCACCCGGAGGATCGGTGCGTCCAGCCACTCGAACGCCCGCTCGCTGACCCGGGCCGCGATCTCGCCGGCGATGCCCCCCGTTCGCGTGTCTTCGTGCACCACCAGCAGCCGGTTCGTCTTTCGGACGGAACGGACGATAGCATCGTCGTCCAGCGGCAAGAGTGTACGGAGATCCAGGACCTCGACCGATGCGCCGTCCTCGGTCGCAAGCCGGTCGGCAGCATCCAGGACCTTCCACACCATCGCCGACCACGTGACCACGGTGAGATCGGTTCCCTCCCGTGCCACCCGGGCTTCACCGATTCGCGTGACCACATCGTCCCCGTCCGACAACTCGTCCTTGATCCGCCGATAGAGGAACTTGTGCTCGAAAAAGATCACCGGATCGTCGTCGCGGATCGCCGCTTTGATCAGCCCCTTCGCATCCTTCACGGTGGCCGGGCAGACGAGCTTCAGACCGGGCGTGTGGAAGAACGCCGCTTCGGGCATCTGCGAGTGGAAGGGCCCCCCCCGCACGTAGCCCCCCGCGGGTCCGCGAATCACGATCGGTGTGGCGAGACCGGCCCGGTAGCGGGCCGTGGCGACATAGTTGGTAATGATGTCGTACGCGCAGGCAATGAAGTCGATGAACTGCATCTCGGCCACCGGCCGCAAGCCCATATGCGCGGCACCCGCAGCCGCACCGACGATGGCCGCCTCGCTGATGGGGGTATCGATAACGCGATCCGCGCCAAAGCGGTCCCGGAACCCGTCCGTGAGCTTGAACGCCCCGCCGTAGGCTCCAATGTCCTCCCCGAGGAGGAAGACGCGGTCGTCCCGCTCCATCTCCTCCGCAAGGCCCTGCCGGATGGCCTCGAGGTACGTCACGACACTCATGGCGTGTGGGCCGGACCGCGGGACCGGATAGTGGTACCTATGAGCGTGAGGATCGGGCTCGCGTCACGCAGCCGAGGCACCGTAGCCGACCGCTTCGACGGCGGCCACCAGGGCTGCAGCGTCCGTGCGCCCATCGTCGAAGTCCACGTCCGCCGAGCCGCCTTCCTGGTCGACGAAGACGGCAAATACACCGTCCACGCCCTGCAACGCATCCTCGACCTTCTTCTTGCAGTGTCCGCACGTCATGCCCGTGATCGCGAGCTTCGCTGAAGCCATCCCGACCTCATCCTGTTTGGGTGTAGGCAATCTCGACCCTGGCGGACGCCCCAACGTCCGCCGACGCGCTGCTCGGCCCGTCACGTGCGCCGGGTGGACGCTGTGGCAGCGCTAGTAGGCGCCGCGGGCCGTGTGGTCCCGGTCGACGAGCGTGTGCACCGTAGTGAGGAACCGCTTGCCGAACTTGTCCACTTCGCTCTCGCCGACCTGATCGGTGCCGAGCGTGATCAACGTGTAGTGCCCACCCTCGGCCTCCACCCTCAGGTTGACGGTGCCGATCGCACCCTGGTAGGTCCTCGAGCGGTGGTCCTGTGCGAGTGTCTGGAGGCTCCCGCCGAAGTAGCGGTCCGCTTCGGCAAGGACGTCGTCCGGCGATACGTGGGTCCGATGGAAGTAGCGCATTCTCAGTGATTGCCCGAAGGTGTGAAGGTCCTGAGTCGCAGGCTGTTGCCCACGACACTGAGACTCGAAGCCGCCATGGCGGCGCTCGCCACGATCGGGCTGAGCAGCACGCCCGTCAAAGGATACAACACGCCCGCGGCCAACGGGATACCCAGCACGTTGTACACGAACGCGAAGAACAGATTGCCACGGATGGTGCGCATTGTTCGGCGCGACAGCTCAATTGCCGTCACCACGGCGCGCACGTCACCGCGGATCAAGGTGATGTCGGATGCCTCGACCGCCACGTCGGTACCGGTCCCGATGGCGAACCCGATATCCGCCTGGGCGAGCGCGGGCGCGTCATTCAGGCCGTCACCGACCATCGCAACCACATGTCCTTCATCCTGGAGTCGCCGAATCTCGTCGGTCTTGTCGCGCGGGTTCACCTCGGCGAGGACCCGATCGATACCGATCTCCTTGCCCACCAACCGCGCCGACACCTTCGAGTCACCGCTCAAGAGGTAGACCGTCAACCCCATCCCCTCGAGGTGCTGCACCGCTTCCCTCGCACCCGGCTTGATGGTGTCAGCGAGGACGACGACACCCTGCACGGTGTCGTTCACGACGACGAGCACCGGGGTGCGGCCGGCGCCGATCTCGCGCTCGACTTCCGCCGCCAGCGAGCCCAGTGAGAAGCCTCGCTCCTCGGCATGGCGGACGCTGATCACTTCGACCAGGTACTTCCCGATGATGCCGCGCGCGCCGCGCCCCTCCATTGCCACGAAGCGCTCGACGGCCTGGGGCGTGATTTCCTTCTGCCGCGCGGCCTCGACGATGGCCTGAGCCAAGGGATGTTCCGAGCGGGCCTCCACCGATGCCGCAAGACGAAGGACCTCGGCCGGACTCACCTGCGTCCCGTCACTGCGTCTGACCCCGACCACGCCGGTCACCTCGGGCTGGCCCTCCGTGACCGTCCCGGTCTTGTCGAACACCACCGTGTCGATCCGCTGCACGCCCTCGAGCGCCTCACCACCGCGGATCAGGATGCCGTACTGCGCCCCCTTCCCGGTACCGACCATGATCGCCGTCGGTGTGGCCAGGCCGAGTGCGCAGGGGCAGGCAATCACGAGGACGGTCACCAGCGCCACCGTGGCGTAGACGATCCGCGGATCGGGCCCCACCACCCACCAGACGACGAATGCCCCGATCGCAATGGCGATCACGATCGGCACGAAGACACCGGCCACGGTGTCGGCCAGTCGCTGGGCAGGCGCTTTGGTGCCCTGCGCGTCCTCCACCAACCGCACGATCTGCGCAAGCGCGGTATCGCGGCCGACCGCTGTCGCTTCGTACATGAACGAGCCCGTGGTGTTGACCGTCCCGCCGAACACCTCGTCACCCTGACGTTTGTCCACCGGCAGCGGCTCCCCAGTGAGCATGGCCTCGTTCACGCTCGACTCACCGGACCGCACGATTCCGTCGACGGGGAGCGTTTCCCCGGGGCGCACCACGACACGATCACCGACGGCCACTTCCTCGACGGGAATCTCCTCGTCCCGCCCGCCGCGCTGCACGGTGGCCGTCTTCGGCCGGAGCGCGAGCAGGCGGCGGATGGCCTCGGAGGTCTCCCCCTTGGCCCGCGCCTCGAACAGTCTGCCAAGCAGGATCAGCGCGATGATCGCAGACACCGCCTCGAAGTAGACATCCGCAGGGAGTCCCGCGCTCTGGAACACCGCAGGCAGGAGGGTCGCGACTGCGGAGTACAGGAAGGCCGCGCCGGTCCCCACCGCAATCAGCGTGTTCATGTCGGCGCTGCGGTGCTTGATACCGCTCCATGCCCCGCGATAGAACTGCCAACCGCTCCACAGCATGACGGGGATGGTGAGCGCCATCAGGATGAGCTTGAGGGACTGCGGTTGCTCCGATGCGAAGACGTACAACTCCGGGAGCAGGCCGGCGAGCACGCTATCGAGGGGCTGCATCAGCCGGGCGACCATGTCGTGTTCCTTGGCCTCCATCCCGCCCATCAGCGGCATCGAGCCGATCATGGTCGCAGCCGCGACGACGGCCGCCAGCCCGAACTTCCAGGAGAGTTGTCGGATCTCCCGTCGGCGCTTGAGCCGGTCGCGAGCCACCGGATCCTCCTCCGCCACGGGCTGGGCGACGGTGTAGCCCACGTCCTGCACCGCGCGCTCGAGGTCTCGACCCGTCACGACCCCGGGCACGTAGTCGACCCGCACTTCCTCGGACGCCTGGTTTGCGGCCGCTGCGAGCACACCCGGCAGCTCGCGCAGGCGGCCCTCGAGGCGCCCGACACCGGCGGCGTAGTGCAACCCCTCGACCCCGAACGTCACGGTGGCACGAGCGCAATCATACCCCGCATCGCGCACCGCCGTCACGAGGTCGGCGACGCGTATCGCACCATCGTCGATGGTGACCGTGGCCTTCCCGGTGGCGTAGTTCACCGCCGCGTCACGGACGCCTTCGGCCTCCAGCAATCGCTTCTGCACGGTGAGCGCGCAGGCACCACACGTCATCCCCTCGACGGGCAGAGTGATCCGGGATTCAGGCATGGCTCAGATGCCCCTTGCCGGCATCCGCATGCGCGCGCTCACCCCCGGTCTGAGCGACGACCACCCCGCGCAGCACATCCTTCCCGCAGCGGAATCGATAGTCGCCAGGCTCGGCTGGGGTGAACTCGACGGTGGTCGTCTGGAAGGCGGGGAGCTCACGATCGATATCCAGCCCCTCGAACACGACACGCGCCGAACACTCGGCCGTTTCATCCCGCTGGAACAGGAGGCGGACCGGTCGGCCCGCCTCCACAAAGATCGTGTCGGGATCGTACCCGCCCTTCACGATGATCCGGACTTCCTGGATCGACTGCTCGGCGGTCGGGGGCGCCGGTTTGGGCCGGGGCCCCAGAAAGAACCACAGCTCTCCGGCGATCAGGGCAACGCCGAGAAGGACGATCAGAACGTCGGCGACGCTCACACCTGCTCGTATTCGTAGTACTCGACGCCGAGGTGCGTGATCTGCTCCTCGCCCATGAGCCAGCGAAGGGTGTTCTTGAGCTTGGTGTGCTGAATGAACAGATCGTGCTCCGGCGTGAGCCCGGGAGCCGCCATGGGACTCTTGTAGTAAAACGAGATCCACTCCTGGATACCCGCCATCCCCGCTCGCTGCGCGAGGTCGCTGAAGAGCGCCAGGTCGAGCACCAGCGGCGCGGCCAGAATCGAGTCACGGCACAGGAAGTCGATCTTGATCTGCATCGAGTACCCGAGCCACCCGAAGATGTCGATGTTGTCCCACCCCTCCTTGTTGTCACCGCGGGGCGGATAATAGTTGATGCGAACCTTGTGGTAGATGTTGCCGTACAGGTCGGGGTACATCTTGGGCTGCAGGATGTGCTCGAGCACGCCGAGCTTCGACTCCTCCTTCGTCTTGAACGACTCCGGGTCGTCCAGCACTTCGCCGTCGCGGTTGCCGAGGATGTTCGTCGAGTACCAGCCGGCCAGGCCCAGCATGCGGGCCTTGAGCATCGGCGAGACCACCGTCTTGACCATCGTCTGGCCGGTCTTGAAGTCCTTCCCGCTGATGGCGACGCCCTCGCGCTCGGCGAGCTCCTGGAGGGCCATGGTGTCCACCGTGAGGTTGGGGGCACCATTGGCGAACGGCACGCCTTCCATCAGACTGGCCCACGCGTAGAGCATCGACGGTGCGATGGACGGATCGTTCTCGTCCATCGCCTTCTCGAGCGCGGCGAGCGATTCGTGAGCAGGGCCCGGCTTGATGAAGACTTCCGTGGAGGCGCACCACACCATCACCATCCGGTCGCATCGGTGCTGCTCTTTGAACTCGCGAATGTCCTGCCGCAGCTGCTCGGCCAGATCCCGCTTCGTCTTGCCTTCCTTGACGTTGGTCCCCTTGAGCCGCTTGACGTAGTCCTGGTGGAACACGGCCGGCATCGGGGTGATCGTCTTCAGGAAATCGGCGATCGGCTCGATGTGGTGCGAATCGAGGACCCCGGCGACCTTCGCCGATGCGTATGCGTCATCCGGAATCGGATCCCAGGCACCGAACACGAGATCGTCGAGAGCGGCCAGGGGCACGAAGTCTTTGATGAGGGGAGCACGACGCTCGGTTCGCCGTCCGAGCCGGATGGTCGCCATCTGCGACAGCGAGCCGATCGGCTTCGCATTTCCTCGCCTGATGTTCTCGACCCCAGCGACGAACGTCGTTGCGACGGCGCCGAGCCCGACCAGCAAGACGCCGAGCTTCCCCTCGGCCGGACGGATCTCACGCGGTTTGGCTTCGCTCACTTCGACTTTCCTTTCGGAGACATGTCTGCAACGGCCGGCTTCACGATTCCCGCCTGGGTGCGACGGTCGCGCCGGCTGCTTGTGATCCGATGGACGTGATGGATGCGCTGCCCGACGGTGATCACGGCGAGCACCGCGAGGATTGCCACCACTCCGAGGAGGAGGAACCCACCAGGCCCCGCGCCGAAGAACAGCGTCGGAATCCCGAGGCCGAGGATCCGCTCGGCACGCTGGGCGACACCGACCTTGCACTCCATCTGGAGCCCTTCGGCCCGCGCCCGGGCATACGAGACCGTCAGCCCGGCCGACAGCGCAACCAGCGTCGTCACGAGCGCGGCCGTGCGCCAGTCCTCCCCGACGCCGCCGGTGACGAAGTACACGGCAATCCCACCGAACAGAAAAGACTCACCGACACGGTCGAGCGTCGAGTCGTAAAACGCGCCGAACTTGGAGACGATGTTGCCCCCGCGTGCCACCCGCCCGTCCAGCATGTCCATGACGCCGCTGAGCAGGAGAAGGAAGCCCCCCAGATTCACCCAACCGACGCCGTACGCCACTCCCGACCCGACCAGGACCAGCGCGCCGATCGTCGTCAGCACGTTCGGGTTCACTCCGGCCTTGATCAGGCCGGACACGAGGGGAGCGAGCAGCGCCTCGACGGCGCGCCGCACGGGACTTGGTATGATCGTCATCGTCGTGGCGGTAAAGGGCTAAGGATAACGGGCACAACATGGTACGGCAATCGCGTCACGAGGGCGCGGCGGTGGTGCCGGCGTCACTCGTACAGTAGCGACGGACGGCGATCGACGCGAAATCCTGCCAACTCTTTCTCCCACTCCGACACGATCTGCGCGGCGCTGGCTCCCGTCTGCAACTCAGCCCAGACGTCCGCGGTTCCAAGGAGGCGCGCGAGCCTGTCTGCCGAGACCTCCAGCTGGTTCGGATGCCGCCGCTGGATGACCGCGAGCAGGGTCACTGCCAGAGCGACCGGATCGTAGGCTTGGCGGTCGGTCACCCGGAACTTGACAGCAGGTATCGCCGTGTCGGCGAACTTGCCGTCCGGCGGCGCAACGGGGACGATGGTCGTGTCCGTCATCGCGACCCCGGGGCGGTCGCCGACCTCCGCGACGATGCCGGCCGGATCCCACCAGGGCGCACCGATCACTTGGAAGGCGATCGGCGTGCCCCTGCCGACGGACAGGTTGGTTGCCTCGAAGATCACGGTACCGGGATAGTGGCTGGCGCTCTCCAGGTTCGGCATGCTCGGCGACGGGCGCACCCAAGGAAGCCCCGTGTGGTCGAACCACTCGTCGCGGCCCCACCCGCTTACGGGGATGACCTTCAGGTCTGTGGCGAGGTCGAGCCGACGGAGGCCGAGGCGCGCCAGCTCACCCATGGTCAGGCCGTGCCGCATCGGGACCGCCAGCATGCCGACGAACGAGCGGTGCTCGAGGTCGAGCACCGGACCCTGCACGAGCTCCCCTCCGATGGGGTTGGGACGATCGAGCACCAGGACCTGCACGCCGGCGGTTGCGCACGCCCGCATCGCGAGCAGCATCGTGGAGGCATAGGTGTACGGACGGGCACCAATGTCCTGCAGGTCGACCAGCAGGAGGTCGATGCTCGAGAGCATCTCGGGTGTCGGCTCGCGTGTCGCACCGTAGAGGGAGAAGACGGGGAGCCCCGTTGCGGAGTCGGTGCCGTGGCCGATCTCCGGGAGATCGAGCACGCCGCGGTATCCATGCTCCGGTGAGAAGATTGCAGTAACTTGTGCTCCAGCGTCGAGCAATCGCTCGAGATCACCGCGTCCCTCAGCGTCGATGCCCGTGTGATTGGTGAGCAGGCCGACGCGGCGGCCCTCGAGCAGGTGCGACGAGTCCTCGAGCAGGACGACGATGCCCGGCCGGACTGCCGCGGGAGGTTGTGCGGCCGTGCAGGCTACGAGACAACTGATCGACACACAGAGCCCTAGGGGAAACAGTCGATGCGTCATCTGTCCGCCTTTGCAGTGGTGGCAATCATCGCCACGGCGTGCAGCCGCGCGCCGGAGCCGGTGCCGCCGGTGGTGCCGGACCCGTATGCGGTGCTCCCGCCGGTCGACATCGAGCGCGGCTCAAAGATAGCGATCGACCGCGTGCTCGAGCTGCTCACCGTCCGACAGAAGGTCGGGCAGCTCGTGATGCCGTGGCTGCTTGGGAACTACGCGGCGTTCGACAGTGAGGAGTACGATACCCTGGCCACATGGATCGACTCCCTCGAGGTGGGCGGCATCATCATCTCCGTCGGCCCGCCGCTCGAGATCGCGGCCAAGCTCAACGCCCTCCAGCGCTCCTCGCGCCTCCCGCTCCTCGTCGCCGCGGACCTGGAGTACGGCTCGGGGATGCGGCTGCGAGGAGGGACGGCCTTCCCGCCGCCGATGGCAATCGCTGCGGGAGGCCAGGTGACAGACGCCTACGAACTGGGACGGATCACCGCGGAAGAGGCCCGGGCGGTCGGCATCCACATGACCTTCTCGCCGGTCGCCGACCTCAACAGCAACCCCGAGAATCCCATCGTCAACACGCGTGCCTTCGGAGAGAACCCGCAGCTCGCCGCACCGTTCCTCCGGGCCTACGTGGCGGGTGCATCCGACTACGGTCTGTTCACGACGGCCAAGCACTTCCCCGGGCATGGCGACACGGACGCCGACTCGCACATCGCCCTGCCTGTCGTGCGCGCATGCTGGGAGCGTCTGGACAGCCTCGAGCTCGAACCGTTCAGGGTCGCGATCCGAGCCGGCGTGACGGCCGTCATGACGGCCCATGTCGCCGTGCCGTGCGTGACGGACGACAGGCCCGAGGCGGCAACGCTGTCGCATCGGGTGATGACGGAGCTGCTGCGGGACTCGTTGGGATTCGAGGGCCTGGTGGTGACCGATGCGCTCGACATGGGCGCGATCGTACGTGAGTTCGGGCCCGGCGAGAGTGCCGTGCGGGCGTTCCTGGCAGGTAGCGACCTGCTGTTGATGCCGGAGGATCCGCGGGCCGCTATCGACGCCATGGTCGCGGCAGTCGATTCGGGTCGTATTTCGATCCAGCGGCTCGACCGGTCGGTCCGTCGGATGCTGGCGCTCAAGGAACGCGCAGGCCTGTTCGACCGCCCTACGATCCTTCTCGACAGCGTGCCGGCCGTCGTGGGCAAGCGGGACTACACCGAGTTTGCCGAGGGTGTGGCCCAGCGATCACTCACACTCGTGCAGGAAGGCCCGATTGGCGCGTTCCGGGAACAGCGCGGCCGGACCGGCGTCGTGGTCTTCGCGCGGGAGACGAACCTGTCGGCCGGCGGGGAGCTCGTGCGGGCACTGCGGCTCCTTGGCGACACGGTCTCGACATTTCGGCTCTATCCGGCCTCTGGGATCGCCTCGTACGATTCCGCCCGCGTGCTCATCGACAGCAACCCACGCGTCATCTTTGCGGTCAATGTCCCGGTGGTATCGGGACTCGGGCACGTGGCGATGCCCGACTCACTCGCCCCGCTGATCCAGGAAAGCGCTGCGCAAAGGCCTTCACTCCTCGTCTCGTTCGGCAACCCGTATCTGCTGGCTCAGCTCCCGGACTACGCAGGCGGCTACCTGCTTGCCTGGAGCGGCGTGCGGGTGGCCGAGCGCGCCGTCGCGCAGGTGCTGGCACGTGGCGCTCCCGTCTCGGGGCACCTTCCGATCACCCTGTCGGAGCGTTTCCCGCGAAGCTGGGGCATTCCACTGCCCCGTCTCACGCCGGGGGATGCGGCCGTGCCGACATCGACCGCGACCCTGGTGCGCGACCCCGCGTTCGACTACGAGAGGTTGGACAGCACGCGCCTGTATCTCGAGCAGCAGGCCGGCGGGGATGCATTCCCCGGTGCGGTGCTCGTCGTGGGCCACGGCGGTAGCATCGCCTATGCCACGGCCGTCGGCCATTACGGCGACGACGATTCGCGGCCCGTCAGCGACACGACGGTCTACGACCTCGCAAGCCTGACCAAAGTGGTGGGACTGACAACCGCCACGATGCTGCTGGTGGCGGACGGGCGGCTCGAGCTCGAGCGCCCCGTGGTCGACTACCTTCCCGAGTTCGCCGGACCGGGGCGCGAGGGCGTGCTCGTGCGGCACCTGCTGACGCACACGTCGGGCCTGCCCGCGTGGATGCCACTCTACCAGGAGACGGATACCCCCGCGGAGGCAGTCGATCGAGCGTTGCACGCACCACTCGAAGCTCCCCCCGGAGAGCGGTTCGTGTACTCGGACCTCGGAGCGATCACCCTGACACAGGTCGTCCAGCGCGTGAGCGGCATGCCGATCGACCGACTGCTCGAGGACCGCGTCTTCCAGCCGTTGGGCATGGCGCGTACCCGCTACCGACCGCCCCAGACTTGGACGGCATTCATCGCACCTACCGAGCTCGATCCGTGGCGCGGGCGGGTGATCCGCGGTGAGGTCCATGACGAGAACGCCTATCGGCTGGGCGGCGTGTCCGGCCATGCGGGCCTGTTCTCGACGGGCTGGGATCTGGCGCGGTTCGCCGGCTGGATGCTCGATGCCTGGCACGGCCGCCTGCGGGAGACCGATCCGGTCTACCTCCCGCAGGACCTCGTGCGACTGTTCACGAGGCGCCAGCCTGGCCCCGCGGGCAGCACACGCGCGCTGGGGTGGGACACGCCATCCGCAGCCGGTCGCAGCTCCGCCGGCACCCTGCTCTCCCGCGACAGCTTCGGCCACACAGGCTTCACCGGGACGAGCATCTGGATCGAGCCGGAGCGAGAGCTGTTCGTCATTCTGCTGACCAACCGCGTGCATCCGAGCCGAGAAAATCGGAAGATTCTGGAGGTTCGGCCCGCCGTGGCGGATCTGGTGGTACGGGCCTTGAGATAGACTCCCCGTCGAACCCCGGTCGGCGCCGCGATGGAGGGGCCGACGGACCCCGAGTTTTTCGGTTGACTTTCGGCCCGGGGACTTGGTATGATGCGCGACAAGAAGGAGGATATGACCACAATGACCACGACGCATCGACCCGAAGCGACCGTCGACATCATCCTCACGGACGCCGCCGTGGCGAAGGTACGGGAGTTTCTGGCGCAGGAGGACGTCCCGGCCGACACTGCCGGCCTTCGCGTCGCCGTGATGCCCGGCGGATGCTCGGGCTTCAAGTACGGATTGATGATCGAGGAGCAGGCGGCCGACGACGATCTCGTTGTGGACGCGAACGGGATCCGCATGTTCGTCGACGCCTTCAGCGCGCAGTATCTGAACGGCACCACGATCGATTACGTCAGCACCCTCGACGGGGCCGGATTCGCGTTCAGCAACCCCAACGCCACCGGCGGGTGCGGCTGCGGCAGCTCGTTCACCGTCTGACGTCTTGCTCGTTCCGTATCTCTCGGAGGGGCCTGCCCACACTGCAGGCCCCTTCGTCGTAGGAGCTGCCCGATGACCGGCCTCGACATCGCGGTCATGACCGTCTACATCCTGGCGGTCATCGGCATCGGCGTCTACTTCTCGCGCCAACGCGACGCGACCGACTACTTCCTTGGGCGGCATGCGCTCCCGTGGTGGGCGGTGATGCTGTCGATCGTGGCGACCGAGACCTCCGCACTCACCGTCATCTCCGTCCCGGGACTCGGCGCCCGCGGCGACCTCACCTTCCTCCAGCTGCCCGTGGGCTACCTGATCGGCCGCATCGGCGTCGCCCTGTGGCTCTTGCCGGGCTACTTCTCGGGCGAGAACGAGACTGCCTATCAGCGGCTGGAGAACCGATTCGGCCCCGCAACACGCCGGGTGGCGTCCGGGATCTTCATGGGCATCCGTGCCCTCGGCGACAGCGTGCGGGTGTTCGCCACCGCCATCCCGCTGCACATCGTCACCGGTCTGTCGATCCCCGTGAGCATCGCCGCCGTCGCCGTTGCCACCCTCCTCTACACGTGGACGGGCGGGATCAAGGCCGTGGTCTGGGTAGAGGTCCTGCAACTCGCGATCTACGTGCTGGGCGGACTCGCCGCGCTGCTGATCGGTGTGCAGCTGGCTGGTGGCCTCACCCCAATGCTCGACCGAGCGGCCGACCTCGACAAGCTGCGGATCATCGAGTGGTCGTTCTCGTTCAGCGAGACCTACACGCTGCTCGGAGGCATCGTCGGCGGTGCCCTGCTGTCGGCGGCATCGCACGGGACCGACCACCTCATCGTCCAACGGTTGCTGGCCACGACGAGCCTCCCGGACGCTCGGCGAGCCCTCGTCGGCTCGGGCATCCTGGTCATCTTCCAGTTCGGCCTGTTCCTGATCGTGGGCACGGCGATTTGGGCGGCGGGTGCAGCCGATCCGGCCATGTCGGGTGACGAGATCTTCCCCTTCTTTGCCGTCAACTACCTGCCGTCGGGCTTGTCTGGACTCGTGATCGCCGGCCTGTTGGCGGCGGCGATGAGCACGCTCGCCTCCTCGCTCAACTCGCTGGCATCGGCAGCGACGCACGACTTCTACGCCCCGCTGACCGGCCGCCGCGACCAGCGACATCTGCTCAGCGTGGGGCGCTGGGCTACCGTGCTGTGGGCCGTCGTCCTCGGCGTGCTCGCGCTCTCCTTCGCGGAATCGAGCGATACGCCCGTGGTCGAGCTGGCGCTGTCCATCGCGTCGATCACCTACGGCTCGCTTCTGGGTACCTACATTCTCGGGGGCGTGGCGCGGTCGGTGGGCCAGCGTGACGCGATCATCGCCATCGCGGTGGCTTCCGCAACCATGCTCACCCTCTTCCTCGTCAAGCCCGGACCATTCGCCGCTCTTGCATGGCCCTGGTACGTCCCGCTGGGTACGGTCATCACGCTGACCGTCGGATGGACCTCCAGTCGGCTCGGCGGCGCGCGATGAGTCTCTTCGTGGGAGTCGATGCCGGCGCGTCTCACACCGAGGCGGTGGCGGGTGTCGCGCCGGACGCCGTGCTGTCCAGGTGGCGCGGTGCTCCGGGCACCGTCCGTCCCGGCGAGGAGTCGCGGGCCGTCGGATGCTGGCGGGATGCGATCGCACACGTTCTCGCCATGGCGCCCACCCGTACGGTCGACGCCGTGGCGGTCGGGGCCGCCGGAACCGGTCGGGAGGCGACCCGACTCGACGTCGAGCGAAGGCTCGCCGAGGTGCTCGACGGGCAGCCCCGGGTCCGCGTCACGACGGATGGCGTCATCGCCATGGAGGCGGCGTTCCCCGGAGGTCGGCCGGGAATCGTGGTGATGGCCGGCTCGGGCTCCATCGCCTACGCTCGCGAGGAGCACGGCGGCCGACTCCAGCGAGCCGGTGGCCTGGGATGGCGCATGGGAGACGAGGGCAGCGGCTACTGGCTCGCCCGGGAGGCGCTGGCCGCGGTCGGCCGGGCGCGGGACGGGCGCGCAGATCCAACGGGGCTCGGTGACCGGCTGATGTCGGCTGCAGGCTGCGCGTCACTCGACGAACTCGTGCGCTGGAGCGTCGCCGCTTCGCCGACGGAGGTAGCGGCGCTGGCAGCACCGATCCTGGACGCCGCCACTGCGCGTGAGCCCCTCGCGCTGCGGCTCGTGGACGGCGCCGCGCGGGAGCTCACAGCCCTCGTCGGGGCACTGCGCCCACTGGGTCGGAGTATGGAGGTGGCGCTCGGGGGCGGACTGCTGTCGGCTCAGTCGCCGGTCCGGCACACGCTCGTTCGGATCCTGGGCGACTCAGAACCCACTCTGACGGTGCAGGACGAGCCGGTGGATCCGCCGCTCGGCGCCCTCCGGCTCGCGTGTCGCCTGTGAGCGGAGCGCCCCTGACCTGCATGCGGATCCTCACCCTGGAGCGAGGTACATCATGCGATCAACCTTCCGGCGGCAATCAGAGGAGGGTACGCCGACATGAGTGATCGGTCGGAGCGGAAGCCCATCGGCCTCGCGGTAGCGCTCGTCCCCGTGATCTTCCTGATCGTCGCGCTCGCTCTGACGATCGGCATACTCGGGCTCCAGCCCCACATTCCCCTGATCGCCGCGGCGGCTGTCGCCGGCCTCGTCGCAGTCGTCCACGGCGTGCACTGGAAGGCGATCGAGGACGGGATGGTCCATGGCATCAACCTCGCCATGGGCGCCATCCTGATCCTCATGGTCGTCGGCACGATGATCGGTACGTGGATCCTGGGCGGTGTGGTGCCGACGATGATCTACTACGGGCTCGAGATCCTCTCGCCCGGGATCTTCCTCGTGGCCACGATGCTCATCTGCTCCATCGTGTCGCTTGGCACGGGCTCGTCGTGGTCGACGGCGGGAACGGTGGGCGTCGCATTGATCGGGGTGGGTGCGGCGCTGCAGATCCCGCTGCCGATGGTTGCCGGCGCCATCATCTCGGGGGCGTACTTCGGCGACAAGATGTCACCGCTCTCCGATACGACCAACCTCGCACCTGCGATGGCCGGCACCGACGTATTCTCACACATCCGGCACATGGTGTACACGACCGGACCGGGCTACGTCATTGCACTCGTCCTGTACGGGATCATCGGCACCCGCTACGCCGGCGGGCATCTCGAGACCAACCAGCTCACCGCGATGCTCGACGTCATGCAGGGCAACTTCTTCATTCACCCGGTGCTGCTGCTGCCGCCAGCTCTGGTGATCGCCATGGTGGTGCTGCGCATCCCGCCTCTGCCCGCACTCCTCGGCGGAACCTTGATCGGCGGCATCTGCGCCGTCGCGGCGCAATCGAGTTCCATCGCCGACGTCATCGCGGCCGCGCACTCGGGCTATGTCTCCGAGACCGGCGTGGCGGCCGTCGACGATCTGCTGAGCCGGGGCGGCCTGCTCAGCATGATGGAAACCGTGGCGCTCATCATCTGCGCCCTGTCGTTCGGGGGGATCATGGAGCGCACCGGGATGCTCGAAGTCATCGCCGCGGCGCTGCTCAGGCTGGTGAAGAGCACCGGCTCCCTCGTGACGATCACGGTCCTGAGCGCCATCGGCATGAACGCCGTCGCATCCGACCAGTACATGGCGATCGTCATCCCCGGACGGATGTACAAGAGTGCCTTCGACGCGCGGCGGCTGCATCCGAAGAACCTCTCACGGGCACTGGAGGATTCGGCGACGCTCACGTCGCCGCTCATCCCGTGGAACAGCTGCGGCGCGTTCATGTGGGCCACGCTCGGCGTCTACCCGCTCGCCTACGCGCCGTTCGCCTTCATGAACCTGCTGAACCCGCTCGTGTCGATCTTCTACGGCTTCACCGGCATCACGATGGAGAAGCTCCCGGAGGCGGACGGGACCGGTTCGGAGAGCGACGCAGCGACCTTGCCCCCGGCCGTGGCGTCCGGGTGACGGCCGCGGCTCTTCCGGGTGCCGGCTAGAGGGTGATGGGAATGACGATGTGGCCGTCAACCGGACGGCCATCGAGAGTACGCGCTGGCGTGAACTGGAACTGATACATCTGCTCGAGGAACTTGCGCCGATAGGTCGCATCGCCGATGTCGGGCTCGACCTCGACCTTGGTGACCTTTCCCTGTCGATCGACCCAGAAGTGCACCTCGAACTCACGGCCCCGTACGGAACCGGGGCGGTCAGCGGGCACGATGATGAACTTTGGCTCGGGTGGAAGCACGGATCCGCCCTCGCCACCGCCGCTTCCTGGTCCGACACCGCTCCCGATTCCCGCACCCTGACCCGAACCAACCCCACCTCCAGTACCGCTGCCTGCGCCGACACCACCGCCCGTGCCCGGACCCTGGCCGACGACCGTCGCAGGAACGACGCGACTCAGTGACGGGAGGCTCGCCGTGGTCTCGCTCATCCGGGCGACCGAGGGCCTGGGCAAGGTGATTTCGATCGGCGGCTGCGCGCGCTCCTCGGTGCGTGCCGTCGCTGGGGCGCTGGCGGACGCAATCGGCGGCAACTCCACGTACCGCACCTCCGATCCGCCCCCACCCCCACCTCCACCTCGAGGCCCCGGACCGCCGATGTTTCTGAGCACGACGGTATTCGCGGCCACACCGCCAATGAAGGCCCCGATTGCCGCACCGTGTAGCAGGGCAGATACCACCACACCCCGCCCGAAGCGCTCGGTCGGCCGGGGAGTCCTGAAATGCGGGACGGTGGGCCGGTGCTCCATGACTGGATTATACCCCTCTTCATACACCACGGGCGCGGGACCCTTCCGGTTTCCCGCGCCCGTCGCGCTCCGGCTCATGTCGGCCCTATCGGACCGCGCCCATGCCTCAGCTGCCTTCCGCCGCGCCCTGCTCCTCGTCGGGCGGAGTGAAGCCGATCACCTGCACACCGGCGCCTCGCGCGAGATCCATCACGTCGACGACTTCCTGGTACATCCGGTTCGGCGCGGACTTGACGAACAACAGCTTGGCCGGCCGGTTGTCGTAGATCTGATGGAACCTCGCGTCCAGCTCCGAGAGCGGCACGGGATCCTTGTTGATCTCATATCCGCCGTCCGCAGTCAGCTCGAGGACGATGTTGTTGCTCGGCCCCTGACTCTGGGTCTGCCCGCGGGTATCGGGCGGGACCTGCACGTCCATGGCCTTGCGTGACAGCGGTACCTGCATCATGAAGATGATGAGCAGCACGAGGAGAATGTCGATCATCGGAACGACGTTCGGCTCGTGGTTGGGCTGGTTCTCACCACCCTGTGGAAGTTGCATGGCCATGAGCGGTTACCTCCCCACGCCGCCGAGGAGACCCGCATCCTCTTCGCGCCGTTCGTCGATCACCGTTGCCAGCACGCGCACACCCGCTGCGCGCGCCGTCTCGATGGCATCCTGCACCCGTCCGAACCGCAGACCTTTGTCGGCTCGGAAGTACATGATCTTGTCCTTGGTGCGGCTGTCGAAGATCTGTCGCAGCACGTCTTCCAGTTCCGCCTCGCGGACCGGATGGGTTTCGCCGGTCCCCGGATCCAGATAGAAATTCCCCTCCGAGTCCATGCCGAGCACGATATCCTCGGGGTCGTCGGGGCGTGCCTCGATGTTCTTGCCCAGCGGCATTTGCGCCTGGAAGCCGGAGCTGATGACGGGTGTCACGATCATGAAGATGATCAGCAACACCAGCATGATGTCGATCATCGGCACCACGTTGGGCTCCGACTTGACTCCGCCTTCGCCGCCGCCTACCTGCATGCCCATAGGTCAGCTCCCTTCACCAGCAAGGTTCGCAGAGTGGGGCGATCAGGTCTTCGGCTGACTCGCCGCGCCCTGCTGCGCCTTGAACTCCTTCGTGAAGATCGAGCGGCCGAATTCGCTGCCGACGCTCTTGATGAGGAAGTCGACCAGCTCCTTCGACGTATAGGTCATCTCGACCGTGAGATTCTCGACCTTCGTCTGGAAGTAGTTGTACAGCCACACCGCCGGAATGGCGACGGCGAGCCCGAACGCCGTCGTGATCAGCGCCTCGGCGATACCGGCCGACACGGCAGCGAGACCGCCGCCGCCGGATTCGGCCATGCCGGTGAAGGAGTTCACGATCCCCATCGTGGTCCCGAGCAGGCCCACGAACGGCGCGGTCGAGCCGACCGTCGCCAAGATCGCCAGGCCGCGCTTCAGCTCGGCGAGCAGGATCAGCATCTGACGCTCGATGGCGCGCTCGGCCGAGTTGATGTCGCCGGTCGTGATCGCCGCACGGTCACGGAGCAGCGGCTTGACCTCGGCGAGGGCCTCGCCGAGCACCCGCGCCACGTGGGAGACCTTCTGCTTCTCGGCGACCGCGATCGCCGAGTCCAGCTGCTCTTCCTGCAGGAACCGCGCGAACTCCGGCGCGAACTTCCGCGTTTCCTTCATGCTCTTACGGAACCGCCACCACTTCTGGAAGCCGACACCGAGCGAGAAGATCGACATGAGACCCAGCAGAATGATGATGCCGCGGGCGAACCACCCGGCGTCGCCCCAGAGCTGAAGTAGTGAGACTTCCATGGTTTCGTCGGCCTCCGTTCGAGAATTACCGTGATCAGTTCTCAGGTCCCCCGACGGGGACGTACGCTATGCCTCTCTGCCTATCGCCTGCCCTGCAGGTTGAACACGATCGGCATCTGTACCAGCACGCGGACGGGACTGGCGCGCACGCGGCCAGGCCGGAACAGGCACTTGGAGATCATGTCCTTTGCCGGCCCCTCGAAGGCCCGGTGACTCGAGGACAGGATCTCGATATTCTCATCCTTCACGTGTCCGTCGGTTTCCACGACGAACTGCAGCAGGACCTGACCCTCGATGTTGGCCTGCTGCATCATCCGCGGGTAGTCCACCGGCGGACATGAAATGCGCTCGGGCACCTCGTCCACCACCGCCTCGGCGAAGACCTGTGCCAGGTCCACGACCGGACCAGTGCCGCCCTCCACGCCCTGGAACACGCCACCCTCGACACCCACACCGCTGTAGTCGCGGGGGTCGAAGCGCTGCTCGAGATTGACCGGCGGGATCTCCGTCGGGATATCGACGGGGGCAGTGAGGACCTGGAAGCCCTTGGGAGGCGGATTGAGCGACGTCACAACCGGAGGAGGCTCTTCTTCGGGCTGTTCCTCCTGCTGCTGCTCGGGCTCATCGAGCTGGAGCATGATCGTGTCGATGTCGACGTCCCCCGTCACCTCCTGCGCGACACCCATCGTGGCGTACACGGCCGCGGTCATCACAATGGCTTGGAAGACGGTCGAGCCGAACATCCCCATGATGGTGCCCTTGACGTCCCGCCGCCCGCTTCTATTGGACTCGACGAGGTTGTCAAACACGGCGTACCTCCATAGTGCTCGGGTGATGGCGTAGATATGATACCCTGCGCGCATGACGTCTGTAAGGGGAATTCCGAGCGTTTCGCTAATGCCAAGATTACAGAACGATTACAGCCTGGTTACGGGATACTGACGCCAGCTCGGTCGCTGCCCTCGGGCTGGTCGCAGGATGATCAGCTAGGGGCACCCCCACCGTCATCGCCCGCCGTATCGCGTGGCAGCCGGACCGTGAAGGTCGTGCCGCGGCCCGGTCGGCTCTTCACTGCAATCGTCCCCCCGTGCGCCTCGGCAATCCAGCGGGAGATGGCGAGCCCGAGCCCCGCACCCGGCCGCTCGCCGGTCCGGCTGCGAGCCGGGTCGGCCCGCCAGAAGCGATCGAAGATGTGCGGCAGGTCGCCGGGCGCGATCCCGATCCCGGTGTCGCGCACGGTGATCGTGAGCTGCCGCTTCTCGCGCGCCGCCGCGAGTGTGACCGTGCCCTCCGCCGGCGTGTACTTGATCGCGTTCGTCACGAGGTTGAGCAGCAGCTGCCTGAGCCGGCTCGCATCCCCCTGCATGGGCAGCGGCTCGACCGGCAGGTCGACCTGCACCTCGACCGTAGCCTGCTCACCCAGGATTCCTGCCGTCTCCGCGACATCCGTCAGGATATCGCGCATGTCGACCCGCTCGAGGTGGATGGCGGCGCGGCCCTCATCCACCCTGGCCAGAGTCAGCAGCGAATCCACCATTTCCGCCATCCGATTCACCTCGAACAGCGTCTCCTCGAGGATCTCCATCACGTCGTCCGGCGTCCGCGGGTGTGTCAGCGATCGCTCGATGCCGCCCCGCAGCACCGTCAGGGGCGTCTTCAGCTCGTGACTGGCGTCGGCGGTGAAGCGCCGCAGGCTCGAGAAGCTTTGCTCGAGCCGCCCGATCATCTCGTTGAGAGTGGTGGTCAGCCGGGCGAGCTCGTCGCCGCCTGCCGGCTGGCCGAGCCGCTTGTGCAGGCTGCGCCCGTCCGTGATCGCCTCGATCTCGTCGATGATGGCCTCGACCGGCTTGAGGTTGCGGCCGACGAGGATCGTGGCCACGAGCAGCGACGCCGCGATCACGAGCGGCGCCGTCCACAGCATCGCGGTGAGCAGCGGAACGAAGCCGGCGGTCGAGACCGCCGAGACAACCGCCGTTACCTCGTCGCCGGCCTCAGTTACCGGTCGCACGAAGTAGCGCACGGTGCCGAGGGCCCCCCCGAGATTTGCCGACCCGAGCCGCTCCTGACCACCGGTGGCTTCCGCGATGTCAATCAGCCCCTCGGCGACGGCGGCCGGGAACTGGCGGCCCTCGGAGGAAAGCCACAGCACCTGCCGGCCTCGTCCCAGTACCACCACGACGCCCGGCACGCCCTCGAACAGCACACGGACGTCTGGCGTGAGCGCCAGGTCACCGGTCGCGGGGTCGAGGCCAACGATGGCATCGCGGGCCCGGTAGGCCTCGCCGAGGATGCCCGTGATCAGATCGGACTCGAGCTTGACCCGCTCATCGAAGACGTCGCCGACGGTCGCCGATCCCTGCACACTGTACGTGATGGTGCCGAAGACGATGATCGTGACGCCCAGCAGCGCGGCATAGCCCGCGGCCAGCCGGCCCCGAATGGTGCGCATGCCGGCTCAGTCCGTTCGGAGCAGGTAGCCGACGCCGCGCACCGTGTGGATCAGCTTCGAATCGAAGCCGTGGTCCACCTTCTTGCGCAACCGCGTGATCACGACGTCGACGATGTTCGTGCCGGGATCGAAGTGGTAGTCCCAGGCATACTCGGTGATCAACGTGCGGGACATCACCCGTCCCGCGTTCCGCGCGAGGTACTCCAGCACCGAGTATTCCTTCGGCGTGAGCTCGATGGTTTGCCCCGCCCGCTCCACACGGTGCTCTCCGGTGTCGATCACGAGATCCGCGACACGAATCACCGGCGGGGCGATTCCCTTGGGGCGTCGCGAGAGTGCGTCCACCCGCGCGAGGATCTCCTCCAGGGCGAACGGCTTGGTCACGTAGTCATCCGCCCCGATCCGGAGCGCTTGCACCTTGGATTCCAGCGCGTCCTGCGCGGTGAGCACCAGCACGGGCGTCTCGACTCCCCGGTCGCGCAGCGTGCGCAATACCTCCATCCCTGAGGTCCCGGGAAGCCGGAGATCGAGCACGATCACATCGTAAGTACCGAGGCTCGCCCGCTCGAGTGCCTCGCTGCCATCCGCGACCAGATCCACGTTGTGCCGATGCTCCTCGAGACCGCGCTGGAGGAAGCCGCCGACGGTGCGGTCGTCTTCCACGACGAGGAGCTTCACTCGTCGACCTCCGGAGGCCGAACCGGCAGCACCACCCGAAACACCGAGCCGCGCCCGGTCTTCGATTCGACCAGTATCCGCCCGCCGTGCTCCTGCACGATGCCGTAGCAGATCGAGAGCCCGAGCCCCGTGCCTCGGCCGGGCTGTTTGGTCGTGAAGAACGGCTCGAAGATCTTCGGCAATGCTTCGCGGGGAATCCCGGCACCGGTGTCCTGGAACTCGGCTACCACGTCGCGGCCGTTGCCAAACTCCGCTGTCCGGACGGCCAGCATCCCCTGGCCATCCATCGCGTCGATCGCGTTGAGCGTGAGGGACAAGAACACCTGAATGAGCTGCTCGTGGTTCGCCTCGATGACAGGCAATCCGGGGGTCAGCTCGCGCTCGAGCGTGATCCCGCGATACCGGTGGTGGTGCTTCGCCAGGAACAGGGCGTCCTCGACGATCTGGTTCAGTTCCGCCGGCCGCTTCATCCGGGCCTTCGGGCGCGAGAAGTCGAGCAGGCCGTCCACGATCGACTTGCAGCGCTGGAGCTCCGACTCGACGATCCGCAGATACTCCGCGATGCCCTGGCCTTCCACCGGCGGGAGGTCCCCCACACGGAGGCCGAGGGCCTCGACACACGCACCGATCGTGGCCAGGGGGTTGTTGATCTCGTGCATGACGCCCGCAGCAAGCTGCCCGACGGCGGCGAGCTTCTCGGTTTGCGACACCTGATCCTGCACGCGCTTCCACTCCGTAATGTCCTCGCCGATGGTGATGACGTGCGTGACCTCGTCGTCGTCGAGCCGCATGGGGACTTTGGTCAGGCGGTAGTGACGGCGCTCGCCTGAGGCGCTCGACTCCACGTCCATCTGGGTCATCTCGCCGTGCGACAGCGCCCGATCGAACTCTGCCTTGAGCAGGCCGCGCGGCTGCCGGTACAGCACGTCGAACACGTCCCGCCCGATCACCTCCTCGCGGTCGATGCCCTGCACCCCGGTCTCCCGTTTCCGGTTCCACGCCTGGATCCGGTACTCACGGTCGACCACATAGAGCCCGACCGGCAGCGAGTCGATGATCTTGGACGTGAATCGCCGCTGGGACTCGATCTCGCGCGTGCGCTGGGCGATCTCGGAGGCGAGATCCTCCGACAGCTCGAAGGAGGCGATGAGCGGCGCGAGGATGTTCGCCGTGATGCGGAGGACATCGACGAGGGCGGCATCGCCCTCGCCCCCGGGCAGCTCGGCCTCGAGGAGCCCGAGCCGCTCCCCCTCGTGCATCAGCGGCATCCGATACTGACCGCCCTCTATGCGCTCGCCACGCTCGGCAAACCAGGGCTCGGTCTGCTCGGCGGGCTCGTCGGGGGGGCTCTCGTGCCCCGGCGGCACGATCGCGCGGAAGGCATCTGCACTCGGGGTCCGGACCCAGACGCGGCAGGTGCCTCCGCCGAGACCGCGACTGAGGACCCCTGCCACGCCGGAAACCACGTCGTCCGGTCCCATGCCGCGGGCCATGTATCCCGACACCTCGGCGACCAACCGAAGCGCACGCTCGGACAGCGGCTCCCGGGGACCGGGCGCGCCTGATGCCGTCACACTGCCTCCCGTCATCGTCGAGAACGTACGGGACGCCCGAGCGCGCCACAAGACGAGTCGCGGCGCACCATCATGCGAGCCCGCGGACGACCGTGAGGAGCTCGTCGTGCTCCCGGCGCTGCCCGGGATGCGGCTCGACATGGGTCCGGCGGACGACGCCCGCCCGATCGACGACGACGCGCGCCCGGCGCGAAGAGAACAACTCCTCGTCGAGCGTACCGGAGCGTCGGCACACGTCCCGCCGAACGTCGCTCAGCAGCTCGACCGTGATACCCTCCTTTCGACGGAACTCCTCCAGCGTCGGCACCGAGTCGACGCTGATGTCGAGGACCACCGTGCCGGCTTCGGCGACGTCCGGAAGCCCGGCGGAGAAGCTGCGACACTCCTCGGTGCAGACCCCGGTGAAGGCGACGGGATAGAAGGCCAGGACGACGGAGGCCCAACCCCGATACTCGGACAGCGAGATCTCCCGGCCGGCGGTCGACGGCAGTACGAAGTCCGGTGCCGGACGACCAACGGGAGGGAGGGCCGACGTAGCCGTCTGCATGAACCGTTCTCCGAAGCCGGACGGTGAACGCCGTGACGCTCACCTATTAGTATTGAGGACGACAAGATGCCGCTTGATCATGGATAATAGCCATTCCGGATAGGAGGGATAGCACGTCATGGCGCACCAACTCCCGAACCTCCCCTATGCGTTCGACGCCCTCGAGCCCAGCATCGACGCCCGCACGATGGAGATCCATCACGGCAAACACCACGCGGGCTACGTGGGCAAGCTCAATGCCGCACTCGATGGCCACGCCGATCTCGCTGCAAAATCAGTCGAGGAGTTGCTGGCAGGCATCCAGACGCTGCCCGACGCGATCCGGACCGCCGTGCGCAACAATGGCGGGGGACACGCCAACCACTCGCTCTTCTGGTCGGTCATGAGTCCGAACGGCGGTGGCGAACCGGGCGGCGCCCTCGCCGACGCGATCGGCACGGCGTTCGGCGACTTCGCCACCTTCAGGAAGCAGTTCTCCGAGGCCGCTGCCGGCCGGTTCGGCAGTGGGTGGGCGTGGCTCGTGGTCGCCGGTGGCTCGCTCGCCGTCGAGAGCACGCCGAACCAGGACAGCCCGATCATGGAGGGGAAAGTGCCGATCCTCGGGCTGGACGTCTGGGAGCACGCGTACTACTTGAAGTATCAGAACCGCCGGCCGGAGTACATCGAGGCCTGGTGGGACGTGGTCAACTGGGACGAGGTTGCGAAGCGGTTTGCCCAAGCGTCCTGATCGTCTCCCGTGGCGGCGCCTGGTGGGCGTCGCGGCGCTGGCGCTGGCAGCGGGCGTCCCCCGCCCGCTGTCGGCTCAGAGCCAGGCACTCGTGCTGTCGGTTCATGGGGGGCGGCACACCCCCCTCGTCAATCTCACCGACACCGGCGACGACATGGTCTCCGGCTTCTCATTTGGCGGGGGGGTCGCTCTCCAGCTGAACCGCAGCGTCGCCCTTCGTGGCATGCTGACGTATCACCGTACCCGCTACCGGGGCACGACCGTCGCCCTTGCCGACTCGGGTGCCGCGCAGTACGTGGCCGCAGCCGACGTCCAGGTGGGGTGGCCCGGGACGTCCGCGTTCGTGCCGTACATCTACGTGGGCGGTGGTGCCGTCGCGACCGACTGGGACGATCCGGCCGAGGACGGCTCGACGAGGCTGGCTGGTCGTTTCGGGGTCGGGCTGAACCGCGTCGGCGGGCTTGGGGCGTGGTTCCTGGAGGTGGGCGGCCTCCTGTACGAGTTCAACGACATCGGCCTCAAGCGAATACAGTTCGAGTTGGAGGCGCGCCTGGGCTTCGCACTGGCGCTGGGCTTGTAGCGCACGCCCCGGTGGCGCGCGCGGCATCCAACGGGAAGGGGGCATCCGCGGCGAACCACGC
>Ga0209536_100003264_pt1 | contig 26106 bp, 18 predicted proteins | sample DeeMarSeWOR28_12_FD_187461 | JGI IMG/M metagenome (GOLD analysis project Ga0209536, IMG submission 187461) | Marine sediment microbial communities from White Oak River estuary, North Carolina - WOR-2-8_12 (SPAdes) (version 2) | ecosystem: Environmental > Aquatic > Marine > Intertidal zone >...
ATCACACCTGGGGGTGGACACTGTTCGTCTTGACGCCACGGCCTGCAAGCTCCACCTGAACCAAGCCTGTGAGCGGCTCTCGGAGGAGTTCAAGGCACCGTGGGACGAGGTGTACTACCGCACGATGCTCAAGGCCAACCAACAGTTCTACGCGCTGGATGCCAACAGTCGGCTTTTCGAGGAGTACAGCTCGGAGTCGCAGCCGGTCACTGACACACTGTTTGACTGCGTTGCCAACCCAAAGATCAGGCTGTCTTACACCGTGGAGGACACGAAAACTGTGACCCTGTCTTTTCGTGGGCAGACCGATGCCACGAGGATCTACGTCCTTCAGAACGCCAGCCGCGTGCTGTCTCTGCGTCAGGGGACCGGCGCGATAATTTTGGATACTGGCTCTACCTTGACTGACGCGACGGCTTATGACATCGACATCGTTGCTCATGGCCCTCACATTCGGGTGTACGTCGATGGTGTACTGGACATGCAGGGGGCGACAACCACCTACATGACAGAGACTGGTGGGCGCGTCGAACACACCCTTGTCTCGAACGACATCGAGATCACGACCTGGGCGTGGACTTCGTCATCCGACATCATCACGCCGCGCAAGATCCGTCATATTGATGCCATCGTCTACATCGACGATGACGGCTACCAACAGCCAATCGAACACAGGCTGTGGGAAGAGCTCTTCGAGAAGTATCAGGTAGACATCGATGCTGGCGATCCGCGCCAGTTCGCTCTCCACGGCAACCAGCTTTGGTTCGCGCCGCCGCCTGATGCTGACCGGGAGATCCATCTATGGACGAGATGTCACCCGGTAGAGATGAGTGCGGATACTGACGAGAACGACTGGGCGAGGGAGTATCCCCGCCTCGTGTGGCTCAAGGCCGCGCTGGAGTCGAACATCCATTTGCTCGAGGACGAGCGGTTGTCTCTCTTCAATCAGTGGCACGAGGAGGACATCAACCGCGTGGAGTCCCGGTTCGCTCGGCGGGAGATCCCTGACGCTGGCAGAGCGGCTCAGGAACCCGGCTAGGAGGAGAGATGGCACTTCCCAACCAATTCAAGTCGGCCCGGATGACGGACAGCACCGACCGGGCAACCATCGACACCCACGTTGGCGACCTGGAGCAAGCCATCTGTGACATCTTCGGGTTCACCATCAACCAGGACATCGCTTCTGACCGTGCCGTGTTCGGCTCCTTTTCCACGGAGAACAACCGGAACAGACCGGCTCGCTTGTGGCTTGATGACACTGAAGCCAACATGGGAGCCAGCGGGAACAGCGGCCTTCGGATCTTCGACTCCACTAACGATGACGAAGTCAGAATCAGTGTGGTCGATGGCTTTCTCGTGTTCTACAACAACACCGGGACCGAGGCGGCTCCAACCTGGACCGAGCGGACCAAGATGGATCTCTCGGACGGGACGTGGTCGCAGGGTCTTGGGTTTAAGGGTGTGAAAGTCTACGACGCATCCTCTCAAAGTATCACCAAGACTGTTGAGACTGCTCTCGAAGCTGATACCGAAGCATTCGATACCGACGCTTTCCATGATCCCGGCAGCCTCACGAGGATCACAATTCCATCTGGATTGGCTGGCTACTATCTCGTCACCGCAAGAATTCTCGTTGCCGGACCTACGCTCGCAGCGACCAGTTTTGTCACGAGAATCAAGAAGAATGCCGCTTCGGACATCATCGAAGATTGGCAGCTTGACTTCGCCCCGACTTACGACATCACGTATCGTGTATCTAGCGTCGTGTCTCTGGCAGAGAGCGATTTCATTGAAGTGACCGTGTTATACGACAGTGCCAGTGCTGGTCCGGTCCCGATGAAGCTGATCGAGTTCTCAGCCATTCTCCTGGGACAGTAGGATGCCGAGTCGGAACCCCACCGCCAAGCTCCCGGTCCCCTGGCGGGGCCTCATGCCCGACATGCACGAGTACAGCGTCCCACCGGACGGCTGCATCGCGGCAGAGAACGTCCTGGTCGTTGACGGGAGCCTGCGGCCCCGACCGAGCTTCGACACAACCTCGATCCCGAATCTCTACCCTCACCGGGTCCTCTCCGCGATCCAGTGGGAGTCGGACTACGACAAGTTCAACCTCGTCGCCGCCACCATGAGCAAGTGGTACGCCAACCCGTTCACGGCGAGCGGAGCCTGGACGGATCTGAGCATCGACCTCGTCAGTGGATGGACAGTCCACTCGGGAAACGTCTACAAGGCAGATGTCAAGATCCATCCGAGAAAGCTGTGGGTTGACGGTACGCTCGGGGCCTCGAAGAACAGCATCGCGGCGCTGACCACCAACAAGGATTGGTACTGGGATGAGGAGGATAAGCTCGCCTATCTGTATGACGACACCTACAACCCGGATACCTACAACTCCCCAGGCGTCGAGGTTGGCGATCTCCTCACCGGATCGGCAGAGGCTCTCACCGTATTTCGTACCTTCGAGCGAAAGAATCTCACGTATCTCCTTGGGACGAACGGCACCGACTCACCGAAGTTTTGGGATGGGATCTCCTCGAGGTACTCCGAGTTTCAGGGAGCCCTGCCGTCGAGAGCGATGATCATCTCGGCCAACCGCTGTGTGCTGCTCGGTGCCGGTTCCGACCGGCTTGTGGTCGATGTTTCCGACTTCAACAACTTTGAGACGGGCTACGGCACTGTCCAACAGAGTCTCCTTGGTGATACCCCAGGCGAGATCATTGCTGGCCTCGAGCTCAACGATCTCCAACACACCGTCTACAAGACGGATGCGATCTTCCGTGGAGTGGCCCAGGCCGAGTTCTACGGCGTTGCGGCACCCTTCCGGTACGAGGCCATCGCAACCGGCGTTCCAGGCCCAGTATCGCCCCAGGCAGTCACCAGGATGCCCGATAACACGCATGTCTATCTTGGGGAGGACGGGGGCCTCTATCGCTTCGATGGTATCCGGCCCCTCGAACTTGGCCGATCCATCCGGCACTGGATCACTTCGACGTGGCAGTTTGACGACCGGCGACAGTCGTGGATCGCCTACGACCCGGATTACCGGATTCTCTGGGTGTTCTATCCACATGCGAGTGGCGGGATGCAGTACGGCATTGCGGTGGTCACGGACCTGCAATCTGGCGGGGGTCATCCGTTCTGGCCGGTTTCCACGTTCCCAAACTACGAGGTCGTTGCTGGAGCGGACATCGCCGTCAAGACTGTCGAAACCATTGGTGATGGGGCCGGTCACACCATCGGTGAATCACACGAGTCTATCGGCAGCGGCTACGAGCTGACCCGGAATATGGTCTTCTTCGAGTATTACAACTCAAGCGGTGCCACGGAGACGAAGATTCACAACTGGGCCGAGGACGACTACGGTCCAACTGCGGCAGCGGACATCAACTTTCAGACCGGATTCAGTGACTTGGGTGATCCGAGTCGATGGAAGACCGTGAACGAGATCGACCACATCCTCGACTTCGAGGGCAATGAGACTGGGGTTGACTTCAAGCTCAAGTCCAGGGAGTACGGCGAGGACGAGGTGACGAGTTCGGCTCAGAGGGTTTTGAAGGCTAACTACCCCCGCATCACCGAGTTCCGACAGGCTGGTCGTTGGTTCTCGCTCTACGGCCAAATGGCGTCTATCGCGGGAAATGACCACGGTGTTTTCAAGTGGGCCGGTGGAGTGGTGAAGTTTCGCCCGAGAGGGACACGATGACAACCCTTTCCGCGAAGCGGCTCGATGTTAGCCGGTCGCTGTCCCTGCCGGTTCTGCCGCCGAGTGCTCCCCAGTGGGCGGGGCTGCTCCTTGAGGCGATGCGCGGCCAGCACTCGCAGTTCGCTCAGATCCTCGAGGTATTGGCAAGGCACCGGACCCTCGTGGGAGCGATGGCCGATCGCCCGGAGTCGGAGGGCAGCGGCGTTCTATTCATCGCTACCGACACCCATGCGATGTACGTTGATCTGGCCGATGGTTGGACCGAGCTTATTGCTACGGCCACCGAACGTGAAGCCCTCAGTGTCGCTAGTGCGTCTCTCAGTGGGAGCGGGACAGACCCCGATGCGATCCACGTCGATGAGCGGAGCGAGATTTCCGGCATCACGCAGAAGTTCACACTCACTGGTGCAGAGATGCTCGTCATCGAGGACCCGGCAGACGCCAACCGGAAGAAGATGGTCACTGTGGACAACCTTCCGGGCGGCGACGGCGACTGCCCGGAGTACAAGTTCATCAAGGCGACCGGCCAGAGCGAGGGGGATCTCCATCTCTCGGACGGGACCAGCTGGAACACCTCGAACGCACTCATCAAGAAGATCCGCATCGAGACAACCTCGACCGACTGGGATGCGTGGATTCTCCAGAACGACAACGGCTACTCGACTGACGATGCCAACATCCCCGCGATGCAGATCATGGACGCTGGCAGCGGGGATCTTGATATCGACCTCGACCACGCCTACGAGGATGAGGACACGAGCGCCGAGGTGCATCTGTACCTCATCGACAATTCCGGCACGGCGACGTTCGACGTGTACGTGATCGGATACGGACTATCGACTCCATAGGAGGGAGCAATGGCAATAGGTGACGACTTCAGTGTGAACACGAGTGGTGATATCCGGCATGTGGCGAACACCAACCACTACACCGTCCTCGAGCTCCACCGCTGGTTGCAGGACCTGGCCGACAACGCGAGCACGGCTGGCGGCTCGGACGATGTGCTGGACATCACCAGCGCGACTCCCTCGTCACGGTCCACCGACCAGATCATCACTCTCCTGGGGAGCTACAACATCGACGACACCGCGAGCGAGTATTTCTACGGTGGGTCGATCAAGCAGGGGTCCGGGGCCACGGAAACGATCTACTCCGGGCTGCGGGTACTCGGGACGGTGGTGAGCTCGGCCACGCAGATCCAGGTGATACAGGACAAGGTCCAGTACGACGGCGCGTCACCGTTTTGGGGCACTCAGGCCAGCCCCTACAACGGTGGCGGCAACGTGCTGTTCCGCATCCTGGTCAAGTCCAGGGAGTACGGGGCCGACATCGACCAGCAACAGATCCGGGTCCAGGCCCGTCACTTCGGGGACAGCTATGCGTCCTTCGACGTGACCCTCGGCGAAGGCGAGGCCGTGGCTGCGGTTTCCACCGTGGACGATCCGCAGAACAACACCGCGCAGGGCACGGTGGATGCCTACACGCACGTCACCAACACCGAGGGATATCAGTTGATCGACATCGGTGACGGCAACGGCAACCAGCCCTACTACTCCAAGTGGACCTACGGTGCCGACACGCAGGGCGACCAGTTGAAGTCCGTGTGGGAGTGGGCGAAGAACGAGACACGCACCGGCTCCGACACGAGCTCGGCACTGTACTGGGTGGACGGCACGGGCGATGCCCTGGGCGAGATGTTCCGTGGCATCACGCACTCTTACAGCTACGACAACCTTTCGGGGTCCTTCACCGAGGACAACGAAATCGTCTGGGGGACGAGGATCAGCTACGACAGCCTGTCCGGTGGGACGTTCTCGGCAGGCGACTACGTCCGCATCGGGTCGAGCGGGGCGGCTGGCCGCGTCAACTACGACAACGGCTCGAACCTGATGACGGTGGCCCTGGAGGACACCAGCATCACGGTGCTTGACGATGACGTGATTACCGAAGCGAGTACGGGAACGGTCACCGCACAGGTGGACACAACCATCGTGGACAACGACAAGTCCGGCGGCACGGGCATCCTGCTTGCCAACGATAGCGGCAACACGAAGCATCACATCGAGATCCGCACCGGCTCGGCCCCGGTGGACAACATCCAGATCCGCGACGGCTCGAACACCTGTGACGTGGCCGGATCGGTGACACCGAGGACCATCACGCCGGTATTCCTGGGCAGCTACGTGGGGACGCTCATCGGCGGCTTCGGAGTCGGCATCGACCAAGATGATCTCACCTCAAGCGACACGGTGACGGACCTCGACGGCGATGTGAACACCCCGCCGAATAACGTCACCTGGACGCTGGAAGGTCTTGTGGCCGGCGACCGGGTCCTCGTTGGGCCAAAGGACACTGGGAACGACTTCAAGTTCGATCAGATGACGCTCAACTCTGCGCTGGATACTGGCTCTGAGACTGTCGTGGATGTGGGCACCGGCAATATCCCCGACAACACCCCGGCATCCGGCACGCTTCGTGTAACCCTCGATGACGGCAGAGTGCGGTATGCGGTCTACGACTCCCATGACGGTGATGACGAGTTCACGCTGAATGCCAGCTACCAGGACTGGTCTGATCCAAACGATGCCGCAATCGGCAAGGGCGTGATGGTCAGCTACATCGACACCGCAGCGGCAGACGATGACGAGGCGTTCACCACGATCTACTCGTCACCGCTGACTCTGTGGGTGCGTGTCCGCGACGGTGGTGGTACTCCGATCAAGACCTACGAGGGGCAGTCATCGCTCACATCAACCGGGGGGGGTGCAACGGCGAGCAGGATCAGTGACGCATAGGGGGTTGAGTGGCGACTGTCACCTTCGGGTTACTCAACTACACGTCACTCGCTGACGCGGAGTCCACGTCTGGCTGGACGAACTTCGACACCCTGGATGCGGACTTCGCGAAGGAGAACACCTATGCCATCACCGACGCGCTCCGCGCCAATGGCGAAACGGCTTACTACACCGCAGGCACGGCTCAGAGCGCATCCGGCAAGCACGTCCGCATGTGGCTTGTGACCATCAACAAGGCGTACATGCAGCCAGAGTCCAGCGGTGGATACGAATTCCTCATGTACGACGGCAGTACGACCGAGTACAGGACGATGTTCGGCTCGGACACCTATGACGGCGGTTGGGTCAACTACGTGGTGGACTGTGCCCTGTTCACGACCCTCACTCTCGCCAATGTGACCCGGTGGGGCATCCGCATCAACCACTCTGGCACCGCGAAGAACATCGACAACACTTGGTGCGACTACATCCGCTATCTGGATGGGTACTACTTCACCGGGGGTACGAGCGGGGACGAGGTGACGCTGGCCCTGATCGCCGCGAGAGACATTGATGACGGCGCCGGAACGCTGAGAGGCTATGGAGTCGTTACGGAGATCGACGGGGTCTACTACTGCACCGGGAAAATCACCATCGGGAACTCCAGCACGACGACCTACTTCCTGATGGACTCCGAGGTGCTGGTGTTTGGGGATAACGACGTCGGCACCAACTTCTATGAGATCAAGGCCGATGGCACTGTGGCGAACATCACCATCGCGGACTCGGTGATTCGATCCGCCACTTCAGCCGCGAACACCCGTTTCGTGTTCGACATGAGCAACACCAGCGTCACCGTCTCGATCACCGCTACGGTGTTCCTGTACGGTGCGGCCATGACCTTCGCTTCGGGGCAGACGATCACCGGGAACACCTTCAACGACTGTGGTCAGATCACTCATGGCGGGGCCGACATGACCGGCTGCATCGTGAAGAACTACGAAGGCTCGACCGGCACCGCAGCCCTGGTCTACAACGTGAATGCTGATCCCGACGGTGAGATGGACGACATGACCTTCGAGAAGGGCACCGCGACCACTCATGCCATCGAGCTCGGCTCGAACACTCCCTCGTCCATCACGCTGCGCGGCTGGACGACCGTAAACTACTCTGCCTCAAACGGAGTCAACGACTCCACGATCTACAACAACTCTGGCAAGGCGATCACGATCAACGTGGTCGGTGGGTCAGGATACTTCACCTACCGCAATGGCAGTGGTGCTTCAACGACAATCAGCATGAATCCGGTGGCGACCACGATCACCGTCAAGGACATCAATACCTTGGCAGTGCTTCAGGATGCCAGGGTGCTTTTGGTGGCCTCGGATGCCACCGGGGATCTCCCCTACCAGGAATCGGTCACGCAGATCACTCGCTCGGGATCGACGGCTACGGTGAGTCACACGTCGCACGGTATGGCGACAGGTGACTTCGCGCTCATTGAGGGTGCCAATCAGAACGAGTACAACGGCTGTTTCGAGATCACCTACATCAACGCCAACTCGTACAGCTACACCGTACCGGGGACACCAGCTACGCCAGCCACCGGCACAATCATTTCGACGGGAGGAGTTTTCAATACTTTGACCAATGCGAGTGGGATCGTGACTGATAGCCGAACGTGGTACAACGACCAGCCGTTCACCGGCAGGGTGAGATTGTCCACCGGCACGACCTTCTACAAAAACTCACCGATCGCGGACACCATCGACACGGCAAATGGCTTTTCCACGACGGTCTACCTGATACCGGACGACTAGATGAGCGAGAACGATCTCCGTCCGCGCTACAACGCTCTCGTGGAAGCCACGGTGAAGCAGAACACCACGCTCGAGGTGCTGCGTTCTCAGATCGAGTTCCTGAAGACCGACAATGCGCGTCTGACAGCCGAGCTCGCTGCGGCCCACAACAACGCACAGCTACTCGGGGATGAACTGAACCTGGGCAACCAGGACGCGAACAGAGAGGTGGAGCGTCTCCGGGCGATCCTGAAGGAGAACGGCATAGATCCGGGGGATGCATGAATGTGAACTGGGGGACGAAGGTGATAACGGTCTACAAGGCTGACACGTTCATGTCGGACCTTGGGGGCGGGACCGTGTACGAGATGGACACCGACGCCTTCCGGCTCGCGCTGAAGGCCGTCGAGGACGACGAGGAGGGGATGCCGTTCCCCGACACCCACCGGCACAACACCCAGGTCACTCTCGGCGGGATCACGCTCGCCCGGACCTTCGAGATCATCAACGGGTACACGATCACGTTCGAGGATGGGCAGTATGCGGTCGAGCTTACCGGGAGCAACAACAACATCAGCGACGTGATGAACGTGAACCAAGTCTCGCTCCGCACCTTCAACTCGGCGGGGCTCATCAACCTGACCACTTTGGATGATATGGCCGACGCGATCCACAAGATCCTGTGGAGAGCGAGATAGGAATGGGAGATGCACGTCAGGCCGCTTGTGATGACCAAGGACGAACCGATGGCATGGGCGCTCATGCCAGCGTTCCTCTACCGGGTGTACGACTTCACCTGCCGACACGACCCGGCGATGGACGCGGCGGCGGTGTGCCGTGACTTCGAGGCCGACTTCGGCTCTGGAGCTGGCCGGTTCTTTGGCCTCTCGTTGGTCGATGACGAGGCGCAGAAGGTTAGGGGGACGCTGTTCGCGGGGATTGAGATTTACCGCGCCAGATACCCCTACGGGATGGTTTACCAATGGGAGCGTGACAGGGGCATCGAGGAACCGACTGAGCTCACGCATACCTGTCTACAAATGCTTGAGGGATGGGCGCGGCTGCATCAGTTACCTCGGATACGGGGGTTGGCTGAGACGCCTTCGAGGGTACGTCTCTTTCGGATGGTCGGCTTTTCGGAGGGGCCGGTCATCATCAACAAGGAGTTGAGTAATGGGCGGTAAAAAAGGCTCGACACAGGTCCCAGAGATCCCCGAGGAACTGAAGCCTCTTCTGGAGAACACGGCTGAACTGTGGAAGGCATTCCAGACGGGAGCTGTCGCTAACATGCCAATCAGTGAGCTCTTTGGCGATCACGCCAGGGAGGTTCTCGGCCCAAGCGAAGGCGAAAACTGGGCTCTGGACACCTACGCCCACATGGGCACGCCGAAGTATTGGGACATGGCCCGGAAACAGTTCCAAAGGCTTGGCGGCTTGCTCCAGCCGGGTCAGTTTATGATGCAGGAATCCGAGGCGCTCAAGCGACTTCCCACCGCAGGTAAGATCATGTCTTCGCTCGACTACCTTCCGCAGCTCGCGAAGCAGCGTGTCACCGGGGAAACGATCGCGGAAGATCCCGCCATCGATGCTGCGATGAAGATGTACGAGTCGGCTCTGATGCCGATCGTCCAGAACCAGGCCGCGCTCGCCGGTCTTGGGCGCTCCACGGCGCTGACCAACGCCATCGGTGCCAGTCAGGCTCAAACGCTGCTACCAGAGATCACCAAGGCTCAGGAACGCGAGGAGCGTGGCATCGACCGCCAGATGCAGGCCGAGATGGAGAAGGTTGGCGGCATCCTCGGGATGGAGGATCTGCGGACGAAGCGGCTCATGGGCCGTCTCGGCACTCTCGGTGATGTCAACAAACAGCTCTTCGACCAGATCGCGACGGCGGCTGGCGGGTTCGAGAACCTTGGTCAGCGTGTTGCGGACTTCCGCAGCGGCAAGTACAAGGACATCTTCGAGATGTCCGGGGCGCTCCGTGGAGTCGAGCAGGAGCAGCTCGATGCTGTGTACAACGAGTTTCTCCGCAAGGCTGGACTGTGGGAGAGCGCCATTGGGGGGCCGTTCGGGATACTGCCTTCCACGATCGGCACCCGCATCAGCGGTAAGAAATAGGAGGAGACGATGGGTGGCAAAGGTGGCGGCTTTGACGATCCGAATGCGCCGGTCACGTATGACAGATATCAGCCGATGGACTTCGGCGGCAACATCAACTACGGGAACCTGCCGCACTACTCCGCGCTGCCTGGGCTCCAGGGCGGCGGCGGTGCCTACATGGGCAAGAATCTCGATGCCGCAATGCAGCTACACCCGGAGTATTTCGACGCCGCACATGCTCACTATCGCCCGGAGTACGCCATCGCGAAAGCGGTGCGGGGGGCGGGGAATGATCCTCTGTCGGTGGTCAATGCGCTCAAGGCTGCGGGGATTCAAGAGGGGGCGCTTTCCAAGTACACGCTCCCGCAGGCGTGGAAGTACAACCTTGGTATGGGCGTCCCTGGCGGCTCATACGATGCGTTCATCAAAGCCTGGGAAAGTGGGGAAGGTATGCCTGGGACAAGTGCATCAACACGTCCTGCGGGAATGCGTCGAACAGACGCGGCATCGACCAACACCGGCAAGAAGGGCGGTGGTGGCGCTCCGTCTGGTGGTCTGCCGCCCGTTGGAGATTGGGGAAATGCTTTTGGTGGGATAGGCCTCGAACCACCGGCATCGGTCACGAAGCCCATGCCACCAGGAGAGGTCCCCGCCGACGCTACCAGCGGTGGCAAGAAGGGCGGCGGTTATAAGGACCCAACGTCGATTGCCCAGTATGATCCCTGGAAAACTTTCGCGTGGACTGGGAATGACCGAGCCAACGAAGAACTAATGAGAGAGCGAATGGCCCGGTATGGATCACCATATGATGAGGATGCGTTTCGCCGCATGTATTACGGCACTGGTGGTGGCAAGAAGGGCGGCGGCCCCAATCCAGCTCCCAGGAACATCGCCAACGTCGGTCGCGCCACGGCAAGATAGGAGGAAGCATGGACCCGATCACTATCGCGATGTTGGCTATGCAGGCGTACAACACACTCAAGGGGAGCCCAGGCCCCGGCTTTCAGCCGCCGCAGCCTATGAAGTCTCCTGAGGCGACTTCACCTAAATGGAGGGTGCTCACCAAGAACACGGTGCCGGGGATGTCTCCAGGAGCACCGGGGGCCAACGCGGCGCAGTTTGGTCTAGGGAACATGCACGGAGAGCAGACCACCGCACTCCAACGCGGTCTTGAGGCTGCGGTGCCGAAGACGAACTTCCAAGCCGAGTTGAAGCGAGCAGACGAGAACAAGCCCGCTGCCAAGGAAGGCTCGACTACGCTTGAGAAGATGTCGATGGGTGCCAGTATCGGTCAGGCCGCTCAGTCGCTTCTCAACCCGCCTAGTCAACGGCCCATCAACTTTGGCTCCAGGGCAAGCGGCGCTCGTCCGTCGAATGTCTCATCACGTCATCTCATCGGTCCCGGTGGGAAGACTCCATCGCTCCAGGAGCTTATCGCCGCGATGCTGAGAGGGAGGTAACACATGGCTAAACCCCTCGACATTCTTCTGCCGATTCTCGGTGGACTGCTCGGTACGACACCGGAGGGGTTTCGTGGCGTGATGGCCGCAGAGTCGGTATCTCGTGGGCGGCGGCGGTCCAAGTTGGAGCGCGAGGCCAGGGAGAAGCAGGAGCAGCTTGCCAAACAGCGGAAGGCTCAGGGTGACAAGCTCATCGACGCGGCGAGAAAATCTCTTGGGCAATACTCTGATGACCCGATGTCCAAGATGATGATGACCCGTGTCGAGGCTGATCCCTTCGGCAGCATGGCCGCACTGGCTCAGTACGTCAGCCAGCGCGAACGGATCAAGGGTGAGCAGTCGAAGCAACGCGGCATGATGCGAGCTCAGAGAGGCGAGGAGCTCATCCGGCAGGGCCGAATCAAGATGCAGGAGAACATCTATCGCCTCGAGGAAGCGGGCGACTGGGAGACTGCCAATCAGTACCGTGCTCAACTCGGGCTCGCTCCACGCTACCCGGCGCAGCCGAAGATGGAGCGTCCGAATTGGAATACTGTGGATCGACTCTACAAGAGCAAGTGGACAGGAGCCCAGATTTCACAGGCCACAGGGATTCCCCTGGAGATGCTTCCCTGGCCGGGGCAGATGCCGGAGGTTGCCGCCGATGCTGCCGGTGAGGCGCAGGACGTTGCGAACATCGAAGCGGCGAAAACCAAGGTGCTCCAGGCCGAGGACAAGGTCATGGAGCTTAATGAAGAGATCAAAGAGATTCATCAGCTTATGCAAGAAGCACAACAGCAACCCTTCAACTGGGATCTTGTACAGGAAGCCAAACATCGCGCTGGAGAGATGCAAAGCCTGAAACGCAAGATAAAAGTTGCTCAACAGGTGCTCGCGAGGGACAAGGCCAAGCTCGACGCATCTTTGGCAAAGGAAAAGCGGGAGGAAGCAGACCGCTACCAGAAGAAGCAGGAGCGCGAGGCTGAAGAGGCGAAGAAGAAGGCCGCAGCCGAAGCGAAGAAACCACCGACAGACTGGGCCGCGGCTGAGAGGGGCGGGCCCCTTGCTCAGATCCCTTCTGTCGAGCCGCGTGATTGGAGGTATCCAGAACAGCCGAGTGCTGCGGGCGTAGTGAGCCGTGATCCGCAGACCGGGAGACTTGTCATGGGTGGTCCCCTCGCGGCTCTCCCGCCGGTGCGAGCAGAGGGTGAGTAATGGCTAACGAGCCTCGCCGCAATCGGAATCCGGCGTACTACATCATGCCGGATGGCAAGATGTACCAGTTCCCCGCAGACGCCACTCCCCAGGAGATCATGCAGTTTGCGGAGGAGAACTTCCCTGCACAGCCCCCTCAACAGAGGCCGCAGGCAGCTCCCAAGACGCAGATCCCCCCGTCTGACATCTACGGTCAGATCGGCGTCTTGGAGTCGAGCCGTGGGATGCAGGAGATGTTGGGTATGCCGGGGGCGGGGTACACCGCCAGGGCGCAGGAGCGTCTGTACGAGCAGCTCCCGCAGGGCTTCGAGCGGACCAAGGCTCCCGATTTCCTGAGCATCCTTCCTGGCGGGGAGCCGTTCGAGCCGGATCAGTGGTGGAAGTTCCTGCGGGAGACGGGACCGACCACGGCGATGATGATGCTCTCCTCAGTCCCCGCTGGCGGGATCGGCAGGGGGTTTTTGCAGGGCTGGCTTGCGGTCGCTGGAGCGCAGCGCATTCCAGAGTCCTTCATCGAGGCTGGTGATGCCTACCAGCGATTGAAAAAGCAGGGGAAGAGTCACGAGGAAGCTGCGAAGGAAGCCGCCAAGGTGGGCGGGCTCAACATGACGCTCATCGGCATGGATGTGCTCCAGGCGTATCTGCCGGTAGCTGGAATCAGCATCGCCAAGCGTCTCGGCATCGGCAAGGTTGGGGGCAAGGTCGTACAAGGGCTCGCCAAAATGGGTGCAGCAATTCTCGGCTGGCACGCTGGCGCGAAGTTGGAGGGCGTCGAGGAGTGGCTTCAGGAGGGATTCAAGGACGTAGTCACCGGGGAACACAAGTTCTTCTCCACCAGCGATGAGAGGGCAGAGGAGTACAGGGCTGGCGAATTTCTTGGACACATACTTGGGACTCCTGGTCTTGCCGGTGGAGCGGTCCAGGCGCTCACCTATGCCGGATCAGATGTCAAGAAGCTCAACAATGACGAGCTGCTACGGGCCCGCGACTTGGCGAGGAGCGCGGTCGAAAGGGTGAGGGAGTCGCCATACGAGCAGCCCATCCAGAAGGCGCGTGAGCTCCTGGGGGAGATCGAAGACGAGATGAAGCGTCGAGGGCTCCCACGTCCTCGACCCGTGACCAAGACACGCTTCACCGAGGCCCCCGAAGTGCCGCCGGAGCCTGCGGCTCCAACACCGCCTGAGACGCCGCCAACGCCACCGACAGAGCCTGAAACGCCATCTTTGCCACCGCCACCACCAGAGCTCGATGAAAAGCTGCATCCTTTGTGGTATGCGATGCAGCGCGGGGAAATACCGACTTACGACAGGGAAGCAGTAGATGGTAGAACTATCGAGATTTATCCTGAAGGTCCAGAACGGAATCGAGATTTAGTAGATAGGATCGGCAGTCATCTCTATCATGGGACATTCGATGACCAATTCGAGCCTACAGATGGTGAGAGCCCAGGATGGGTCATTTTAAATCGTGTATCAGACTTTTCATTATCTAAGTTAGCGAAGAAGCGTAATGTCAGGGTATATCTCATTTCAGGTCGGACAAAGAAATATGCTAGCGGCGAAATTGCAGCCGAGACAATCGATCCTTTGACGAGGAAGCCTCTTCCAGAGCGAGACTGGATTCTAGCCAGAACCGCTGACGGTAGACAAACTCTCTTCACGCCAATCACAGAAGACGGCAAGATTATGACTCGGACATTTGCCGCTGAAGAGAATGACTATCTCGGGGCTGACATTCTCGGCTTTCCTGGTACAGATTTCGCAACTCCTCGTACTCTCGAAGACTGGGAGAAGATCGAGCCCGCCGGAAAGCACGCCGTCACCGTCATCTACAAGGACGGGCGCGTCGTCTCTCTGCTTTACGAGGATGGCGACGTAGCGAAAGAGGTAGCCGATCGTTACCGGAAGTCCACCGATCCGAACGTGGTTGGCATCTCCGCTGTCCGACTCCCAAGCGGCTTGACGGCAGAGCGATACCACGAGGACCTCACGAAGCGGGCCCCGGAGGGTGGCAGCGTCGAGATCAAGATGGGCGAGCCGGAAGCCGGGACCGAGGCTCCCACTCCTGCGGCACCAGAGGCCCCGCCAGAGGTGCCACCTGAGCCCGCCGCCGAACTCGAACCGGAAGACGCCGCAGAACAATTTACGCAAAGCGAGGATGTAGCCAAATACGTCAAAAGCCTCGAAGCTCCGACGCTGGAGAACTTCGACAAGCTGCAACGGTTCTGGCTCTCCAAGGGAGACGAGGCGAAGGCCGCTCAGGTCCTCGATGACATGGAGAGAGCTATCGAGGACGGCACGATCGACATGGGGGAGGTCGAGGAGCTCGGGCTAGCCGCGCCTGGAGAGAAGCCCGATCTCGACCGGGCGCGACGGATGCTGGCGCAGATGAAGGCCCGCCAGGAGGAGTTCAAGAAGAAGGGTGCCTACACTCGACCCCCTCGCAGGAAGCCGGTAGCGCGACCGGCAGGAAGAGAGGAAGAAGGTGCCGAAGGGATACGAGAAGATGAGGGACAGGTTTATCCGGCAAGGGATGAGCAAGAAGGCCGCCCAGGCGAAGGCCGCCCGGATATGGAACGCGAAGAACCCAGGGAACCCGGTAGGCCGACACAAGAAGGCAGGGTCGAAGAGGAAGAAGCGGTAGAAGAGCCAATCGACCGTCTCGTCGATGCAATCATCAACGAATTCTTTTCCAGAGGCATAACACTCACTGGTCAACGTATTCGTGACCTTGCTCGCGAGGTCGGCTACCTCACTCCAACAACCGTAGAAAAGGATCTCTACGACATTGCGGAGTATGCCGCGAACAAGTATCTCCTTGAGTCAAGAAAAATCTCTGTCTCCGATGAGCAGTTACCGCTTCTAGAGAATCCTGTTCATGCCAAGTCACAGATCGAGCGGATCGTCAAAGTAATCGAAACTGTCATGCCTTCGCAGACCAAGAGGTCTGACGAGCAGGTAGCGAAGCAGCAGTTCTCCACGCCACACGCCTACGCATGGTTCGTGAACTGGCTCGCCAACATCAGGAAGGGACACCGGGTCCTCGAGCCGAGTGCGGGCACCGGCAACCTCGCGGTGTTCGCCAAGACGGCAGGGGCCGATGTCGTTGTCAACGAGATTGCGGAAGGTCGCCTTGAGCTCCTGAAGCGGCTCGGGATTGCCGATCGTGTCTACAACTACGACGCTGGACAGCTCGACGCGCTGCTCCACGGGAAGGAGTCGTTCGACCGGATCGTGATGAACCCGCCCTTCTCGAAGGGAGACATCCGGGCGGGCTCCCGGCAGGGCATGACTGATGCGGACCACATCGAATCTGCACTGGAGCTCCTACGTCCTGGTGGCCGGCTGGTAGCCATCGTTGGCGGCGGGCGCGAGGCGCATGGCGGCATGGGTTTCGACGCTCCCATGTACCGCGACTGGTGGAAGAAGATTCGTGGTGACTACGACGTGCGGGCCAACGTCCGTGTCAGCGGGGATGTCTACAAACGGTATGGAACCTCGTTCGCTTCACGAGTCCTGGTGATCGACAAGCCGTTGACCGGCGAAGCGATTCAAGACAAGCCAATCACCGGAGACGTTGCAAGTCTGCAAAAGGCGACCGATATTCTAAGTGAGGTCAGAAATGGCGTTGCTCGAAAAACCGAACCCGGCGTTGCTCCGACACCCGGCGAACCAGCGGGCGCAGAAGGAGCTGCGCCAGAGGAAGCTGGAACACCTAGCGGACCCGAACCTGCTCCCGGTGTGGAACCTGGCGAGGCTGGCACTGGAGTTGGACCTGCTCCAGGAGGACTACCAGAACCAGCATCAGGAACTCCTGGAGGAGGTGCTGTACCGGCCCCCGGACAGCCTGAAGGGGCAGCAGAAGCTCCTGGAGGGGTGGGAGGAGGGGTCGGAGGAGTGGAGCCCACGGGAGTTCCTGAAGCTCCTGAGGGATCTAGCGGAACAACTCCGATAGAGGCACTGCCTCAGTTCGAGGCAGGGCAAACCGTCTACATCAACGAGCTCCCCGCAGAAGTCGTCAAGGTCAAGTACGCCGACGACCCGGAAGAGTCTTACGTCAAGGTCGAGTTCGATGACGGCAAGACTCATGTCTATCGCGGGGCCGATATCCGTCAGCTTTCAACGAAGAAGCCCGTCAAGGGCGCGACGGTCACAACCAAATCGCAAGTCGAATCGAACCTTTCAGATGAGGAGAATGCTCAGTCTGACCTGACGTTCGTTCCCTATCAGCTCACGCTGGACATTCCGAATGCACAACCCCACTTGTCTCCGTTGGTCGAGTCCTACACGATGGCGGCGGTACGCCCGCCGAAGGTCAAGGTCGATCTCAAGATTGATGAGAACCTCATCAAAGAGGGCGCGATCTCAGGGCCCCAGGCAGAGTTCGTTGCTCTTGCCATAGAGGCTCACAAACACCGGCTTCCTGATGGACGCTTGCAGGGCATTTTCCTCGGTGATGGGACCGGAGTTGGGAAAACGCGGGCCTACATCGGCGTCATCCTGCACTATCTCGCCAGTGGCAAAAAGCGGCACGTTGTCTTCTCTCCTCAGAACAAGCTCTTTGGACAGTTCGAGGACGATGCCGAAGCTCTCGGACTCGACGTACCACTCAGGAAACTTGTCAGCTACAGAACAGATCAAAAGATCGACATGGATACCGGCATCCTGTATGTGAGCTATCCGACTTTGGCGCACGTTGCTGCCGAGGAGAGACTGAAGCAGATCCTCGACTGGATGGGCGAAGAAGACTTTGGGGGCGTCATCATCTTCGATGAGTCCCACAAGATTCAGAACATCCTCGATTCATCAGGCCGGATGGGCGGCGAGGGGACGGCCAAGTCTGCGGTCGCGGCCAACAAGATCCAGGACATTCCACCGGACGCCAAAGTGGTGTATGCCAGTGCGACCGGCGCAACTACACCACAGCATCTCGCCTATTGCAGTCGCTTGGGGCTATGGGGTGAGGGACAGCCGTATGCGTCAGCGACAGGTTTCATCGCAAAGATCGACCAGGGTGGCCTCTCCGGCATGGAGCTCGTCGCTCAGGACTTGAAGGCGCGAGGCTTGTACGTTGCCAGGACGCTTTCTTTCGAGGGCGTCGATGTTGCCGACCGCGCTGATACGACTGTCGAGCTCACTGAAGATCAAAAGACACTCTATCGCCGTGCCGCTGATGTGTGGCACGAGATCATCTCCTCTGTTGATGGAGCTCTCGCCGCGAAGTACGGGAGGCAAGCTAATTCCTCGCCCGAGGGCAAACGAGCTCGCTCGCAGATGTACAACGCTCTTCAAAGGTTCTTCGGCGAGATGCTCACGGGGTTTATGGCACCGCGTGTCATCGCTGACATGAAGTCCGACCTGGAGAAGGGTCACTCGCCAGTTCTCCAGATGGAGCATCACTACGGAGAGAGGATCATTGACGGCATTGCTCAACTTGATGATCCTACCGATCCGGCGCAGCTTGAGCAGCTCGACATCACTCCTCGCGGGACGATGATTAACTTCATACGGAATTTCTATCCAACCGCCAGGATAAGCATGAAAACCGAGTACGTGAATGGCAAGAAGGTCGTCACGTATGAGGAGGTTCGTGACGATAAAGGTGAGGTAGTCGAAGATCCGAAGCTCGTGGCGCAACGTGATGCGTTGATCGAGAAGACTGCCGGGATCGTGTTGCCGAAGCCGTTGATCGACCAAGTGCTCGATGAGTTTGGAGTAGACAACGTCTCCGAGATCAGCGGGCGAGAGAAGCGCATCGTCAAAGATCCGAAGACCGGCAGACCGATGCTGCATCGTCGTGGGGATAAGCAGATCACCAACGAGCGCGATCTGTTTCAAGACGGCAAGCGGCAGATTCTTGTGTTCACCAGGGCGGGTGCCACCGGCTCTGACTTCCATTCGGATCTCAGCAGGGGGAACACGAACCGACGCATTCACTACGCCCTCGAGCTCGGCTGGATTGCCGCAGAAGCTATTCAGGGACTCGGCAGAACCCACCGCACCAATCAGAAGCAGCCGCCATTCGTCAAGCTGGTTACTACGAACGTGCCAGCTCATATGCGATTCGCCTCGACGATTGCTCGACGGCTCACTCAGCTTGGAGCTCTGACCAGAGGCTCGAAGGACGCTTCCGGGCAGTCGATCTACACCGATGCCGACAACCTCGAAACGGAGCTTGCGGAAGAGGTCATCCTGAGATTGATGACCGACATCCAGCAAGCTGGTCGGCGGGCCCTCGAAACCTTCGGCATCACCTGGCAGGAGATCGCCGATGGCATGGCTCTGAAGAAGGACACGCAAGGTCGAGCCAGTCCGAAACAGGTCAACATGAAGGCGTTCCTGAATCGCCTGATGGTGCTCCATCCCGAGAAGCAGGACATTCTATTCGCTCACTTCATGGACTACTACGAGCGAGCAATCGAGCTTGAGAAGGAAGCTGGTCGCTGGAATGTTGGCACGGAGGTCTACAAGACCGACAAGTTGGAGCTCCTTGAGCGGACCAAGGTTCACACTGACGAGCAGACTGGAGCGGAAGTCAACCTCGTCAAGATGAAGCAGTACGACAAGGTTAGACCGCTCACCTTTGAAGAGCTCGACAGCTTGAAGGATGTGAAGGACAACCAGGGCAACACTGTCCGGTGGGTCCAGAACATCAGGAGCGGTCGTCTCTACCGATTGGCGCGATACCCAGGCGAGCTTATGAAAGTTCGTTTGTACTCGGGGATGGGGCAGAAATTCCGTAGCGTCAGTCGGAACGATATCTTTCATTACCTGGAAGGTCAGGCGCTCTTTGGTGAAGATCCGAAGTGGCGCGAGGTTCCGTTGGGTGCTGCCAAGGAGCTTTACAAGGAGGAGATCGCCAAGCTCCCCGAGTTCACGGAAGAGGAGATTTATGTTCTCGAAGGGGCGTTGATTCCGATCTTGGATCGGATACCGGAGCTCCAGCTTTACGTGTTCAGGACCGAGACGGGACGGGTGATTGGTTCGTTGGTGCCACCGCAGGAGGTCCGGCAGACGCTCGAGAACTTTGGTATCGGCATTGAAGTCAAGGCTCCCGAGCCAGCGCAGATGATCCGATACATCCTAGACAAGAACTACACCGCTGATCTCTCGAACGGCTGGAAGCTGCAACGCAGCAAAGTCTCTGGTGAATACCGGCTGGAGCTTAACCCGAAACAGACACTACCTGATGATGAGATTGAGCTGCTCAAGAACATGGGCATCTTCACCGAGCTCATTGCCAACAAGCGGCGGCTCTTCATTCCAGATAATCAGGACGGTGTTGTCACTCTTCAACGTCTCTTAGTGGGGAAGGACGTTGTTCGGTGGGAATCTCCTGCCGATCGTGGCATGGGTCATGGCGGCACCTGGGGCCTGGTGTCCGGCAACAAGCTCGATCCTCTCCTCGCCAGATACGATCCCACGTATGCCCCGATGCGCCGCGAGCAGCCTGCGGGAGAGGTGGAGGTCGCATCCTCGCCGGAGGTCATCACCGCGCTCATGCGGGCGGCGGCTGCGTTCGGATATGAGGGGCCGACCCATTGGGGCCGCATCAGAGGGAAGCTGCGACTCGGCTACTTCAGGGTGAAGGCCGAGGCGGTTCGCATCAGGACCAGGAACGACATCACAACCACCGTCCACGAGCTCTTCCACGCGATCGAGAAGACTGTATTCGGGTGGCCCCTCGGTGGTCCGTGGAAGCGTCCCACCATTCAGAGGATCATGGAGAAGGAGCTCATCAATCTCGGCAAGGCGCTCTACGGGGACCGCAATCCGAGCGGTGGGTACAAACGTGAAGGCTTCGCGGTGTTCGGGCACCTGTGGTTCACCGACCCCGAGACGGCGAAGAAGGTGGCTCCCAACTTCTTCGAGTGGTTCGAGACGGAGTTCCTGCCAGCGCACAAGGACGGCAGGGACGAGCTCCTGATAGCTCGCAAGATCAACATGAACTGGCAGGAGGAGGGCTCTGCCAACCGCGCCAGAGCGATGGTCAGGGATCTCGGGGAGATCAAGGAGAAGGCGAAGAGGACATACGCCCGTGGACGGCCCTGGCTGACCAAACAGGCCGGGTTCGAGATGTTCCAAAAGCTCTACGACATCCAAGAGGAAGCCGAAGTGATTCTCGGTCGCCGGTTGAAGCCGGAGGAGCAGGCGTACACCACGGCTGCGGCTCTCCGCAAGGTCCACCCAGGTCGCGTGCGGTACATGGAGAAGCACGGGATGATCGACATCCACGGCAACGTCGTGGGGCGACCGTTGGAGGATGCCATCGCGATCGTGAAGAAGGCGAAGATCAATCGCAAGGACTTCGTGATCTACCTGTGGGCCCGTCGAGCTCGGGCGCTCTGGCTGGACCCGCACGGCGAGCGGAATCCGGGGCTCTCGCTCGAGGATGCGAATCAGATCATCGAGGAGCTCGAGACGGACGAGAAGCGGAATGCGCTGCGGCTGGCCGCTCAACAGGTCTACGACTGGAACGAAGGCGTCCTGATGTATGCCGCGCAGGCGAGCCCGCACTTCGCCAAGATCGTCGAGCGGGTGATGGCGCGTGACCCCGGCAACTACATCCCCTTGCAGCGGTACTTCGATCCTCTCGACCAGGTGTACAGGAGGTTGCGCCCGAGCATCACCAGGGCGAAGGGTTCGGGCGGCAACATCGTGCAGCGGCTCAAGGGCTCCGGCAGGGAGATCAAGGACCCGTTCCCCGAGATGATCGCGCAGGCGTATGGCACCGTTCGGGCGGCGCACACCGAGATGGTCTACGAGTCTCTCTTCCAGCTTTCCAAGATTGAGAAGTCCGGTCAATGGATGGTCGAGGTCGAGCGGCCTGTGAAAAAGGTGGCCGAGGCGAGCGTTGCGGAGCTCCTGGACAAGATCAACAAGGCCCTGTACCCCGAGGCCAGTGCTCAACTCAGCCCGATCTTCGCTCTCACCGAAGAGATGCTGAACTACATGATTACCTTCTTCGCGCCGGTCAAGGTGCCGAAGGGTGCGGACCCGATCATCCCCCGGTTTATCGACGGTCAACTGAAGTGGTTCCAGGTCCACGAGGATGTCTTCCGCATGATGGAGTCGATGGAGCCATATCGCCTGCCCTACGGCCTGGAGCTCATCGCGGGCAAGCCGGTATCTGTTTTCCGTGCGGGCACCACGGGGCTTCGTGCATCGTTCGGGCTCGTGTGGAACATGATCCGAGACGTGCAGACCATGATGATCAACACGCGCACCACCGGGAAGAGACTTCAGCTCTTCGCCGCATGGATGAAGGCGATGGTCGATGCGGCGGTGTACCGCACCACCGGCAAGATGTCGCCTTCGGTGGATCTGTTCGTCCGTCTCGGTGGCGAGATGGTGCAGCCACTCGCACAGGACGTGGACTACACGCGCCGGATCTCACGACAGATGTTCCAGAACCGCGTGGTGGTAACGCTAGATCCGAGGAATTGGTACGACTTCTACCGCGACTTCATTCAGTTCCCTGAGCTGGCGCCGCGCATTGCTGAGATGAAGGTGCTTGCCAAGGAGCGTGGGATCGACATCACCAAGCCGCTTTCTTACGGGGATTCTCAGTTCTTGCTCCTGGCGGCGAAACAGGTGACGACCGACTTCACTGCGGAGGGTCAACTCGGGCGGGTGATGGCTCGTGTCCGTCCGTTCTTCAACGCCTCGATCCAGGGTCCACGGGCGAACCTGCGGGCGATGCGCCGCAACCCCTATCAGTTCTTCTTCAACGGTCTGACGATGATTACCGTGCCGACACTGCTCATGTGGTGGATCAACAAGGACAAGGACTGGTACAGGGAGCTCCAATGGCGGGACAAGTTCCTGCACTGGTGGTTCGAGTGCGATTGGCCGGAACCGACGCTCATCAAGATCCCGCGAGCGTTCGAGATCGGCACAATCTTCGGCGCACTGCCGGAAGCACTCGCCGAGGCGGCTTATGAGGAGGACCCGGACGCGATGAAGGCATGGATGAGCACGCTTGTTGACGTGGCATATCCCGGCGTGATGCCGGTGCTTGGGGAAGAGGCATGGGAGCAGGCTAGCAACTTCGACTACTTTTGGGAGACGAAGATCGTCCCCCGTGGCGAGCTCGACTTGCCGCCGGAGGAGCAGATCGGCCCGTATACCTCGAAGGTGGCGATCACGCTCGGACAGCTCTTCAAGGTATCTCCTCGCCGGATCGACCATGCGGTCGCCGGGATCTTCGGGCCGGTGGGACGGGACATCCTCGAGACGCTCGGTATTGGGCCGAAAGAGACTGAGCGCGAGAAAGGGATGGCTGATGCTTGGATCATCGGTCGACTGTTCTCTCGCGGCAAGCTGCCGTACTCCTCGCTGTCGGTGGAGCGGGCCTACAATCGGTACGGGGAGGTCATGCAGCGTTCCCGCAGCCGCCGCCACATCGAGACGGAGGACGAGCGTGAGGAGCGTCTGCTGCTCGAGGACGCGATCCGGGCGATCACGTTGCTCGGGTACGTCCACCAGTACACCGGCCCGAAGGCTCCCAAAGAGACCTTGCGGAAGCAGCGCATCCAGATCGCCAGGGACGTGTTGCGCGATCTGGAGAGGGGGAGGACCTCTGACTACGTGCGTGAGCGATACCGCAAGGAACGCAAGAAAGCGGAGAAGCAGTACGAGACGGTGCAGAAGCGGGTCCGACGCTTCCGGGGGGAAAGATGATACCAGAGCTCGAGGGGGGTGCGTTGGGGGCTGTTTCCCTCGCGCTGATTATCGTCTATGTGGTCATCAAGGAGGTTGTCGTGAAGAAGGTCGCCAAGGAGGAGGCGTCCACCGAACATCCGTTCTACTGCCAAGCCGGGAGGTTCGAGACGAGGATCACCAAGCTCGAAGCCAGATGCTCCTCGAATGACGCGAACATCCATCGGCTTGAGGCCAAGATCGACGTTGCAGCCGAAGCCATGCACGAGATCAAGACGGATGTGAAGCTGATCGCTCAGACGGTGAAGTGGTTGAAGAACGACCGGGAGAACGGCGGGAGATGAGCCATGCGGATCATGCTCGACCCTGGACATGGAGGGAATGATCCGGGGGCGATCTCGGAGTCGAACATCCACGAGGCCGATGTCAACCTGGACGTTGCTCTCCAGATGGCCGGCCACCTTGCCAGCAACCTCTCCCACCTGTGCCGACTGACCCGGTACGACGACACGTTCATCGCCCTGGGCGAGCGGTGCCGGATCGCGAACGACTGGGGAGCGGACGTGTTCGTGTCGATCCACTGCAACTCGTTCACCGATCCCGCCGCCGAGGGCTTCGAGGTGTACACCAACCGGGAGCTCGACGCCGCCGACTTCTTGGCGTCCGTCATGTGGAACGGGTTCCGGCAGGCGTTCCCGCTGATGCGGGGCAGGGTCGACCTGAGCGACGGCGACCCGGACAAGGAAGCTGGCTTCGTGGTCCTGGTCGGCACCCGGATGCCTGCGGTGTTGTTTGAGCTTGGGTTTCTCTCCAACAAGATGGACGAGGCCCGGATCGCCTCGTTCGAGTGGCGTGCCAAGGCAGCGAAAGTGCTTGTTGATGCGATCCGAGAGTGGAGCCTGCTCCAGTGAATCCCCGATCCAGAAAGGCGCGTGTCATGGGTGACAGACAGATGACAGGAGGCCCCTGATGAAGTGGTACAGCATTGGAACCGGCGTTTGGACATCAATTTTCACCATCGGGGCGATGATGACTGCCTCGGGGTTCTTCATCTGGAAAGGTGAAGACTTCTCGGCCGGCAACTGGCTCCAGGCGCTCGCGACGTGTGCGGGGCTGTACGCGGCGGTGATCGCGAAGCGTGCCGTGGACAACTCCAAGCTCGCCAAGGACGGCGTAGGGGACGGAGGTGCGTGATGTTCACCGGACTGCCGCTGTACCTGGGCATCGCCGCCCTGGTAGTGATCGTCGCACTCTCGGGTACGGTGTGGCTCCAGACGGAGCGGTTGGACACCGCGAAGGGGATGATCGCGGCCCTCGAGCTGGCGAACCACTCCTACGACGTGGAGCTCCAGCGGGCGCGTGAGTCGCTGGCAACCTGCCTCGAAGTCAACAACGCGAACAAGGAAGAGCTCGAGGGGCTCCGCGAATGGGCTCGGATCGCCGAGGAGCGGCAGAGAGAGATCGACAGATTGGCCGCTGAGAGGGCCAGGGCGCTCCAGGAGCTCGCGGAGATCGCCGAGGCATACCGTGTGCTACGGGCCACCGCCGCGCCTCTGAGCGTCTGCCAGAGCTATGAAATGGTCCTTTCGCACATCGCGGGAGGTTCGCCATGAACAAGAAGTGGCCGACGCTCGGAGACTTCATCATTTGGGCGGTTGTCCTCTTTATTGTGGCGATCGTTCTCACGGCCCAGTGTGGCTGCAAGACCACTGACCCGAAGACACCCTGCCCGGAGCCCACACCGACCGTCATCACCGAGACGGTGATCGTGCCGTGTACGATCAGGATCGAACCCCTCAGTCCGTACACCCCGCCTGAGTACCCGCAGCATCCCGGCCACGATGTCGAGGACGCGGAGCTCAAGTTCTGGGCGCTGGCGCTCGGCGAGGCGATCGAGGCCGATGATGCGCTCGTTCTCGCTCGGGAGCTGGCGTGGCAGGAGATCATCGAGGAGCACAATTCCGGGCCTGTTTGTGAATAGCTCTTGCGGTACGTCTCAGAGAGTGTTATAACACTATCATGCACCGTTGCATACTCACCTGAAAGGGGGGCTTATGGGTACATTGGCGGTTGTGGTTTTTTCGCTTCTCGTCGCACTGACTCTCTACGGGATCGTGACTTCGTGGGTTCACTTGCGGCGGGCGAAGAAAGAACAAGAAAACAGGAGGTGTCTTCGATGAGGCCGATTCTTATGACGACCGAAGAGGCAGCAAAGGCGTTGTCGATATCCCGCAAGCAGGTCTACAAGCTGATGGACACGGGCCTGCTTGGCAGGATGTACCTCGGCGACGGGGAGAAGGGCGGTCCCCGATCCCTGGTCCGAGTCAAGACAGCGGAGGTGGACATGCTGGTCGAGATCGCTTCCGGCAAGAGCGTATTCGACCAGGAAGTCATCGACCAGATGAAGCGGCTTCG
>Ga0209536_100003265_pt1 | contig 26105 bp, 14 predicted proteins | sample DeeMarSeWOR28_12_FD_187461 | JGI IMG/M metagenome (GOLD analysis project Ga0209536, IMG submission 187461) | Marine sediment microbial communities from White Oak River estuary, North Carolina - WOR-2-8_12 (SPAdes) (version 2) | ecosystem: Environmental > Aquatic > Marine > Intertidal zone >...
CAGGTCGAGATCCTGTCGGAGCTTCAGGAGCGGATTCCGGGGATGCCGGAGATCGCGCCGTCGGAGCTGGCGACGCTGCGCACGCTGCGTGACGTGGCGGACAAGCTTTCGTCGGGCGGCGCAGCTGCTGTGCCTGCCGCTGCCGTGGCAGCGGCGCCGGCCGCAGCCGTGCCTGAGACGACCACGACCGCCGCCCCGGCGGCGTCCGGCGTGGACGTGACCGCGCTGGCGCTGGAGGTGGTCGCCGAGAAGACGGGGTATCCGGTCGAGATGCTGGATCTCGACATGGAGATGGAAGCGGGTCTGGGGATCGACTCGATCAAGCAGGTCGAGATCCTGTCGGAGCTTCAGGAGCGGTTGCCGGGGATGCCGGAGATCGCGCCTTCGGAGCTCGCGACGCTGCGCACGCTGCGTGACGTGGCGGACAAGCTTTCGTCGGGCGGCGCAGCCGCTGTGCCTGCCGCTGCCGTGGCACCGGCGTCGGCCGCAGCCGTGCCTGAGGCGACGCCGACTGCCGCCCCGCCGGAGGCCGCCCCGGCGGCGCCCGGCGTGGACGTGACCGCGCTCGCGCTGGAGGTGGTGTCCGAGAAGACGGGCTACCCGGTCGAGATGCTGGATCTCGACATGGAGATGGAAGCGGGTCTGGGGATCGACTCGATCAAGCAGGTCGAGATTCTGTCGGAGCTTCAGGAGCGGTTGCCCGGGATGCCGGAGATCGCGCCGTCGGAGCTCGCGACGCTGCGCACGCTGCGTGACGTGGCGGATAAGCTCTCGGGAGGAGCCTCGGTTCCGGCCGGTGGCGGCGAGGCGACACCGGCTCCCGCGGCGCTGGAAGAGGAGGAGATGGCCGAACCGGTGCGTACCGGCGAGCCGATCGCCGAGGTGACGGGCGAGGCGGCCCCTGCGCCCACCGCGGCTTCGACGTCGGTCTCGGCGTTCGTGCCGCGCATCGTTCCGGAGCTTCGCCCAGGGCTCGGGCTCTCCGGTCTGGGAGAAGGAGTGACGGTCGAGATCACCGACGAGCACCCGTCCCTCGCATCCGAGCTCGCCGAAGGGCTCCGGGCGCGGGGCGTGGGCGCCCGCGTCGTTCCGGATGCCTCCGCCACGGCGCGAGCCGTCATCTGTCTGGCAGGGCTCGGCGGGCAGAAGCCGGGGCCGGAGGGTTCTCTCGAGGTACACCAGCGTGCGATTCAGGCCGCCCGCCTCGTCGCCCAGCATCCGGACCCGTCGGAGCGCTTCTTCGTGACGGTCCAGTCCACGGGCGGTGACTTCGGTCTCGAAGGGGACCCCGGGGACGGGGCGTGGACCGGTGGATTGGCCGGCGTGGTGAAGACCGCCGCGCGCGAGTGGCCGGGGGCTTCCCTCAAGGCCATCGACGTGGCGGATCCGTCGACCGCCGCGCAGGAGATTCTCGAGGAGATCTTCCAGGGAGGTCCGGCCCTCGAGGTCGGGATCGACGCGGAGGGTGTGCGCTCGGTCGTGCAGATCGAGCCGCTGACGGTCGCCCCGGACGGTCGTACGCCCTCGCTCGAGCCCGGGTCCGTGATCGTCGTCTCCGGAGGTGCCCGTGGGGTGACCGCCAGCTCGGTCGCGAAGCTCGCCGAGCAGTGGAACCTCCGCCTCGCACTGCTGGGGCGCTCGAAGCTCGCGGAGTGGCCGGAGGGGATCCCGCTCACGACGGACGCCGTGAAGCTCACGGGAGCGCTCGCGACCGCCGCCAGGGAACGGGGCGAAACCGTCGACCTGGCCGGCCTGCAGAAGCAGGCGGCGTCCCTGGCCGCGAGTGCCGAGGTGCGCATGTCGCTCGCCGATCTGGACGCTCGTGGCATCGAGACGATGTATCTGAGCGCCGACGTCACGGACGCGACTCAGGTCGGCGAAGCGCTGGATCACGTGCGGCAGCAGTGGGGTTCGATCGACGGCATCGTCCACGGCGCGGGGGTCCTGCGTGACAAGGCGCTCGCGGACATGACGCCTGATCGCGTGGCGGACGTCTTCGGTCCGAAGGTCACCGGGCTCCACGTGCTGCTGGAGGCGACGAAGGAAGATCCGATCCAGATGATCGCGCTCTTCTCGTCGATCGCGGCGCGCGCCGGGAATGCGGGTCAGTCGGCGTACTCCGCTGCCAACGAGGTGCTGAACAAGGTCGCGGCGGCCGAGGCACACCGCCGAGGGGAGTGGTGCCGGGTACGCTCCTACAACTGGGGGCCGTGGGCGGGAGGCATGGTCGATGCCGGCCTGGCAGCCCACTTCGAGAAGCAGGGCATCGCGCTGCTGGACGTGGACGTGGGCGCGAAGTTCTTCGTGGATGAGCTCGGCATGGAGGGCCCCGGCGTGGAGCGCGTGGTCCTGGCGGCCCCGTCGTTTCCGGCCGGAACGCATCGGCTGACGTTCGCCGCGCCGCTGTCCGAGGAGGGGGATCCCGAGGAAGGAGCCGGCTGGGGGCTCGAGCCGGGTCTCGTCGCGGACTTCGCGCTCCGACTCGGACAGGCGCTCAAGCCCGTGCGCACCATGCGCACGTATCTCGAGGACTTCGTCATCGGCATGCGGGGCGGCGAGCCCGCGCGCGTCGGCAGCGGAAACACGGTCGAGGTCCATCCCATCGTGGCCGCGATTCCCGGATACCGGCTCATCTTTCGGGATGCGGAGGGTCGCGCCCGGCATGAGACGCGGATCCGGTACGACGAGAACGGAACGTCTCCGCCTCCGTCGATGCCGTCCGGCGGACTCGAGCCGTGGCCGTTCCAGGCCGAGGCCGCCTACGACACGGTGCTCGGGTCGTCGGGCGCAACGCGCTCGATCGTCGATCTGGAGGGTGTCTCCGAGGAAGGAGGCATGGCGCTGCTTCGCAGCGGGTCGGGGCTGGGCTGGCCTTCGATGGGCTTCGCGAAGGGATTCGACCCCACCGCCTTCGAGGGGCTCCTGCAGCTGGGACAGCTGTGGACGCATCACAAGGCCGGCGCCATGCAGAAGCTGCACAGCATGGGGACCATGGTCGTCCACCAGCTGGAGGCGATCCCGGAGCGCCTGCGCTCGGCCTTCCGGGCGCGGCGAACGGAGCGCGGAACGCTGTTCGACTTCGTGCTGGCCACGGAGGATGGTGACCTCGTCGCGGAGCTCCGCGAGGTGCAGTTCGACGCACAGGGTGCGTGACCGGAGACCTGCGGCGGAGTCGGATGTGACCACTTTCGAGCCCATCGCGGTCGTCGGGCGTGCGTGTGTACTCCCCGGTGCCCTCGATCCCGAGGCACTCTTCGACGCCGTGCGGCACGGACGGGTGCTGATCGACGAGGCGCCCGAGAACGCTTGGGGACTCGACTCGCGAAGGCTTCTGGCGGCGCGCTCGCCGGGTCCCGGCGCCGAGTACGTGGTCAGCAACCGAGGGGGGTACGTACGCGGCTTCGAGCACGTGTTCGACCCGTCGACCTACGCGGTTCGCATCGAGCGCCCGGAGGCGCTCGACCCGCTCGCGCAGTGGCTGCTGCACTGCACCCGTGTGGCATTGGAGGAGGCCGGCGTCGCGTCGCCTCCGCCGGCAACCGGCCTCGTGGTCGGCAACCTCAGCTATCCCACCGTGGAGCACACGCGCTTCGTCGAGGACTTCTGGCTCGGCGCCGGACCCGATGCGCCGAAGCCGGGCCTCGTGGGCGTGTCCTCCGATCCGCGGAACCGCTTCTCTTCCGGTGGGCCGGCGCACATCGTCGCTCGTGCGTTCGGGCTCGACGGTGACGTCTTCGCGCTGGATGCGGCGTGCGCGTCGTCCCTCTACGCGCTGGAGATCGCCTGCCGCAGGCTTCAGGAGCGGGAGTCCGATCTCATGCTCGCCGGCGGTGTCGCGCGCGCGGACCCGCTCTTCATCCATCTCGGCTTCACGGCGCTTCAGGCGCTGAGTCCGAGCGGCCGGTCTCGGCCCCTGCACAAGGGAGCGGATGGGCTCCTCCCCGCCGAGGGCGCGGGACTGGTGGCCTTGAAGCGTCTCGACGACGCCATTCGGGACGGGGATCGGATCTTCGGTGTCATCCGGGGCATCGGCCTATCCAACGACGGGCGGCAGAGCGGATTCCTCGCGCCCGCCGTGGACGGGCAGCTGCGTGCGATGGAGGCCGCCTATGCTCAGGCCGGGCTGACGCCGGGTGACGTCGACTTCATCGAGTGTCACGCCACGGGCACCCCACGCGGAGACTCCGTGGAGCTGGAGTCCCTAGCGAGGCTCGTCGGCGACGGACCCAGGCCCGCCATCGGATCGTTGAAGGCGAACATCGGACATCCGATTACGGCGTCGGGCGTGGCGAGCCTGCTCAAGGTGCTGAGCTCCTTCGAAGCTCGTCTGTTGCCACCGACGCCCTGCGACGATCCGCTCGACGCGATCGAGGCGCACGGGTTCCGGCTTCTCTCGCAGGCCGAGCCGTGGGAGTCCGACGGTCCGCGCCGCGCCGCGATCTCGAATTTCGGCTTCGGCGGAAACAACGCGCATCTGATCGTGGAGGAGTGGACGGGCGAGGCCCCCTCGGTGCCCGCGCGGCCCTCGCGTGACCCGGAGGAGATGCACGCCGAGCCGATCGCGATCTCCTCCGTCGGTGTGATCGCCGGCGAGACGATCGGGCTGCACGGATTCGTCCAGCGGCTCCTCGCGGCGCGCGGGAACGAGTCAACGAGGACCGAGGAGATCGTCCTGCCCATGGCGAAGCTCGGGTTCCCGCCGAACGACCTTCAGGAGAGCCTCGCGCAACAGACGTCGATTCTGGCGGTCGTGGACGAGGCGCTGGGCCGGTTCGGCCCCGTCGACCCCGACCGGACAGGCGTGTACATCGGAATGTGCGTCGATCCCGAGGCCGCGCGGCATGGTCTTCGTGTCCGGCTGAGAGAGCTCGTATCGCCGGACGTCGACATGGCGGGCTGGCGCGATGCCAACGTGCGATCCGCTCGTCATCTCACGGCGGCCGGAGTCATCGGCTGCATGCCGAATATCCCGGCCAATCGGGTGCACGCGCAGCGGGACTGGCGGGCGCCGGGGTTCACGGTCGCCGGAGAGGAGCTGTCGGGTCTCGACGCGCTGAAGCTCGCCGTTCGTGCGCTTCAGGCCGGAGAGATCGACGCGGCCATCGTCGGGGCATCGGACTTCTCGCACGAGGCTGCGCACCGAGCGGCCGCGCGGCAGGTGCTCCCGGACGATCGGCAGCGTCCGGGCGACGCGGCGGTCGCGCTCGTGCTGATGCGCGAAGCGGATGCGCGAGACAGCGGACTGCCGGTCATCGCATCGGTGGCGGAGGCGCTGGAGGCCTCGGACGCGGGTCCGGTTGCCCTCGACCTCGCGCCGGAGGCCGGAGAGAGTGAGGTGACCGCCCGGTTCGGGCACGCGCACGGTGCCTCGGGTCTGCTCCACCTCGCGGCCGGGGCCGTGACCGCCCACCTCGGCATCGAGATCGACGAGGCCGGGGCCTGGCCGGCGCCGCGCCTCCGGGAGACGGTGCACACGCGGGTCTCGGTGGAATCGTTCTCCGGTCGCCGCTCCGAGGCGCGACTCCAGGCCCCGAAGGATACCGTCGCGGCCGTGAGTCCGGTTCCGGCGCCCGTGGTGCGGTTCTTCGCAGCCGCCGATCGGGATGCGCTCGCTGCGGCCGTCGCGGCGGGCAGGGAGGGCTTCGACGGCGACGTTCGACTGGCCCTGGTGGGGCAATCCCGCGAGGACGTCGACCGGATCGCCGCCTGGGCGGCCGGCGAGCTGAGGGAAGGACGACCACCGCACGCCCCCGGCGTCTTCTTCGGTGAGGGGAAGCCGGAGGGCGAGATCGCCTTCTGCTACACCGGAGCCGCGGCCGCCTATCCCGGCGCCGCGCGTGACCTCCTCCTCGCCTTCCCACGCATCGGCCATAACCTCTGCGTCCGCTTCGCGGGGACGCCCAGGCTGGCCGCGGATCTGTACGGCGCCGGGATCACGTCCTTCTCTCCGGCCACTCAGCTCACGGGGTCCTCCTTCGTCTGTCAGGCGCACACCGAGCTGACGCGTAATGTCCTCGGGATCGAGCCGGAGGTGGCGTTGGGTCTCTCGTCCGGAGAGACGAACTCGCTGATGGCGTTCGGAGTCTGGCACGATCTCGATGCGATGCTCGAGGAGATCGAGGATTCCGAGATGTACGTGAGCCAGCTGACGGCGGAGTGCCGGGCGGCAGCCGAGTACTGGGGGCTGCCGGAAGGCGAGCTGCCCCGATGGCGCAACTACAGGATCGCGGCGCCGCTCGAGACCGTCGAGGCGGCCATGGAGGGTGAGGATCGGGTCTACGTGACCGTGATCCATCACTACGAAGACATCGTGATCGGCGGGGACGCGGACGGTTGCGCCCGCGTGGTCGAAAAGGTCGGCCGCAATCGGGCGATCGATCTGGGGCTCGACATGGTGGTGCACTGTGCACCCCTCGCGCCGTTCGAAAAGACGTGGCACCGCATCCACACCCGCGACACGCGTGCCGTGCCGGGCATCCGCTTCTACACGAACGCCGGAAACCGAGCCTACGTCCCGACCCGAGAGGCCGCCGCGGACGCGATCACGCAGCAGGCGATCGATCCGGTCGACTTCCCCAGGACGATCGAGCAGGCCTACGCCGACGGCGTGCGGATCTTCATCGAGCACGGACCGCGCGCGATCGTGACGGGAGCGATCGGCCGCATCCTCGAGGGAAGGGAGCACGCTGCGGTTGCGCTCGACCCGCACGAAGGGTCGGGCCTGGAGGCGCTCACCCGGTCGGTGGCGAAGCTCTGGGCGCTCGGGGTGCCGATGAGGCTCGAGGAGTTCACCGGGCGTCTGTCGGCCATCCGCGACGGAGCGCGCGGGCCGGGTGTCGACGAGGGCCCTGTCCTGAAGCTGCCCGCGCACGCTCCCGACGTGGTGTGGCCCGCCGCGGTGTCGACCGGCACCGGCGCCGAAGCACGGAATCAGAGAGAGACGATCGAGATGAGTGACACCATGGCCCCGCCTCCGCCCGGCGGATTCGGGTACGACGTTCGCGCCGAGTTCACGGCACCTCCCGCCACGGCTGCCCGAGCCTCGGCGTCGTCCGAGCCGGCGGTGGTCGTGCCGGCTGCCGCTCGGGGATCATCCGAAGTGCGTGCCGAAACGCCGCCTTCTGCCGGAGCCCGCCCGTCGGCCGTCCCGGTTCCGAGCGACGCCGGGCTCGAGCTCTTCCAGCAGGTGGCAGCGGCCCACACGGACTTTCTTCGACAGCAGAAGGAGGCGCACGAGCGCTTCCTCGCGCTCGGACTGGGGGGATCCGTCCTGGTCGACTCGGCCCCGACGGTCGCGCACCCGGTCCCACGGGTCGAACGCCCTGAGCGGCCTCCGCGGGTCGAGGAGTCCGCGACTTCGAGCCCTGCGGCCGTGGAGCCACCGCCTCCGACCTCCGTTGGAGCCCCTGTGGCGCCGGCGACGGGACCCGGGGCGCCCGAGCCGCCGGCCGAGCGGGGGGCGCCCGACCTGCGGGTGGTGGTCGAAGACACCCGGGGAGGGAGCGTGGAGGCCGCTGCCGGGCCCTCCGCCCCGGCCCGCGGTGCGGGGGCGAAGCAGCCGGACGGGCCGCCGTCGCCCGTCATCCCGATCCATCCGCCGATCGACCGGGACGCGATGCCGGAGACGGTCTTCCTGAACCGGGAGCAGCTGGAGGTGCACGCGGGCGGGAAGATCTCGGAGATCTTCGGCGAGCTCTTCGAAAAGCAGGACGGATATGCGCGGCAGGTGCGCATGCCGGAGCCGCCCCTCCTCTTCGCGGACCGCGCGCTCACGATCGAGGGTGAGCCGGGCAGCATGAAGAAGGGCCGCGTCGTGACCGAGACCGACGTGCGGGAGGACACGTGGTACCTGCACGCGGGCCGCATGGCTCCCGGCGTGGTGATCGAGTCCGGGCAGGCCGACCTGCTCCTCATTTCGTGGCTCGGAGCGGACTTCCTCAACCAGGGCGATCGTGTCTACCGGCTGCTCGGGTGCGACCTGACGTTCTACGGAGAGCTCCCGAAGCCGGGCGAGACGCTGACGTACGACATCTACGTCGACGGTCACGCCAAGACCGGCGACGTTCGGCTCTTCTTCTTCCACTACGACTGCTACGTCGGAGACCGCTTGCTGATCTCCGTCCGGAACGGGCAGGCGGGCTTCTTCACCGACGAGGAGCTGGACGGCTCCGGGGGCGTCCTCTGGAATGCAGAGGACGACGAGCCGGATCCCGACGCCCGGCTCGATCCGCCGCCGCAGCCGTCGACGAAGCGCCGCTTCGGGGAGGAGGAGCTACAGGCCTGGGTCGATGGGGACGCCCACACGTGCTTCGGAGAAGGCTTCGAGCTCACCGCGTGCCACACGAGGACGCCCAACACCCCCGGTGGGCACATGCAGCTCATCGACCACGTGCCGGAGTTCGATCCGGTGGGTGGCCCATGGGGGCGGGGGTACCTGCGCGCCGAGGCGCACGTGCCCACGGACGCCTGGTTCTACGAGGGGCACTTCAAGAACGATCCGTGCATGCCCGGCACGCTGATGGCCGATGCGGCCACGCAGGCGATGTCGTTCATGGTCGCCGCCCTGGGCTTCACCATCCGGCGTGACGGTTGGCGTTTCGAGCCCGTGCCCGGTCAGGTGGCTCGGTTCCTCTGCCGTGGTCAGGTCATCCCGGACGGAGCGCACAACCTCGAGTACGAGGTCTTCGTCGAAGAGATCATCGACGGCGATCTGCCCGAGGTCTACGCCGCTCTGCTGTGCAAGAGCGACGGCTTCAAGGTGTTCCAGTGCCGGCGCTTCGGGCTTCGTCTGGTCCCGGACTTCCCGCTCACCACGAAGCGGGAGTTCCTCGCGGGTGCCGAAGCGCCGCGGCTGGTGGGCCCGGGCGACTCGGACGTGCGGGGCGACTACGAGGCTCTGCTCTCGTGCGCCTGGGGCAGGCCGAGCGACGCGTTCGGGAAGATGTTCACCAAGTTCGACGGGGCGCTGAAGTGCCCGCGCCTTCCCGGACCTCCGTACCACTTCATGAGCAGCATCGTCGACGTGGACGTGGCGCCGGGCTCCGCCTCGGAAGGCGGGACCCTCGTGTCGACCTTCGACGTCGATCCCGACGCGTGGTACTTCGAGGAAGGTCAGGGGCACATGCCCTTCGCGGTCCTCGTCGAGGCCCTTCTGCAGCCGTGCGGGTGGTTCGCGTCGTACCTGAACTTCTTCGCGGACACCGAGGGGGACGTGGCGTTCCGCAACCTCGACGGCGAAGACTGCGTTCTCCATCGGCCGGTCACGCCCGACATGGGAACGCTCAGGCTCAGGACACACCTCACGCGCTTCGCCAAGGCCGCGGGAACGAGCATCGTCTTCTTCCAGGTCACCTGCGAGAACGACGACGGACCGGTGATGACGCTCACGACCGACTTCGGCTTCTTCAGCCCGAAGGTTCTCGAGGAGCAGCGGGGTCTTCCCACGACGGACGAGATGCGCGCCCGGCGTGACGAGGCGTCTCCGACCCCCGTGATCTCGCTCGTGGACGGTGGGGGCGAGCTCGCCCACCTCCCGGGGATGGCGACCGGCAGGATGCGCATGCTCGACGAGGTGACGGGGTTCTGGCCGGAGGCCGGCGACGCCGGGCTCGGTCGCATCCGGACACACCAGACCATCCATGCCGACGCGTGGTACTTCAAGGCTCACTTCTACGAGGATCCGGTTCAGCCCGGCTCGCTGGGCCTCGAGGCGCTCGTGCAGTCCGCTCGTGCGCTGGTGCACCTCAAGGGCTGGCTCGACGGCATCCGGAACCCCGTGTGGGAGCACCCGATCGTGGACTTCCCCCTCGCGTGGCGCTATCGGGGTCAGGTCGTCCCGCTCAACGACGAGGTCGTCACCGAGGTAGAAGCGCTCGAGGTCGACATCGTCGACGGCGAGTCGGTGACGGTGAAGGTGTTCGGTACCCAGTGGGTCGACGGCCTCCGCATCTACGAGGTGCCGTCGTTCGCGATCCGCGTGCGTGCGGGCGGGGAGTGACCGCTCCCCGCCGAACACCCCCCTCCGGTACCGCGGACGTCTGGGTCGTCGACGTGACCAGCCCGCGCTTTCTGTCGACTGCGGAGTCTTCGCTCCCTTCCGAGCGCGATCGTCTCCGCGCGTCTGCGTTGGCGAGCACGGAAGCGGGGCAGCGACTCCTGGCACGTCGAGCCGGCCTCAGGCTGATCCTCGCCCAGTACGTGACGGCCGAGGCCGCTGAGCTCCGGATCGTGACCGCGCCGGGTGGTAAGCCGGTCCTGCTGCCCGGTCCCGCCTTTTCCCTGGCGTACTCCGGCTCCGTGCTGGCCGTCGCGGTCAGTGGATCGCCGAGCGTCGGCGTGGACGTCGAACGTCGCCGGGACGTGCCGCGAGCCTCTGCGATCGCGAGGCGCTGGTTCAGCGAGGAGGAATCGCGAGCTCTGTCCGAGGTGGCGGAGCCGGAGCAGAACGAAGCGTTCCTCCGGCTGTGGACGGCCAAGGAGGCCCTGGCCAAGCGCCATGGAGCGGGGCTGCGCCTGATGAAGGGAGCGGGGGCGGACGCCGGGGGAGCGCTCGACGTCGCGGCCGCCGTGTCCGATCGCTGCCTCGCGTACTTCGACGCCGGCGCGGACTATGTCGCCGCGGTCACCCTCTCCGCCCCGATCGAGAACGTGGTCGTGCTCACACCCCCGGAGGAGTTGTGGATCACCTGATCTTCGCGGTGCCCGACCTGGACGCGGGCGTCCGATATGTGGAGGAGCTCCTGGGCGTATCGACGGAGCCGGGCGGCGTGCACCAGGGTCTGGGGACCCGGAACCGCCTCGTCGGGCTCGGTGATCGCTCTTATCTGGAGGTGGTGAGCGTCGATCCGGAGCAGGAAGATCCGGAGCGGCCTCGCTGGTTCGGGCTCGACGACCTCGACGAGCCTCGTCTCGCGACCTGGTGTTGCGCCGTTTCGACCGAGGGGCCGCTCGTCGGTCTTCCCGCCTTGGTCCGAGCGGGCCGGGGAGCCGGCATCGACCTGGGGGATACCGTGGCGGGCAGCCGGGAGACCGCGGACGGCTCGATGCTCCGCTGGAGGATGACGGATCCGTGGGCGGATCGAGCCGGGGGGGTGATTCCGTTCTTCATCGACTGGGGTGCCACGCCGCACCCCGCCGCGAGCCTGCCGGCGGCGAGCCGTTTCGTGGAGCTGCGCATCGAGCATCCCGACGCGGAGCAGATCGAGGACTGGCTCTGGTTCCTGGGCCTCGACACTCCGGTCACGCAGGGAGACGCACCGCGGATCATCGCGACGCTCGAAACCCCCAACGGTCTGGTGGAGCTTTCGTGATGCGAAGACGGGCCATCGCAGCTCTGTTCCTGACGCTCGCGCTCTTCCCCGCCGGGCTTTGGGCGCAACAGGACGGAGCGGCGCTCCCGCACGTCGTCGTGCTCGCGACCGGCGGCACGATTGCGAGCACGTACGACGAGCAGGCCGGTGCGTTGAGGGCCGCCCTGACGGGAGAGGAGATCGTCGCGTCGGTCGAAGGGCTCGCCGAGGTTGCCCGCGTGTCGGTAGAGCAGATCGCCAACGTGAACAGCCGCGACATGACGCCCCGGATCTGGCTGGAGCTCTCGCGGCGAGCGAACGAGCTGCTCGCCATGCCGGACGTCGCCGGAGTGGTGGTGACCCACGGCACGGACACGCTGGAAGAGACGGCCTACTTCCTGGATCTGACGGTCACCAGCGAAAAGCCGGTCGTCGTCGTCGGTGCGCAGAGGGCGCCGACGATGCGGGACAGTGACGGGCCCCGGAACATGCTGAACGCCGTGCGCGTGGCCGTGTCCGGGGAGGCCGTCGGCATGGGGACGCTCGTCGTCATGAACGGGCAGATCAACGCCGCGCGAGAAGTCACGAAGACGAACACGCTCGACGTGGAGACCTTCCAGACGCTCGACTTCGGGCTGCTCGGCGTGGCGGACCTGGAGGCCGTCCGTTTCTACCGCGCTCCGACGCGGAGGCAGACGATTCCCCTTCCCGCGGACGCCCGCCTGCCCAACGTGGTGATCGTGAGCGAATACGCCGGGTCCGACGGGCGCGCGATCGAGCTCCTGCTCGAGGACGGGGGGCTCGACGGCCTGGTCGTCGCGGGCCTCGGACTGGCGCACGTCAGCACGCCCACGCTCTCTGCACTGCGGAGGGTCCGCGAGGCAGGAATCCCCGTGGTGGTGTCCTCCCGGGTTCTGACCGGCCGTATCGTGCCCCTCTACGCGAACAACGTAGATCTGCTGGACATCGGTGCGGTCGAGGCGGACAACCTCAGTCCGCAGAAGGCACGCGTCCTGCTGATGGTGGCGATGACGCGGACGACGGAAGCGGAGGCGCTGCAGAGGATCTTCGATCGGTGACGGCCACCGTGGCCGCCGTGGGGCTCGAAGGCACCTCGCCCTTCGGCTTCCGAGCGTGTCCGGCAGCACATTAGATTGAGAAGTGGAGCACGTGAGGATCGGAGCATGCCGAGCCTCCTTTCGAGACGAGCCGTGAATCGCATTCTGATCGTAGAAGACGACGAGGCCAGCAAGTTCCTCATCCGTGAGCTGCTCGAGTCGGTCGGGTATCAGACCGTGACGGCGGGCAACGGCCGCGAGGCGCTCGAGCTTCTGCAGAGCAGTCGCGTCAGCGCGATCGTGACCGATCTCCGGATGCCCGTGGTGAACGGGCTTCGACTGATCCGCGCCCTTCGGGAGCGAGGGGACACGATCCCCATCGTGGCCATTTCCGGGGTCAACGCCGACCAGCTCATGCTTGCCGAGGACTACGGGGCGAACGCGGGGCTCACCAAGCCCCTCGACCGTGAAGAGTTCCTCACGGTCATGCGGAAGGTCCTGTCCGACACGCGTGACAGCTGGTCAGACGTCTGGATCCATCCCGAGTTCGGCTCGGTCGGCGACTACTGAGCCGTCCGATCCCGACGAGGGTGCGAGACCCGCGACGCGCCCCGGAAAGGAGGACGACGTGCCCGAGGCCCTGATCGGAGCCGTCGAGCAGGCGCTCCGAGGTGACACGCGTCGGCGCATCGTGTCCGAGGTGACGCGGTCGGGGGGACGGACCGAGTGGTTCGAACGTCTGCGCACGATGATGTCGGGGCACCGCTTCTTGTTCGGCGCGGACGCCCTCGATCTCGCACGTTCCGTTCGGAAGGCGGACGCCCGGACCCGGGACGAGGGCTTCCGGGTGCTGCACGCCTGGGACTTCCAGTCGCACACCTTCACGAAGTCGATGGTCCCGGTGCTCATCCTGGACTTCGTCGAGCGCGTGTGGGAGGGCGGCGGCATCGAGGAGGGCGTGCAGGACGAGCGGGCCAGCGTGGCCATCGCGCTGGATTTCTACTTCCTGAGCCTGCTCACCCTGTGCGCCATGCGGGTGTGGGATGCGGAGGACGCGGACGACGCGCTCGACCGGATCTCGGCCGCGCTGAACCTCCTCCAGGGAGAGGGAGGAAGCGGGCACCCGTTCGTCGCGAATGCCCACACGCTGCTGATCTACGCCCTCTCTCAATTCCACCCCGACGAGCACGCGTACGATCGCGTGATCGAGAAGGTCGGCGGGCTCAGGAGAGATCACCAGCTCGCCTTCGCCGTGGTCAGCGCCGCGGTGCTCAGCGCCCACCTCCGCTGGGGATTCTGGCTGATGTACGACCGTGACGTGGTCAGGATGCGCGACGACAACGTCGGGGATTATCCCTGGCTGCAGTACACCGTCCTCACCCTGGCGCGGGCGTTCGCGGATTCCGTGGAGGCGGGGGAGGAACCGTCGGATCGCCGCGACGTGACGCAGGCACTCATGCAGGGACTGGCCGCCGACCCCTGGGCCTTCACGGGCTCCGTGCCTGCGGCTCTGGCGGACTACGCCGCCGAGCAGGAGGAGATCCATCGGCTCCTGGTCCGACACGGGGCACGGTTGCTCGAGGAGATGCGGCTCCAGGCGCCGGACAAGCGGCAGTACGCTCCGCTCGCGCTGCACTTCAACTTTCCGCACAACACGCTGGTGGCGATGGTGACGCTTTCGCTGCTCGAGGGGCGACCCCAGGAGCTCACGCTCAACGCCCTCTTCGAGCGGGCGCGTGACGAGGCGGATTCGCAGGCGCGGGAATCACTGGCGCGCGATCTGATGCTGTTTTCGCGCGGCAGCCCGGATCGCCTCGGCTACCGTGGCGCCATGCTCGTCGCGTACGATCCCCTGTCGGGCATGCGCAGCTTCAGCATCCTGAGCAAGGCTCTCAGACAGGCTTAGCTCGGCGTCGGGGACGCGATGCGCACCCCGGCCCGCCGGAGGACCGCCCGGACGCGCGCTTCGAGCCGACCGGCGTCGATGGGCTTCACCAGGTAGTCGTCGGCCCCCGCCTCCAGGAGCTCCAGCTCGTCGCGGGGATTGGCCGAGCTGGTCAGGACGATCACCGGCAGCGACTGCGTCGAGAGGGATTGGCGGAGCGTGCGCAGGAGCGCGGTCCCGTCCATCCCGGGCATGTAGAGGTCCATGATGACGAGCGAGTAGTCTTCGTCACCCTTCTCGATCGCGGACTGGGCTGCCGCTCCATCGGTGGCTTCCACCACCTGGAAGCCCATCCGCTCGAGCACGTTGCGCGCGAGGGCCCGATCCTGCTCCTCGTCGTCGACCAGGAGCACGGGGCCGACGGCGTCGGCGCTCTCGTATCGGACAGGCACGATGCCCAGGACGCGCTCGATCTCCTCGACGGTGGTGTCTCCTCTGCGAACGCGGTCGAGTCCCACCTCGGCAAAGGTCCGCATCCCGTCGGCCTGGGCGGCACGGAGAAGCTCCACGTCGTTGGGCGAGCCGTTCAGAACCGTGCGCATCTCGGGCGTGAGCAGAAGCACCTCGGGGATCGGGATCTGGCCCCGGTACCCGGTTCCCGCGCAGGCCTTGCACCCGATGGCGCGCTTCACGGGCGCGATGCCGAGGACGGATGCGAGCTTCGCCTCCCTGGACTTCGCGTCGCTCTCCGCATCGAAGGGGCGGGCGCACTCGGGGCAGAGCGCCCGGACGAGGCGAAGGGAGATGACGGCGTGGAGCGACTCGCCGAGGCGACCGGGCGCGAGGCCGATGTCGATGAGGCGCCGGATCCCGGATACCGCGTCGGAGGTGTGCACCGTCGCGATCACCTTTCGGCCGATGACCGCCGCTCGAAGGGAGATGCGGGCGGTCGGCAGGTCCCGGATCTCTCCCGCGTGCAACACGTCGGGGTTCCGATCGAGCAGCTGCTGCAGCGTCTCTGCGAACGACAGGCCGGTCATGGGGTCGAACTTGATCTGCGTCACGCCCGAAACGGACAGCTCCGGCCGTCCCTCGAGGGAGATGACGTTCTGGTCGCGCAGCGCGGAGAGCGCGGCGTACACGAACGTCGTCGTTCCGGACCGCGCCGGGCCCGTGACCAGCACCAGTCCCTCTCCCCGCGCGAGCACCTGGCGGATCTTCTGCCCTTCGATCCCGTCGAAGCCGAGAGAATCGAGGCTCGGGGCGTGCGCCTCGTCCACGAGACGGATGGACACCAGCTCGCCGTTGGGAGTGGGCGTGGTGAGGAGGTGCGCGGTCTTCTCGACGCCCGACTCCGTCTGGACTGGGAAGCCGTCCTCGGGGTTCACTCCGGCCTGCTCGAAGGCGAGGTGCCGAAGCCGTGCCACCAGCCGGTGATGAGCCTTGGGTGGCAGGTCGACCACGTGCTGGAGGACGCCGTCGATCCGGTAGCGCACGCGGCCCTGTTGAGCCCCGGGCTCCACGTGGACCTCGGTCGCCCGATACCGCACACCCTGCTGGAGGAGGACGTCGGTGAGCTTCACGACGGCCGGGTCCTGCACCTCCACACCCGTGAACATCCCGTGGCCGTCGCTGGTCAGGACCTTGAAGTCGCTCTCCGCCACCCGGGCCACGAGCGTCTGCAGCGCGTTCCTCGGGGCCCGTGCCGGTGCGTACGCCCGCTCGAGCGCGGTGCCGAGGTTCGACGGGCTCGCCATCATGAAGACGGGCTGGCGGCCCGAGGCCGCGACGATCTCCTTGTGGGCCGATCGGTTCGTCGGGTCCGACGTCGCGACGACGATCGAGCCTTCCGTCGAGCTGAGGGGGAGGATGCCGTATCTCCGCGCCACGGCCTCCGGGATCAGCTTGACGGCCTGCGGGTCGTACGTGTTGGCGTCCGCCACCCCGATGCGGAAGTGCTCGGCGACACGCTGGGTGAACCGCTCGTCCGAGAGCCGACAGGCCTCGGCGACCTTCGGCCAGGCGGTACGCACCTGTCCGATCTCGGGGCGACGGGGGAGCTCGATATCGAGGCCCGCGTAGCCTGCGACATCCTTGAGCCAGTGGTTGCTCGGATCTTGCGTCATCGTCGGACGGGGCAGAGAGCGGATGGGTCCGGAGCTTCGGGGACTCGTACGACCCCTAAGATAGGTACGGCCACGACCGGAACCATGATCTTCTCCGGGACGCGCGCGGGCCTTCTGATGCGGTCAGAAGGTGGCCCAGGCGCTGCCCATGGTGACGTAGAAGGCGAATCCGTCCTCGCCCCATGCGAAGTCGAGTCCCCCGCGAAGCCCGAACGCCCGCGCCAGGAGGTAGCGCAATCCTGCGCCGCCGCCGGCGACCCACCGGGTCAGGTCTTCCCGGCCCTCACGATCGATCTGGTTCACCCCGGCACCCCCGAAGCCGACCAGGCTCCAGCGGCCCGTCACGTCCCAGCGCACCTCGCTCTCGAGCGTCGCGGTCGCGTCTCCGGTATACCGACCTCCGGCGACGCCCCGCAGCCGCACGCCCGGCCGGGCCCAGAACGGCACGCCGTCCGTGACGAGCCCGCCCTCGGCCCGCAGCCCGATCACCAGTGTGCGGACGGGATCGACGTACGCCAGCACGCGGCCGCTGGCCGACCAGTAGTCGAAGTCCCCTCCGAGCGCTTCGTCCTGCCGGCGCCCCTCCAGGTTCGCGAAGACACCGCGGTCCGTGGTGAACGTGTTGTTGCGGCTGTCGTACGCGAGATTCACCCCGACCCCCGCGACCCCGGAGTCGCTCTCCCTCGGGTCGACGCCCGGCAGGTTGTCCAGCGGGAAGCGTGTCTTCATCCGCAGCAGGTTGTACCGGCCCCCGACGTAGAAGTCGGTGTCGGCGAGGCGGTAGAGCAGGGCCTGGGTGAGCGCCCACCCCCCGAGCTCGTAGTCGACCAGCACGTCGCCCACGATCGGCACGTCCCGGGCGATCGACAGCCTGAGGTCCATGTATCCGGCCCCGCCCGTATAGCGCCAGCGGCCGTCACCCCAGTTGCCCAGATGGCCCCCGCCGACGCCCCAGCTGTTGTTCGACGTGTACATGCCGAAGGCGCCCGTGACGGAGGGGATCTGCATCCGCTCCCTCGCCTCGAAGGCGGCGCGCGCCTCGTCGATGTCCCACCCGGGCGGGCGGTGGATGAAGGCCAGTGCGACCGATGCGCCGTAGCCCACGGCGGGCTCGGTGACCGGCGATACGACGGGGAGGAAGCCACCCGCGGTCGCGAGCCACGCGCTGATGTCGAAGGCGCCGTCCTCGGGGTCGCGAAGAAGGTCGCTGCGACTCTGACCACGGGCAGGCAGGGTGCCCGAGGCCAGCAGCAGGCCGACGATCAGGACGATCTGTGAAGCAGGGCCTCGGCACGCTCCGGACCGGGTGCGACGCCGCCGACTCCGGCGGGCCGTCATGCCGAAGGCGGTCCGTCCGGATGGAGCTCACAGGACGGGGGCTGCAGCCGGGTCCACGACAGAGCGACGATCGTCCACCCCTCTTCCGTCTCCATGAGGTTGGCGACGTCGACGCCGCAGTGACTGAACTCCGTTCCGGCGTAGAAGTCGTAGGGTGTCCAGATGGTGGCGAGCGGGCCGTCGACCACGACGACGGGGTCCCACATCCGCTCGATCAGGGGCACCTCGCTGCTCGTGATCCGGGTGGCGAGCCCGTCGACGGTCGCGCTGCTGAACGTGGTGGCGCCGTCCCGGGTCTCCGAGAAGTGCATGACCACGGAAGGATCCATGACCGAGCGGAGCAGCTCCTCGTCCCCGCGCTCGAGCGCGTCGAAGAGACGCTGGAGGGTCTGGACGACGGCTTGCTCGCGAGCCGGGCTCGGACGGTAGTCCGCGAGGGGGTCGGGCGCGGCATCAGCCGGGGGCGGTGCAGTGTCGGTGTCGGCGCAGGCCGTGATCGTGAGCAGGCCGGCCGCGAGGAGAACGGAGCGCTTCATCGGGTCTCGACGGTTGAAGGAGCGTCTTTGGAATGCCGGAGACGCCGCGAAGCTAGTCCAGCCCGTGCGCGATGTCACAGGCCTCGACCGTCGGGCCCTGTGGGTCGTCGGGCCGGCGCGGCTGTGCAAGTCGATCGAGGACGACCGTCTCCTCGGTACATGAACGGACACGAGTGGCGGACGCCGAGCCGCCGCCCCGAACGAGGATGACCCGATGCATAGACTGATCGCCCTGATCGCCACCGCCGGCGCGGTCACTCTGCCGACGGTTCTGGTGCCCGACTCCGCGCCGGGCCGCCCGGTCGAAGCCCCTTCCTTCGAGCTTCGGCGAGTCGAGCCCGATCGCGTCGGGTGGACAGCCGCCGACGCCCGATCGACCGCCGCCGACCGCGAGTCGGTGGCGATCACCGTCTACAATCAGAACTTCGGACTCGTCCGGGAGGTCCGTCGGCTCGATCTGGGTCGAGGGCGTCTCGCGCTGGAGTACGGGGACGTCGCTTCGGGCATCCAGCCCGAGACCGTCCACGTCCTTCCCCTCGGGGGCGGCGGGCTTCGGGTCCTGGAGCAGAACTACCAGTTCGACCTGCTGAACCCGCAGAAGCTCCTGGAGAAGTACGTCGGGCGGACCGTGACCGTGTACCGGAGGAATCCCGAGACCGGCGTGGAAGAGGCATCCGAGGCCGAGGTGCTCTCGGTGAACGGAGGGCCGATTCTCCGGATCGACGGCGAGATCACGTTCAACGTTCCGGGGCGCTTCGGCTTCCCGGAGCTGCCCGACAACCTCATTCCCGAGCCGACGCTCGTCTGGCGGCTGGACAGCCCCGGGGGTCGGCAGCGGGTGGAGGTTTCCTACCTCACGAACAGCCTCAACTGGAAGTCCGATTACGTGATGGTGCTCAACGAGGACGACGACGAGGGGGGGCTGACCGGCTGGGTGACGCTCACGAATCAGAGCGGGACCGCGTACGAGAACGCGCGACTGCAGCTGGTGGCCGGTGACGTGAGGCGGGTGTCGGGGGGCTCCGCACCGCAGGCGCGCCGGGATCGGATGATGGAGATGGCGATGGCGGCGGAGGCCGACGGCTTCACCGAAGACGCCTTCTTCGAGTACCACCTCTATACGCTGGGACGACCCACCGATCTGTTGAACAACGAGCAGAAGCAGGTGACACTTCTCGAGTCGGAGGGCTTCGGGGTGGAAAAGAAGCTGATCTTCCGTGGTGCCCAGCACTACTACCGGGGGCAATACGGGCAGGTCACGTCGAACGAGAAGGTCGGGGTCTTTCTCGACTTCGAGAACAGTGAATCGAACGGGCTGGGAATGCCCCTTCCGCGCGGGACCGTCCGGGTGTACAAGCGGGACGCTTCCGGGGCGCAGCAGTTCATCGGCGAGGACGTCATCGACCACACGCCGCGCGACGAGACGCTGCGGATCAAGATGGGTGAGGCGTTCGACGTGGTCGGAGACCGGCGTCAGATGGACTACACCGTGGTCTCGAGCTGCGTCTCCGAGAGCACGTGGCGCATCGATCTGAGAAACCACAAGGGCGAGGCCGTGGACGTGATGCTGGTCGAGCCCGTGGGCGGGGACTGGGAGATCCTCTCGTCGACGCACCCCTACGAGCGTCTCGACGCCTTGACCTTCACCCTCGCGCCCCAGGTGGCCGCCGCCGGGGAGACCCGGGTCGAGTACCGGGTGCGCGTGCGCTGGTGCTGACGCCGAAGCGGCGCGCCGCTGTTGTGAGCGCCGGCCGGGCCCTCTGGCGCGATCCGGAGGGCCCGGGCATAATGCCACTCTTCCAGAGACCGGCGCTCGAGCGGCGCCGGGAGGAGGCGCTCGTATGCGCCGCGTCCACGACGGAGAGTCCTGCACATGAGCACACGCTCGTCCCGAACGATCGCAACCACCCGCTGGGTCGCCCTGGGGGCCGCCGCGCTGATCGGTGGCGCCTGCGGCGGAAACGGCGGCCCCGCCGGCGCGAGTGACCGCGCGGCCGGGGTCACCGTCGAAGGCGACTGGCCCGTCATCACGGGAGACCTCGGCGGCCAGCGTTATACCCAGCTGACGCAGATCAACCCGAGCAACTTCGCCGACCTCGAGGTGGCGTGGGAGTACGACGCGACCCACCTCGGGTCCGTCAACGCGCGCTCGATCCCCGTCTACGTCGACGGCATGCTCATCAACGTCCACTCCGAGTATCGGACGGTGGTCGCGACGGATGCGAGCACCGGAGCGGAGCTCTGGACGTACACCGAGCCGGAGACCTTCCGCTGGGCGTACTCGATGCGGAAGAACCACGGCAAGGGCATCGCCTACGCGAACGTCGACGGACGAGACATCATCTACCTGATCTCTCCCGCGTTCTTCCTGCACGCGATCGACGCGCACACGGGCCAGCACATCGAGAACTTCGGCAGCCCGGTCGACATTCCGGGTTTCCCGGACACCGGTGTGGTGGATCTGCTCGGTCCGCAGGGACTCGGCTACGAGTACGAGAATGCCGCGGACGGCATCTCGCTGGAGCAGGGGTATATCACCAGCTCGTCGCCGGCGCTCGTGGTCAACGGCGTCGTCGTGGTCGGAAACTCGGCCGAGCAGGGCTACAACCAGACGCGCCGCGAGAACATCCCCGGTGACATCCTCGGCTACGACGCCCGGACGGGCGAGAAGCTCTGGAAATTCGACGTCCTTCCGGGGCCCGGCGAGGTCGGACACGAGACGTGGGAGAACGACGCGTGGGAGTGGACGGGCGACATCTCGTCCTGGGCGCCGCTCTCCGCCGACCCGGAGCTCGGCCTCGTATACGTGCCGACGAACGGGGCGACGCAGGACTACTTCGGTGGGTTCCGCCCGGGTGACAACCTGTTCAGCACCAGCCTGATCGCGCTCGACGTCGAGACGGGCGAGCGCGCCTGGCACTTCCAGTTCGTCCACCACGACATCTGGAACTACGACACGCCGCAGGTCCCGGTGCTCGCCGACGTGATGATCGACGGCGTCGAGACGCCGATTCTGGCTCAGGCGACGAAGCAGGCATTCCTCTACGTCCTGAATCGCGAGACCGGGGAGCCCATCTGGCCGATCGAGGAGCGGCCCGTCCCGGCGTCACGCGTGCCGGGCGAGCAGCTCTCGCCGACCCAGCCCTTCCCCACGCGGCCGGCCCCGTACGACATGCAGGGCCTGCCCGAGGATCAGCTCATCGACTTCACGCCCGAGCTCCGTCAGATGGCGCTCGAGGCGCTGGAAGAGTTCGAGTGGGGCCCCTTCTTCCTCGGGCCGCTGCATCGGGACAACGATCTCGGCAAGCGCGCAGCCCTCTGGTGCCCGGCAGACGTCGGCGGGACGAACATCGACGGCACGCCGGCCTACGATCCCGAGACCGGCATCATCTACGTGCCCTCGCAGAAGGGGTGCAGCGCCCGCATCCTCATTCCGGGACCGGAGAAGGATACCGGGGGCGTCGCCGAGGACCTGACGGAGCAGCCCACCGGCACGACGATCACCGACTGGGTTCCGGGTCCGTCCGCGAGCCCGGGGCGCATCGACGGCCTGCCCTACTGGAAACCGCCGTACTCCAAGATCACCGCGATCGACCTGAACACGGGCGAGCATCTCTGGTGGACGCCGATCGGGGATACGCCGGACTACGTGCTCGAGCACCCGGCGCTTCAGGGCCAGCCCGACCCGAACACCGGCAGCGGGCGCCAGGCGTCGATGTTCGCCACGCCCGACATGCTCGTCTACGCCGGCCATGCCAGCGATCGGACACCCCACCTGTTCGCGGTGGACAAGGCGACCGGCGAGGAGGTGGCGCGCGTCGAGATCCCGAGCGACAACCGCTACGCGATGATGACCTACATGCACGAGGGCAGGCAGTACATCGTCGTCAGCACGAATGGCGGCAACTTCGCGATGGCGTTGCCCGAGTGATCGAGTCGGCGCGGCCGGGATTCGCACCCGGTCGCTCCGCCCAGAGTCACGCGACGGGGTCTCCGGTGAGCCGGAGGCCCCGTCTTCCTTTTCGCGGCGCGGGATCTCCCGACCATCCTCCCACGGACGGCTTCCGATGACCCCCTCTCGACTGATGCCCCTGATGGGCCTGCTCGCCCTCGTCTGCTCGGTCCTTCCGGTGAACGGCCAGGACGCGAAGCCTACCTCCGAGCTCGACATGACGACCTGGTCCATCGTCGCGCTCGATCCGGAAACGGGCGACGTCGGCATCTCGATGGCGTCGTGCGTGCCGAGCACGTTCGGTGACGCGGTCGGCGCGCTCGTGCCGGGGCGGGGCGTGGTGGCGACCCAGGCGGCCTGGAATCTCGAGAACCGAAATCGCGCGTACGACGCGCTCAGGCAGGGGCTCGGTGCGCAGGAGATCATCGATCTCGTGGTGGCGGAGGACTCCTCGACGGTCCGGCGTCAGTACGGGGCGGTCACCCTGGACGACGGAGCGGTCGAGATCGCGGGGTTCACGGGGGAAGGCACCTCGGACTGGGCCGGGATCCGTTCCGAGGCCGGCATGGCGGTGTCGGCCCAGGGGAACACGCTGGTCGGAGAGGACGTCGTAGGGGACGCGCTGAACGCCTTCGTGCGTGACGACGCGACGGGTCGAAACACGCTCGCCGACCGACTGATGCGCGCGCTCGAGGCGGGGTCGAAGGCCGGCGGCGACATCCGCTGCAATCGAGACGGTATCACGTCGACCGCTGCGACGGCGATGATCCTGGTGGCGCGGGCGGGGGACGGTCCGTACGCCGCACCCGACATCGGTGTCACGGACCAGGGGACCGAGGCCGCCCCGTGGCTCGCCATCTCGCACCATGCGCCGATCGAGGGACCGAATCCGATTCTCGAGGTGCGGCGCCGGTTCGACGCGTGGCGGAACGCACAGGCGGAGCTCGTGCCACGAGCCCGCTTCGAGGACCTGTCTGCCGACGTGCAGGCCTTCGTCTCCGTCTCCGCCCCACACGTTCTGGTGCGCGACGTGCGTCTCATCGACGGGACCGGTGCGCCGGCCAGGGACGGCATGTCCGTGGAGATCGTGGACGGCCGGATTGTGCGCGTGGGGCCGACCGAGGACGTGGGCGTGGTCGCGGGGGCGGAGGTGGTGGAGGGGGAAGGGCACACGCTGATGCCGGGGCTCGTCATGCTGCACGAGCACCTGTTCTACCCCTCCGGCATGGCGCGCTACAACACCAATGAGCACTCGTTTCCGCCGCTGTATCTCGCCGGTGGTGTGACGACCATGCGCACGGGTGGGAGCGTGGACACGTACACGGACCTTCGCGTGCGTCAGCACATCGAGGAGGGTCGGATTCCCGGCCCCCACATGGACGTCACCGGCCCGTATCTGGAGGGGGCGAACGGATTCGTTCGTGCGATGCCCCAGCTTACGACGCCCGAGCAGGCTCGGGCGCACGTCGACTTCTGGATGGATCAGGGCGTGACCTCCTTCAAGGCGTACAACCTGATCGACCGGGTCACGCTCCGTGCCGCGATCGAGGCGGCGCACGCCCGAGGGGCGAAGGTCACCGGGCATCTCTGCTCGATCACGTACCGTGAGGCCGCCGACCTCGGCATCGACAACCTCGAGCATGGCTTCTTCGCCGCGACGGACTGGGTTTCCGGCAAGGAGCCCGACGTCTGCCCACGCGGCGCGAGCGCCTCGTACCTCTCCCTCGACCTTTCCAGTCCGGCGTTCACCGACGTTGTCGACCACCTGGTCGAGAAGGGTGTCGCGATCACGTCGACGCTCACGGTGGTCGAGCGCCGGGCGCCGGGGCGGGAGCCGCCGCCGCAGGGGGCTCGGGAGGCGATGCTGCCCCAGTTCGAGGACCGCGTCATGGCGGGTCTCGAGCGCGCCGAGCGGGCCGGGAGCCAGGGGGGCGCCCTGCTGGCCACGTACATGGCGATGGAGAAGGCGTTCTACGACGCGGGTGGACGGCTCGTCGTCGGCACGGATCCGACCGGGGCCGGCGACGTGGTGCCCGGGTACGCGAACCAGAGGGCGCTGCAGCTGCTCGTCGAGATGGGGCTGACCGTCGAGCAGGCCGTCGAGGTGGCCACGCGCAACGGGGCCGTGTACCTCGGGCGAGACTCGGAGATCGGCACCGTCGAGGAAGGGAAGCGCGCCGATCTGGTTCTCCTGCGGGGAGATCCGACGACGGACGTGGGCGCCTTTCGGAATACCGTCCTCGTCTTCAAGGACGGTGTCGGCTTCGACTCGGCCCGACTCTTCGACTCCGTGAAGGGCTGGGTCGGCGTTCGGTAGACGGACCGTCTCGGGAGCCCGTGACGGCGGGGCCCTTTGTCGCTAGTCTCCGTTCGTACGACCCACCAGCGAATCTCAGGAGTCGATCCATGGCTGCGACGTATACCTGCGACAAGTGCGGCATGAGCGTCAACATGACGTGCGCCACCTGCGGAAGCGCGCTCGTCAACGACACGATCACCACGGACGCGGGTGTCGAGGTCCAGGTGTCGAAGTGCCCAGAGGGACACGGCATGATCAAGTCGCCCCTGTGCTGCGGGCAGGACATGACCTGCTCGGTCTGAGCCGCCCGAAGGGGCCTCGGGGCGTCGGAGAGTGCCCGACTGACGCCCGAGGAAGATTCCCGGCGTCGGGGCGAGGCGGTCTCGCGATAACCTTGGGAAGGAAGTGATCCAACCCGAGGGAAAGGACGAAGACCATGCTCAGCCGTGAGCAGCTCGAGGGTCTCTACAAGCAGCTGCGCGATGCCCAGGTGCTCAGTGTCTACATCGACGGGGACGAGGCGAACCCGGCAGATCGACGTGCGTGGCGCACGACGCTCGATCGTGGCCTGGCCGAGGAGCGCCGCCGGCTCGAGCGCGAAGCGCCCGACGCGGTGGGGGCGTTCGAGTCGGCGAGGGAGCTGATCGAGGCCGAGTTGGCTCAGCACAGGGAATTCATGCCTGGCCCCGCATGGGTGGCGTTCGCCAGCCCTGACGGGCTCCACTACGCGGATGGCGTGCCCGTGCCGATGCCCGATCTGGTCCGCTGGGAGCGGGGCATCCGGGCGGCGCCGTACGTGCGCGCCCTCAAGCAGAACCGCGTGGTGGTCGCGGCCCTGGCGGATCAGCGCAAGGCGAGGCTCTTCTCATATCAGAACGGCGGGATCTCGGAGAGGGAGGACCTGTTGGCGGACCTCGACTTCGGCGACCTCACGGACGCCACGTCGTCCAAGCGAGCCGACACGCAGGCAGGCTACAGCGGATACCGTGGAGTAACCGGCACCGATGCAGCCCAGCGGCTCATCGACCAGAGTGCGGCGCGGCTGCAGGCCAGGCTGATCGATGTCGTTTCCGACGTCGCGGGCCCCGACGGCTTCGTGATCTTCGGTGGCACGCCCGAGGTCGTCCACGCGCTGGCCAGACAGGCGGACCGCCTTGCCGGGAGATACGTGGAACGCCCGGCGATGCACGTCGGGATGTCGGAAGCGGAGGTGAAGGCCGTGATGGAGGAGGCCGCTTCCGAGCTGAGTCGGACTGTCCAGGACGCCTTGCTCGGCCAGGTCGTGGACGCGGCCCGGTCGGGTGGGAAGGGGTGTCTGGGAATCCAGGCGACCAAGGAAGCTCTTCGTGAAGGCCGTGTGGATGCCCTCTTGGTCAGCCGTGGACTTCGGGAACGGGAAGGGGACCTCGTCGACCACTTCGTCGGGAGCGCGTTCGAGCAGGGTGCCGCAGTCGAGGAATTGTCCGCGGCTGGGGCGACGCGCCTGGATGAAGAGGGTGAAGGGGTTGGCGCGAGGCTTCGCTACACCATCTGACGGTCGCGATCACGAGCGAAGCCCCCGGGAGGCGGACCTCCCGGGGGCTTCTTCACGTCCGAGCGCTCGGCCGCTGTCGATCAACGGTT
>Ga0209536_100003266_pt1 | contig 26104 bp, 25 predicted proteins | sample DeeMarSeWOR28_12_FD_187461 | JGI IMG/M metagenome (GOLD analysis project Ga0209536, IMG submission 187461) | Marine sediment microbial communities from White Oak River estuary, North Carolina - WOR-2-8_12 (SPAdes) (version 2) | ecosystem: Environmental > Aquatic > Marine > Intertidal zone >...
ATCCAGGCTCGAGAAGCATGCGAGTGCTGTCACCGTTGCTTCGGGCTTTGGGATCAAGCGAAGGGTCGCCTCCGTGATGATGCCGAGAGTTCCCTCGCTTCCCACGATCAGCGAGGTGAGGTCGTAGCCCGTGACGCCCTTTTTCGTCTCGCGGCCCAGCTTGAGGATCGTGCCGTCCGCGAGCACGACGTCCATACCCATCACGTATTCGCGCGTGACGCCGTACTTGAAAGCCCGCGGACCGCCCGCGTTGGCCGCCAAATTTCCGCCGATCGCACACGAGTCGAGCGAGTTGGGGTCGGGCGGGTAGTAGAGGTTCTCCTGCTCGGCGACGCGCTTCAGCTCGCCGGTGATCAGGCCCGGCTGCACGCGCGTCGTGAGCTCATTCTTGTCGATGCCCGCAATCGCGTTCATCCTCTCGAAGGCGAGCACGATGCCGCCTGGCACGGGCACGGCCCCACCCACACGCCCTGAGCCCCCGCCTCGCGGAGTGACTGGAACCTCGTGCTCGTACGCGGCCTTCATGACTGCAGACACCTCTGCAGTGGTGGTCGCGCGCACGACCGCTTCCGGCATACAGGGCAGAGCCTCGCTCTCGTCATGCGCGTAGCCTTCCAACAGGCTCGGGTCTCGAATCACCGAGCCACTTCCGCACGCGCGTTCTATCGCAATCAAAGCGCTATCGAGGGACGCCATGCCTCTGCCTTGGGGCGGTAGCTGCAATCGGTCAAGGTCCCCTCGGGCCCCGGGATGCAGCGCACACGGGAAGAGGCTACGCTCCCCCCGATCACCCGGGCGGCACCCCGGCGCTGCCCAATCCCCAGCCATGCGCTCCTTTGCTTACGTTTTGCTGGCCGCTGCCACAGTGGCCGCTTGTGGCGAGACTGCCGCGCCCACCATTCCACCGGAGGCGGGCCGCGATGCCTCCGTCGATCCGGACGCCGGGCCTGACCTCGACGGGTCGGTCGATGACGGCGGCTTGGACGGCGGGCTGCCCGACGGCGGCTTGGATAGCGGTGTGCCGGACGGCGGCGGAGCCTGGTGCGAAACGTCCGTGCTTTGCCCCTCCTGCCCGGACCCCGATGCGCTCTGTGACGATGAAAACCCTTGCCCGCTCGGCGAGATTTGTCTACCGACGGGATGCGAGGACTTCTCACGCTGTTTCGTGACCGGCGGCGGCGCCTGCGAAACCGACGAGGACTGCGCGAACCCGGCGTACGCGTGCGATCCGATGCTGGGCCGCTGCCTTCGGAAGACCCCGGGCTGCGACGACTCGAGCGACTGCGTCGCCGGCTTTGCCTGTGAGAACGACGCGTGTGTGGATCGACGGGTGCCATGCGCGACGGGCGCGGACTGTCCGCACGGCTACACTTGTTATTTCGCAAGCGCCGACCAACGATTCTGCCGGCGCGTCACGCGGCCCTGCGCCGATGATCTCGATTGCCTCGCCCTTGGGGTGCCCTGCGGCGATGCCGACGGAGACGGAGCGAACGAATGCATGCCCTCGCTCACGCCGAACGAGCCCGACGCTCCCTCGTGTAACTACCTGCAGTGTTCCGACCCGTCGGCGCCGGTCTGCGAGATCGCCGAAGAGGGCAACTCCGCGGCGTGCGGACGTTTCGGTTCCTGCGATGCGGCTGTTCAGTGTGCCCCGGGATTCGAGTGCCGCGATCTTTGGGGTGATGGTCGAAAAGAATGCGTCTCCGGACCGGGTTCCTGTGTAGATTCGAGTGCATGCGCGACGCAGAGCGTATGCGCGTCGCCGCGTTCCGGCGGCCCGCCTGCATGCATCGGAGGACCCGCAAGCTAGCCCTTACCTAAGCGGCCGAGATGCGGTACTGTAGGTTCCCCTTAATGTGAGCAATTTCACAATGATTTCCGTACGACAGACCGCTCTTCGTGGCTTGCTGATCACGCTGCTTGGCGCGGCCGTCGCGTGCAACCCAGGCCCCGACGCGAACCCGAACGAAAGCGCGATCATCGACCCGCCCGCGCAATGCTCGCCCGACCGACCCGACTGTTCATCCAGCCTGGACTATCCGGTTGCGGCCGATCTCACCGCCGAGAACTCCGCGGGTATTCGTTTCTCGGACGAGACCGGTGCTCTCGTGATCGATCGGGTGAGTGCGCTTCCCGACGGCGACGGTGACGGCGTACCCGATGACGCGGACGACTGCCCTGGCACACCCGATTGGATCAGCTGCGACGGCGATCCGAGCAACGACGGCATCTACTCCACGGTCTTCTATGATGGGTCGGGCGCGAGCGAGGTCGTGCGCAGCGCGACTGTCACCACGACCGCCGACATCCCGGAGATCGACGTCTACTTCCTCATCGACGCAACCCCGACCTTGGCCGAGGAGATTGCCGTGCTCCAAGCCCAGGTCCTCGCGATCATCGACGACGTTCGCCTCGAGTTCGCCGACGCGCGCTTCGGGCTCGGCCTCTACCGCCAATATCCTTTGCCCCCGCTCGCGGCAGCCTACAGTCAGGCGCCTTACCATCACATCCTCGACCTCACCGATGATGATGCGTTGATCGACGCGGCGTTCAGCACGCTCAACACGGTCGCCAACACCTCCGCCGGTACGGCTGCCACCCAGGCACTCTACTCCGTGGCATCCGGGTCCGGCCTCGGCGACATGGTGGCCAATCGTGCCGCATGCCCGAACGCCGAGGACCTCGGTTATCCCTGCTTCAGACCGGACGCGTTGCACGTCGTCATGAACATCACCGACGCGGTCGTCTACAACGGGCCGGAGGCGACCAGTCTCCAATATGGCGACCCGCCGTTCGACGGGGTCGTGGGCAGCGCTGCCATGGACCTGCCTCCCGTCGAGATGTTTCCCGAGATCTTGGCGGCGGATACCGCCGCTTTGGCGCTCGACTTGGGCGATCTTTCGAGCCGGTCCCTCACGCTGCTCGGGATGAGCACGCTGCTGTCCAATCAAGTCAACACCTCCGTCGCGTCGGGATGTGCGCCTCCTCCACCGATGCCGGGCGATCCACCAGGCGGCGACATGGACGGCAAGGACGTCGTGCTCACCTTTCGCTTCGATGCGCCGATCGGCAGCGTGACAGCATCCGCCGACAATACCCATTGGCCGGGCGCTTACGTGGCCCTGTTCGACGACGCACTGCTGGATCCTGCGATGTCGATCGCGTGTGACGGCGGTACCCTCGGGAGCGGAAGCTGGGGTGCCATTGCCTGGACGCCGGTCCCAGCGCTCCAGTACTACTTGGTTGCCGACGGCATCGTTCCCGCGGCGGACCCCGGGGCCATGCCCGAAGGCGCCTTCAGCATCGCGATCTTGCACGATGGCGACCCCGCGAACCCAACCTGGATGACCACCGCCGCCCCGGTGGCGTGGAACGAAGTCGAGACAGCGTTGCTGGCGAGCGACGTCCGCGTGGCAAGCGTCGTCACTCTTCGTGACGCCATGACCATGCCGAGCGCGGGAAGCAACGATGCTCGCTTGATGGCGCTCGCGACCGATGCACTCACCCGGACAGGCGCTCCCTGGGTAACTGAGCTCGGGTCGGCGAGCGGAGCTGGGCTCGATGCGGCCGTGAGCAATACGATCGCGCTCGCCAAGACCGACTCGGTCTACGACGTCCTCATGACTGACGTCGACAACCCCGCCACGGCGATCGACGAGCGCGACTTCATCTTGAATCTCCGCTGGGACGACTGCGCCGATGAAGCGCTCCTCGGATGCGGATGGGGCGTGGGCCAGCGATGCCGTCGCTGCGACGTGGGCGCGACCGTCACTTTCGAGGTGCTCTTCGCGAACACGTCGGTCCCGCCCACTTCGGCGTCGCAGGTGTTCGATTTCGAGCTGGTAGCTCGGGCTGACGACGCGGTCGAGATCGAGCGGATCCCCGTGCGCGTCATGGTGCCCGATGCGGCCTCCCACGAGTTCGACGATGCGCCAGAGGCCTCCTTCTACCGGAACGCCTACGACACGACCGTGCGCTGTAACACCCCGCCAGAGCGTCCAAAGTGGGGCGAGCTCCGCTGGGACGGCAGCACGCCCGACGGCACGACCATCGAATTGCAGATCCGCACTGCGCCCACGCTCGACGCGCTAGGGACGGCGGTCCCTGCGATCGTGGAGATCCCGACCGACACCGCCAGCAATACGCTGAACATCACCGACGAGCTCGTTGCCGACGGGCTGCCCTGGGGGTTACCCTTCATTCAGATCACTGCGGTCCTCAATCCCTCGACGAGCCCGCCCGCGACACCGACCTTGGAGGGTTGGTCGTTCGAGTTCGTCTGTGAAGCTGCGGAATGATCTGAGCCCTGCTAGCATCGGCCCGCGTGGCCGAAGCAGCGCGAAAGCTGAGCCTTGCATCGTGGGCTTGGGTATTGTTCGCCGCCCTGGCGGCCTTCGAGCTGCTGGCAGACCCCGTGATCAGGGCTGCGATCCCGCGTGAGGAGGCATGGAGGCAAGCGTCCGCATTCGTGCGCGAGCGGTTCGAGCCGAACGATCGTATCGTCGCGGCCCCCGCTTGGGTCGATCCCATCGTGCGAGGCGAGCTCGGTGATCTCACCGAATTGCGCATCGCGGCACTTCCCGACCGCGCCGGCGTCGGACGTGTCTGGGAGCTCGGGATCCGCGGCGCAACGACGTTTGATGCTGCGCCCGCTTTGGAGCGGAATTTCGCTGGCGTACGCGTCCGGATGTGGCCCGTCGAGTCACCGAAGATCATCTATGATTTCGTCACGCGGATTCGTGAGGCCGAAGTCGAAATCGACACCGATGCCGGACCTCTCGCTTGCGCCTGGACCCGCGGGCGCGCAGCACCCGGGGGGCTCGAACGCGGCCCCATGATGCCGGCCGAGCGCTTCGTCTGTGACCGGGCGCGCCCTTGGTTGTGGGTCGGTCCCACGATTCTCGCAGACCTCGAGCTCCAGCCCCGCAGGTGCATCTGGCAGCACCCCGCGGGCCCCGATGCAGTGCGCACCACGTTTATCGACGTGCCCCTTGGAGAACGCCTCGTCGTTCGTGGAGGCATCGACTACCAGGTTGCCCGTCGACGCTACCACGCGCCCGTGACCCTCCGCGTCTGGATCGACGACGAGATCGCCGCCGAGCTGGTTCATCACGACGGGGACGGATGGTCCGGCCTCGACATCGACACGTCCGCACACCGAGGATCGGACGCCAGCGTTCGCTTCGAAACAACCACGTCCGATCCGTACGCACGCCTCTTCTGCTTCGCAGCTTCCACGCAGACGGAGGCCCCCCGTGATTGATACGCGAAAGCTCACGAGACGAGATCACGTCATCGGGGCAACGCTGGGGCTCATCTACGTCGCCGCTCTGCTTCATACGGCGCCGGATTTGGCGATGTCGCGTGACGAGAGTTTCTACGTCCATGCAGCCAAGAACATCGCCGGATGGCTGTCCGAGCTCCTCACCGACCCGGCCTCGGCTCTCGACCCAGACCACATCGCCCGCGCGTGGCGCTACAATTGGGAGCACCCCGCATGGATGAAGCTGATGTTCGCCTGGAGCTGGCTCGCGCAGGAGCACCTCGGGCTCTTCCCCCGGGATTCCCTGGCATTCCGCTTCCCCGGCATGCTGACGGCGGGCCTGCTCCTATGGTTGATCTACGCCTGGGGGGCTTCCGTCATGGGGCGGAGCGGGGCGATCTTCGCGTCCGTCGCCTTCGCGACGATGCCGCGCGTCTTCTATCACAGTCATCTCGCCTGTTTCGACGTTCCGATCGCGTTCTTCACCACGCTCACCGCCTATGCGTACTGGCGTGCCTTGGTGGATCGGCGCTGGATCCCGGTGCTCGGCCTGGCCTTCGGGATCGCGCTCGCCACGAAGCACAACAGTTGGATGCTGCCGGGGATCTTCATCATCCACTTCGCCGTCCTTCACGCCGATCAGGCACGCGCCGTCGTAGAGGAGCGCACGCCGATGACCTGGCTCGCATCCATGCTCGTCGTCGGACCCTTGTTCTTCATCGTGACCTGGCCGTGGCTGTGGCACGACACATGGAACCGAATCGGCGCCTACGTGACGTTTCATCTGAAACACGTCCACTACACCTACCAGTTTCTGGGTGTCAGCTATTTCGAGCCTCCTCTGCCCTTCTCCGTTCCGTTCGTCATGACGCTCTTCACGGTTTCCGCCGTGGTGCTCGCGCTCGCCGTCGCAGGCATCTTCTTCGAGCGCCTCGAGCTACGTTTTCCCTGGCGCTTGAATCCCGGCGATCCGACGACACGCCGAACTGACCTGCTCTGGCTCGGATGTCTGTTGGCGCCGCTACTCGCGATCGCGCTGCCGAGCTCGCCGATCTTCGGCGGCACCAAGCACTGGCTTGGTGCCTATCCGTTTCTCGCGCTGTTCGCCGGTCGCGGTCTGCTGGCGGTGGCCGAGCGCGCAAACCTGGGCCCTTGGCTCGGACGCCAGTGGCCTTCTCGCGCTTTCGCCATCTTCTGCCTGCTACCTGGCGCCATCCAGACGGCCCACAGCCATCCGTTCGGCCTTTCGCATTACATGCCCATGGCCGGCGGTGTGCCCGGAGCAGCTGACCTCGGGATGAACCGGCAATTCTGGGGTTTCACGACTGGGAGCCTCACCGAGTGGCTGATCGAGCAGCTGCCAGACGGAGGCTCGGTCTGGCTGTGCGACACGACGGCCGGCGCCTGGGCCATGCTGCAGGCCGACGGCGCCGTTCCCCACAACATTCGCGCGGCGCGATCGATGAGCGAAGCCGACTTCGCCTTGGTGCACCACGAGCAACACTTCGCAGAAGTGGATTACCAAGCGTGGGTGGCATATGGCACGTCACGACCGGCTCACGTTCTCTCGTACGATGGCGTGCCGATCATCTCGGTCTACGAGAATCCCGCTCGCCACGAGCGGGGCGGGGCCCACTAGAGCGAGCGTTCGCTCGCCTTCGCGATGCCGTCTCGGGCCTTGTTCATGAGCGCGATCAAGCTCTCGACGATGCCGATGATCACATAGGCAGCCAGCAGCCAGACGAGTGCCATCGAAGGGTGCACCTTGAGTGCGATCCACACCGTGATTCCGAGCGCGCCGGAGATGAGCAGGACGGTTCGCCAGCTGAGCCGAAGGTCCTTGAAGGAGCGAAAGGGCATCGAGCTGACCATGAACACCGAGAGCATGATTACCAGTGCCGAAATGATGATGGGAGTGAACGGAAGCCTCCCGGTCAGGTGGTTGGCCACCACGATGGAGATCAGAATCCCTGCCGCGGCGGGGATCGGAAGGCCCTGCATGTATTTGTCTGGCGTATGCGGCTGGCCGTCGTCTTCCGTGGAAGTGACATTGAATCGCGCCAGGCGAATCGCACCAGCCGCCACGAATACGAAGCCAATCAACATGCCTCCCGTGCCGAGCTCGGATAGTGACCAGTGGTAGACCAGGGTCGCTGGGGCAACGCCGAAGGAAATCACGTCGGCGAGAGAGTCGAGCTGCACACCGATCTGGCTCTGGGTCTTGGTGAGCCGGGCTACGCGGCCGTCGATGCCGTCGAAAAAGAGCGCGAAAATGATGAGCAATGCTGCGCGGTAGAAGTCGTCGCTGGTCTGCCTCTCGGACAGGATGAGGATTGCGTAGTAGCCGCACAACACGCTCGAAAGCGTGAACAGATTGGGAAGAATGAAGAGGGTCTTTCGGAGATCTACTTTCACGTGAGACTCGACTTCCGCACCAGGTCCGACAGGCTACGAGACCCGGTTTTCGGTGTCCACTCTTCCGGTCGTATCATGGAGCGCCGGTCTGCAAAAGGGCCGCATGGAGCGCGCCGAGGCCCATGTTGCGCAACCGAAGCTGCCCTGTCTCATTGTATAGCGTTTGTAGTGAGGCCGCAGCCCGGTCTGGCCTCCCGCCGAGCAGGTCGAACAACGCCGCTGCCTCCTCGACGTGCGCGCCGCCCGCATCTCCGAATGCGAGCAGGGCTTCCTCGCGCTTGGCGAGCGGTTGCCCCCATCCATGCAGAGCCAGCCAACCCCAGTAGGCCTGTCGCTCGATCTCCGAAAATCCATCCGTAAACGGCTGCCGGTGAATCGCGTTCCAACGCGCCTTGTAGAGGGCCCGTACCGTGAGCTCCGGTGCAATCACCGCGTTCCCGCGCACGAGGCCGTAGCGCCCCACAATCTCCGAAAAGCCACCGAGGATCGCGAGATCCTCTGTGCTCCGCTTCTCGGGTGTGACGTTGTAGAACACCCGAACGAAGTCTTCGACCGCGCGCGCACGCATCGCCGCGAGCGCAGGGGGGCCGCCTTTGGCGAGAAGGGCTTGGATGGCGTGATGGATCGCCGCCTGCCGGCGATCATACTCCCGCAACGGGTATGGCCGATTCGCCTCCGCGCGCCCATGCGCCAGGAATAGCGACCGAACCGTTTGTGCTTCCGGGCTCTCCGGCGCGTCGGCCGCCAGTGATTGGTCGAACCGGATCGCATCCGACGTTGCCTCCCGATCGAGCACGAGGCTCGGCATTTCCCAAGGATCGACCGCCTGCGGAATCGCGAGCGTGGCGCCCGCCAACGCCGCGGCCGCCACCCAGCAGATCAGCTTGAGACCAGATTCGCTCACCTCCCCAGATCCTACCATGGCACGCTCAGCTGCCCGCTTTTCCGGGCCCTGCTAGGCTAGGCGAGCGATGCAGGTCAGCGTTCACTACTACGCTGCGGCGAGAGAGCTCGCAGGTTGTGAGAGCTCGAAGTTCGAGTTCGCTGCAGCGAGCGTTGCGCAGGTCGAGCTGCGGCGAGCCATCGCCGAGCGCGCTCCTTCGCTCGGTTCGTTTCTCGAACGCATGCGTTTGGCCGTCAACGGGGACTTCGTCGATGCGGGGCTCGAGCTCCGGGATGGCGATCGGGTCGACGTGCTTCCGCCCGTTGCCGGTGGCTCTCCTGTCGTTCTGTGCCGCATTACGGACGGAGATATCTCACTCGACGAGACACGGCGTGCAGTCGAGCACCCTGGAGCGGGTGGTGTCTGCATCTTTCACGGCGTGGTCCGTGATCATGCTGATGGTCAGCCTGTGACGCAACTCGATTACGAAGCGCACGAGAGCTTGGCCGAGAAGGAAATGCGCCGCGTCCTGACGGGTGTCGTGTCGGAGCATCCGGGCTCGCGTATCGCCGCGGTGCACCGCGTTGGAAGACTCGCGGTCGGCGACGTCGCAGTCTGCGTCGCAGCGAGCGCGGCCCATCGCGACGAGGCGTTCGTCGCGTGTCGCAAAGCCATCGACCGAATCAAAGAGACGGTTCCCCTGTGGAAGAAAGAGTGGGGCCCCGAGGGCGACGCGCATTGGGTCAATCTCGAGGACTAGGCGCGAGCGAGGCCGCGTACGTCCGCCAGCAAGGCGCCTTCGAGAACGCCGACGCAGGTCAAGTGCGCGGCGTCGGGGTCGAAATGGCGCTGCACCGCGCGTTGGATGTCTTCGGGTGTGACGCGTGCGACTTGCGCGGCAATCGTCTCGAGATCCTCGGGAAGTCCGAACAAGGCGCTGCCACCGACGAAATGCACCGTACCTTCCGGGTCGTCGCGCACGGTGCGGAGATCCCAAAGGTAGCGGCGTTTGGCCTTCTCGACTTCATCGTCGGTTGGGGGGTCTCGGCGAAGTCCTTCGACGAGCTCGAGCACGGTTTCGACGAGGTAGGGCGCCTTCGTGTGCTCGACGGAGGCACCGAAATCGAAGACACCACAGTCCTCGAGTGAGTCGCCGTCAGCAAAAGCTTCGTAGGCAAGCCCGCGGTCTTCGCAAATGGTCTGATGGACACGAGTGCTGAGCCCGTCGTCGAGCACTCGCCCGAGCAGCAACAGGGTCGGCGCTTCCGGGTCGGCCATCCCCGGGGTGTGAAAGGAGACCCGCACTTCGGTTTGGCTGCCTGGTTCGTGCACGTACGCGAATCGGCTTCGGGCGTGGTCGTGAAAGGGGGTCGGCTGGATCGGATTGCCGCCTCGCATGCCTTCGAAACCCGCCTCGATGGCGCGGCGGATCTCGTCGGCGTCGAATGCCCCTGCGACGCAGAGCACGGAATTCCGCCCGGTGTAGTGCGCTGCGTGGTGACGCCGCAGGTCTGCGCTCTGGAAGCCCTCCAGGTTGGCGAGCGGACCCGGAATCGAGAACCCGAGCGGGTGGTCCGGGTAGAGTAGTGCCCGCGACACGTTGTCGATGTCGATCTGCTCCCCCGTCTCGTTCAGGTCTTCCAGGATTTCTTCCCGGATGATCTGCTTCTCCGTCTTCAGGTCGGTCAGGAGCGGCTGGAGCAGTACTTCAGCCAACAAGGCCGTCCCATCGGCGATCGTTTCGGGCGGCAACGTCAAGTCGTAGCTCGTGAAATCCACGTGAGTCGCCGCGTCCAGCGTCCCGCCGAGTCGTTCGATCGCGAGGTTGAGCGCGTGTGCTCGCGGATGGCGCTCGGTTCCGCGGTAGAGCATGTGCTCGAGAAAATGGCTCAAACCATTGGTTGCGCGGCTTTCGTACCGTGAGCCGACTCGTACGAAGAACGACGCAGTTGCCGACTGCAGGTGATCGAGTGGAATCAGGCGCACCCGAAGACCATTGCCGAGCGTGAATGACTCGGATCGCAGCGCGGACAGGCTGACTCCGTTAACTACGGCCATCCCCAGTGGGAAGCGAATGGACCCGAAGAGCCTTGTCTTCGGTCGCTTTCTTTCGCAGATGCTGAATGTAGAGGTCCACCGCCTCTTTCTGCTTGAGCGTCTCGAGGACTTCACGCGTCGTCTCCTTCACCGAGTCGGTGAACGCAGACTCGTCGGGCCGCGTGCGGTCGACCAAACGGAAGATCAACCATTCACGGCCAATCTTCACGGGGGCGGCGCTGAAGGTTTCGCCTTCCGGAAGGGCGAACACGGCATCGACCAACGCGGCCGTCGAAATGCCTGGGATTGGGGTATCGGCGCGACTGAAGTCTGCGGTCTCTTCGAGAGTCGGGGCGAGCGCAGATTCATCCCCACTCGCCGCGCTCGAGAGCTTCTCTTGGATCGCGTCGTCGCCTGCCGTCTTCCAAGTCGCGAGCACATCTGCCGCGGCGCGCTGCGCCTGCGCTTCCAACCAATCGATTCGATAGAGCGCCTCGGCAAGCTCGCGCTTGGCCTCCTCGACCGGAACATCGCCCTCGCGAACTGCGGTCGCTTGGATCACGTGGAAACCGTATTGGGTCTCGACGACGTCTGAGATCTCGTCGACCTCCAACGCGAAGAGCGCCTCGTCGAAGGACTCGGGCATCACGCCCTTCTTGAGAAAGCCGATGTCGCCGCCGTTCTTCGCAGTGATCTGGTCCCCGCTCTGCTTTCGGGCGAGCGAAGCGAAGTCCTCACCGTCGATGGCCCGTCTTCGGAGGGATTCGGCCTTCTTTCGGGCCTCCGCTTTTTGCTCCTCGCTGGCATAGCTTCCGGCTTTGACGAGGATGTGGCGCGCTCGGACCTGCTTCTCGAGGTTGGTGTACCGGTGCTTGTTGGCTTCGTATTCCACGGTCAACCGTTCGTCGTTTTCAGCGATCCACGCGTCGAGCGCCGCGGCCGAGGTTGGGGGCTTGCTCTGTGCGTAGTATGCCGGCGTGAAGCGGACGTACTTGATCTGCGCGGTGTCGTTCTCGCGAACGTAGTCCTCCCAGATCTCGGCCTCGCTTACGTTGACCGACGACGCCACGAGCGCACGCATCTCGGCTGCGAGGTACTCGTCCACCTGGGCCTCGGCGAATTCACCGACGCTGCGGCGGAGACCGTTCTGAATGTAGCGTTCCGCGAGCTCTTTGTTGAACGCGCCTTCTTTGTCGGAAAACGAGACGGGAATCTCGCCCTGCGGCAGCATCGGTGGCGCGTCGACGCCCAAGGACAGGAGAATGACGCCGTCGTTGACGAACCGCGCCATGACCTCGTCAGTCGTCACGTCGAAACCAACGTCGCGGGCTTCTCGGGCAAGCAGCGTGCGGTCGATGAGACCGTCCAGGACGAGCTCGGGGAGCCGCATCGAGCGCTGGGTCTCCTCGGGCAGCCTGCCGAAGTTGGCGATCGCGTACGCCGCTTCCCAATCGCCCTTGCTCAGCGTTTGGTCATAGACACGTGCCAGATACGAGCCGCCGCCTGCTGTGCACCCTTCCGCTTGGCCGCCTCCGAATTGCAGTGCAAACACCGCGGAGAGCAGCACGACGAGAAGAACGAGGAAGAACCCTTTGAGCTTATCAACCATTGCCAATTGCCATTTAAAGAGGCCGAACCATAGAGGAGAGGTCGGTCGGCGGCAAACTCTGAATTGGGAGACGAACCCAGGCAGGAGAGTTGGCGTCAGGGACGATGGATCCTACACTCGGCGCACTGGGGTGCGGAGCGTCCCCAACGGGGGGGAGTGAGGGGATCGTGACCGGGGCTTCGAGCCTACCACCGCTGAAGAAGAACGATGGGAAGTACGGGCTGATCGCTCTACTCCTGCTGCTCGGGGCGGGTGGGTTGTGGTTCTTCTTCCGGAGCGATGACGCCGAACCGCCGGCCGAGGCCGAGCCACCACCGGTCGAGGCACCGGCCCGCGAACAGTTCGCGCCGGCGATCGAGATCCCAGAAGAGGAGGACGCCGGGGCCGAGGAGCCCGTCGGCCAGCCCCCGGGAGTGTCCGAGGCGCCCGTGCCGAGTAAGCCTCAGGACTGGGAGTGCAGCGGGAGCATCGACACGGCACAGGTCCGCGCGGTGATCACGGGCGCCGCGAGGAAGCAGGTCCAGACCTGTTACGAGCGAGGACTCAAGGAGAACAATCTGCTTCAAGGGTCGATGGAGGTGGATCTCACCATCGACGCAAGCGGCAGCGTCCAGGCGGTCTCGATTGGCGGCACGCTCAGGGACCGTCGAGTCCACGCTTGCGTCAAGCGCGTCGCCAAGTCTTGGCAGTTCCCACGACCGACGGGCGGTTGCGTCCGGATCAACGTGCCATTTCAAATGACGCCGAAGCTCTAGCGGGCGTCAGGCATTCACGAAGCGCAGCGCATCGGCAACGTCCTCGGGGCTTCCGATGAACACGGGCGTGCGCTGGTGAAGCTCGGTCGGCTGGATGTCGAGAATGCGATTCTTGCCGTCGGAGGCGGCGCCGCCCGCAGCTTCGACGATGAACGCCATAGGAGACGCCTCGTACAAGAGACGAAGCTTCCCCTTCGAGTTCTTCACGTCGGGTGGGTAGACGAAGATACCCCCACGCAGCAGCGTTCGATGAATGTCCGCGACCATCGCGCCGATGTAGCGGAGGCGGTAGGCCTGTCTGTTCTCGCTTGGGGTCTTGATCCAGTCGACCCACTTCTGCGTCCCCTTGGACCAATTGTGGTAGTTGCCCTCGTTGATCGAGTAGATGCTACCGCGTTTTGGAATGCGGATGTTCGGATGCGAGAGGAAGAACTCTCCGACGCCCGGGTCGTAGGTGAAGCCATCGACTTGCTGGCCCACCGAGTACACGAGCATGTTCGAGGATCCGTAGATCACGTATCCCGCAGCGACGATGTCACTTCCCTTCTGCAGCAGGTCCTTCATCGCGCCCTGGCCGGGGGCCGTGATGCGGCGGTGAATGGAGAAGATCGTGCCGATCGAAGCATTGATGTCGATGTTGCCCGAGCCGTCGAGCGGGTCGAACTGCAACACGTACTTGCCCTGTGGATACTGCGTGGGGATCGTGATCGGGTCCTCGACCTCCTCGCTTCCCATGACGCAGACGTGGCCGCCGGCCTCGACCGTCTGCACGATCACTGTGTTGGCAAACTCGTCGAGCTTCTGAACCTGTTCTCCCTGAACGTTCGTCGCGCCTGTCCTGCCGAGAATCCCCGAGAGGCCCGCTCTGCTGACTCGGCTGCCGATGATTTTCGCCGCGAGTGTAATCTGTTGAAAAAGCCCAGTGAAATCGCCAGTTGCTTCCGGCATCCGGCGCTGACGGTCGAGCAGGTGTCGCTCCAGAGTCGTGCCGATGGGGCTGTCTTGGACGGGGCCGATGGATCCAGAAGGCTTCATCGCACGGGGGCATACCAGTTGCCCTTGGGCTGCGCTAGGACTCCCTAGGTGGGGATACCCGGTCTGGATTGTGATATTGTAAACTTACCGTGGTGGGGCAACGTTGACGAACTTTCGCAATTGGCTCGAGAGGGCGCAGGAGATCCGCTCGGGCATCCCGCGCATTCGCGGCGTGAAGGGACTCCCCGGCGTGCTCTCGCGTGGTGCGCTCAGCGTGGTGTACCAGCCCATCGTCTCGTTCAGCACGATGGAGCCCTTCGCCTACGAGGCGCTCGTGCGGAGCGACTCGCCGCATTGGACCTCACCGCCAAAGCTCTTCGAGGAGGCGATCAACTCTCGTTGCGTTGGCGCGCTCGGGCGCGCGATTCGTGAAATCGCCACCGCCAACTGCACCGACGCGCCGCTGTTTTTGAACGTACACCCCAACGAGTTCGACGAGTCCTGGCTCGTTCAACCAGACGATCCGATCTTCACGCACGATCAGCCCATCTATCTCGAGGTCACGGAGTCCGTCCCGCTCAGTCACTTCGCGTACTGTCATAGCGTTCTGCGCGAGATCCGCGGCAAGGGCGTGTCGCTCGCCGTCGATGACCTTGGCGCCGGCTATTCGAACCTCAAGTACATCGTCGATCTCAAGCCCGAGATTGTGAAGCTCGACCGCACGTTGATCGCCGACCTCGCCGACGATCGACGCGCGCAGGTTCTCGTGCGACACATCGTGCGGCTCTGTCAGGAGCTTGGTGCTCTCGTGGTCGCCGAAGGCATCGAGCAGGAAACCGAGATGCAAGTCGTCATCGATTGCGGCGCTCATTTCGGTCAGGGCTACTACTTCGCACGCCCTGCGTACCCGGCACCGGGCGTCAGCGCGACACCACGCGCGATTCTCAGCCAAGGCGCCTGAGTGCCGCGATCAGAACGGCACGGACTGATAACTGATGTCACCCGCTTCGTAGCCCTGGATCTCTAGAATTGCAGCCACTCGCGGCCCCTCGGGCCCACGTTGCGTGGCGACGACGAGATCAATCGCGCTGCCCACGAGCTGCGCGACGCAGGCACGCTCGGCGCTTCCGCAACCGGCAGTCAGCAGCAGGCCCTCGATCGCGTCCTTGTTGCTGAAGCAGTGGACACCGAGCAAGTGTCCTGGCTCGCGCCCGAGTACGACAGAGAGCGCAGTCATCGTGTGCGCCCCGCTGAGGTCGTTGATGATCAGCCGCTCCGAATGAAGGCGGGTGCCGTGCTCGATCGCATCGGCCAGTGAGATCAGCGCGTCTCCGGCGGTCAACGACACGATCCGCGCGCGATCGATGTCGAGATCCGGCACCGCTTCGATGGCAACGGCGGCCTCCTCGACCGGAAGCTCACGCGCCAAGGCCGACATGATCTGAGTCACGCCGGAGCCGCGCGGACCCGCCACCACGATGTTGCGGCATTCGGCAACGGCCCTCGCCAGGTACACCGCGGCATCGCTGCTCATCCAACCGGCCTCGGCTAGCTGGTCCAGCGCCAGTGCACTGCTCACGTGGAGCTCGATGACAGTGCCACTGCTCGTCAGCGGTGGCTGCATGATCGTGAGCCGCGGGCCAAACACGAGACGCCCGTGCAGCACCTCGCGGGTCCCGAGTGTTTGACCGGCTTGCGCGGCAAGCCGTCGGGCGATGCGCAACAGCGCGGCGGGCGAGGAGAAGCTCAGCGTCGTAGCCTCGAGCCCTATGCCCCGATCGACGAATACGTGCTCGTGACCGTTCACGACAATCGTCTGAACGGAAGCATCGGAGAGCAAGTCGTCGAGGGCGCCGAGGCCCACGGCTTCGTGCAGAGCCACATGCGCGACCTGTCTCATGTCGACGTTCGCGCCGACGGAGCCGTCGGTTTGCATCGAGAGGAAGGTCTCGGCGATCGCCGCACGCGCAGCCGACCAGCGTTCCTGGTTCTTCATCGCCGCCGGTTCCGTGTTCTCGAGGTCGATCCGCTTTGCCAACCTGGCGAGCAGGGCGGCAAGTGGATCGGCAGCCGGGATCGCCGTCTGGGTTCTGCGCGGCGCCGGGGCGTCGGTCTCGCGGTTCTCGAGCTGCGGGGGAAGGCTGGTGGCCCGAGCATCCCCAGGCGCTGGCGTTCTCGAATCGGCCGGAGCCGCTCGCCGCGTCCCCCGCGCGCTTCCCATCCGCAGCTCGCTCTCCGGCTTCGAGGGAAGCGGAGGGGGCTCCGAGACCCGAGGGGCCGCGCTGCCGCGCGCCGCGTCGTCGTTCGCCGGTTCGAGGGTCAGGATGAAATCGGCGATGTAGATCTTGTCGCCCTGCTTCAGGGGGTGGGGCGAGCTGATCTTCCGGCCGTTGACCCAGGTTCCATTCGTGCTGTTGAGGTCCACCACGACCGCATGGTCGCCCTTGAGAGTCAGACGCGCGTGCTGCTTCGATACGTTGCGCTTCGCCAGGACGATGTCGTTGCCCTGAACACGCCCCACCGTCAGCTCCGGCTTTGAAAAGGCGAGCTTTCGCCGCGCGCCCCCTTCATCGGTGATCACCACCGCGTACATATCGTCCGGCTCATTCAAGAGCCGGTACCACGTCCCGTCAAGAGAGTGCCATTTCTCGCCCACCCGGCTGAGGGCGGGGGCTAGGCTTCACCCGGGCGGCTGAGGATTTCAACTGCTCGGAATCGTTGAGGGTTCAATCAGATGCTGTCCAACACTACGGCGCTGGGGGTTAAAAAAACCCCACCGAACGGGTCAACTGGGTTAGCTTAGCGCGCATGCCGGGTGGGTTTCTCATCGTGGAGGACGAGCCGACGTTGGCCCGTACCCTCGCTCGTACATTTGGACGGCACGGCCCCGTCGAGGTCGTCCACAGCATGGCCGCCGCACGCGAGCAGCTAGAGGCGCATGAAGAGTGGACCGGCGTGGTCCTCGATCTCATTTTACCCGATGGATATGGGCTCGATCTGCTTTCGGAGATCCGTCAGTCCCATGGAGGATTGCCGGTTCTCGTGCTCACCGGTGAGCTCAATCGTGATGTAGTCAACAAAGTACAGACGATGCGAGGCGAGTATGTTTGCAAGCCAGCCTCGACGGATAACCTCAATCCATTCATTCAACGGGCGCTGGCGCAGGCGAGGGTCGATGACGCCGCCATCGGTCAGCGGATCGAGCATCTCGCCCGACAGCTCAAGCTGACGAGGCGGGAGACCGAGCTGCTCACGCTCTCGGTCGACGGCCTTTCGCGCAAGGAGCTGGCGGACGCCTTAGGCGTCGCGGAGAACACCGTGAAAGCGCAAATCCGCTCGCTCCTGAAAAAGAGCGGCGCTCGAAGCCTCGCGACCTTGGCCCAGAAGGTGATCAAGGGCGCAACCCGCGATTCTGTGCCACCGGAAGAGGCGCAAGCCGCTACCGACTGAGCATCGCCGCTGTGACGGCGAGGTCTCGTTGGATCTCCACCCGGCTCCCGGAGGGCACGGATGCGGCCCGGCCGCCGGCCAAGATCTTCACGCGCTCCGGGACCCCCGCGTCGATGGCCGCGATCTCCGCACGGGCCGCCGTATGACCCAGGCTGGTGATCGAGAGAAGCAAGAGCTCGGCCTCGGAATTTCGCACGGCATACGTGATCTCGTCGGCGGGCAGATTGGGTCCGAGATACAGGACGCTCCAGCCGTGCATCGCCGCGAGCATTGCGACCATCAACGCGCCGAGCTCGTGGTCTTCCTTCGCGGGTGTGGCGACGACGGCGCGCCTGCTCGCGTCGGCGGTTGGGTAGAGCCGCATCAACGAAAACAGCAGCCCCCGCATGATCGCGGAGCACGCGTGCTCGTGCGCGATGCGCAGGTCTCCGCTTTCCCAACGCTCGCCGACCTCGACGAGAATCGGGCTCACCACGCCCTTGAGAAACTCGACCGGTTCCGTGCTCAGTGCGGCGCGGGAGAGGAGGTGCTCCGCATCCTCGACGCGAAGCCGCTCGATCGCGGTGAGGACGCGCTCGCGGAGCTCGGGCAGGTGGTTCGCCGCCGGGTGCTGGCCCGACGGCGCCGGGAACGCAGCTGCCATGTGTCTCAGGTCGAGATCGTCCAGCCTGGCGATCCCGCCAATCGAATGCCCGCTCTCGACGAGGGTGCGCAGCAGACGAAGTCGTTCGACGTCCGCGTCCGTGTAGAGACGCCCGCCGGCCTCGGTGCGGTGTGGCAGGACCGCAGCGTAGCGCTTCTCCCACATCCGCAGGGTGTGCGTCGAGAGGCCCGTCATCTTCGCCACAATCCCCACGCGGTACTTTGCTTCGTCGGGCACTCGAATAGCTCAGAAAATGTCCAAGAGCTGTCTATCCCGCCAGATCCTGCCCTTCAAGCCCAGTCCTACGAAAAAAATCGTGTTGGGCGGTTGACGCCTCAGCAGGAGAGAGTAGAAACCTGGACAAGACCTATACATGACTTAGACAGGTCGGAGGAGATTTCATGAACAATCGTAAGACTTTTTGGTTGGGGATCGTGGCTGCGGCAGCTCTTGCCGCGACTGGCTGCGGCGATGACAACGGCGACAACAACGGCGGTAGCGGTGGCACCGCCGGCAGCGGCGGCGAGGCAGGCGCTGGCGGCGAAGCAGGCGCTGGCGGCATGCCAGCAGGCATGGCCATGGTGCGAGTCGCGCACCTCGGGACGAATCTCCCGACTGCCGCGAACACGCTCGTAGACGTGACCGTCGACGGCACGGTGGCGATCGAGGATCTCGCGTTCGAGATGTCGACCGGCTTCATCCCGCTTCCTGAAGGTGAGCACACCTTCGGCGTCAACATTGCCGACACCGACACGGAGGTTTTCTCGGCGACCGCGATGCTTCCCGCGGATAGCATCACCACCGTGGTCGCGATCGCGAGCGTGAACATCGAAGAAGAGCCGGAGGACGTCACCCCGCTCAACGCGCTCATCTTTAATGGTGATCTCACCGATCTCGACCTCGGGTCCGGCCGAGTCCTCGTCGGCCACGGCTTCGATGCGGAGCCGTTCGCGGTCGTGGACGTGATCCTGCCGGCAACCTGTGATGACGATGGCGCGCTCGTTCCGGACCTCGCCTTCCCCACGGTCGAAACGGTGGGCGATCTTCCTGAGGGAGACTATGTCATCGCCCTTGCCGCACCCGACAGCTGTGAGGCAGCGGTAGGTCCGCTCACCGCGCCCGTAACGCCGGATGTGGCCACACTTCTCATCGCCGCGGCCGACGCAGAGGGCAACCCGCAGGTGTACGCCCTCATCGGGGACTTCGCGAGCGGCGAGCAGATGGAACCGATTCCAACTCTCCCGGCGGCGGCCGAATAGCCGTTTCTCTTCCCACCACCAACACGAAGCGCTTGGCGCCCGGGCCGCTCCTTTCGCGAGGAGCGGCCCGTTTTTTTTGCGGGGTTCCCGTGGTAGTACGGCGCTCACCTTGCGTCTGTTGATCTCAGCCGGAGCTGTGTCGCTCGTTCTTGCGTTCTCCGCCGCGAGTGGCTGCACTGAGGAGCCGAATGCACCCATCTCCGCCGAGCCCCGAGTCGAGGCGACCAAGCCGCCGAATCCCTACGAGCACAGCGCCTCGCGCTTCGGGGTCGTGCCACTTCACGCAGGCTTCAGCCCCGATCCCCGCGTCGTCGCCGGCGAGGCGCACGGGGAGGTTCCTGCGAAGTCGGTGCATCGCAAGTGCCGAGGCTGGATCTCCCAGGCGCCCGACTATCTGCTCGTCGCCGATACGGCGTTCTTTCAACTCTATGTCCTCGTGAGGTCACGGTCCGACACGGTGCTCGTGGTCCGCAAGCCCGACGGCACGGTGGTCTGCAACGACAATCGCCGCGGTACGAAGGACCCGATGGTTCGCGGGAACTTTCCCATGGGCACCACCCAGGTCTGGGTGGGCGTCCAAGGAGAGGGCGACCGCGCCAAATACCGTCTCGGATTTTCCGAGGTGAAATGGCAGTCTTCGGCCATTCCGCTGCCCGAGTCGGGCTAAAGCGAACGCCGGCGCCAGAGGACGAGTCGCTCTCGGCCCTCTCGGCCGGGGTGGGATGCCTCGGGTTGCCGTGCGTCGACCTCCTCGAACCCTTCCTCGACAAAGCTTCGCACCAGGCCCGTGTTGATTGGCCAGGGCGGGCCCTCGCGGTCCGGTATGGGATCTTCGTATGGAAAGATCAGCGTGGCGAGCATTCCGGAAGGCTTGATCAGGCGGGCCATCGTCTCCGCCCACCGGCCGCGCTGATCTGGATCGAGCGCGCAGAAGAACGTGTAGTCCCAGACGAAGTCGAACCCCATGTCGCCGTCATACGAGAAGAAGTCGGTGACCTCGTAGACGACGCGACCCGGCAGGTCGGGATGTGCTGCCCTAAACGCCGCCTGCGCGTCCCCGGAGAGGTCGATGCCGACGACCTCGCGGTCCGGTCGTGCAAGGGCTGCGAGGTCGTATCCGGTACCACAGCCCGGCACCAAGATGCGGCCGGCAGGCACCTGCCCGAGGGCGAGCAGCTCGAGGAGAGCCGGCGGGGACACACCTGCATCCCACGGGGTTCTTCCCGCGCTCCATGCTTGCTTCCAATCGACGGGCGCCATCTAGTCGATCAAACCTATGGCGCGCCCAGCCTCTCGCGCAATGGGCAGCACGGCTTCAAACGCCGCCTCGTTGCACGCGAGGATCCCGCTTCGGTTGCGCATGTCCCGGCCGCCATAGTGGAACGGCCTTCCCGCAATGTCGGTGAAGCGTCCCCCCGCAGCTCGAAGCACGGCTTCGGGGCCGCACGCGTCCCACAAGCTTGATTTGTCCGAGATGTGCACATAGAGATCGGCCCGCCGCTCCGCGATGAGTCCCGCCCTGAGCCCGACCGAGCCGCTTTGCCTCTCCTCCGCGATCCCGAGCTTCGACACGACGCGGGCGACCGCGCGATTCCGGTGCGAGCGCGAAACCACGAGCCGGAGCTCACTCGGGTTGGCGACCTCACTCACCTGCAGGTCGCGCGCAGCCCCGTGTTGTTCGAGCGTGGCTCCTTCGCCGACGACACCGGCATAGAGCTTGTCCGTGACCGGTTGATACACCACTCCGAGCGTCGCGACACCTTCGACGGCAAGCCCCAGCATCACGGCGAACTCGCCGTTTCGTGCCACGAACTCCTTGGTGCCGTCGACCGGATCCACGTACCAGCAGCGTCCACCGGCGAGGGCGTCGGCGCGGTCCGAAGATTCCTCCGCGACGATGCCGTCACCCGGGAATGCCTTTTGCAGCTCGCGGACGATATATGCGTTGGCCCGCGTGTCGGCCTCGGTCACGGGATCGGACTTGGCCTTGTACGCCACGCGAAAGTCAGTGGCGTAGACCTCCATCAGGATGGAACCGGCGCCGCGCGCGATTCGGGCGGCCTCGGCGATCTCCCCGCTGCGCATGTTCCGCCTGTATCACGGTCGGATGGCCGTGCCACCTCATCCTCGGATCGCCTCCAGCAATCCGCGAAGCATGGCGGCCACTTCGTCGATTCCGTCGAGCACAACCGCCGAGCTCGAGGGAGCTCCTCGCTGCTCGTGAGAGCTCACGAACGCGCCTACGCCACGCTCGGCCGCGAGCTCGATGGCAGGAAAGTCGGTGAGATCGTCTCCGATGAACAAGACCGAGCGAGCACCGCTTCGCTCGAGGATCTCCCGAAGTGCAACACCCTTGTCGTGGGAGACCAGCTCGGCTTCGCGCAGTGCTTTGCCGCGTCGAACGTGTAGTCCCAGGCGCTGCGCCAACGCGTCGGCTTCGGCCATCAGGCGTTCGGCGCGTTCGGGGTCGTGCATTGCGATTCCGCGCACGTGCACGGCAACGGCCTGCGGCTTGAATTCGATGAACGCGTCCTGCGCGTGGGCATCGACCCATCGCTTGAACTCTCCGAGGACCGCTTGCTGCGCCTCGCTCAATCGCCGGGGCCCCGGAGCCTCGTTTGGGCCGAGGACGAGGCCACCATGCTCGACGGCACGCCAAATGCCATCGAGCTGCTCCATCCGCTGCAGGGATGACAGGTCGCGGCCGGTAATCAGTGCCAACACGATGCCCGGGGCATCGCTGAGCTCCTCGAGCAGCGTCATGGTGTTGGTCGGAATCTCGGCCGTGTCCGGATCCCGCACGATCGGCGAGATGGTGCCATCGACGTCGAGCGCCACGAGAAGCGGCCGTTCGAGGTGAAGCAGACGTGCGATCACACGGTCGACGCGTCTCACTCGCCCTCCAACGCACGGATGTACTCGTCGGCCCAGCGATGCACGTCGAGTCGCAACACCTCGGCCCGCAGGGCTCGCATCCGCTTCTTTCGCTCACTGCGTTTCATGCCGAGCGCGCGGTGGATGGTGCTTGCAGTGGACTCGACGTCGTACGGGTTCACCAATAGCGCCCCCTCGAGATACTTCGCGGCGCCTGCGAACTCGCTCAGCACGAGCACGCCGTCATCGTCGGTTCGGGCGGCGGCGTACTCGTGCGCGACGAGGTTCATTCCATCGCGAAGGGGCGTCACGAGGGCAACGTCAGCCGCTCTGTAGTGTGCGCAGAGAGCACGTTGACTGAGGTTGCGATAGAGATAGTGGATCGGCACGCGGCCGGTGTCGGCATATCGGCCGTTGATGTCGCCCACCATCCGGTCGATCTCCTGTTTGAGATCGGCATAGGCTTGCACGTCGGTACGGCTCGGCACCATCACTTGAATGAGCACGCAGCCCGCACGTGCCGTCCTGTCCTTCCTCAACAAGCGTTCGAACGCAGCCAAGCGGTCGGGTATGCCCTTGGTGTAGTCGAGGCGGTCGACGCCGAGGAGGATCTGGCGATTGCCCATGACCTGCTTGATGCGCTCGACTTCCCGTCCGAGGTCGGGATCGAGCGCGAGCGCCTCGAGCTCCTCCACCGGGATGCCAATCGGTGCCGCGATCGTCGTCACCTTGCGGCTTCGGTACTTGATGGCGCCACTGGCGACTGCATGCGTGGTGAACCGCTCCACACACTGCAGGAAGTGTTCGGCGTACTCGGGCAGATGGAAGCCCAAGACGTCTGCGCCGAGCAAGCCTTCGAGGATCTCTTCCCGCCACGGGAGGATTCCGAACGTGTCGGGGGGCGGCCAGGGAATGTGGCAAAACCAGCCGATTCGAGCCTTCGGCCGCTTTGCGCGCAGCAGCCCCGGCAGGAGCATCAGGTGATAGTCCTGCACCCAGAAGAGGTCGCCCGAGCTGCTCATCGAGAGGGCCGTGTTGGCGAACTCTTGGTTTGCGCTGAGGTAACTCGACCAAGGCGCCTCACCGACCTGGATCGTCGGCTCGAAACCGTGCAGCAAGGGCCACAGCACCGCATTCGAGACCCCCTCGTAGAAGCCGCGCCGCTCGCTGCGCTTCAGGGAGACGTGGGCGAGGTCGTAGTCGAGGTGTGGCGCCGGAATCGTCACGGAATCGAAGTCCCTCGCAGGTTTCGCGCTCAGCCACACGCCGCCGCGCCGCTGAAGGACCGGATCGAGCGCTGTCACGAGACCGCCCGCTGCGCGCACCCAGCGCTCGCGTCCGCGGCTCACATCGTGCCGATACGGGCCGCGGTTCGAGACGACCACCAACTTCCGGCCCTTTCTCGCCATTGGTAGGCATTGTAGTCTGACCCAGGTCATGGACCCAGCGCAGTTTCTTCAAGGACGCACTCGAGAGACCGACATACGCCGCGATGCGCGCGGTCGGTGGTTCAACGGCGAAGACCCCATCGCGCACCCGAACCTCGTACGCTCCTTCGACTCCTGGATCGATCGTGCGGACGACGGACGCTTCTGCCTCAGCAACTCCATCAACTGGGCGTACGTGGAGATCGAGGGGCCCGCATATTTCGTGAAGGACGTGGAGCTTTCGGATGCAGGGGTCGAGCTGCGGCTTTCAGGGGGCTCGAGTGAGCCGCTCGACCCGGCATCGCTTCGGCAGGGGCCCGACGGTGCGCTTTGGTGCACGGTGCGTGCAGGGCGCTGCCCGGCGCGGTTCGACAATCACGCGGTCAGCAAGATGAGCGACTGGATCGCCGAGGACGAGGACGGGGTGTACGTGTCGATCGCGGGAACGAAGGTCCGGCCCCCCGAGATCGCCGATCCGCTTTCACTCGGCCTCGAAAAGCGCTAAGGCCTGCGCGTGTCCCGCAAAGAGCTTCTAGCCACGATCATCGTGGTCGCCATCGCGTTTCCGCTCCTGTTCGTGTTCACGGGGGCCATGGTCGACTCGCGCGCCCGTGCCCGGGAGGCTCCGTTTCGCGCTGTCCTCGGCAATGCGCGCTTCGAGTCGCTCATGAGTGGCGCCGGGGGCGTGCCCCACTACCTCGGTGCCTCCCTTCGCGCGCCAGACTTCACCCTCCCGAAGCAAGGCGGGGGCGAATGGAGGCTCTCCGACCATCGTGGGAAGGTGATCGTGATGAACTTCTGGACCGTGACTTGCCGCCCGTGCATCCAGGAGATGCCGACCATCGAGCTGCTCGCAGAGATCGTCGAGCCTTGGGGGGATGTGGAAGTCGTGGCCATATCGACGGATCGCAATTGGGCCGAGGTCGAAACGATCATCGCGCGCAATACGCGCATCACGAGCCTGCTCGATGCAGAACGCGGTGTGGTCAACGGCAAGTTCGGCACGAAGCTTTTCCCGGAAACGTGGATCATCGATGCCGATGGTGTGGTCAGGTTTCGATACGATGGCGCCCTCGATTGGTCCGATCCGGTCGCCCTCGACTTGATTCGCGCGTACCGCTGAGCTGCTCATGCCTCCGACAGGAGGTAGCGAGAGACCCAGACGCCGAAGGCGACGAACAAGAGGTCGAACGCCGTGAGTATGCGTACCCAGCCCAGGATCTCCGCGACCGTCGCCCCGGCAAAGAGCTCGCGGGTCGCCACGGCAGACGCCAAGAGCGCAGGCGCGACCAGTGGGAACACCAAGACGCTGAGCATCAGGTCGCGCGCCCGCGTCCGGATTCCGACCGCTGAAAAGAGGGTGGCCGTCGAAACGAATCCGACCGAGCCGAGGAAGACAAGCACCAGCAGGGGCAGCACGACGCCACTTGGCTCGATCTGAAAAAACACGAGGCAGAGTGGCACCAGCAAGAGCTCGATCACGAAAAGCAGGGCCAGCGCGCTCATCGTCTTGCCCACGTAGATTGCCGAGCGGGGAATGGGTGCGAGCAACAGAGCAAAAACCGCGTCGTTTTCCCGCTCGAGCGCCCAACTTCGGCCGATGAGTAGGATCCCGCAGAAGAGAATCGAGATCCAAAGGACGCCCGGGGCCACGTTCGGCGAGCTGACTGGGTCCGTGTAAAACGCGAGAGACCCGAGCGTGACGACGAGCACCGCGAAGAGCCCCGTCGACGTCAGGATCTCCTTGGTGCGGATCTCGAGCTGCAGGTCTTTGAGGGCAACCAACCACGCCGCGCGAAGAACGCTCATGCGACCGGCTCCACGATTCGACCGCGGTCCATGTGGAGCATGCGGTCGGCGACCGAGCCGGCGAACTGGGCTTCGTGCGTAACGACCACGACGATCGCGCCTCGCCGTTTCTCCTGGGCGATGAGCTCCACGAACGCGTCGGTCGACTTCACGTCGAGTCCGGTCGCTGGCTCATCCATCAAGAGCAGCCGCGGCTCGTGCAGCAACGCTCGTGCGATCGAGATGCGCTGTGCCTGACCACGGGAGTACGTTCGCAGCGGGCGATCCCAATACTCGCCCGCCCCGAGGGCGTGCCCGAGCGCCTCGGTGCGCTCGCTCGGGTGCGAAATGCCCTGCAGCTTGGCGGCCAAGACGAGGTTCTCGCGTCCGCTGAGCCCGGGGTAGAGCTGGAGCTGGTGCGCGATGAATCCGATGCGGCCCCGGATCCCGTCTGCATACCCGGGGCCGTACTTCCCAAAGCGGATCTCGCCTTTCGTCGGGTGCGCAAGCAGCGCGAGAAGCCAGAGCAACGTGGACTTCCCAGATCCGTTGGCGCCCTGGATCACGGTGACCGAGCCCGCGCTGAAGGTCAGGTCGACACCTGCGAGCGCAAGCGTAGGCCCATACGACTTCGCGAGGCCCGTGACCCCCACCTCTTCAAAATCGAGCTTCACCGGTCCGCACTCTAGAACAAGTCTCGCACAATGCCGTCAAGTTTCAGCCAGC
>Ga0209536_100003267_pt1 | contig 26098 bp, 23 predicted proteins | sample DeeMarSeWOR28_12_FD_187461 | JGI IMG/M metagenome (GOLD analysis project Ga0209536, IMG submission 187461) | Marine sediment microbial communities from White Oak River estuary, North Carolina - WOR-2-8_12 (SPAdes) (version 2) | ecosystem: Environmental > Aquatic > Marine > Intertidal zone >...
CCATTTTTATGCATAAATTCCCAAGTTTTAATAAGTAGACCTAATTCTTTATATCTAGCTTCAAGTTTTTTTGAAATAACTTTAAGTTCCTCTAAATATTGGTGATTATCTGGGAAATATTTATCAAAATACTCATCAAATTTATTGTTAGATACACCTTTATATCTTTTATTTAAATATTGTTTAAATTCTGAAATATCCTCGTTACAAGTCAAATTTAATGTTAGTATTTTAAATCTCATGATTCGATACTTAGAATTTACCCAGCTCTTTGCTCTTCTTTCTGCAATTTCAATAGCTAGTGTTTTAGCATCATTATTGACCGTGTCACAAATGGAGGATTTCAGTATTCTCTCTGCACTTGGAGGTACATTCAAGAAAATACAACGAATCCCTCTTGCGAGTGTGTTATTAATTAATTGCTTTTCAGCCCTTTTGGGTGCCTTAGAAGGATGTATCGGAGGACTGGTATTCCAAATGCTACTTGGGATAAATATAAACCTCACTATAGGTACAATAATCGATTATCTTGTATTTACTTTTTTATTCTTTTTTCTCTCAATTAGTGGAACCTATATATTCTCTGGATTTCTTATTAATATTTTTATTAAAAGAAAGTTCCAAGAATTAGCTCTTAGTCAATATGCAATTGAGTCATCTCCTGATCATAGAAAAGTTTTAAGAATCTCAACTGAGAAGAAACCTGCATTTTTACTTGGATATTTATTTCAAAAAAGGTTCAGATTGATCTCTCGTGTCGTAATTTTAGGTATATTAACTCTATCGTTGATTAGCGCTTTTGGTTTACTTGGTGGATCTATTATTCAAGAAACTTCGAAAGATTATATTAATCAAGGGTTTTCTTCAAATGTAATTGTCATAACTCCTTCTCTAGAATTCTCTATTCTTCTTAAAGACCTTTATAATCCCCATAATCAAATAAATTTTGATTCTTCTATGAATTTTATAGATAAACAAGTTATTCCAGAGCAATTTATATCAGAGATTCATGATGCAAATAGTATTTATGAGAGAAGATGGTTTTCACCAGGATATGTATATTTTATTCCTGGTATAAATTATGAGGATATTTGGCTTGGAGCTGAAAATACGACTTTTCCTTGTTATTTTTGGATTATAGAAGATGGTTCTACAATTTTTCACTACTATTCTTGGGAGCTTCTGTTTGATTCTCCTCCAATGTATCAACCTGTTTTCATTGGTGATGGTTGGAAGAATATTGTTGAGGGGAATACTATTTCTTCATTAATTCCAAAACAGATAAATGGTAATATCCTTTCTGATAGACGTTTTGAAATAGAAAAAACAGTCATTGATCCCTTTGCTAAGGGTCATTCAATTTTTTTATGGAGATCCAGTCTATTGGATTTGTATCCTGATTTATCTTTGAATTTTACAAATGTATTATTTTTAAAAAATCCAACATCAAAGGTTAATTCTTTACTTGAAACCTATAATCTACATTGGTTTTCTTTAGAACCTTTTAAACAGCTTTATCATGAAGATACTAGAAATTATTGGTTTTACTCTAACCTAGCATTTACCCCTGTATTTATTTCAGCAGTCTTTTCTCTTTCTACATTTCTTGTTATTCTTTGTGATGTTTTGAATAAAGATCTCTCTATTATTAGAGCTATGGGTGGTCGAAACATTGTCATTCAAAGAATACTTTTATGGATAATCCTATTTCTGACTCTACAAGGTTTCTTTTATGGAATAATTCTCGGCTTCTCGGCTTCTTATTCACTTATTATAACCAATCCCGTCTTTCCAGCCCTCTCCTCATGGTTTGCTTTATTTGGAGCTTCAATTGTTGTGGGTATGGCAATATTTCTTTATGTTAAACAGCTTGCTAGAAAAATATCATTTATTTAGAGAAAAGTCGATCCAACTGCCATCGTTTATTTTCGACCATCTTCCATTGTTTTTTAGATAAATGGGGAAATAGCTTATGCTGATGATTTGGAAGAGTGTCACGAACTGCCTTTATACAAATGGCTTGGATCCAAATTTCAGGTTTTTTCAGAAATTTTATCTTTCCAAGGGATATAAACTCTCGTGCCAATATTAAAACACGTTGTTTAATATGAAATTTTTCAATTTGTGAACAATGAGCTAAAACAAGCTCTTCATTCATTGTTTTAACACATATAGCAATAAATGATGATTCTTGTAAGTTTTGTTGAATAATTTGATATTTTTTACGGAGTTCAGGAATAGAAGAAAGGATCTTTAATTTCCACTTGATTATATTCTGTTTATTAATATTAAGTCCAAAGCCTTGGTTAATTTCCATTATAACTGAGTCGAGCATTGTTAACCCTATAAAATTCAAATAAACTTCAATAAACCCTAAATAGGATGAAATGCGATTTTGGAAGCTTCTCACCCCTAAATTTATTTCTGAATCTCGATAGCAAACAGTAATCTCATTTAACCAACATTTCGGAAAAAATCGGCTTAACAAGGATGAAACCCGGGAGTTTTCTTTAAAACGTCTGTCAAAATGCGTTTCTTCATGAGTTATTTGATTGTGTAATAATGCAACTCGCGAAGGAAAATTGACATTGTTTTTCAATAATTTTACTGTTAATATTGATCCAGTGAAATTAATCGCTTCTTTTTCATAGTTTCGATAGGCATCATCGTGATATATTTCATCCTCCCATTTGATTTCATTTCTTTCAATCCTTTTTAGCACTTTTTTATTCCATTCCCTTTTATTTATAATCAATATTTATATTATGCATAACTTAACTTGGGTGCTTAAAAAGTTTTGTATTTTATATATTATTTATATAGTCCTTACTTTTTAAGGAATAAAAATTTTTTGGTCAAAAGAATAGGGTCCTGCAAGTATCTCGCTCTTTAATGACCCATATAATTAAATTGTTAATAACTTAGCAAAATCTGATTTTAATTGAGCTTTTTTTAGGAGAATTTTTTTTGTTTGCTCAATTAAATTCTTTTTTACGTCAGGGTCTTTTGGAATTGGAAGTAAAACCTCATCAATACGATTTCCTAAAGTAGAAATTGTAGCTTGGATAAATATTTTCGATTTTATTTGATTTTGACAGATCTCAGTATTTAAAGCCCAGAAAAGTAAGTATTTATTTAAGAATTCAGAATCAATCATAACACGAAATTTTCGTATATGGGATTGAATTAGAATTTTGGTATCACATGGGGTTATTAATGCACATCTCCCAATTAAAAAGGTTCCATCATTAACAAATAGAATATCTCCAGCTTGAATATCTTGTTTATACTTATATTTGTTCCAGATTTCTTCAGAGACCTTTTTGATTGGATTAAGATTTATTTCCCAGTTAAAAATATCAGAGGTTCGTATAAAAGGGATATCACCTGTACCATAACTCTTTACTCCTATTTCATGTCCACGATTGACTTTAATGATTTTAGCTTTAACTAAGTCACCAAAACGGATTAATTCAAATTTTTCCTGATTAATTTCTTTCAATTGAGTTATTATATCTGGATTATAATATTCAGGAATTAAAATTAAGTTTTTCAGATCATTAATAGTTAACACAAAGCCAAATTTTGACGAATCAGTTAAAGTTCCATCATTTTTTAAATAAATCTGGTAATTATTAATTACTTTCGTGATATCGGAAATATATTCATTATTATAGTGTTTAATTGATTCTATAATTCCCATAAAGAACGAGTAATTAACAGGTGGGGGAGATTTTTCAAGAATTAAGATATTTGTTTTTACAAAGGTATAAGGTAAGAATGCAGTCTGAGGACAACTAATAATAGCCAAAATTGTTGAACTTTTTAGGATAAATTGAATAATATACTTATCAGATGGATTGGATAATACTCCTTCGGGTAAAATAATTACCATTTTACCTCCAGATTTCAAGAATTCTAAACAACGTTCAATAAATAAAATTTGAGGAGCTTGAAATTCTCTTAATGCTATTTTTTGCCAATCCCCTGTGTCAGGATCTTTTTGCCATTTAAATCCTAGCTGAAACTGTTGAAGAATTTCTTTATCATTAATAGGAATTTTCGCGCCAAAAGGGGGATTAACTAAAATTAAATCAAAGGAATTAAAGCCAATGTTTGTCTTTAGCTGATCAGACCATGAATGATAAGTTGAAAGGGCATTACCTTCAAAAATTCTCTTATTATTAGACCCAAGGAGAACTAAATATAGTTGAGCAATTTTTGCTAGGAACCTGTCTTTTTCTAGCCCCCAAATTGAATAATATCCATTTAAAAACGCATTGATAAGAATGTCTCCCGTACCACAAGCAGGATCTAATATTTTGGTATTATTATTCGAATCGATTAATCCTAATAGTAATTTAATTATAGGTGCTGGGGTAAAAAATTGGCCTTTATCACCTCTTAATTTTGATCCCATAAATCGTTCAAAAAGAACTCTTAGAATCGTTTCTTTTTTAGAAATGATAGATAATTTTTCTAATTTTGAAACCACAAATTCTAGTGATTTCTCATCAATTTTTATCTCATCTTTAGCCTCTAGAATTGTTGGATATTTTTGATGGATTTCTTGAAAGAGAATATTAATTCTTTGTTTAAGAGTACTATTATTCGGATATAGTCTTTGGAAATATACTGGTTCTTCAAATTCTCTATCCTGTTCATCTTTGAGCTTACAAATAATTAGAAAAAGCATTTGTTCTACTAAAAGATCGTCTTTAGTTGTTCCAGCTAGATTTCCAGCTAGGTAATTACGAATCTCGATAAAAATTGAATCGACTTCATAACAGTCACTTAGATCTTTTCGATAAAGATAAAACACCTGAATTTAACCACCGAATGAATAAACTCTTTATATATGTTTTAAACTAAAATATTGTTGATTGTCATCATCTGACTTCATTGAAGTAAAATTCTTATGATTTATGATTAGCAGTACTGATCAAGAGATTTGTTGTGATTGAATTGTGTCCTCCCATGCTTGATTTTCATTTTGAAGTCAGGAAACTTGAGGACGAAAATATCCCCCTTTTTAATAAATTTAATGAATTAGCCGTAAAAAATCTACTTAAGGAATTTTTTGGTATAGAAAACGATCGTTCTTTTGAATTTTATGAGGTTAAACGTCCTGGATACGGAATAGATCATTCTATTCCAGTTTTTTCCCCTTCTCCAAACCATGAATACTTTACTCTTCGAGCATTCCCTAAACCTGAACTTGGAAAAGAGCCTGTCTCTTTTAATCAAGCTGTTTATCGAAGGGATCGTGTAAAAACTCTAATTACTGCACTCCGTGATCATTATCCTGCTACTTATTTCCTTGATACAAATGATTTTTTATTGATTCTACAACGCTTTGTTTTTTCTCCTGTTTGTCGATTTGAAAACATGAGGGAAATAAAGGAATTACTAGAAATAATCCAGCTGGCTTCTTCAGCTTGTATTCTATTAGATTTCAATGAAAATCATTGGTTAATAAAGGGAGATGGAAGGTTAATTTATACTGATACTGATTATATGGGGCCTGGGCCCTTAAAAGATAATCAAAAAGCTTTAGAGGAAAACCTCAATCAATCAATGGTATTTTTTAATGAGAATAATTGTCAATTTTTATCAAATGCTCTTAATCAATTATCTCGGAAAGAAAATGGACATAAATCTTTCGTTAAAGATTTTATAAAGACTCTTGAAACATTCTTATTACATTGGAAATCGATTGATATTACTTCTGATTCTCTAAAGAAGAAAATAATATGTCTCGAGCAGGTGGTAACTAATACAAAGATTTAACCACGTGATTTTGACTGGAAAACCAGGAATAGGGAAAACAACTTTAATCATAAAATTAGTGAGATCTCTTAAAGTTAAAAATCCCCAATGGAAAATAATTGGTTTTTATAGCGAGGAGGTAAGGAAAGATGGGAAGCGAATTGGCTTTGACCTGATAAGCTTTGATGAAAAAAGAGGTACACTTGCACGAACAGATGAGTATTATATTGGTAATAAGAAAACTAAGTTTGGTCGGTATTATCTTAATTTGGATGATTTAGACAAATTGTCTTCAAACTTGAACATGAAAGCGGATTTAGTAGTAATTGATGAAATTGGTAAAATGGAAATAATATCACCAGTTTTTCAGTCAGAAGTGTTACGATGTTTCCAGAATTCACGGGTTCTATGTACTATGGGTCAGTTTTCCAATCCTTTTATTGATCAAATTCTTCAGTTTTCTAATATTACGATTTTTACCATTACAAATGAGAATAGGGGCATTATAATGACAAAAATCCTTGATCAAATATATGAGGGTGCTGGTTGAAACGAAAGAACTCTTTTAATACGATTGATTAGCTCTTCATTGCTTGTCCAAGGCTTTTTTACGAAGTCAAGAGCTCCACATTTTAAGCCACGATCAATATCCTTTTGAAAAGTAAGTGCTGATATAAAGACAACTGGAATCTTAGAAAAGCTTGCTCTTTCTTTTACAAATTCACAAAAATCATACCCGTTTATTCCAGGCATTTTAATGTCTAATAAAATTAAATTTGGTAGTAATTCCGGATTTTTATACCGATTTATCAGAATAGAGGTGGCCTCTTTTACATCGCTTGCTGTTAAGACCTGATAATTTTCACCTGTTAATAATAATGTTAGTAAATCTAGTGTATCTTTCTCATCATCAACGACTAAAATAATAGGGTTTAAATTGGTTGACATTGCTGATAAATCTCCAAAAAAACATTTTTTGGTATTTTTTAAACTAATTTATACGATTTTGTATTTTTTTTATAATTTTAAATCTCCCTTAAAGATAAATCTCACCTGTTGGTTGAAAACCAAAGCTACGAATAAAATTTATGGATACCCGATTTTCTTCAAAAACCTCACAGATTAATTCATCAACAGAATTTTGTGTGAAATACTCTGCAGCACGAGCTGCTAATAAAAATGCAATTTTTCGTCTCCGATAACGGGGATCTACACCAATCCCAGCTATAACTCCTTGAAGTCCTATTTCTTTGCCACTCTTGATTAATGGTTCAATAACCAGAAAAATAAAGCCAACTATTCTACCATATAATACGGCAAGAAACGTTGAATCTTCATTAAAATGCGTAGCGTCTTTATAAGATAAGGATCTATAGGGATCAGGAGCAGTGATGAATGCACGATTATAAACACGTATAAATTCTTCAGTATCAGTATCTAATTTTAGATTTCTAATCTTTACTTTAGATAAAGACTCATCATCTTCAATAATATCTTTTATTTTTTCTATTGCCTCTAAACTTTGATCAAAGGTCATTTTCATTACTATGAACTTATATTTTCCTTTTTGTAACTCATTACTTGTGTCTTTATCAGTATCTTCTTGGAAAAAAAGGCGACGTAACTTTACTGATTTTCTCTCGTCTTGTTTTGCGGTTGTGCGTTGTGAAGACATTCTTTTACCCTTTTAGTAACTAAAGGAAAATCAAAAGATAAGCAATAAAACGATTTCGCTTTTCCCTTCTTTTCAAATGAATCGGAATCGTACTATTGTAGATGCTCATGTACATCCTATAAGGTCATTAACCACGGGAGAATCTATCGTTAAAGAGATGAAAGAGGCGGGTGTAAAAAAAGCAGTTTTATTAGCGCTTGATCTTGATAAAAATGTCTTAAATGATGATATTGAACTAAAGAATCAAGTAATTGAAGATCTATGGTCATATTCTCTTTTTATTGACCCTGAAAGGCTTATTAATGTTATGAACCAAATATTAAATATTGGTCATACTCCTAATTTATTAATAGCTCAATTGATAGAGGATTTTCCTGATTATTTTATCGGATTTGGGTCAGTTAATCCAAGAAAAAATAAAAATTACGTTAAAAATCGACTTGAAGAAATTAAATCTTTGAAATTAAAGGGAATCAAACTTCTTCCTACTTTACAATTTTTTAAACCAGGTTCAGTTCTTGAAACTTTGAAAAATAAACAGCAGAGGCTAATTAATACCAATCTTAAATATATCCTATCTTTTGCTAAAATGCAGAATATTCCTGTTCTTATCCACCCTGGAAAAGATCCTGGTCCATGGGAAATTCATACATTACGTTGTGTTCAAGAGACACACCCAAAAATCTGGCGGAATATTCTTAACCGTTTTAGAAACAATAAAATTATACTTGCTCACCTTGGATGTTATGGATGCGATTCTTATGATGATACTTGGTTGAATGAAGCTGTCCATCTAGCTGCAACTTTGCCTAATCTATATCTTGATACATCAGCTGTTCCATATCATCTCGAAAATAAGCAAGTGGTCAATTTGATAAGAGAAACTTGCTCTTTTAATAAAATTATATTTGGTTCTGATTCACCTATAGTATATAGGTCTTCCATGTTAGATAGCATCAAGATCATTGAAAATTCACCTTTATTAACAGAACTAGAGAAAGATTTAATACTTTTTAGAAATGCCCATGACTTTTTAGAACTTTAAAAAGCAAATAAATATGCAAGGTAGATTTTTTTGTTTAAAATTTGTGTTCTAGCTTCCACCAGTAAAGGCAATTCAACATTTATTCGAATCAAGGATACTACCTTTTTAATCGATGCTGGGATCAGTGCACGAGAAATTTCAAAGCGGATCAGGGAAATTGGGGAAAAAGTGAGTGACTTATCAGGTATTATTATCTCTCACGAACATAATGATCATATCAAAGGTATTAAGGCATTAGTTAAACATAATCGAATTAAGTGTTATTTATCTGATGAAACCTTTGTTAAAATGAAAAATAAATTTAGAAATATTGATATAGAGCTGATAGAAATTGGAAAAGCTTTTAATTTAAGTTCCTCTAGCTTAGAAGTTATTCCTTATGAGAGTTCACATGATTCTATTGATCCACTGGTATTTCGTATCGATTATAATAAAATTCCTTTAATTGGATTTATAACTGATTGTGGCTTTCTAAATACTTATCTGATTGATGGATTTCGTGGAGTGAAGATTTTATTCATTGAATCTAACCATTCTTTTGACCATCTTTTGCGGAGTACTTATCCCGAATTCTTAAAAGTGAGAATATTAGGTCGAAAAGGACATTTATCAAATTGGGCTGCTGGAGAATTCATTTATGAGGTTAAACCTCAAATAGCTATCCTTGGTCATATTTCAGAAGAAAATAATAGCCCTGAGGAGGCACTAGCTGAAATAGAAACGGTTCTAGCTGCCAAAGAAAGGTTTAATCTTCCTTTTTTGGTCGTAAGTTCAAATAGTTCAAGAAGTCCTGTTATTAAAGGTAAACTGTAAAGAAATATCTTAATTATTAGATTTAAATATTCGTTTTATTTAATCATACCATATGGTACGAAAAATATACAAAAATGGGAAGATTACCCTGAAAAACAAATAAAAATCAAACAAGCATCGATTCCGTAACAATAGCATTTTGAGGTATACTTGGTCCTTTAAATATAGTTGTACCTAAAGGAATTAGGATCACAAGTGCAATTATTCCGAGTCCCAATAATAATGAGTTGAGAATCGTTAATAGAACGTTGATCCGCTATGAAAACAAGTTATTAAATATCCTTGTTATTTCTTTATTTGAAAAAGCAGCATTCCATAATCCTTGAGTTGCGTCTCCGAGGAAGCTTCCTTCTAACACCTCTATCATATTTAAATTAAATATTCTCTTTGAAATACCAAGAAATACTGTTCCTATGAAGAATAAAATCGTAGATATGACGAAGTTAATAACAAATCTAACTATATCCGAGTTACGATTGATTTCGACCATTTAATGCAACCCTTTTTAAAATATTAAGAGATTGCCAAAATGATTTAACTTTTAACTTTAAAAAGTGTTAGGATTATTCTTTATTAAAATTTTCCCAAGCTAAGATTTATTTACTGTTTAATAATTAATTTGAGAGCTTTTTATTCGTCGAATATATAAGGGACTGGCAACTAGAATATCGCATCGATAAGCTAATATTCTTATTATTCGAATAATAGAAAAAAAGATCTTTTTGTAAGGATTTAAGGATCAAATGCTTTCTTTTCATCATTAAATGCTGATGTTTCGTTCTTGTAAATCTCACGTATTGAAATTAATTCACCTTTAGTTAATGTCAAAATACCTAATTTTTCAGCTAATTCTCTAGCAGTACCAGAAAATTGATTTGCGACAACCATAACTTTGGAAAGAGTAGGTGCATTTTCTTGTAATCGCTCAGCTTCTATAATAACATTATAACCACAAGACCTAGACCAATCTTTAACAAGCACACCAATTTTTCCAGAGAAATCTGTCTTATCTCGTGAACCATCAACTAGGTAACTAAAGCTTAACTCTCTGTCATTTTTACCAATAATTGTGGCATTAGATTGAAAATCGAAATTTCTAAAATTTAGAAAATCACGAACCAGTGTTGTTAACTCATAATCCATCTTTCTTGAACCCAACCTTTATATTGAGTCACTTAATTTGATGAATATTTAATATGGGTTAATCCTTTAAAAATATTACCAGATACCTCTTAGATATTATCTCAATAATACGCATTAAATCTTTCATCTAATTCTTTAGAATTACAATTAGGATATTTTTAAATTTTATATTTTTAGTCGGTTTTAAATCCAGAAAGAGAAAATCAAATTATAATTCAACTAGGGAAAAATTTTGAAAATTTAAGCTTGTTAATCTGTACCACAGTAAACACAACGCTTATATATGGTATTTTTCGGATATTCTAAATAATAGGCAGGACATTTTATTGTTGTAAGTATTTCTTATTCTAAAATGCGTGATATATCAACTTTACCTTCCTTTTTAATGGTTCTTACATTCTCTTCAGATTGATGGACTTTTTTCTTGAAAATATTATTTAAAAAACGTTTTAATCCATTATTACACAATTGATAGAAAATTGAAGTAAATTTAGGTATCCCTAGAAGAAAAAATAACACTGTAGCTATAAAAAAGGCTGATATAGTTTGATGTAATATTTGTAAATAAAGGAATATTATTGCGAGGATTGTGAGAATGCTACTCTATGAATTTCTTTAAGATAATTTTTTGGTTTCATAAATTCAATCCATTTGCTTAACAGGCTTTTTTAGTCATTTCAAATTCATCGCATTTATTTTTATGGCTTATTATTACTGCGTAATTTCTTTAGTTGTTATTTTAGATTTTTTCGAATATTGATTTAATACCTGGTTCAATCCCTTGGAGGATACTAAATCCAAATCTTGTCTCGCGATTTCTAATCTCTCCTGCAATATTCGTTTGCATTAGATGCTTTATTTCATCTAAATTAGGTGGAAAACCAGTATGGCCCAAAGCCCAGATTAATTTTGGATATGCAGCTTCTGGAATCATGTTACTACCTTCAATAACCCCTCTTGCTAGCATTTCTCTGCCAGTTTCATATACCCGAAGATGACAATAACCCCATAGAGGTTGTACTACCATCACAATTGGAATTTGTTCTTCCTTTGCTCGATCTAGTGCACTATATAATTCTGTACTGACATGGCCGAGTCCTGTGCCAATTATAACAACTCCATGGTATTTTTTGTCAATGACTGAATTTAATATGTCGGGATTCATTCCAGGATAGAAATATAACATTGCGACCCGAGGATCAATTTTTATATCGAGTTGAAATTCTTCTGGTGAGCTCCTAGGTTTAATTGGACGAAAATATGTAATTTCTTGTGTTAACCAATCAATTTTTCCTAAAGGTGGAACTCCAATACTACGAAAAGTGTCTCTACGACTACTATGCATTTTTCTTACTCGTGTTGGTTGATGTAAATAGTCATACTTATGTGAAGTAGAACCTAACATACACACAAGAACCTCTCCACAATCTGCATACCCTGCAACAGTAGAGGCATTTAATAAATTAATAGCAGCATCAGATGATGGCCGGTCTGAACTTCTTTGAGACCCAAGTATGACAACTGGAATTGGAAGGTTTTGTAAAAAATAAGAAAGGGCAGAGCCAGTATAGGCCATCGTGTCAGTGCCATGGCCTATAATAACACCATCAACTCCTTTTTCTATCTCTTTTGCTACTTCCTGAGCTGTCTTAACCCACCATTCAGGTTTGAAGTTCTCCGAAAGTATCTCAAAAAGGGTCCTTGGAGTTAGGTTTACTCTTGATTGAATTTCTGGAACTGCAGCAAATAACTCTTCAGGAGTAAAAGCAGGTAAAACTGCTCCTGTTCGATAATCTAATCGGCTTGCTACGGTTCCACCTGTACCTAATAATGTTACATTAGGAATTTGTGAATTCCTTTTAACCTTTATTGAAGGCAGCCTATAATTCCCTTGAACTTCTCCAACTTTTTGAAATTTAACATCTTTTGTTATTTCTATGCCAATATTATAACCTGTATCTAAAACTCTAATGGTTATAAAGTCCTTTGCCGTAAAGGCAGCTCTTGGAAGGAGTATTCCATGAAATCGGGCACCATTTGGCTTTGTAAGTATAATTTCAGACCAAACTGCAAGGTTATTGTCTTCCAGTATCTTACGGACTTCACTAGAATAACCAGGTAAATAATCCTTTTCTTTCTTCATTAGTCAATCCCTCCAATTATTTTTTCGATTGCTTTAACAATTTGTTCACTTTTTAACATTGGAAAATGAGTTTTAACAACAAAAAACATTTTATTTCGATTTGTATGGTCTAAGGTGTTAAGTGTCTCGTCTAGGATGGCTTTTAGCTTTCTATATTGATCTATAGAAATTTCTTGGATAGAACAATAGTATTTATCTTTTATTTCATCATATAAATTTCCACTGTTTATCTTAACTAAAATATCTTTCAATGAGTCTTTAGAGATTTTGTTAGTAATTAAATCCCGAATTAGAGCAATATAACCATGTTTGGAGAGAATTTGCTTCACTAGATTTTGTTGATGTACTACATAAGAAATTTTTTGAAAATATCCAAGGATGGTGAGAGTATTTTCTGGGTACTCCTTCACTAGTGTTGCGAAATCAGAATAAAACTCATTATCAAAAAGAAAATCAAGATCAAATACGCTTACTGGAAAATTAGCAAAAAGTTCCCATGGTTTAACTAAATCAATCGAATGGATTTTCATTTCATCAGATATTGAAATAGGGGGAGTATCTGTATCACTATACATTCTATCTTTTCCATGAATCACTCTCAGAAACTCATTATTGCCTGTTAGGGCATTAACTCGTCTTGTTTCTCGTGGTACACCTTCAAGAGCTTGAATCATTCTTTCACGAAGTCGATTTAATGCATGAAGGACTGATTTCTGATCACCTTTAATAATAACAAAGGTATCTTTTTCATGTAAATTTAAAACTTCATTAATTCGGTTTAGATCAAGCCAAGATGCTGGATTATCAGAATGAGTCATATTTTTCAATGAAATTCCAGCTATTAATTCACATCTGTCGAATAATTCTTCGCCGAATGTTTTTTCTGGCTGAACTTGTCTTAAAAATATCCCTTTACATTTAGGTAAGCGAACAGCGAAAGCAACCATTGCTTTTGTAAGATCCTTTGTTGCTGATGAGACATCAATAAAGTTAGGTTGAAAATCATTCCGATTAATACCTCTTGCCATAAGATCATTTCTTATCTCAAGGAGAGCAAGTTGACGAAAAATTTCATGGTCAACATATTTTTTAATACGTCTAAAATCTTGAATCCCTTTAAGCTCAACTCTTGAGCCCCCATCTACAGAGATGTTTACATCCTGCCTAATGGATCCTATACCTCGTTTCCCAACTCCAAGTATTCGAAGTGATAATCCAATAAGCATCCCAAGTTGTAACAGTTGTTCTGGTGTAGTACAATCTTCATGATTGGTTATTATTTCAGTCAGAGGTATTCCTAAGCGATCTAAATTAAAATAAACGGTTCTATTCGACCTATCATAAAATCTAATGCGTCTTGCAGCGTCTTCTTCAATTAAAACGTTATTAATTCGTACTTTTTTATCTTTTAATTGAATGTATCCATCACGGGCAATAATAGCTGTTCGTTGAAATCCTGTAGGTATAGATCCATCTAAATATTGTTTACGATTAAAAATAATCTCATCAACAGGAGAAGCGCAATTAAAGAAACTACTTATCTTAAACCCATTTTGAATTGTATTCATACACGGCATAAAAGGAGGAGTTTCGTCCATTTCATAAGTACAGATATTATAATCATTAAAAGTTTCATATATGACCCGATACGATTTTTCAAACTCAACAAGCATTCCTGCGTCGAAATCTCCCATTTCTCCAAGGACAGGTCTAAATCTACGTTCAAATAAATAATCTGGTTCGAGATGAGGTGGGAGTAATTCTGGTTTGCAATGACAAAATAACTTTCGATTTGAAGTTAATTGTGCATGGACTTCAAGACCTACCTTTAATCCAATTGCTGAATAGTTATAATTCAATTCTTGGGCTTCCATAATTACAACTCGTTCTGTTCTAGATAAGGATCGTTGCATATTTCGTTTAGAAAGGTTATTTTCGTATTCAGATTTAAATTTTATAGAAGAGTTTTTTTTTAAAATTAGTACATTCTTCCTTGATGTAATTTCAATCTAGAAAAGAATGGTAGAATGCTTTTTATAAATCAATCAATTAATATGTTTTTAGAAGTAAGGTATAATCCCCAAATAAGACTAGCTTTTTAAGCTTAAATATCATTTATTCATTAAAAGAATCATCTAATTTTCATATTAGGCTGATTATTTGAAATATACACCGTTAAACCGGAGAATCATCTCGGAATGTCGTTTAACCAAGAAAATAGTGAGGAAGTTTACACTGGATTTTCGGAAGTAGAGATTAAAAAACTTTTACGTCGAACAGGCATTCCACGTATTTCGAAGGAAAGTATTGATGCACTAAATAAACTTTGTAGTGGTAGAGCAAAGCAAATTGCTGCAAAGGCTGTTCAAATTGCATTAGAGAATGAACGAGATGAAATTGTTGCTGATGATATAACACAAGCTGTTCGAATAACTTCACCTCTCATAACATTTGAATCATCACCTGAAGATCCCCTTGTACATTATGTCTGGTTTCTCAGCTCTGGGGGAACGTGTCTACTTAGACGTTCTTATTCGGGTCTCGAATTTCCTGACACTATTTTTGCTGGACTTTTAACTGGTATTTTAGATCTTATGTCAGAAGTCACAGGTAGGTTAATTGAAAAGTTCTCTACCGATGATCTAATAATTCATATACGAAGAATTGGAGACATTACTGTAGCTGTGATCTGTGATAGTGATCGTGGTGAACCAATTGACGAACTTACAGATTTATTAGCTGTTCGATTTAAAGAAGTATATTCAGAAGAAATACAAGAGAGCATCATAGATACATCTATATTCGATGAATTCACTCCTGTATTAGATGCTCTGGTTTCTTCAGCAGGGTTAAAAATTCCTCAACAGATGACTAAAGTTAGAAGAGAAGGAGCATCTCTATCTGATAAGCAACTTGAAGAAACAGTTGATGCAGCCGCACTTCGAGAAGCAATGAGAAGAGCGAAAACTCAGATTCAAGATTTTGCTATATTCAAAAGAGAGGAAGAAAAAGCTACAATACCAGTAGAAGGATTACTAGATGAGCCTCCTGATGTCCGAGAAATTAAAGCGGTTTTAAAGCAAGCCACACAAGATTTACGTAGTGAGCTAAATACCGAAACAAACGATTCGGAACCAAAGGAGATATTTCGAAATGAAGTCATGAAAGAAATAACAGCTGATTTCCCCGGTGCATTCGAAAAACAAAGCAATCTCAAAAAAAAGATTTCTCCCTCACCTCCAAAAAAAACCAAAGCTAAACCAAAAAAATTAAAAAAGCGAAAAAGTAAAAGAAAAAAATAAAATAATGAATCTAATAGTATTTTTTTCTTAGTTCTAATTCAAATTTTTTTCCATCAGGATATAGATCTAATACTAATGAGTCAATTGTTGTACGAATCCTTTTCAAGCATTCAATTTCCTTGAAAAGTTCCTTCTCTAAATATTTAAGTGAATCGATTTTCTGCATATCTTTAAAATGTTGACTTGATTTTGATCCTAGCCAAAATCTCAAAAAAGTGTTTTGTCTATTAAATATTTTAATATTTTCAGCTTGGGATGTATTCCAAATACCTTTTAAATCGGAAGATATTTTTTTTCCAGAATTAATGGCCTCTCCCACGGCAGTTTCAAGTTCAACGAACCTTCTATTGTTTTGAGGATTGATAATAGGTAGTGGAAGATTGATTAGATCATTAATCCTAATTTGAGGGTATCGATTTTTCCCAGATGATCGTATAATATTAAATTGATGGCCAAGATAAGAACCTAGCGATGAAGATAAAATCCCTAAGATAATCTTCAACGTATAGGGTTGATTTATATTATAAATAATGTGAGTGTTTCGAAGGGAAAAATGTTGATCATCGTCTAATGTACAGATAAATCTATTCGCAGACTGTCTTAGAATTAATTTAGGTTCAAGAAATCGGTTAATATCTCCAGAAATCAATAAGACTTTTTTCTTGTCAGGGCTATAGTTTTGTTGCTTTTCATATAATTCATTTTCATAAGATTTATCAAATCGACAGAAGCTATTAGGCTGATTTGGAATCCAGAATAAAATGAAGGAGTCTGGAAGGCCATGACTACCATCAATCACAGGATACCATTTGGAATCAAGAGGATAAGGTGAGAGAAAATTAGTTTTCAACAATTTTCCATATTCTAATCCACATTTTATTGTAGCAATACTTCCTAAAGGAATGGATTTTTTTAAAACTGATGAGAGGAAGCTGTGATCTTTTTGATAATTAAAAAAATAATTTGGATTTTTTATAAAATCAATCTGATTAATCTTTTTACTTGATGAAACCCTAGAATATTGAAATACAAGATTATTTCGACCATTTGGAGGAGTTTGTTCTAAGATTAATAATCCAAGATCTACAATTGCTTTTGGTCTATAATCATAATTTTTTAAGAGAAATTTAAATGAAAAATTTTCTATTAAATGTTTTCTAACATGTTCATAAGATGGAAGATCAAAAAAGGAGCTATCTAATACGAATCCTAGGAGTCCCCTAGGTTTCAAGAAGTAGTCAAGACAAATTCCAAGAAAATATAGATATAAATTATCTCTTCGCCCGCTATAATTTCTTAATCGTTCATTCAGTAATCTTTGGGTTTCCTTAGTAATGGGATTTTTGATAAACCGACTATGTAAAGCTAAATATGGAGGATTAGATAGAATTATATTAAATTCGTTATCGAATTTATTATTTTCTAAAATAAATTCATCAATGATATCTATAGTAGAGAAACATAAATCAGATATATTTGTTTCTTGACCACAAAATTGATTAAATAGAATCCATCCAAGCTTAACTGAATCTTCATTACAATCATTTCCTGAAATACAAGAATAAAGAATATCAGATCTAAGAGACAATAATGAGGTTTTTTTGGTAGTAGTTCTAAGGTAGTAGAAAGTCAACCATTCTAAAGCAAAAATTAGGAGAATTCCTGTTCCCATTGCTGGGTCGAAAATATGAAATTTCTTCAAGAAATTATTATCAAATGAATAGTTTCTAAATGTACGTTCTACCAGTTGCATAGCAAGATCAATGGGGGTATAGAAAGCTCCTTTTCTTGATATTTCGGAATATTCATTTAATGTTGGGTAAATATTAAGAAAATCAATGATTTTTAAATCTATTAACCTTATAATATTAATTTCATTAGAATGTGAGTTATTCAATATGGATTTAAGAAATTCAGAATGAAATCTAACCTTATTACTCAAAATAGTATTCAAAATTAAATTATTTAGGCTTTTATAAGAAAGAAAATGTTGAATATGAACCAATTGATTTCTTTCTTTAATTGGTTCCTTAAAAAAAGATGAAAGTTTCTCTAAAAACAAAATTCTAACTGTTTTTAATTGTTGGATTACAAGTGGGATAATCTGATAATATGATTTGTCTGAATTTTCTTGATATGATTTCAGTATTTGAATTAATTCCGGATTTGGAGAATATTGATTTAATAATAAATATTGATCAGTATAGGAGTTTAATCTCGATGGATCAAGAACAATTGAAGTAATAAACAATGATTTCAGTGGGTTGAATAAGGGACTCCACCATACAAAATCACTGATCTCAGATTTTGTAAAACAAATCATCTGAGATTTAGGATCTAAAATGAAAATCCATCTAACAGAGGTTTCATTTAAAATGTCTAAAATTGTAGCCAATTCATTAGATTTAGAATAAAATATTTCAGAAATATCAATTGTTGATCTTAAAAATCCTAATTCTTTATAGATCCCAATATCTATATTATTAATTGCTTTTTTATAATTAAAATTCTCTTCTAAATTATTCATATTAATATTCTTTAAAATTTGATAGAATAACTTTTCTTTATAGACATCTTGGTCTGTAAGGAGGATGTTAATAGCATTTAAAATGATTTCAATTTGAGAGACGATCGAAATGGAATGAAGTAAACTTGGGGGAGTAGTTAAATTCATTTCTTGGAATCTCATTCAGAGTTAAAGTTATGTAAAATGATAGATGGGATATTTTTTTTGCTTTATTTATTATTCACTTCTTTCGATTGTACTAATTCAGAATAAAATTGACTCGCAAGATTTCTTAATGTTCTATCCCGATCGTAAAGTATTACGTGTTCAAGAGCATTAAGAATGTTTTCCAAGTTATTTGTATCAGAAATTTTCCAAAGCTCTTCGATTGCTTCCATTCGAATAATCATATTATCTGCTGAGGTCGCTTGACGAATTAGAAGTGATAAGTCAGTTTCTTCCTCTTTTAAATGTCCTTTCTTCTCAGGATAAACAAGTAATGGTAATGTAATCGTTACTGTTGTACCTCTATTGAAACCTTCAGAAAAAACTGTTAAGGTACCTCCATGATCTGAAATTATCTGTTTTGTTAGAAATAACCCTAGACCTAATCCACTTTGAGATGAATGAAATGTTACAAATGGCTTACCAATTTCAGGGAGCTGTGAAGCTGTGATTCCTATTCCTGAATCTTTAATTTTAAGCAACATTAGGTGATTATCTAAATCCGTTGTTAGTAATATATTGATAGTTCCATGTCCTGTGAATCGAATCGCATTCTCTAAAACATTACGTAAGGCTTGAATTATCCGATTTCGATCAAAATTTACTATTAATGGAGATTGAGGGTATTCAACGATCAAATGTACTCTATATTGTTGTAGCAGAAATTCTATTCCTTCTAAGGCACGTTGTAATGTTGGAACAAAATTTTCTCCACGTAAATTACATTTTAATCGTCCTTGTCTAATTAGAGCGATATCATTTAAATCATCTGTTAAAGAAACCATTCTATCAATATTCCTGGATAAAACGTCTAAGAATTTTAGTTCTAGGGTTTCTTTTTCTTCTTCACTTATGTTATTCTCAATTTTTTTCTTATAGTAATCAAGATACGCTTTCATATTAGCAAGCGGAGTTCTTAAGTGATGTTGGGAAAGTGTTAAAAAGTCAAATTTCATTTCCTGCAATTCTTTTAATGAAGAAAGATCAATTAGGACTCCTTGAATAATAAAATCTTTCTCTAAGTATACTTTTCTTACTATTGCATGTACAGGTATTCTTGTTCCGTCTTTAGAAACCAAATCGAATTCTGTTGTTTGTTCAGGTGATTCAATATAAGTATCAGCCTCAACATTACCCTTGATTAGTTCTCTTTTTCCTTCAATGAGGAATTGACCAATTTTTTTTCTATCTTCTGGTGCTGCAAAGAAAGTGGGCATGGTTTTCTTTGCATCAATCTCTTCTCTAGTATACCCGAGTCTTTCCACAAAAGCATTATTATAATAATCAATGACTCCATTTTTAATGATAAAAATGAAATTTGGTGTTTTTTCGATCAAATATTGGTATTGAGATTCTGTGAGTGAAACTTGTTGAGCAAATTTCTTAAGTTTCCCAATATTTCTGACTATCACAATATGATGATTTGAATCCAATCTGCTGACACGTAATTGGATCCAAGTGGTTTCACCATCAATGGTTTTGGCTCTCCATTCAGTTATTGAAGGGAGATTATAATCCTTTTTTTCAATTATCTGAAGAAGTCTGTCATGTTCGGAAGCATCTAGAAACGACAGGAACTCTTGCACAGTTGCTTGTCGGTCTTCTGAGAGATTTAAATCATTTTTATACTTCTTATTAAAAAATACTGGAAGTAAATCCTTTAGGACAATTATCCCTATAGGTAACTTATCTAGTAAGTCTCTGTCAAATGACTCTTTATCTGGGAACTCCATAAGCGTATTCCTTTATCTTAAGTGAATATAATATTGCAGTCTCAGGTAAATAGGATGCTTTTTTAGCATTTGTTGAATATCACTTCTATAAGGTTTATTTAGATATTTTTTACTTTCATACTTCAAAAAATCATCTGAAATGATCATTCAAGGATTAGGTTAATATGGATATAGGTGAGAAAATAAAGGAAATTGAGGCTAAAGGGAACTACATTGAAGTTTTTAAAGAATTACAGAAATATCAAGCTCAGTTAGCAGCTCAGTATGATCGATTGGGATCATTATTAGCAGAAAATTCTCCAAGTCTAGAAGGTATCCTAATTAGTCTAGGAGAAATTTCCATGAGTGCAGCGACTTTATTGAGAAAATGTATAATTCGAATAGAAGATGAATCTATTGATACTCCTTCTACTGATGTAACAACTAGTATTGCCACCTCTACTAGTCCAATCCCAACTGGACAAACTAGAGATCGTGATAATGTATTTACTAAGGAGAATTTGAGGGAAATCATGGTTGAGGCGGTAGCAATTGCTGATTCAGAAAAAATAGAAAATATTCCGCTAAAATTTTGGTATATAAAAGAGGGGAAAAGTGAAGTAATTGAGCTATCTAGCTCTAATAAAGAGCCATTCGTTAAAGTACTATTAAAAGTATTAGATCAAATACATGCTTCCCCAAATGAAAAGTTCTCAATAAGTCCATTAGGTTTTGAGGAGATGTTGCGTCATCAGTTTGAGTCTTCAGTTAGCAAATTGGTAAAGCTGTATAGTACAGAATTTACTTTGATAAAACTCTTCATGTAAAAATTTACTAGTTTCTGACTAATAAGTTTTTAAGAGGAGCTTTTCTTTTATAATCAGAGTTCTAAGACTGTTTTTAATCATTCAAATAGAAGTGAAAAATTATGGGTATAGATGAATTAGAAACTTCAAAGACAGTAAGCGTTACAGCAGACCTAGCTGCAAGTCTGGTTCAATACATGGATTATCTTATTGAACGTGGGTATTATTCGACACGAGAAGATATTCTTCGACAAGCTCTCATTGATTTGTTTTTTGATAAGTTTGAAATCAGTCTAATTGACTTAGAACCAGATTTATTCGAATTTCCAGATGTCGATGACTTAGATACTGAGGAATAAAAACCAAATATTAGTTTTCATATAGGTTTTGCACTATGATTGACGTTCATCTTTATGGTCACCTGAAAAAATTATATAATCCAGATTTATCATTTTTCAATGATGAGGGAATAAAACTCACTTGGAAATCGGATGAAACCGTCGAGAAATTGATTTTACGCTTAAATTTGAGTATTGAACGAATTGGAGAATGCTTTATCAATGGTACTGTAGTGAATGATCTTGAAATTACAATCATTCCTCAAAATGCTCGCGTTGCCATTTTTCCACTCGGAATGCATTTATTATGTGGTGGTCAGCATTTAAAAGGCCATGGCTTCATTACAAAGAGACCTAAAGTGAAATTAAACTATTATCACGAGGAATAGATTATGAATATAACTGTAAAACTTTTCGCAACGCTTCGAAAATTTGGCCCACCCGATTTGAAGATTGGGGAGAGCTTTAACGTCGAAATTTCTCCAGCATTTAATGTTCAAGATTTACTAGATCAATTAGGGATCGAACGAGAACAAGCGAAAATTATTATGGTCAATGGAGTAGGAGTAACTGATTTTTTTTATGTTTTAAAAGATCAGGATGAAGTTGCTGTTTTTCCACCTGTAGGTGGAGGATGAATAATTATTCTTCCCACACAAGATAGTTCATTACATTTTCTGAAATGTCGCGGGAATATTCACCAATTCGATGTATGGATTCGACAATATTATCTAAAAAAATAGCTAAAAGCGACTCTTTGCTTTGAGTAACATAATCAAATAATTCGTTTATTTTATTTTCAAAATTTCTTGCAGAATCGATGCTATCATTTGCTTTTTTCAAGTCACTTTCGAATAAAGCCTGCATACTTATCTCGAATACCTCAAAAGCAAGATTGATCGCATTTTCAATCTTTTTAATTAAAGTTTTATCAATATTTTGCTTATGAATTTTAAGGACATTCTCTGATATCCGAACAACATGATCTGCGATCCGTTCTATATGTCGAGACACTAAAAATAGATTGGCAGCGAGATCTGCTGAAATTCCAGTCAGATCACTCATCCTCATATCTCTTAGAATCATATTTGTCAGACGGGTCGACAACCAGTACAGTGTATCAACCTGATTATCAGTTTCAGCAATTCTTTTTATTTGTTCTCTGCAGTCTCCAGGACATCCTTCAAGTGCTTCAATTGTTTCTTTTGCCATATTTTTTGTGGTTGTAACCTGTCTTTGTAAAATATTATAGAAAGGCATTTCTATGGGATCTAAAACATCTTTAATATTAATATACGTTTCTGTTTCTTCAATAATTACCATTGCTATAACCATACGAATAAAATCACGAATTGTATGCTTATACGATAAAGAGATGGCTTTTTTAGAATTTATATTAATTTCCGAAAAACCTGCAATATATGTAGAGATTAAATATCGAAAGAGGAATGTTTCATCTGGGATTTTTTCTAAATCAATTTGTTTAGAACGAGTTACTTTTCGCCCCTCTGGATATGGGGTAATTAGGAGAGTATTATCTGGTTGGGAAATCAAACCAAGTTTTAGTTCCCGAAAACTTTTAGGATCATTTTCATCTAGGTCTTTACGTTCTTTGATTAAACTTTTTAACCAGTCTTTAGGTAAAGTAATTACATAAGAAGAGCCTCCAGTTTTTTGAGGTCTCCTAGTTTCATAACTAATTAGAGATGAATCCTTTTTTGCCATTTTTACAAAAATCCTTATCAGGGAGTAGTGAATGGAATTAAATTCCAAGGAAGAATATAATGAGAAAAATTATATATATATATGTATTATTTTCTTACTTCTATATATATAGCAACTTAAGCATTATTATTCCTAGATTAACTCTAAATCAATGGATTTATTACTAGATATAAAAATTATTATTATAGCTCCGCCTTATGAACGAGCTAAAGAAATGTGATAATTAAATCACAGGAGTTATTATCTATCAGTTATTTTTCTTCCGTGAAATAAAAAATGAATTTTTAAAGACTTTAGATAGAAAATTACCTTCCTTATTATTTCAATTAACGTTTTATTCAATAGTTTTTGATGCTTGGTTCAGAAGGAAAAAAGTAAGAATACCACCTATGAATCCACCATAAAAACCAAAGTCAAACCACCATTCTGATTCATCTAATGTTATAATAACAATAAAGATAATAGCTACGACCAATTGTAACCCAATTGAAATTAATGCAGCGAATTTACTATATTGGAGATATTGAGGAGGTAGCTCTCCTCTCAATGCAATAATAGAGATATACGTACATAATAATAAAAGAATGGCTGCTGTGAGTAAGATAGGAGCGACAAGGATGTTATCAAAGCTAACATCAAGCCAACCTCTTTCTTCAACTCCTACATAGTAATTCCCCCAATACCAACCCGCAAAATCAGCTAAGATAAGAGCTGCAGCCCCGACTACACTTGTAATAAAAGAACCTACGAAAAAATTGTTCTGCTGACTATTTTGTAACATTTATTTCACCAGATAATTTGTTTTAGGTAAAAATGGGTGAATCCTTTATCAAGTTATCTGATAGAGATTCTGAATTAGTATTACCTATTCTAGGTGAATAAGATTATTTAGATTCTGTATAAGTTGGGAGGGGGAAGAAATCTTCATTTCACTTAGTCTTTGAAGGCTTTTTTGAAATCGGATTACAAACTCTTTACGTGTCTGTTCTGAATTAAATTCTGTTGATAAGGATTCTAAATTGACGAATGATCTCTCTTTTTCGTTAACTCGTTCACAATAGATATCTAGTATGATACTAGCACACAAATTTGTAAATTGGTCCCCTATTGCTTTATGCAACATTAAAAAATGTGGTTCTTCCAGATTTAAGCTTAAAAACATACCGATTTTAATTGCGATAACTTCATCAACCTTATTAACTAGAACACGATATAATCTCCGTTCATCTTCACTAATGAGATTATCCTCTCTTAATCGTTTATAAGTTTTAGAGACTAATCTCCTAAGAAATGTTCGTTGTTGGATTAATAAGAGTTGTAATCCCGTTTTTGTGATTTTAGTAGATCCTGGAAAAGCAAAAGTGGTAGAATACTTAGAAAGATCATTACGAACTCCGTCAATAATATGCTGTTCTTCTTTAGTAATTTTTAAGTCTTTGACAGCTTCTTCTAAGATAACTCGAATAATTTCATCTGAAGGTATTGAAAGTAAGTAAGATAATTCCTTCTGAAAATCCATTATTAAACCTCGAGAATAACCTAATTACGGTATTCTCTTTTTGGATTTGATTTTAAGATTTTCATTGTAGCCTTTTCTACACCAAAAAAAAATTTAAGGGAGTAAAGATCCTAGAGATGTAATCCTAAGTTCGGGCGCGCATGCTCCTATTTGGGTAAAAAATTCTGGAGATTGAATTATTTTGGGAAAAATTCTACGTATTAACATGAAAAATTTAGAAACAAAATTTGAGGAGATACCTGAGAAATACAAGACTTTAGGTGGGCGCGCTTTAACAAGTCAAATTGTTCTTGACGAAGTTGATCCGACATGTGATCCTCTTGGACCTAAAAATAAATTTGTCATTGCACCTGGGATTCTTGCAGGAACTAATGCTCCTAGCTCAGGACGAGTGAGTGTTGGTGGAAAATCCCCTTTAACTGGTGGAATAAAAGAAGCCAATGCGGGAGGATTAACAGGTCATAAACTTGGACATTTAGGAATAAAGGCTGTTATAATTGAAGGACAACCATCACAAGATAAATGGTACAATATTTTCATTGCAAAAGATAAATGTTCAATTGTAGACGCCTCTAAATATCACAAAATGGGACTTTACAAACTAATTGAGGAAGTATGGAAAGAATTTCCTAATAAACCTGGTATCATGGGATGTGGTATTGCTGGCCAGAGACTAATGAAAGGGGCTGGTGTTTTTGGTAATAATATAGAGAATTCCGATCCTGGGCGATATGCTGGACGTGGAGGCTTAGGAGCGGTACTCGGATCAAAACGAGTTATTGCTATTATCACTGATGATAAAGATACAGAGCGTGTGAAACCTAAAACAGTAGAGCTATTTGAAACTGGTCGGAAAAAGCTTCTTGATGCATTAAATGAACATGCTGTGACAGGGGTCTTAGAAAAAGATGGTAAACCCTATGGTGGGCTTAAAAACTATGGAACAAATGTTCTTCAGAATATTATCAATGAAGCAGGTGCATTACCTACTCGAAATTGGCACGAAGGTCGATTTGAACATGCTGCAAAAATTTCAGGTGAAGCTGTTCATGAACTAGTAGATGAAACAAAGAAAAAGTTTCCTGATTCCCCAGCTGCATATAATCACTCCTGTCATATTGGCTGCGTAATGAGGTGTTCTAATGTAGTTCCATATAAAGATACTGGCAAATTGCAAGTCAGCCCTCTTGAATATGAATCTGCTTGGGCTTTAGGGACCAACTGTGGTATTGGTGATCTTCACTATGTAGCTGAGTTGAATCGAGTTTGCAATGATCTGGGTCTCGATACGATTGAAGCAGGAAATACTATTGCTGTTGCTATGGAAGGAGGTAAATTTAAATTTGGTTATGGCCCTGCAGCAGTTGAATTTTTAAA
>Ga0209536_100003268_pt1 | contig 26091 bp, 21 predicted proteins | sample DeeMarSeWOR28_12_FD_187461 | JGI IMG/M metagenome (GOLD analysis project Ga0209536, IMG submission 187461) | Marine sediment microbial communities from White Oak River estuary, North Carolina - WOR-2-8_12 (SPAdes) (version 2) | ecosystem: Environmental > Aquatic > Marine > Intertidal zone >...
AAGAACCGCGCCACGTCATGTTTGACTCCCATCGCGGCGAAGACAACGGCGAACTCCGTATCGGTTCCACGTATCTTTGCCTGTCGCGCAATCTGGGCGGCGAGCTCATTGTGGGGCAGGCCATTGCCCGAGAAGATCGGAAGCTTCTGTCCGCGTATCAGGGTGTTCATCCCGTCGATGACCGAGATTCCCGTCTGTATAAAGTCTCGCGGGTATTCTCGAGCGGTGGGATTGATTGCCATGCCGTTGACGTCCAGCTCGAGGTCACTTCGCTGCGGCGGGCCTCCGTCGATCGGGTGTCCCAGACCGTTGAACACGCGCCCCATCATTTCCTTTGATACGGAAATAGTAAGAGGTTCTCCGGAAAACCGTATTCGTGTACTCGGCAAGGTAAGACCTGCGGTCCCTTCGAACACCTGCACGACAACGACATCGGTCGATGATTCCAATACAATTCCCAGCCGGACATTGCCCTGCTTGTCGACGCACTCGATTAGCTCTCTGTATCCCACCGGATGTGTCTTGCTGACAAAAATCAGGGGACCGTCGATCTTGTCGACACCGATGTACTCACGTCCGGACAGGAGCCGTCTGTTTTCTGTTTCAGGCATATAAGGCCTCCATCTGGTCCATGGAACGCTCCAGGCGGGCTTCGATTTTGTCGAGGCCTGAGAGATCTTCGTTGGGTATGGAGAATTTCATTTTCACGATGTCCTGATAGACTTTCATCTTCTTCAATTTGGCGAGTATTGCGCCGTTCTTTATCGCCTCGGCGCCCCGCTTGTAATAGGTAACAATGATGTGGAGCATTTTTGCCTGCTTTTCAATAGTGGAGAACGTGTCGATCTTGTCGTAGGCATTCTGCTGCAGGAATGCGTTCTTGAACAACGTACAGACTTCCAGGACGAATCGCTGCGTATCGGGTAATGCATCGGGGCCGACGAGCTTGACCACCTGCTGAAGCCGCACCTCCTTGTGGAGCAGCTCCATAATCTCAGTCCGGTCGGCAAGCCATTCGGAGCTGATTTGCTGCTGCCACCAGGAGACCATATCGCTGAGATATTCGCTGTAGCTGTCGAGCCACGAGATGGCCGGATAATGCCGGGCGTTGGCAAGGTTCCGGTCGAGGGCCCAGAAGCACCGGATGAAGCGCTTGGTATGTTGAGTGACGGGCTCGGAAAAGTCACCCCCAGGGGGAGATACGGCGCCGATAATGGAAACGGAGCCATCCTCGCCGCTCAGTGTCTCCATCGAGCCGGCCCGTTCATAAAATTCAGCAATCTTTGTCGGCAGGTAGGCGGGAAATCCCTCCTCGGCGGGCATCTCTTCCATGCGCCCGGAAAGCTCGCGCAGCGCCTCGGCCCAGCGCGACGTCGAGTCCGCCATGACGGCGACGTGGTAGCCCTGGTCCCTGAAGTACTCTGCCATCGTGATTCCAGTGTAGATGCTCGCTTCTCTGGCCGAGACCGGCATGTTCGAGGTATTGGCGATCAGGATGGTTCGCTCCATGAGAGATCGGCCGCTTCTCGGATCGATCAACTCCGGAAACTCTGTGAGCACGTCTGTGATCTCGTTGCCCCGCTCGCCACAACCGATATAGACAATCAGATCAGCGTCACACCATTTCGCCACGGCCTGCTGTGTCATAGTCTTTCCGGTTCCGAAACCGCCGGGAATCGAGACGGTCCCTCCCTTTGCGACGGGAAAGAGTGTGTCGATCACCCGCTGGCCGGTAATGAGTGGAATATCCAACGGAAGACGACTGCGCGTCGGTCTTTGAACTCGGATGGGCCAGCGGTGCATGAGAAAGAGATCCTTTGTCTGCGACTCGTCGGTGCCGAGCACCGCAATCACATCTTCTACGGTGTAATCGCCCTCGGGCACGATCGAACTGATGATGCCTTTATCGTTTGGCGAAACGAGAATCTTGTGAAGGAGGTTCTGGGTCTCCTGAACGGTGCCGATGACCGCGCCGCCCGAGATGCGGTCGCCCTCTTTCACCGAAGGGACAAAATGCCATTTCTTCTCTCTGAGCAATGACGGAACGGTAATCCCCCGGCTGATATAGATATCCGACATGTGCCGGATTGCTTCGAGCGGTCTCTGGATGCCGTCGTAGATGGTGCCTATCATTCCGGGACCAAGCTCGACAGAGAGCTGCATACCGGCGCCATAAACGGGGTCGTAAGGGGCGATTCCCGTCGTGTCTTCGTAGACCTGAACGATTGCACTGTCGGTTTGGAGCTTTATGAGCTCGCCGATAAGATTCTCGTTGCCCACTCGGACCAGCTCGAACATCTCGGCATCGGTTATCCCCATCACCTCTATCACAGGGCCGTTGACTCGTTTAACCTGTCCTATTATCCTGTCACTCATAGTTATACCCTTCAGGGTAGAAAATTCCCGCGAGCAGAGCCATAACCAGCTATTTTAAAGCCACTTACCCGCGCAAGAACGGGAATTCTCAATCGGGAGCACTGCATTGTTTTTGCTCGTCAGTAAATAAGGTGTTATAGATCAACATTTGAATTTCACGCTTGTTTCGCAGCATCCGCGTCCTGACCTGATTGTTGAATGCGGTGCGCCCGTCGGCGGCGGTCAGGACGACTCCCTGGGATTTCAAAGGCTCTGCGTCGGACAACATCAATTCGATTTGTCTGCTAGTCTGCCTGCGGACGCGCCGGCTGACCTCTGAAAGCACGCGATCGTCGATTAGCTTCAACTCTGGTGGCGAGGCATTGACTCGGGCGGATTCGGCGTTCAGGCCAATGGCGGCCTCCGTCAACCAGCCTATCAGAACGGACCGGTAGTCTTCGTCGCCCGCAATTGAACCGAGCTTCTTCTCCACCCGCTCCATTATCTCCTGGATAACTTCGTCCCGGATACGCATTGAACGACGCCTTACCTCTCGCTCTGCGGCCGAAGTAATCTTCTTCTTTGCAGCTTCGGCCTGTTCCTGCGCTTTTGCCTGCGCTTCGTCCAACAGAGATTCTATTTTCTTCTCCGTGTACTTCCTTTTCTCAGCCGCCTTAGTCTGAGCCTCGCTTATTATCTTTTCCCTTTCGGCGTGGGCATCCTTTTCGATGCCCGAAATCAACGCGGCTTTTTCACTTTCGATCGATTCCATAGATACTCACACTTTCGTCAAACCGGCTCTTGTGCCGATGTCACAGTTTCAGTCCGATCGCGGCATTGACCAATTCTCTGATTCCGGGCCTGCCTGCTTTCGAGCCGCCTCGGTCGGGAATCTCCACAATCAACGGAAAGCTCTCAGTAAAAAGATACTTGTCCACTATCGAACGTATCATGTCTGCCACACGTTCGGTGATAATAACAATGCAGGTCTCCTTATCCTCGAGTATCGCCTGAAAGGCACGTCTTGCCTCATCGGCATTTGTCGCGATTTTCCCCGAGACCCCAACCATCCCGAAACCAAGGACTGCATCTTCGTCGCCTATGATAGAGTACTTCATCGTGCGCTTATGCCTTGTTGAGAATCAATATAGCCGTGATGAAACCGAACACTACAAGCCCTTCGGCAAGCGCAATGAAGATCAGTGCCTGGCTTGCAATCTCCGGTTTCTCGGCTACCGCACCCATAGCCGCGGCGCCAACATGGGAAATTGCTATGCCGGCGCCGATTGCGCCAAGGCCAAAGGCAACCGCCGCTGCAATGAGGGCGAATTTCATGACACCGGCTTTTGTCGAGGTCATTTCCGATTCTGCGGTTGCTTGACCATGCGACGTCTCTTCAGGCGCTGCTGCGGAGAACGCTGTTGTGCAAAACACTGTCGCGACAATCGCCATCACTGTAAAAAGCACAACAATGCTCTGGGTTATGCGCGATTTAAGGTTGATTTCAGCTTCATTCATGGCGTAGTTTTCCTTTCTTACTTGTCTGTGCTATTTAGCGAAATTGGTGTGTACAGTTGACCGGTTCCGTGAAAGAACTTCGTAAAGAATTCATAATAGTTGAGCCTCAAGGCCTGTATTCCCGCCGAAAGTCCTTCGAGACAGATCACTAGCATGTTTCCGAGTATCAGAATGGCGACAGAGGCGATGCCTGAAGTCATGCCCGCAATAGTGAAGAAAGAGATCATCAGACAGACATGGGCAATACCGAGTCCGGCCACTCGCATAAAGGAAAGAGTGTTGGAAAGGTAGCCGCTGAAAATCTCGAGAAGCTCGACGAACCATTCCATCAGGAAATTGATGAGTGCGAAAAGAAGATTGGACCTTTCGGCCGACGCTTCGTGTTTGAAAAAGTGATAGGGTTCCTTAATCAAGAGCAAAAGCGCGGGCAGCCCCACCAGAAAGAACAGTGCGGCTCCCGGAGGCAGTTCTTTGAAATCGTGCGAAATCATATACGAGACAGCATAGATGCCTCCGGCGTAAATCCATCCGCCGAGAATGCCGCCCTTGTCAAATATTAGCTCAGCCCACTTCTTCTCTCTGATTATGTTTATCCAGTTGAAGAGCAGGCCAAGGAAGATGACGGAGATGCCGAAATATATCGTTATTGCCAATACATCAAAGATATCGTTCACTGCGGACTTGTACATGCTGTGGCCGGCTATTATTCCATGGTAGTCGAACCACAGCGGAGGGAATAGAGACTTTCCGAAATAGGAGCCGAAGAGCACGCCGAAAAGCACCGACGAGCCGCCACACCATATTATTAGCCATGCAAGATTACGCAGTCCTTCTTTGGCTTTGTCGTTCTTCCAGAAATGGACGCCTAAGCTGCCGGCGATTGCCAGCACAAGGCCTTGGCCGACGTCGCCGAACATCAATCCGAACATGGCCAGGTACAAGGGCATTACAAACGGGGTGGGATCGATAGTGCCGTACTTCGGAATGCCGAAATTCTTGACGAGCATCTGGAAGGGCGCCAGCGTCTTGGGGTTGTTGAAGCTCACAGGAATCGCGTCACCGATGATGCCTGTGCTGCCCGCCTCATTCCATTCCAGGTAGCAGCGGTCCTCACAGGCCTGTTTGATCATTCTGGTCAATTTGTCCTTCTTCGATGAGGGAAGCCAGCCCGTGAAGATAACCGTGCGGGAAGATGACTTGAAATTGGCCTGGATCTTCTGAAACAGTTCGTTGACGCGCAGATTGACCCAGACTTCGGTCAGATGTTTCTCTTCTTTTCTTACCAGGTCGTTGACCTGTTCTTCAACTTGTTTCTGCTCGCCGGTCAGCTTCTCGAATTTTGCCGCAAGTTCGGTGAAAACGTCTTTCTTAACCGACTTGAGCTCGCTCGGAAGCTCGACCCTGGACCATCCGGCATTTGCGAGTATCTTGTTGATACTTTCACTGTCCCGTTTCATCGAAATCAGCAGATAATGCGCCATGTCATTTTCCCGGCCCATCGCTATATTCAGCGAAGGCAGGTCTTTGAGCCCATCCTCAAGCAGTCTGACATTCGAAGCGGGGAGTTTCCCGAGCTGCATGGAGATAAAGGAATGCTTGGCCGGCAGCGTGACATCGGAGATGCCTATGCCGTAGAGTTCCACCTGCCTCTTGATGTCCTCGATCTTGAGTATCTCCTGCTGGATTGTCCTCTGTCTCTCCCTCATGCTGTCACGCTCTCGGGCCATCTTGTCAAGACGAATGCTCTCTCTTTTGACATCGACAACGGCGCGGTTGTTCAAATCTCTTTCATTCGGGGGCGAAGGAGTTATACCGCCTGTGCGGAGAAAGCCCTCGACCTGTTTTCTCAGATCTGATATTTCCGCCAGGGACACTTGGGGCTTGATTGCCGAGAGACTTTCGGGCTTGTCGCTCTCCAGTTCCGAAATATTTATGAACTGCATCACGCCTTCGCGCAGCAGTGCCTCGGTGACCCGCTCGCAATCCCTGCCGAGCACCACTGCAAAAAGCTGGATCATCTCAGTAGTAAATATCATATCATGCTCTCAATCCGTTCCTGGTCTATGCCATAATGCTTCGCGTTGAGTATCGTCCTGATCTTCTTCAGTTCGTTCCGTTTCAGGATAAAATATGAAAGTATGATTCCTATTGTGAAAGGGTACCCGGCGAGGATGCGCTGGACCTCCTGTTTCATGATCTCTTCCAGAATCCTGCGGATAAGCAGCAGCCGCGATGTACTGTCGGAAGTCTGCGAGGAAAGCAGGGCGGACAATCCGGGGTATTTGCGTTTGACAAAACCCTGAAGCACGCTGGTTACGTTCTGCGCACTGTACAGCTCGCCCATGACGGCCTTATCAAGGTTGAAACCTCCCGGCACGATGGCCGCCATGACGGCTTCCAGCGGAAGATCGTAAAAATTCTTGAATCGGATGATCCAGTTGATGTTCTGCAGATCAATTTCCACGCCCGTCAGCCTCAGGGCTGTCTCACGGTCTCTGCGATTGAGCTTTGCGATAGAAGCCAGAAGATTCTGATAGTAGAAATGGTCGAAGCCGACCTCCATGCGGAAAAGAGAACCCTCGGATTCGACGGTGTTACTGTACTTCTTGATGATCTGATCGTAAGGCGTGCCTGAACAGACTCCCGCGATCTCTTCGAAGTTTTCGGCGTTGACAATGATGTCGATCGGTATGTCGTGGATTATGCGGTCGTACAGTATGTAATGTACTTGGCTCTCGACCGAACGCTTCCGGATCTTCCTGTCGAAATAGAGCCTTATAGCGTTCTTGAGATTTTCAATCTCAAACTCCGAAAGCAGTGCGTCGAGAAGATCGGCACAGTCTTGATGAATATGTTCCCTTATATTCTTGTAGAGTCCGATTTCACTCTTGAGCAACTCGCGTTCCGCCAGCTTAAGATCGCCGGTCCGTGAGTATATCTCTTCGAGGGCTCCGAAAGGAGTGTCGGCCAAAAGAGCAAGAGCTGCGTCAATGGACGGGGCTGCTCCCAGCTCATCGAACAGCTCGTCGGGAAGGATCTTGCTGATCCTCGCACGCAGTTTTGCATTTAGAAATGAATATTTTGACAACGGGCCGGCCATTATCCTTGCGAAAAACTCTAAGCACTAAATTCTAAATTCTAAACAACACCACAGCTCCAGTTGGACCAATGTTCAAGATGTTTCGGATTTTGCATTTCCTGGTCATTTGGATCCATTCGGCGCTGCTCAGAGCCCACCCTGTGCGAAGCCGAACGAGACAAGCTTGTTTAGGATTTAGGTATTAGAAACTAGATTTTCCTCCTTTCTCCGTGGTTAGTATCATCTCGCAGATCTTCTCGACAAGATCATCTATTGCATCGGTTCTATCCTTGACAAGGGCGTCCTTTTGGCGGTCAACCTGCTCGAGTTTCTCCTTGCTCAGGCGTTCGGCCTCTCTCTTTGCCTCTTCCACCGCCGTCTGCGTCATTTCCCGCGCCTTTTGTTTGGCGTCGTTGATCTTCTGAGAAGACTCATTTTCTATGGCGCGCTTTATTTCAACAGCTTCGTCACGGGCCTCTTTGATAATTGCGCCGACCCTTTCCTCGGCCTCAAGCACATCTTCGATTATCCGTTTCATAGAATTAGATCCTGAACATCAACAAGTGTGGTACGATTCAGCTATGGCATGAATGCTTACAATGGCAAATGAAACTACCAGCACATGACCAACTTGGCACTACGCTAACACATTCACGGACACAGATCAACGGCCTTGTTCTTGTTTTTGAGGTTTTATTGCAATTTCCTCTTCTCACATCACAGAATTCTAGCGCTGTCGGTGTCCGCTGAGGTCTTCCGAAACTAAGAAACCTGTCAACAGGAAGAATGAACCACACCGGCACGATCGCGACCGTTCTATATGTGAAAGAAATGTTTTACACTACTGTTATAGATTGTCGACTGCAAGGTTTCCTGTTGCTCTTTACGGCAATGGAGACTGAATGAGAGGGTCGTTGTTCTTTACTGCCGGCAATCCGACTTGTTGAGTCCAACTCAATTTAGCCGTAGCCGGTGAGATCTTGTAAGCCATGCAATATTGCCGCATGCTACAGAGGTTCCCGCCGTACGATTTGCCCTGTCTCAGGTTCCGGCAGGATATGTTATTTCATGCTGCTCTGATCTTGCCGGGATGACTCTTACCGGTTATTATCACCGCAAACGCGTTTTTCAAGGAAGAGAATTTTAATGCCCGAAGCTGAGGCTAAAAAGAGCAAGCGTATATTCCTGTTTCTGCGGGTGGCAGTGGTGGTCGGGGGCGTCATCTTCGCCGCGATATGGATATCCAGTGAGGGGAGGTGGAGAATCTTCGGCCAGATCAATCCCGTGGTGCTCGCCGCCACAGTTGCCTTCTTCACGCTCAGCATGATTGTAGTGGGCCTCCGATGGTGGATACTCCTGCGAACGCAGCAGATCTTGGTCCCCTTCTGGGCCGCAGTAAGGCTGTATTATCTCGGCTGGTTCTACAATATTGTCATGCCAGGCTCGGTCGGCGGAGACCTCGTCCGCCTCTGGTACGTCACAAAACACACCGACAAGAAGTTCGAAGCCGCCCTAAGCGTCCCCGTAGATAGGATTATCGGTCTCGTCAGCACACTCATTATCGCAGCCTTCTTCTACACCATTTTTCTCCGCGCAGAAGGCAATGCGATTCCGTTTGTGGCCACGTGTGGCTCCTTGAAATGGGTCTTGCTATTTATCATTCTGGCCCTCACCGCTGTCTTTGCAGTCCTGATCCTCTTCAGAAGAGGCCGCGCCTTGCTCGGCGCACTCCTCGAGTCTGTTCGAACGCACGGCACCACGCTTGCAAGGAAACTCTCAAACGCCGCCGTACTCTATGGAACCCACCCCCTGGCTATCCTTGAGGCGTTTGCCCTGACCGTCTTGCTCCAGATCGCAGTCATCACAACCTTCTGGTTCATAGGCAAGGATCTGGGAATCCAGGCGAGCATCAAGTATTACTATGTATTTTTCACGCTTGTCTGGGTAATCGGTGCGATTCCGGTGAGCATCGGCGGGGCCGTGGTAATGGAAGTCGTTCTCGCCAGTCTGTTCGTAAAATTCGCCGGCGTCGACGAGACCTCCGCCGCGGCGCTGGCGCTTTGTCAGCGGTTCGTCTGGATTCTGGCCTCGCTGCCCGGCGCGGTCATACATCTGATAGGAGCACATTTGCCGAAAGACTTTTTTGTTGACTGTGATAAGTCTATGGGCTAATCTACGGTCTTCTTAATCAGGATATGGTTCAATAGGTTTCTTCAACAGAGTTAAAATGGGAAATTTGGTGGCCACGAGAGGGGTGGTGCAAAGGATATGCCAATGGCGGGACGCTTCAAAAGCTACTTTGTGCGTGGATTGGCCGTGTTGTTGCCGACCACTGTGACGATAGGTATATTCGTCTGGGGCTACGCCTTTATCCGGGAGAACATCAGTATCCACATCAATCGCGGCCTTGTGCTGTTGATAAGATGGGCCCAGGGCGAACACGGTATCTCCAAAGAGGATTTGACCGAAATACTGGTGGACGGAAACGGATCGGTAATAGGTTTTCTCTTAGCTTTGATCGCCGTTTGTATACTGGGGGCGATACTGGCCAGTGTGGTGGGCAGGACCCTCTGGCGCATGGTCGAGCAGTTCATAATGAATACACCGTTCCTGAGACGCGTATACCCCTATGTGAAGCAGGTTACCGATTTCTTTCTCACAGAAGAAGAACACAAGTCGCTGTTTCGCCGGGTCGTGGCGGTCGAGTATCCTAGAAAGGGGATCTGGTCGGTCGGCTTTGTCACAGGCTCCGGCCTCGAGAAGGTCGTGGCCGCCGTCAAGAGGGAATTCGTCACTGTTTTGATACCGACCTCACCGACCCCGTTTACGGGTTTTGTGATAACTGTTCAAAGGAGGCAGACTATCGATTTGGATATGACGATAGAGGAAGCCCTACGATTTATCGTCAGTGGGGGGGTTGTAACACCGGGTGGCAACAGGCAGATGATGTCTCTCGAGCCGACAACTGATACGCAGAACAAGGGACAGTAACGGGTTTTACTGAAACCTCGGACATAACAGTTAAGGAGAATGATCTTGCTATTTACAATCACCGGTAAACATATCGAAATAACCGAAGCTATCCGAAGGCATGCGGAGGAGAAAACTGCCAAGCTTCCCAAATACTACAACAGCATCAATCGCATAGAGGTGATCATAGACGGCAACCAGGGTGCCGATGCGAGCGTGGAAGTAATTGCCAAAGCCGAGCACAGCAAGATTTTCGTCGGCACCGAGAAGGGCCAGGATGCCTATCGGTGCATTGATATGGCCGTTCACAAGCTCGAACGACAACTCAGGAGAGTCAAGAGCAAAGAGCGCGACAACAAGCATGCGGCAGGGCGCTCGGACAGTTATCCGGAAGGTTCGGAATCAACATAGATGGGTGCCTGCGGCCGACGGTTCTTGATTTGACCGGTCAAACGGTCAAGGAAGATGCTGGGCAGGTATGATGAAGTTTTCAGATTTTGTCTGTTTTGAGGCGACAGTTCCCGAGTTGCGGGCTGGCGACCGTGACGGGGTGATCGCCGAGCTTGTATCGTCACTCGACAAGGCGGGCAGGCTTGGAAAGGACAAATGCCGGGAGATTACAGCCGAGATAATAAAAAGGGAAAACGAGGCGAGTACCGGGATGGGCAAAGGCGTTGCGATGCCTCATGTCAAGCATGACGTGGTTTCCGATGTGGTTGCCGTGATAGGCCAGAGCAGTGCCGGCGTCGGCTTCTTTGCTCTGGACAAGCAGCCGGTTTATTCGGTGATACTCATGGTCAGCCCTGTTGACAATCCCGACAAGCATTTGCAGGCGATGGAGATTGTCTTCACGCATCTGCAGCAGGAGAAGTTCCGCAGGTTTCTCAGGATGTGCCGCAGTTCCGAGCAGATCCGGGAGCTTCTGACAGAGGCTGATGAAGATCCGTCTTGGTAGAGATGTAGATTTACAGGTACGAGTTGAAGGATCGGATCGAAGGCGATGCAGGCAGGCGATTCACTGGAAAACGTGGTTTGCGAAATGGAGCTTGAGATAAGGAACTCAGACGGGCTGCACATGCGCCCGGCGATGAGATTCGTCGATATCGCAAACCGGTTTGACAGTGATATTACCGTCAGCAACGGCGAAACCAATGTCGACGGCAAAAGTATAATGCAAATCACCATGTTGGCGGCGACCTTTGGGACAAAACTGAAGATAAAGGCCGAAGGTCCGGATGCCCGTGCTGCGGTTGACGCTCTGCGAGAGCTTGTGGAGGACAAGCATTTCGATGAACCGACGCCGAATCAGTAGCGTTTTGCCGACGAATACCGAATGAGAAAAATGCCCCATGGAGATTAAGAAAGGCATAGCCGTTTCACCGGGCATTTCCATTGCCAAGTCGCTTATCATAGACTCCGAGGATTACCGCATTCCCCGCCGCTCGATTCATCCCTCGCAGCGAGTGGCCGAGGTTCAACGCATCAGAAACGCCTTCAAAGACGCCATCGGCGAATTGACTCGGCTGGAAGCGGCGCAGGACCCGACCGAGGGGGGCAAGATAAAAGACATTTTCGCCGTGCACCTGCGTTTCCTGCACGACAGAAGCATGCGAAAGAAGATGACGGACCTGGTTCATGCCGAGCTGGTCACGGCTGCATACGCCGTTTCTTCGGTTCTTCGCGAAATTGCCCAGCATCTCAGCAAGTCACAAGACGCCTACATCAGCGAGCGAGCAGCCGACATCTACGATATCGAGAGGCGTCTGCTCAAACAGCTTCTCGGCAAGAAACGCCAAGCCGTCGAGCATCTGACTGAGGAGGTCGTGATTGTCGCTCGCGAACTGAGCCCCACGGAAACCGCCGGCTTCAATCGCGAATTCGTCAAGGGCATCGCCAGTGACGCAGGCGGACGGACAAGTCACGCCGCGATAGTCGCCCGCTCACTGGCCATCCCGGCGGTCGTTGCCCTCGAAGACTTCACAGCATGCGTCAACGGCGGCGACACCGTCATCATCGACGGCAATCGCGGCATCGTCATCGTCAATCCGGATGATGAAACGCTCCGCCAGTACGAGCAGTATTCGAGAGAGTTCGTAAAGCTCGAGCACAGACTCGATGCGATGCGACAGGAGCCCGCCGTTACCCGCGATGGCACGAAGATCACTCTGTTGGGCAACATCGAGTTCCCAAATGAGGTCGACGTTGTCTTGCAGAAAGGAGGCGACGGGATCGGGCTTTACCGCACCGAGTTTCTATATCTAAACACCGAGACCGAGCCCACGGAACAAGACCATTATGATGCCTATGCTCAGACTGTTTGCGGCCTTGCCGGCAAACCTATAGTCATAAGAACGCTGGATCTCGGGGCCGACAAGTATACCCAGAGCAAGCGTTTTGTGCGCGAGCCGAACCCGTTTCTCGGGCTGCGATCCATCAGATTCTGCCTGCAGAATCTTACCATGTTCAAAACGCAGCTCCGAGCAATCCTGCGCGTTACGGTTCTGGGCGATGTTAGAATCATGTTTCCGCTGATCACGAATCTCCACGAGCTGATGCAGGCTAAGATGATCCTGCGCGATGTCATGGAAGACCTCGACGAGGAATCGATCCCCTACAACAGGGACGTGCCGATAGGCATCATGATCGAAACTCCCTCGGCAGCCCTGACGGCTTACTCTCTTGCCATGGACTGTGATTTCTTCAGCATTGGAACCAACGACCTTACCCAGTATACTTTGGCCGTCGACAGAGGCAACGAGCTGGTCTCGATGCTGTATTCCTCTGCCGACCCCGCCGTGCTCAGGCTCATCCGGACCGTCACCCAGGATGCACACAAGGCGCAGATACCGCTGAGCATTTGCGGCGAGATGGCCTCCGAGCCCGAGTACGTCATGCTGCTGCTGGGCATGGGGGTCAGGACCCTGTCGCTTTCGTCGCCGATGATCCCGGAGATAAAACAGGTCGTCCGATCAGTAAGACTTCAAGACTGCAACAAAGTCGCCAGAAAAGTCCTCAGCATGAACTCTGAAAGGCAAATCTCCGCCTACCTCCGCAATGCCGCGACAAAAATCCTCCCCGAAGCTTTTTAATTTCATTTGTCGCTTCTTGTAAGTCGTATTGCGTATTCTGTACTGTCACTTCATCATTGGACATTCCTCAACCAGTATTCGACATTCTCTGCACAGTCGGCCAATTCACTGATTCGCTGATTTGCTGCTCATCTGATGTCTGATCGTGCCTCCGTCCATGATCGGGTCAATGTTATAGGCGATCGTGCAGCAAGACTGCGACAGGCGAGGGGGAATTTTTACGATGATCCCGGTAAACCTGATGGGCTATTTAACCGATACTTCTGATGGAGTTGTTTCCAGCATGGAGGCCATTGTCCCATAAAAAACCAGATGAGGTTAGTATCCGATATGCCCTGGAGCCTATAGGTTTGCCGGCCGGGCGGGAGTGAGCTATGGCATTCGATGTCACCATAAAAGAATACCTCAAAGAGATCGACGAAGCATCCCTGCTCACAAAGGAGCAGGAACAGGGATTGGGCAGGTTGATCGTCCATGAAAACGACCAGTGGGCCAGGGAACAACTGGTGCGAAGCAATCTCAGGCTGGTCGTCAATATCGCCAAGAAATACGGTGACCGCGGGATGAGTCTCGGCGATTTGATTGAGGAGGGCAACCTGGGCCTCATACGGGCCGTCGATTACTTCGATCCCGAACGCGGTGTTCGCTTCAGTACGTATGCGGCATGGTGGATCAAACAGGGCATCAAACGTGCGCTGCTGGAAAATGTCCAGCCCGTGCACATTCCGACTTACATGGTTGCGCTGATAAACCAGTGGCGGCATATTGCCTCCGAGCTGGAAAGCACGCTCGGCAGAACCCCAAGCGTCGAAGAAATGGCCGAGACCATGCAGCTGCCTTTGCGCAAGGCGAAAGTCATACACCGTGTAGTTGACGTCATCGGTTCTATCGGCGAGCCTTGCGGCGGTGAGGAAGTCGATGAAGATCAAATGCTCGAGGCGATCCTGGAGGACCCAAACATTGGCAAGCCGGAAGATGCATTGGTGGCCAGTGAAGAGAAGGCAAAGGCGCTGAGGTTGCTCGACGAAATCGATCCGCGCGAGGCGGATATCCTGAGGTCGCACTACGGCCTCGCCGGCCAAGCACCGATGTCACTCAAGGAGATCGGCAAGAAAATGGGGCTCACGCGAGAGAGGATCCGCCAGCTCCGGCGCGATGCGCTCACAAAGCTGTACGAGTGCATGAACGCTGAATAATACCTGACAACATATCAATAAAGACTTGCATTTCGCCCGACTATAGCGTATAGCGTGTACCGCAAAGGGTTTGTATGTTCTGAGCTTACGATCCGCTATAGAAAGGCGCTCACATGACAGGCAAGGGAATTGATCTGGGCAGATTCATCCGCGAGGTACCCGACTGGCCGAAAGAAGGGATTTTGTTTCGTGATATCACACCGCTACTGGCCGATCCAGGGGCATTTGCGGCGGCGGTGAAGGCTTTGTCCGCCGGCTCTGACGGTGCTGGCATCGAGTACGTCGCCGCCGTCGAGGCCAGAGGATTCATATTCGGCTCGGCGGTCGCCGAGAAGATCGGGGCCGGCTTTGTGCCGATCCGAAAGAAAGGCAAGCTGCCTTGGAAGACCGAAAGCATCACCTATGATCTCGAGTATGGCACGGACACGCTCGAAGTCCACAGTGACGCCTTCAGGAGTCGAGCGAAAGTCCTGATGGTCGACGATTTGCTGGCGACCGGCGGTACCATGTCGGCTGCCTGCAAACTTGTGGAGAAGACAGGAGGAAAGGTTGCCGGCATCGTTTTTCTGATAGAACTGGCGGCTCTGGGTGGAAGAGAGAAGATCTCCGATTACGAGGTGACGTCAGTCATTTCGTTCGATTAAATCCTCACAGGAACAGCCGCAGGTGCTGACAAGGAGAGTCGATAGTGGCAACAAATGAACATGGCGGAGAAAGGATAATCCGCCGGGGACCTTACCCGGAACTGACACTGACGGCGGTTCTCGTGGGATACGGCCTGGGAATCCTCATCGCACTGAGCATCGGCTACGCCAGTCTCGTTTTGGGTTTCTCGATCGAGGGCTCGGAGGTGGCGGCCATCCTGGGATTTGGAATCCTTCGAGGCATCATGCGGCGCAGCAGCATCGTTGAGAACAACATCAACCAGACCATAGCAAGCGCCGTCAATGGTGCCTCAGCCGGGATGATGTTCACGGTGCCGGCCCTGTTCATACTGGGCCAAACCGAGTTCAGCGCCGTTCTGATGGTCTTCTCGTGCATCGCCGGCGGTATCCTCGGCATTGCATTTATCATCCCGCTCCGCAAGCAGATGATCGACTACGAGCGGCTCGCCTATCCAGGCGGTGTCGCCGTGGCGACGATCCTGAAATCCCCCGGTGCCGGGGTCCGCAAGGCCATGCTGCTGCTGTTTGGTCTGACATTGAGCGGTGTCGTTCATTTCTTGAGCCAGTACATGGCGCAGATAAAGGGACTCCCGGCTTTCGAGAACTGGAACCTGGGCGCGCTTGTAGGAATGCCGGAATACATGAACGGCATCTGGTATATCTCGTTGATGACGGTTGGTGTCGGTTTTATCTCGGGCAGAGGCGGCTTTTCATTTGTCATCGGAGGTTTCGTCTGCTACTGGATTCTGGCCCCTTGTCTGTCATGGATGGAGCTGCTGCCTTCGACCGAGACCCTTGCCGAGCTCGAGACGAGCATGCCGGGGTATCTGCGGTTGACTTTATTCAGGCCCGCGGGGATCGGGATGCTCATTGGGGGAGCCCTGACGGGTATCGTCCTGGCACTGCCGTTGATTGTCAGTGCCGTTGCCAGCATGCAGAGCGCTGCGAAGGCCAAGACTGCTATCTCGAAGGACGAAATGCCGATTCGCCTGCTCTATGTTGGAATCGCCGGGGCCACTCTGCTGCTTTTCGTGATTGCCGTTACCTCCGTCGAGAACATGGGTCTGGCCCGCGGGGCTCTGATGGCCCTTCTCGGTACGCTCTGGATATGGGTTGCAGGCGTGATCATGTCCGAGTGCATTGGCCGGACCAACTGGTCGCCACTCAGTGGAATGACACTAATCGCGGTGACTATTCTGATTGTCATTTGCAGCGGACTGCCCGACTCTGCGGCAACGATTGCCTCGGTCATGGTCGGGGCCGCCACGTGTGTTGCCATGGCCCAGGCGTGCGACCTGATGCTCGACCTCAAGACCGGGTATCTGGTAGGTGCCTCGCCGAGGAAGCAGCAGATAGGGCAATTCCTCGCCACATGGCTGGGACCTGTCGTAATCATCTGTCTAATCTTCGTGCTTCACAAGGCCTATGGCCTGGGCAGCGACCGGCTTCCGGCGCCTCAGGGCCAGGCACTCGCCAGCACGATCGAAGGAATCCTGGGCGGAGATGTCCCGCTGAAGAAATACATCGCCGGTGCCGGTCTCGGCGCCTTACTCAGCGCAAGCGGAATCGGCGGACTTGGCATCTTGGTCGGTCTCGGTTTCTACCTGCCGTTTAGCATCGTGTTGACCTACAGCATCGGAATGGCGATCCGGATGCTCTTGGACTGTATAAAGGGGCCGCGCTTCAGCGAAGAGGTAGGAATTCCGGTGGCGGCCGGCCTGATCGTCGGCGAGGCCCTCGTAGGTGTCGGCTTCGCGCTGTATTTTATTATCGCTGGTGCCATGAGCGGATAGGAAGAAATCATGACCAAGAAACTCGGATACCTTCTAATAACCCTTGGCTTTCTTGCCGGAGCTCTGACAGCGGTTGTGGACAAGGAGCAAATCCGCTGGGACCACTTCGCGCTGGCCCTTGCCGTCGGTGCCGCCGGTGTTGTGATAGTTCGCGCCAGTGACAAGATGGAAAGCCGCCACGAAGGAAAACTTGCCTCCAACATGCAGGCGGTTGAAACCAGCCTCAACCGAATTGTCAAGAACATGACCGATCTCAACTCCGAGAAGGCCTTGATCAATACCTATGATGTTCGCCACCGGATAGACGAGCTTCTTACCGACGATTTGAACATGTTTGTCGAGGCCCGCCAGAGCATTGCACACACACATAGCCTCAGCGCTTACGCCGACGTTATGAGTTCCTTCGCGGCGGGCGAACGGTATCTGAACCGCGTCTGGTCGGCCTCGGTGGATGGATATATCGATGAGGTCGATGCCTATCTCGACAAAGCCCGGGAACAATTCGTCGAGACAGACCACAAGGTTCGCCAGTTGAAGACAGACTCTACTTTCCAGTTTTAATCTTCCTCAAACAAGATCAGATAGTGCGCAGCAGATGCACCGAGGCTCTTGTGCCGCGGATGAAGCTGTCCAGGCTGAAGTGTTCGTTCGGGCCGTGTGGTGCGTCGCTGTCCAGACCAAGTCCCATGAGAATGACCGGACAGCCCAATTGCTCGACGAACGTGCTGACCACCGGGATAGAGCCGCCGCATCGTATGAAGACCGACTCACCGCCGAACCCTTTTCGCAAGGCCTCCTGTGCGGCCTGAAAGGCAGGCTCCTTGACGTCGAACAATACCGGCGGGCTGGTTGCAAAATCGGCGATCTCCAGCCGAACCGTATCCGGGCACACAGCCCTCAGATGCTCAATGACCAGGTCTCGGATCCGCTGGGGATTCTGGTGCGGGACCAGACGAATGCTGATCTTGGCCGTCGCCGACGCCGGGACGATCGTCTTGGAACCGCCTGAGGTGTACCCGCCGAAAATACCGTTGACCTCGAAGGTGGGCCGGGTCCAGATTCGTTCCAATGTGCAGTGTCCGGCCTCGCCGTGCGGCTGTGGAACGTTCAACTGTCCGACAAATGCGTGATCGTCAAACTCGAGCTTGGCGATGCTCTCGGATTCCCATTTCTCCAGAGGCGCCACGTCGTCGTAGAAATGCGGCACCAGAACCTTGCCGTCAGGACCCACGCACGCCGCCAAAATCTGGGCCAGGACCATGGCCGGGTTGGCAATAGCGCCGCCGTACGCGCCTGAGTGCACGTCCTGGTTGGGGCCTTTCACCGTGAACTCGGAAATGGCAATCCCGCGCAGTCCGTAGGTGATCGCGGGAGTGTTCTCGTCATACATTGTGCTGTCCGAAATAATGACCGCATCGGGTTTCAATTCCTCGCGCGCGTCCCGGACATAGCGTGATAGAGCCTCACCGCCGCATTCCTCTTCGCCTTCCAGCAGGAAGATGACCTCGCAGGGCAGCTCGCCCTCGGTCTTGAGAAGGCTCTCGATTGCCTTGATATGGGTGAAAGACTGTCCCTTGTCGTCGGTGGATCCGCGGCCGTACAAAATGCCGTCGCGGATCGTCGGCTCAAACGGCGGCGTCTTCCATTGATCCACAGGATCTTCGGGCTGTACGTCATAATGGCCGTAGATCACCACCCGCCGCGAATTCTTGCCTTTGGCGGCAGCGCGTACGATCGGCTTGCCACCTTTGTCCACCAGCCGGGCCTCAAGTCCCAAAGCCTGGAAATGGGCCACCAGCCATTCGGCGCAGGCCTGAGTGTCGCTGTCGTGCTCGGCCTGGGCGCTGACCGATGGAATCCGCATCAACTCTTTTAGTTCTTCGATAAAGCGTTCTTTGTTTGCCTCAACATAGGCTTCTATCTTGTCTGCCATTTTGCTAACTTCTCCTGTCCGGACCTGCGCACAGGCGCGGTCAATCCAGTTCCGATGTCAATTCTTGCCCATCCACGCGAATCCCAGATGCTCTGATACTCACGAGTATCTAGGATCGAGAATCAAGAATTCTGTCTGCGTCTGACTGTTGTGATACCGAGCCAAAGAGTCACGAAGGTCAAGAGTACAATACCTATCAAACCACCAAAGGGCATGACGTCGCCCGTATAATGTTCGATAATCGGCAGATCGATTTCGAATTGTTTTAGCACGACAATGGGGATGGCCACGAGGATGCCCATCAGGGCTTCGCCGGTGATCAGGCCGGACGCCATCAGAAGGCCTCTGCGATCGGATGCTTCAAGTTCCTGCGTATTGCTCTGTTTCATTTTGTGGTATCTCTTGACGGCGAGACTGACCAGGCCGCCGACAAAAATCGGCACTGATAACTGGAACGGCAGATAGAATCCAATGGCCACAGCCAGAACAGGCGTTCGGAACGGATACTTCTTGGCTTGCAGATACTGGTCCAGCGCGATGATCAGTACCGCCAGGCCCATACCGGCGAAGAAGTAATTCCAGGGCAGACCTCCCTGGAAGACCCCTTTGGCCACTGAAGCCATCAGGCTGGCCTGGGGAGCCGCCAGCGCCTTTTCGCTGGCCCCTTTCATGCCGGCGAAACCGTAGGCGCTGTGCAGAAGCATCAGCACGGGCGCTATGATCAGGGCGGCCGATATTGTTCCAAGCATCTCCATCACCTGCTGTTTCCAGGGCGTGGTTCCTACGAGCCGGCCACACTTGAGATCCTGCATAACATCACCGGCGATCGCCGCGGCGCAGCAAACTACGGCCCCTATGATAACCGCTGCGGCCGGGCCGTTTTCGGCAGCCTTGCCCATCAGGAGAACCAGCATCAGCGATGAGACCAGCACGGTTGATATCGTGACACCGGAGATCGGATTGTTCGATGAGCCAACCAGTCCGGCCATATAGCCTGCCACAGCCGCGAATAGAAATCCTGTGACCAACATCACGCCGGCCATAACCAGAGAGATGTGGATGTGCTGGACAAAATGTTGATATACCATAAAGAGCGGCACCACGGCCCCGATGATCATGAAGATGATCCACTGCATCGGCAGGTCTTTCTCTGTCCGGTCGACGTCGCTATGTCCCTCGCGGATCTTCCGATAGGCCTTCAGACCGCTTGTGACACCGCCAAGCAGAGACTTTCGCAAATGATAGATTGTCCACAAGCCGCCAAGGAGCATTCCGCCGACGCCAATGTAGCGCGTACGCTTGGACCACATCGTCTCGGCGTAGGTAAGAGCTTCGACCGGTGTGCCGAGTGCAGCTTCGACCTCGGCGTTGTGGCTGGCTACTTCCTCGATATCTTCTTCTGAGGCATTCGGATCGGCTATCTTGCATTCCTTTACAAACACGTTCCACGCTCGGGGCTCGTCTGCGTCGGCATCCCACATGTTCGGATCGTTCGGATCTATGATCTCATACGCAGCGCCCGAGAGATTCCAATCCTCAGGGACATTTCTGTTGAGAAGCTGGTACTCGGGCCATTCGTCCTGAGAGGCCACGATCGGAATGGTCACAAGCCAGTTGGCGGCGCCGCCCAGGAAGATCAATATTGCGATATTTATACCGACGATGTAGCCGACCGAAAGTAGTGCCGGGCTCAAGTTCGAGCCGAAGTATGCGATCGAGCCTTTCAGGCGTGTGGCACCCTGCATGATCTCGGGCCAAAGACCGATGCCATTGGCGCCGATCTTGAACAATCCGCCGGCGAGAGCGGCCTTGACGATATACCATATCCCGGCGGCGTCCTTATGACCGGCCTCAAGCACCTTGGCCGTGGCGACACCCTCGGGGAACTTCAGATCGCCCTCGACGATCAGAGACCGCCGCAGCGGAATCGTGAACAGCACACCCAGCAGACCTCCGAAGCCGGCAATGATGGCGACCCAGAAGTAGTTGAACTCCTTCCAGAAGCCTAAGAAAAGCAGGGCGGGCAGTGTGAAGATGACACCGGCCGCGAGTGACTCGCCCGCCGAAGCGCACGTTCCGATCAGGTTGCATTCCTGGATTGTGCTGGACCGGAAGAAACGCATGATTCCCAGCGCGATCACCGCAGCAGGTATCGCCGCCGATACGGTCATCCCGGCGAAGAGCCCTAAGTATGCGTTGGCCGCCGACAGGATCGCCGCCAGCAGTACGCCGAATAGAATGACCCTTACCGTAAGTTCCTTTGGTGAGTTGCCGTTACCGTTCATATATGTCTCCCAAAGCCTGTCAGTTCACGAGAGCACGAAGGCACAAGACCCGTGCTCGGCAAGTTATTACTCAACAAACTGTGTGACAAAGTACTTAGGTCGCAAAGGTTCGCCGGTCGCACGCCTGATCATGTCGTTCCATTCATAGACCGCTCCGGCCTCGAACACCTTCTTGGTCAAGAAGCTTCCGACCTGCTTCTTTCCGACATAGCTGACGTCTCTGTCCGATTCGAGCTTGAGGACATTGTGGACTAGATGGTTGTGCAGTTGAGAGGCCAGCAGTTCACCCAGCAGATAGTTGTGGTAATAGCACGGGGCGATGGCAAAATGAATCTTGGCGGCCCAGTCGGGCTCGTCGCGACCGGCAGGCTTTCTCACGAACTGGTATTTCTCGACCGTCCGCCACCACAGTGCATTCAGATCCTGCTCTGGATTCGCATATAGCTGCTTTTCAAAATCATACATCACCATGGCCCATCGTGCGAAGATGAGCTGTTTGAGCTGTGCGTACCTGTTGCTCACCTTTTCAATCTCTTGCCGCTGCTCGTCCGAGAGCTCCAGCATTTGCTGCATCCATGCGGCGTTGCGGCTGAGCCTGCCGAAGAACATTGCTATAGCTTCGGTCGCAAAGATGTGTGCCGGTTCTCTGAGCAGATACGGCACCTCCGGGTCCTGGTATTTGTCATAGACCGCGTGACCCAGCTCATGCAAAATCGTTTCCATCCAGGTTTCGTTGTTCTTGAGGTTGCACAGAATTCTTACGTCACCGGCGCGGTCAATGTCCGTGCAAAAGGCGTGCGGATTCTTGCCCTCGCGCTCGTACAAATCGCTGTCGTCAAGTATTGACTCGACCGGCAAGTCAATGCCGGCAAAGAAGATTGTCGCCAGCTCCTTTACGTCTTTGTCTTCATAGTAGCCGTCCAGGTCCAGATCGTAGACCATAGGCGTCTCCTGAAAGAACGGGTCGTGATAATGCCACGGCATAAGTTCATTCTCGGCCACGCCGTACTTGGCCGCCAATATGCGATCCAGATCGGCCTTCAGCGCCCTGAAAGGCTCGTTGGTCAATTCGTAGAGTTCGTTGAAGATCCGATCCAGCTCTTTGACATCCTGCTCGGCGGTTGTAAGCGAGAGAGTGTGGAAGTTGTCGAAGCCCAGCTTTTGCGCCGCCCGGTTCCGCAGCTTGACCAATCGGACAATATCGTCGGCGACCGCCGGGCCCACCTGTTTGCTGGCAAGCCACGCCTGCTTTCTCTTGGCAGAGTCTGTCTGATCTTTCAAAATCTCCTTGATCTCGTTGTCGGTGACCTTTTCGGCCTCGATGGTGGCGCGAAAAGTGCTGAAGTTCTTCTCAATTTCCGTACCCAAGTCAACAAGTTCCTTCAATAACTCGGGGTCGATTTGATTGCCCAAATAGGCGTTGTAGAGCATATCCAACTGCCGAGCCAATATGGGCTTGTTCGCATTGCCGGATTCTCTCAGCTCCTTGAGAAAGGCAAAATCATCGGGGTCGCTGTAAACCTGGCGAATCTTCAGCGTCAATTCGCTGACTTTCTCGTAATCTGCCGCGTTGCCGCTGATAGCCGCGTCCCAGTAGGCGAGATTCGTCTCTTTGTGCATCGGCTTTACTTTTTCCACGTGCGTAGTGATAAATTCCTGCAACTGTTTCTCCTTTTGATTAGCGGCGCAGCCAAGAAGAACAACGCTCATCGTTAACGTCACAACCAGAGTCGACAAACCTTTCATGGCTTCATACTCCCCTTAAATATCTTTTTGCCGTCTTGTTATTCGGACTCTTTTTGTCCGAAGAATATTATGCCCTTCAGGGTAGTAGGTTCCCGCGGGCTAAAACATAAACTGTTATTGTGAAACCACATACCCGCGCAAAAACGGGAATTTTCAATCGCGAGCACTATATCATCTGCAATCGCCGAAAGCAAGCGGCTTCTGAAACCGCCGGAACATGGTTGCCGACTATTTGCAACGTTCGGGTATTTCCTTTTTGAACTCGGATCGCGATACAGATACTATATCGCACTATGGCCAAAAGCAAATACCTTACCGCACCGCTGCCATCTGAAAAAATGCCTGCCGGAATTCCATATATTCTCGGCAACGAAGCGGCCGAGCGCTTCAGCTTCTACGGCATGACGTCGATTCTCGTCATCTTCATGACCCGGTACCTGGTCGGCCCGGGTGGCGTGCTCGATGTGATGACTGACAGCAAGAGCATGGAATATTTCCACTACTTCATGGCGGCAGTCTACTTTATGCCGTTGATCGGCGCGCTGCTTGCCGACATCTGGCTGGCCAAGTACAGGACCATCCTGTGGTTCTCGATTCTCTATTGTTTCGGTTTTCTCGCGATGGTCTTCGACATCACCCGGCTCGGCCTTTTTGCGGGTCTGATCCTGATTGCCTTGGGCTCGGGGATCATCAAGCCCTGTGTCTCTGCAAATGTCGGCGACCAGTTCGGAAAATCGAACAAACGCCTCATGGCGCCGATGTTTAGCTGGTTCTACTTTTCCGTCAATCTTGGCGCCTGCATCTCAATGTTGTTGTGTCCCTGGATTCTGGACGAATACGGACCTCGCGCGGGCTTCGGTGTCCCGGCAGCATTCATGATAATCGCGACTTTTGTGTTCTGGCTCGGTAAGCGCAAATTCGTGCACATCCCACGGGGCGGGATCAAATTTGTCGAAGAAACGTTCAGTGGTGAGGGCCTCAAAGCCATTGCCAAGCTTTGCATCATATTTGTGTTTGTCGCCATGTTCTGGTCACTCTTCAATCAGTCGCAGTCCGCGTGGGTCTTGCAGGCCGAGAAGATGGAGTTGAAATGGCTCGGTTTTGACTGGCTTCCGGCACAGGTTCAGTTCGTCAATTCCCTGCTTATAATGATACTGATCCCCCTGTTTTCCTATGTAATCTACCCGGCCATTAACAAGGTATTTCCGCTGACAGCTCTGCGCAAGATGGGTATCGGTCTATTCGTAGCGGTTCTGTCCTTTGTTGTTCCCGCCTGGGTCGAAGGGCAAATCGACGGCGGTGACATCTTCAGATGTTCCTCCCGCTCGACCATTTCAGGGCTCGAACCTGTGCGCCTGATCGACGGCCTGACCGACGGCTCGGGGTGGTCCTCTGACATGGCGCCCTCGCCGGAGGCTCCCGCGGAGATTGTCATCCGCCTGCGCGAGCGAAAGGCGTGGAATGTCAGCTCCGTGGAAATCTGCCCCTCAACTACATTGAGCTACAGGGAGGTCATCTCCTTGCTCGATGACCTTGCGGTCGATGCGCTCGGCGAGATCAGGGATCAAAAGGAAGGTGGGGCTCCGCGAAGTGACATCGATGCGTTACAGCAGAAGGTGAGTCGGATAAAAGCCGCCGCACGGCAGGCGAAGAAAGCGGCCAAAAAGGCGGGAAGAAAGGGCTCGAAACAACAGCGTAGATCCGCCGCGGCGCAGGCTGCAAAAGACGTAGCACTCGCAGCCATTATCGAATATGGCACAGATACGACGGGTCTCGATGACCGATCCTACAACCCGAAGGAGATCTCTATCTTCGCGGGCGATTTTTCCGGCAAGTTGCTGCCCACACCGTTGTTTGAACTGAGTGACGAGGTGAAAGCAAAGGTTGCCGACGCAAATCAATATGCTGTTGACGCGGGCTGGACGCATCTTGGTGACTATGCTTTGGAGCAGGTCGAGTCGAATGTCAACAGCGTCGCTTCTGGGGGCTTTGCTCCGACAAACGCCACACATGTCCTGATACAGATCAAATCCAACTACGGCGCCACTCGTGTCAAAATAGGCGAGGTCCGAGTTCATACGGACCAGCCGATGCCGGCGCGGTCCGAAGCGACGGCCCTTGAGGTCTGGCCCAACGTCGCGGCCCTCGGATACAAACCCTCGGTCGGATGGCAATTCTTCGCCTACCTGATCCTTACAGCCGCCGAAATCATGGTCTCGATCACCTGCATCGAGTTCTCCTACACGCAGGCCCCAAAGAAGATGAAGTCCTTCATAATGGCCGTCTACCTGCTCTCGATTTCGCTCGGCAACTTCTTCACTGCGGCCGTCAACGCCTACATCCAGAACACAGACGGTTCGACCAGACTGCCAGGGGCGGACTACTACTGGTTTTTCACGATGGCAATGCTTGTGACCGCCGTCGTATTCATTCCCATAGCCAGGCGATATCCCGTCAAGAACTACATCCAGGACGAGGCCGCGGCCGAGTAGTCAACCTGATTGGGATCTTACCTCTAGTGTAGCGGCGCACTAGAAACAAGCACTAAATCCTAATTTCTAAATCCTAAACAAGCACGAAGTCCAAATGACCAAAACCCAAAATGGCGTTGTGCTGGAGATGCCACGCCCGCGTTTTGAGAATTTGAATTTTGAGACTTCGATATTGTTTAGGATTTAGGATTTCCGCTTCTCGGCTGGAAGCCCGAAAGCGGCCTAGAGCGGTCTTAGCGTCAATTCGCGGACGACGATTTTCATCGGCCCGAATTGCGCGCCTGGATGGACCTGGAAACCGATCTTGCCCGAATCGCTTGTCTCGTCACGGACGTCGGCGGTTTTATGGCCGTTTAGCCACACCTGGATGTGGTCGCCCTTGGCTCGGACTACTATCGTGTTCCAGTCGTCCCGGTTGACAATCTCCGGATCATCGTTGACTGCCAGAAACAGCTTGCCCGGACAATAGAGTGTGCCGGACCAGGCCACGGGCTTCTTGTATTCGAGGACGTCGGCCTGATAGGCTATTTTGGGTGACTGAAAACGGAACCACAATCCACTGTTGCAGGGCCACTCGGTCCGGTAGGTGACGGTCGCTACAAAATCCTTGTACGTTTCTTTTGTGAAAAGATCGCCCGGGGCGTTGTTCTCGCCCTGAGTCCCCACGAGAAAACCGTTCTCAACGACCCATTTTGCGCCGCCGGTTGCCTCCCAGTCGGTCAGGTCCTTGCCGTTGAAGATGTTGACTGCGCCGGTCTGCTCCGGCCAGATGTTTACCGTTCTCATTGTGACATCGGGCATTTCGGGCAGCGGGGCGCTTGGCACCGGTTCGTACCAGAACGTCGCGCACGACCAGTCGTCCTGGGTCTCGGCTAGGCCGTTCTTCCAGGCGATCTGCTGGATCGTGATCCGGCATTCCTTCTGCCAGAAAATCGGGTCGGGCAGATGCCAGCGGTACATCGAGACGAAG
>Ga0209536_100003269_pt1 | contig 26085 bp, 19 predicted proteins | sample DeeMarSeWOR28_12_FD_187461 | JGI IMG/M metagenome (GOLD analysis project Ga0209536, IMG submission 187461) | Marine sediment microbial communities from White Oak River estuary, North Carolina - WOR-2-8_12 (SPAdes) (version 2) | ecosystem: Environmental > Aquatic > Marine > Intertidal zone >...
CCACTCCATACGATCAACAACACTCAAGAAGATGACGCAATTAACTCTCAATTCGTGCCTTACAACTGAATCCTTGTAAGAAATGGGTCATCAGGAGAGCTTTTAAACTTGACTTGCAAAGTTAATTTCTGATATACTAAATTTCAGCGAAAAAGGGAAAAAGTCGTTTGTGACCCAGTTAACCTGAAAGTGAGATTAGGAGATTTAAACGATGGCTTTTCAAAAGGTATCACGATTTTCAGTAGGTCTCTCTTTATTAATCACAATCTTCTCTTTAAGCTTGCCAGCCAAGGCGCAATACGGCGGCGGCAGCGGAGAGCCCAATAACCCATATCTGATTTATACAGCCGAACAGATGAATGCTATAGGCGCCAATGAGGACGACTGGGACAAGCACTTCAAGCTGATGGCCGATATTGACCTGAGAAGTTATATAGGGGCGGATTTCAACATCATAGGAGTCTATCGAGGCTGGTCAGACAGCAAGCCATTTAAGGGTGTTTTTAACGGCAACGGTAAGAGAATATCAAATTTCAACTACACTTCTACGGAGAGAAACTACATAGGGCTTTTCGGATACGTTGACGGATTTACCGCAGAGATCAAGGATTTAGGATTGATTGATCCCAATGTAGATGCTGGAACAGGAAGTATTGTCGGTTCATTAGCAGGTTCGGCGGAGAAAGGATTCATTACGAACTGTTATGTTGAAGGCTGCTTTGTCTCAGGTGCTAGCACAGTTGGAGGCCTGGTGGGACAGAACGGCAGCGTGATTGACATACGGAATAGTACCATAATCACCAACTGCTCTACCACGGGCACCGTTTTAGGACGCCAATATGTAGGCGGCCTAGTAGGAGAGAATGAAGGTGGAACAATTATCAATTGCACTTCATCAGCCAGAGTTGGAAGAACAATATTGCTTGGCGGCATAACACCGGTCGGCGGACTTGTTGGTTCAAGTCTCGGAACCATTGTTAACTGTTATGCCACCGGTAACGTTGAAGGACATGAGAGTGCTGGTGGGCTAGTCGGTGAAAATGGTGGTCCCCCCGGCGTAATCACCAACTGTTATGCAACCGGTAGTGTTTCTGGAAATCGTGCAGTCGGAGGCTTGGTTGGATGCCTTAAAACCTCTGCCGAAATAACTAACTGCTATTCAACGGGCAACGTTTTAGGAAGTTTGGAGGTCGGAGGATTGGTTGGATTACATTGGGGAGGCCAAATAACTAATTCTTTCTGGGATATAGAAACAAGCGGGCAGGAAACCAGTGACGGAGGAACAGGTACGACAATGGCTGAGATGCAAAAACCAAATATCTTCATGGAAGCCGGCTGGGACTTCATTGATCAACCGGATGGACCACATGATATATGGGCTATACCGATTGGCGGCGGGTATCCGATTCTTTGCTGGCAGATTTCACCACCACCCGCACTGCCCAGATTTTCGGGTGGGAACGGGGAGCCTGATAATCCATACCTCATCTCAACTGCTGATGAATTGAATAGTATCGGCCATAATCCAAGATTGATGAGGGCACATTTTAAGCTAATCGACGATATTGATTTAAGCGGCATTGACTTTTACATAATTGGTAGTGAGCTGTATCCATTCGGGGGTGTGTTAAATGGTTACGGAAAGAAAATCTCGAACTTTACCTATGCTGATACGGAGCAAGATTTAGTAGGGCTCTTTCGATATATTAATCGAGCAATAATCAAAAATTTGGGATTGATCAATCCTAACGTTAATGCAGGAATGGGAATTGCCGTTGGTTCGCTTGCCGGTCACCTGGAACAGGGCCTCGTGTATCACTGTTATGTCGAGGGCGGTAGTGTTTCTGGAAATGAATTGGTCGGGGGATTGGCAGGCTCTAATCAATATGCTACTTTGACCAACTGCTTCACCGGGAAAATGAGCATATCAGGGGCAGAGGATTATGTTGGCGGTCTGATAGGTGGGAATCTTGGCTTGATTACACAATGTTATTCATCCGACTGTACCGTTTTGGGACGAGCAGCAATTGGTGGTTTGACAGGAGCAAACGGAGGTCGGATTTACGACTGCTATGCCGCTGATAGCGTTATTCAAGCCAGATATCAAGTCGGTGGTCTTTTGGGACTTCAGGGATTTATTTCATACGGCACAATCCACAATTGCTATTCAACATGTAACGTCTTGGGACTTCAATACGCGGGTGGTCTGATGGGAGAGAATGAATTTGGAACAATCACCAGCTCATTTTGGGATATTGAAACCAGTGGGCAGGCAACTAGCGATGGTGGAACAGGTAAGACAACTGCCGTGATGCAAATGGAAAGTACATTCCTCGAATCCGGTTGGGACTTCATTAACGAAACGACTAACGGTACCAATGATATTTGGCAGATTGACGAAGGGCAAGATTATCCAAGACTGAACTGGCAATTCGTAATAGATGACTTCAATGATCATGTACCAGAACCGATACCTCCAGAACCCCCAGTACTCCCGCCACCGCCAGGACCGCCGCCAAAATCAAGAGTATGTTTTCCTGCCGACACTCCCGTGTTGGTCAACGGGGCACTTATGCAGATATCAGATGTTGTCTCGGGGCAATTTGTAGGTGAGTTTCATTGTGATCCTTTAACAAATTGCTTAGAGCAGATTGAAATAGTCCAAGAGCACGAAGGGACTTTCGAGTGTCTTGACATAGTGCTCGATAGCGGAAATCGTATCAGCGTAGTGGATGCACACTGTTTCATGCTCGATTCAGGACGATGGATCGCGGCACAAGACTTAAGAAATGGTTTGCAATTGAAAACATTTAGTGGAACAATCGGAATCAAAAGCGTTTCAACCAGAGCCGTGCCTCTTGTAGGCAAGGTGTACAACCTGAAGATTAAAGGGATAGACCAATACTTCGCTGGCAAAGACAGTGTAATTGTACGCGACTATTGAATTAAAGGACTATCCCTGACTGTGGTAGGAAGCCGAATAGATTTATGATTTACGATTTTCGATTGACGATTTTTTGGTATACAACACAGAAGATTGCCGCGGCCCTTCGGGCCTCGCAATGACAAACATCGAGAATCGGCGTTTATCTGCGTTATCCTTCGGCTGCGCTCAGAGCCTGCCCTGAATGTAATTGAATGGATAGCGTCTGCGGTTAATGGTAATTCTTCGTGGTTTAGATCCAATCTGAAAAAACAAAGCCAATCGCCGGGCTTGGCCGGAAATTCTAAATTCTACATTCTAAATTCTAAATTGGCCTTTCAGGCCAAGGCCTGCTTTATTCGTTCGGGGGTCAAGGGGATCTGGCGGACTCTGGCGCCGGTTGCATCGAAAACGGCGTTTGCAATTACGCCGCCCATGCAGATTATCGCCGGCTCTCCGGCACCACGCGATGGGTCATTATCGGCTTTTATCAGCACTGTTTCGATTTCGGGCACCCATGAGAACCTGGGCAGCTCGTACGTGCCGAAACTTAAATCGAGAACTTCGCCGTCTCTGACGTGGATTTCTTCGGAAAGTGCATAGCCGAGCCCCATCGTGATACAGCCTTCGGTCTGGAGCTTGACCCCTTCGGGATTTATCACCAGGCCGAGGTCCTGGGCGCAGACGACACGCTTGACCTGGACGGCACCAGTTTGCTCGTTGACCTTGACTTCGGCGAAAAGCACGACCGGCACGCCCACGTCGAAACCCAAGGCGATGCCGTAGCCGCGACTGCTGGGAGCCTTCTTTGCCGGCGTGTAGCCGAATGCATCGGCACCGGCTTTGAGAACCGCCTGGAACTTTGGATCTTTGACATTCCGCAGGCGAAAATCCAGCGGATCGATTCCGGCTTTGGCAGCGGTGACGTCTATGTGCGACTCGCGGGCGAAGCTGTTGGTGTTGTTGTCGGGCGCGCGCCACGGGCCCGTCTGCACGCGGTGCATCTGCTCGCCGCCTTTCAGTTGGCGATAAACGGTAACGCGGTTGTTCGGCACATCGTAGAATATATCTGCTCCGCGCGAGCCCATGCCGTAGATGTTGTAATCCCACAGCATCATTTTGCCGGAACCGTCGAAGCCCGAGCGTATCTTAACAGCGGCCGCAGGTCTGAAGGTGTCGTAGAAGAATTCATCTGCGCGGCTCCAGACTAACATGATGGGCTTGCCGGCTTTCTTTGCTATCTTGACCGCCTGTATGGCCTGGCCGTTGCTGATTTTGCCGCCGAATCCGCCCCCAACGAAGGGAGCAATAACTCGGACTTTGTCTTCGGGCATTTTGAAATCCTGAGTCAACTGCCGCTTAAGACCGAAAGGCGTTTGAGTCGAAGCCCAGACGGTGAGCTTGTCGCCCTCGAACTGCGCCAGAGAGGTATGAGTCTCCATCGGGGAGTGAGAAACGTATCCGTTCAAATACGTTTCTTCTACGACGTTTTTGGAACTCTTGGTGCCGGTATCGAGGTCGCCGTCCTTTTCTGTAACGTTGCCGTCGCCGGCGTTATCCATGAAGTAATCGAAGATGGTTTTGTCGTCGAAACGGGGCTCCGGGATGTCGTATTCGGCTTTAAGTTTGGTCAGTGCATCGGCCGCTTTATCGGGGTATTTATGCAGTACGGCGACAAGTTCGCCGTCCCGGATTACCTGGCAGCCCTCCATCTTATCGACTTCGGAACTATCAAGGCTTTTCAACGTAGCTCCATGAGCCGGCGGCCGCAGCACTTTTGCGTAAACCATGCCGGGAACGCGGATGTCCCCGGCATACCTGGCCTTGCCCGTTACTTTATCAACGGCGTCTATTCGGTTAATCGGTTTTCCGATTAAATTGTACTGTCCAACGGTCTTTATCTGGGGCTCCTGCTCTAATCGTCTTTCGATCCTCTTGCCCTGAGCAAGCTGGGCATAGGTGACCTTGTTTTGCTCCTGTGTTTTGTCGAAAACGACGCCGTCTTTGACAGCGAGGCGTTCCTTAGGCACCTTCAGGCGCACGGCCGCCAGGCCTATCAATACCGACCTTGCTTCGGCACCGGCTGCCCTGATAACAGGCCCGTGGTAAGGTGTGGTCATCGAGCCCCACGTGCCGGCATCGAACGGGCAAAGATCCGTATCTCCCATAACCATATCGACCGAATCCAGAGAGACATCAAGCTCGTCAGCCAAAGACTGGGCCAAGGAAGTGATAGGGCCTTGTCCCAGCTCGACCTTGCCGCTATAGCAGGTGACCCTGCCGTCCTCGCCTATTCTAAGAAAGGCGTTAAAGTCGGGACGCTCTCCCCTGCGTCTCTGCCCCTGTGCGGTCGGATCACCAAGGGTGAAGAAGATAACGATTCCACTACCAAGGCCCTGCAGGAATTGTCGACGGCTGACTGGGTAGAGACCCTCTTGCTGGTCATATTCAGTGACCTGTAATTTATCCTCGTTCATCTTTACCTGGCTCCTTTCATTTGCTGGGCGGCATCCTGGACTGCCCGGATGATTCGAATGTGTGCCGCACATCGACACAGGTTATTTTCCATGCCGTCGATAATGTCCTGCCGGCTGGGTTGTGGATTCTTCAATAGCAGTCCGTACGCGTTTAGAATCATTCCCGGCGTGCAGAAGCCGCACTGAAGAGCATCGTGCTTTACGAACGCTTCCTGGATCGGGTGCAGTTTGCCGTTGTCTGCCAGACCTTCGATGGTCGTGACCTCTTTTCCCTTAACGAGACCCATGGGAATAATGCAGGAGCGAACCGGCCTGTCGCCGAGCATGACAGTACATGCCCCGCACTGGCCTTCACCGCAGCCGTACTTTGTGCCGGTTAGGCCAAGGTCGGTGCGCAATACCCATAGAAGCATTCGGTCAGGATCTGTATTTACGCTCACGTCTTTGCCGTTGAGTTTAAAGGAAATGCTCTCTTCCATATCGAATCCTCTCAAATTATTCTATAGAACGACATTTGAATATCAGATATGAACAAATTCCGCTTTGACTGTCCAGAAAATTTTGTTAATAAATTCACAATTTAATCCCCTAGAACAATGGCGGTATTTAGCCTGAAAATTAAAAGGTACAAGAGCATAGGATATTTCTTGAAAAACAAAGGTATAGCAATAGAATAGTCGGTTAGAAATCTTAATATTATTACTCTATGCAGGAAATATGTATCGAGCAGAGACAATGCTGACTTTTGACGAAGCTCTCAGGATTGTATTGGATTCGGCCCATGAACTCGGCAGTGAGTCCGTCGATATCGCCCAGGCGACAAACCGTATACTGGCTGAGGACGTCGAATCGGACATGGACATGCCGCCCCGCGACAGGTCGGTTTTTGACGGCTACGCCTGCCGCCGGCAGGACCTTGTCAACGAGCTGAAGATTATCGAAACGATTCCCGCCGGCATGCCCCCTAAAAAAACGATTGGTCCGAATCAGTGCGCTAAGATTATGACCGGAGCTACTGTACCCAAGGGAGCGGATTGTGTATTTATGGTGGAGTTTGCAGAGCATTCCACAGCCCACACTGTTCGCTTTACCGGCGAAAAGACTGACGACAATATCCGCCCGAGAGGCCGGGACATCAAAACCGGCCAGATCGTTCTTCGCTGCGGCACACGTATCAGGCCACAGGACATCGCGGTTCTTGCTACAGTTGGTCATGCCGAGGTGTTCGTAGCAAGAAAACCAATGGTTGGGATTATTGCCACTGGTGACGAACTGGTCGAACCCCACTCGAAGCCGAGCCCCTGGCGGCTGAGAAACAGCAACAGCCCCCAGCTTGTCGCCCAGCTCGGAAGTATCGGTGCTGTCGTGACAGATTACGGCATCGCCAAAGATACGACCGGCGACATCGACGGGATATTCAAAAAGGCCGCCGCCGAAAACGACGTAGTTATTATGTCCGGCGGAGTATCAATGGGTGATTTCGATCTCGTGCCGGGGATACTGAAAAATAATAATATCGAATTATTGTTCGAGAAAATCGCCCTGAAGCCCGGTAAGCCCACCGTCTTCGGCATATCGGAGAACTTATACTGCTTCGGCCTGCCCGGCAATCCGGTATCTACCTTCGTGGTATTCGAGTTGATGGTGAAGCCTTTTTTATATAAGCTAATGGGGCACAATTACGAACCGCCCAAGATTCAAATGCCGCTCGGTGAAACCATTAGCAGAAAAGACACGGAACGGCGGGGCTGGATTCCCGTTGCAATAACGGAAGCAGGAATGTTGAAAAAAGTTGAGTATCATGACTCGGGCCACATCAACGCGCTCTGCGGCGCCGATGGACTGGTCTGCATGGAAGTCGGTTTGGCCGAAATACAAATGGGAACTATCGTTCAGATCAGATTGATTTAAAAAACGAGTAATTATTATCGCGTGAAAGATGAGTATTGACTGCCTAAGACTATCGGTGACTGACAAATGCAACCTTCGATGCGTTTACTGTCATCCTCTACCGGATTTAGGTTTCATCGAACATGAGGAGGTTCTCGGATTCGAAGAAATCCTGCGTATCGTCCGGCTGTTTGCCGAGTGCGGCATTAAAAAGCTGCGGCTTACCGGCGGTGAGCCGCTGCTGCGGCGTGATATTGTACAGCTCGTGCGAGAGTTGGGCGCTACTTCCGGAATTGATGAGTTGTCTGCGACAACCAATGGTGTCTTTCTTGAACCATTAGCAGCAGAGTTAAAGGCCGCCGGGCTACAAAGGATCAATATAAGCGTCGATTCGATAGAGCACAAAACTTACGAGCGGATAACTGGATTCAACCTGCTGCCGGAAGTAATCGAAGGAATTTACAGGGCAATAGATGTCGGTCTGAAACCCGTCAAGATCAACTGCGTTATCATAAAAGGTATAAACGACAGCGAAAGGCAAATCACCGCCCTTTCGGGTATGAGCATTAGTTTGGCCGTTAACGTCAGGTTCATCGAGTATTGCCCCACCAATAAGAGCACAAGACCGGCGGCAGATTATGTGCCGAACGCAGCAGTTCGTGCCGCCATCGAGCGGAAATACGGGCCGCTTTCGCGCACTGTTATGAGTGTTGGCAATGGGCCCGCCGAATATTACAAGCTGCCGGATTCGGCCGGCACTATAGGTTTTATCAGCGGCCGATCCTCAAATTTTTGCCGGTCATGCAGCCGGCTTCGTTTGACCAGCGACGGGAAAGTTATGCCGTGCTTGTATTCGACTCGCTCCTATGATCTGAAAAGACTTATCAGGAGCGGCCAAAGTGACAGGCAGATTCGTGATTTCCTGAGCAGGATTATGACTGAAAAAGTCGGCTACACAAAATCGAACTCACTTAAAGAAGAATTTTCCATGTGCAAAATTGGAGGTTGAAAAACAGTGGCTGACGATGGCGGCATGGTCGACGTAAGCGTAAAAAATATAACCCTGAGGACCGCGAAGGCCAGCAGCACAATTATCCTCGGCAGCGAGGCTTTTAAGATTCTCAAGGAAGGCACTTGCGTTAAAGGCGACGTGCTCGCAACCGGAAAAATTGCTGCGATTACAGCAGTGAAATCTACGCCGGCAATAATTCCAATGTGTCACCCTATCCTGATCGAAGCCGTTGACGTCAAATTTGAATTGTACGAGCAGGGAAAAACTGTAACGACCATTGTGACAGTCAAATCCTCCGGTAAAACTGGTGTTGAAATGGAAGCTCTTGCAGGAGCAAGTGCTGCAAGTCTTACAATTTACGACATGCTCAAATATCAGGGCAGGAACATGATAATAACTGAAACAAAGTTGCTCGAAAAAACAGGTGGAAAAAGTGGCAGCTATAAAAGGCCTGATTAGGGCGATATCCATATCAAAGCAAAAGGGTATGCAGAAAGTCAATGTGCCCGAGGCCGAACTGCGCATCGACCATGGAATTGTCGGAGATGCTCATGCAGGCAACTGGGACAGGCAAATCAGTCTGCTCGAAATCGAAAGTATCGAGACAATGGTTGCAAAAGGAGCGAACGTTTCACCGGGCGACTTCGCGGAAAATATCACGACCGAAGGAATTGACCTGTCAAAATTAGCAATCGGTAACAAACTACGTCTTGGCGCAGAGGTCGAAATTAAAATTACGAAATTCGGCAAACAATGCCACGGACGTTGCATAATCTACGACCAGATTGGTGATTGTATCATGCCAAGAAGAGGTGTTTTTGCGAAAGTGAGTCGGGAAGGCTCGATACGAGTCGGTGATATCATTGAGGTTAAAACCGATGGCGATTAGAACAGCGATACTGACTGTCAGCGACATGTGCTCACAGGGTAAACGCGAAGATACAAGCGGACAGACCATAGAAGATATGCTGCCTAAAGAGACATTTGAGGTCTGTGAGAAAATTATCATACCCGACGACTTCGGGACGATAACCAGGATATTAAGACGATTTTCAGATGTACTAAAAGCTCAAGTTGTTCTAATTACTGGTGGGACAGGTCTTGGTCCGCGCGATGTCACTCCTGAAGCCACTATAGCCGTGTGTGACAGGATGGCCCCGGGATTCAGCGAAATCATCCGCTGTGAAAGTTACAAAAAAACACCCAATTCCATGCTTTCTCGCGGTGTATCGGGCATGCGGGACAATACACTGATAATAAATCTGCCGGGCAGCCCGAAGGCTGTTCGTGAATGTATGGAAATCATTCTGGAAGTCCTGCCCCATGCCGTGGATATGATGCACGGCGGCGGACATTAATTAATAGGAGTCACGAAATGATCCTACTAAAGCTTTTTCTGGCGTTTTTGAAAATCGGATTGTTCGCATTCGGCGGCGCGTATTCGTTCGTGCCCCTAATCGAGCGTGAAGTTGTAGACAACAACCAATGGCTTGCCAAGTCTGAATTCCTGGAGATTCTCGGGATCGTGAAGGTCTTCCCCGGCGCAATATCGATAAAGTTCGCCACCTATACAGGCTACAAAGTAGCCGGTGTCCCCGGAGCAATCGTTGCCAACACAGCCAATATAATGGCACCGGTTCTGTTCATTATTGTAGTCTCGCTGCTCTATTCGAGATACAAAGATTTGCCATTCGTCAAGGGCAGCCTCGGCATGATTCAGTATGCAGTATTCGCAATGATTATCGCGGTGGGCCTTCAGCTCGTAGATAAAGCAGGTGTCTTTCAATTGAAAAATGCAGTCGTTGTATTGGTAGCTTTTGCATTTTTCGTTCTGACCAAAATACATCCTGCTTTTATCATAATGGGCGCCGCTTTATATGGCGGGATGATCGAGTGGCTAACCTCAACCTAATACATACGAAAAAACAATGAAAGAAACAGTTTTTAATCTGCTGGAGGATATTTATGGATGCTAAAATGACTCTTATCGTTAACGGCAAAGAAAGGACAGTCGAGACCGATCCGCAGCGATCCCTGCTTGACGTACTAAGGGAGGATCTGCACGTGACAGGCCCCAAGTACGGCTGCGGCGAAGGCCGGTGCGGTGCATGTACGGTGTTAATGGACGGTAAACGGACTCTTTCATGTTCAACACCCGTTTCACTGGCAAACAAGAAAAAAATCACGACCATAGAAGGACTCGCCGAAGGCAATTCCCTTCATCGGCTCCAACAGGCGTTCCTCGACGAGGGCGCCATTCAGTGCGGATATTGTACTCCCGGCATGATTTTGACGGCCGCAGCACTGCTTAACGAAAATCCACATCCCACGGATGAACAAATAACCGAGTGGATGGACGGAAACATTTGCCGGTGTAACGGATATACAAAAATACACAAAGCCATTCGCCGCGCTGCGGCACAAATCGCGGAGGTGAAATAACCATGATTAAAGATACGAGTATCAAAGAAATAGTTTCTCCCGAAGATTTTTATTCCGTTGAAGAGACGAGCGGCCAGGTCAAGATAAGCCGGCGAACTTTTGTGCAGATGCTTGGGGCGGGGCTTTTAATTACCGTGACTGAAAGTGTCTCTATCGGCCAAGGACGCCGCGGAGGTGGAAGATCTATTGCCGTAGCCGCACGAGTTCAAATCAACACCGACGGTACAATTAACGTTATGACAGGTAAGGTCGAAGAAGGTCAGGGCCCACGAGCACAATTAACACAGGCCGCGGCCGAAGAGCTTCGGGTTGATGTCGATATGATACGCCTTCTGATGGCAGATTCGGACCTGACTCCTGATGACGGCAGAACGGCAGGCAGCCGGACTACACCCAGCACCGTCCCGGCGGTACGACAGGGCACTGCTACTGCCCGCGAACTGCTCAGACGCCTTGCCGCTGAGCAATGGAAGGTGGATGCCGGAGCACTGGAAGTAAAAAAGGGTATTATCACAAATCGAAAAACCAATATGACGATAAGCTATGCCGACTTGGCCAAATCGAAAAACGTTGCCGAAGCTTTCAAAGAAGCTGTGTCTTCAGACATCGACTTAACGCCGGTCGAGCTATGGCAGGCAATGGGCACGTCCGTCCCCAGGCCGAACAGCCGGGACATCGTAACCGGGGCACACAAATACCCATCTGACATCGTAAAGCCAAATATGCTGTACGGCAAAGTCCTGCGCCCCCCTGCTTACCGAGCAACGCTTGAATCAATTGATCTATCCAAGGCCAAAGCGATGGAAGATGTTGTCGTCGTTCAGGAAGGGCAATTTGTCGGATTCGCAGCTCCGACGTCATATCGTGCAACCCAAGCCCTGGAGGCCGTTGCCGGTTCCGCCAAGTGGAAAACCGTGCCGCAACCATCCAGTAAGGAAATATTCTCTTATCTTAAGGAACATGCCCGTATCAGTGACCGCTCACGCCCAAGAACAAAGGGCTCGCCAGATGAAGCCCTTGCCAAAGCTGACAAGGTCTTGAGCGAAACGTACAACGTGGCTTACATTCAACATACTCCTATGGAACCAAGAGCAGCGGTAGCTGAATGGAATGACGGCAAATTGACAGTTTGGGCGGGTGTCGATGGCCCCCACCAAGTAAAAGGCGATTTAGTTGGAGCCCTTGGCGTTTCGTCCGACCAGGTTCGAGTAATTGTACCGGATATGGGCAGCGGATTCGGCGGCAAACATTCGGGCGAAGCTGCCGAAGAAGCGGCCCGGTTAGCCAAAGTCGCTGGACGTCCGGTATCCGTGCAATGGACGCGGGCCGAGGAATTCACCTGGGCTTATTTCAGGCCGGCAGCCGTTATCGAGTGTAAAGGTGGGCTTGACAGCAACGGCTCACTTATCGCCTGGGACTTCACGAATATTAACGCCGGCGGTGCCGCAATCGATACGCCGTACAACATTGCCAATACGAGTATTCTCTCGGCGGGTTCCGATTCTCCCCTGCGACAAGGCGCGTACCGATGCCTTGCCGCCACTGCCAATAATTTTGCCAGAGAATCTTTCATGGATGAGCTTGCCACATCAGCTGGCGCCGATCCGCTGGCTTTTCGACTGTCACATCTCGATAACGAGCGCATCCGGACCGTTCTCGAAACAGTCGCTGAACACTTCGACTGGCCGAATCGCAAAAAGAAGGTTACTTCCGAGATTGGTGTTGGGCTAGCCTGCGGAACGGAAAAGAATTCAGTCGTAGCCGCTTGCGTAGAGGTCAGGATCGACCGCAAGAAAGGTGAGATCAAGGTCCTCGAGGTCTGTGAAGCCTTCGAGTGCGGCCCGATCCAGAATCCCGCCAACCTGACTTCCCAAGTGCAGGGCTGTATAGTGATGGGACTGGGCGGTGCCCTTCGAGAAGAGATGGAATTCCAAGACGGCAAGATTCTGAACGCCAGTTTTGCCCGGTATCTGGTGCCGCGGTTCAAGGATGTCCCCAAAATCGACGTTCACCTGATCAATAAGACAGACATCCCCTCGGCTGGGGGCGGAGAGACACCGATTATCGCAATCGCACCGGCTATCGGTAACGCTGTCTTCGCCGCGACTGGCATCCGGCTGCGTTCTATGCCCATGCAGCGGGCCTTGCGAGAGCAGATCTGACATATTCGCTGCCGTAACATGGAGAATCAGATGGACAGCAATCGCCGCCCAGCAGAAATTTGTCAGCAAGTCGTTGAGTTCATCGACAGGGGCGAAGTTTTCGCCGTAGCCCTGGTTCTGAAGGCCGAAGGTTCAACACCACGAAAGGCCGGTGTTAGAGCCATTATCGATAATGCCGGCAAAATCTGCGGTACCCTCGGCGGCGGCCTCGTAGAGGCGGAAGCTCAACGCCGAGCAGTAGAAGCGTGCCGGTCGAATCAACCGGCTGTCTTTGACATGGCCCTGTACGGCGCCGACAGAGCCGCCGACGATCCCATCTGCGGAGGCTCGATGCGAATCGTCATCGATCCGACGGCGGCAAAAGACAGGGCATCCTATGTCGGAATGGCTGAGGCTGTCCGGAAGCGACAACGAGGTGTGATGCTTACAACCGTACGCACTTCAATGCAAGCAGACATCTCTTCTCAGTGGCTTCTGCATGAAGCCATTTCATCGGATGCCCCATTTCCGGGCGCAGAAAAGATCAAGTCCTGTCTGGCCCGCGAGACGCCGGAGCTTTTTTCTGTAAGTATTCAAAATCCCGATGTCCTGACGGAAGTGCTGGTCGAGCCGGTAATTCCCAGGCCGCTTTTGCTGATTGCCGGCGGAGGTCACATCGGCCAGGCACTGGCGCTTCAGGCAAGCCTTGTAGGCTTTGATGTCACCGTTATAGACGACCGGCAGGAATTTACCGATCCGGCATTGTATCCGGAAGGAATAATAACACACTGCTGTGATATTCCAAAGAAGGTTGCCGCCCTTTCGGCCGGAGACGATACTTATGTTGTGCTGGTCACCCGGGGACATAAACTGGACGCCGAGTCTCTCGAAGCGTGCATCCATGCACCCGTCGCCTATGTTGGTATGATTGGCAGCAGACGAAAGGTGGCTCTCGTTCGCAAGAATTTCATCGAATCAGGTATTGCGACAGCAGAACAATTCGACCGGGTCTTTACGCCTATCGGGCTTGATATCGGTGCCGTCACTGTACCTGAAATCGCAGCCAGCATTACCGCCGAGTTAATCGCCGTTCGACGAACAGGGCTTGCTCACAAAAACTCAATGAAGAAGGAGCAGCCATGATTTGTGCTGTTGTTCTTGCTGCAGGCCTATCTCGCCGAATGGGCGTCCAAAAGCTGCTACTGCCCTTCGGTGGCAAAACAGTTATCGCCCATATCGTCGATCAGCTTCTCGCGAGCACAGTTGACCAGGTTCACGTCGTAGTGGGTCACCAGGCCGAACGCATAAGCGCCGAATTATCCGGCCGGGTGTTTTCCACCGTGAAAAACCCAAATTACAAGTCCGGGATGCTGTCATCGGTGCGCTGCGGGCTCCAGAACCTGCCGGAAAAATGCCGGGTGGTCATGGTTGCACTCGGCGACCAGCCTTCAATCACTACCGGACTCATCGATCAGATGCTTCAATCCTTTGCTACGACTGAAAAAAGTATTCTCGTGCCGCTCTATAAGGGCAAACGAGGCCACCCTATCCTGTTCTCCACGTTGTATCGTGACGATATTCTGACGCAATACGATGACATTGGCCTGCGGGGGTTGCTGCATAGCCATTCCGACGACGTCTTCGAACTGGATGTCCCGACCTCTTCAGTGCTTAATGATATGGATTACCCCGAAGACTACCGACGGGAACTTGGGCTAAATGAACAAAAAAACAGAATAACCGCCGACTAAACCTTATCAATAACATTCGGCAGTAACTACGGAAGTCTGCTTTGGCAGCGTAAAAACAAATGTGCTTCCTTTGCCGAGTTCGGATTCCACGAAAATACTGCCGCCGTTAATCTCAATGATCTTTTTCACAATCGATAGCCCAATGCCGGTGTTTTTTGTTCCTTCACCCGGTGAAAGAGTCTGGAACAGCTTGAAAATCCTTTCAAAGTGCTTTTTTTCTATACCGGGCCCGTTATCTGTGACACTGAATTTCCAGAAGGCATCCTGCTCGATACAGCCGATCTTTATTTGTCCTTTGGGCTTGTCTATGTATTTCACGGCGTTGCTCAGCAGGTTCTGAAAAACCTGATGTATTTGAGTTCTATCGCACGTCAGGACGGGCAGTTCGTTCTCAACGGTTATTTCAATACTTTCCGGCGGATCAATTCCGGCAATCACTTCCAGCAGAACAGCATTCAAATCCACCCTTTGCCTCTTCTTAACATTATGTCCGACCCTGGAATATCGCAGGATATCATCGATAAGAGCACTCATTTGTACTGCCCTTTTAACGAGCATCCCAATTTTTTCTTTACCCTTCTCGTCTAACTTATCAGCATAATCCTTTGACAACCAATCGGCCAGAGTTCCAATTGCGCGCAATGGTGTTTTCAAATCATGAGCTGCTACGTGTGCAAATTCCTCAAGCTCTTCATTGGCCTGACTCAGCTCCCGTACCGCCGAGCCCAGTTCTTTATTCAGCTTTTCAAGTTCTGCCTCGGCTTTTCTCAGAGCTACCAGCTCCTTTTTTGCCGTGACATCATAAACTGTCCCCTGGCTTCCGTTGATTTCGCCGTGGGCGTCCTTAGTATAATTTGGAAAGACAGTGACGAATATTTTTTTACCTATGGCCGTCTTCAGAGTCAATTCAGTGCTTTCAATACTTTTCTTTTTAAGCTCCTGTAAAAACCGCTTTCTATCTGCCAGGTCAAACCAAAACCGGTCTGGCAGAAAAGGCTGTCCAAGAATTTCGGCCGGCTCGGAAACTTCCAGAAGTTCCATAAATGCAGGATTAATATAAGTTATCATCCCATCGGTGTTGGTTTTATAAATATTGTTTCTGGACTCTTCTAATAATCTCAAGCTCTTTTGTTCTTCGTCCTGCAGCTTGCTTCTTACTGCCATAAAGATGTCTGTCTGAGTCACGACTCCGCACATAGATTTATTCTTGGTAATGACCAGTCTGCGGATATTCGCTTCCTCCATTATCCTGCTGGCACTGAAGACGGAAAAATTCCAGGGTACGCTTTTCACCGGGGAAGACATAACTTCTTTCATCCTGGTACCAGCCGGATCCCTTTGCAGCGCAACTACCCGTCCGAGCATATCTTTTTCAGTAAGAATACCCACCACATCATCGCCATCCATAACAATGATACAGGACAGCTTGCGGGAAGTCATTATTTCAGCCGCCTCTGCCACGCTTGCATGTATTTGAATACCAGCAATATTTCGACTCATTATCTCTGAAACATCTCTCCAAAGACCATAAGATGTCAGAGCTCGAACCAGGTCTGTCTGGGTAACAATTCCAGCTAATTTTCCCTTATTAATAATTGGCAGCCGCTTGATATGCTTGACGCCCATAATTTTGCTGGCTTCAAGAACAGATAAATCAGAGGTTATACTTTCGACAGGGGCAGACATAATCCGGCCTAACTTTGTCCAATAGATATCTTTACCCTTGCCGCCCACTCTTCTGAGAACGTCAGTCTCGGTAACGATACCTGCAACATTACCCTGATCAACAACCACCAAGCAGGAAATCTTACTATCAGACATGATTTTCGCGGCTGAAATTACTGTCTCCTCCGAAGAGATGGTAGCCACCTCTTTGCTCATCACATCGCCCACATTCAGCCAGTTCCACGAGGTAATAATCAATCCATCACAATCAATACTACCTCTCTTAATTTCGTTTGAATCATCAAGCTGCTTTTTGCTTATCATCAGCTTCTCCTGAACACCCCCACGTCATATCCCATTATGAGTTTTCAGCATCATAAAGTTAACCACTCATCGAACCGAAGCAATACCCATATATTGCCGGGAATTCGAGATTTATCGTGCTTAACCATCTCGATCTGTCACCTCTGGGGCAATTTATCACCAAATTAATCTATCGGCAGACATTAAGGGGATTATTAGCAATAAAAAGCCTTCCCGGAGTATGGCGTATAATTCCACATGTCGGCTTTTTAATTATTCTTCGGCCACCAGGACCTCGCGGCAAATTCCTATAACAGGCCCTTATTCAGGCTCTCCGATATACCTCAGGGCAATTACGTTCCCTATTGTACTTCCAGGATTATTATAGATTCTTTACTTCATAGTAATTATTGGTTGTCACAGCTTAAATTCACAATCGCTGCCCTAAACGACATGAAAATCCTTTGTTTTTTACATATTTCCGGACCTATTTAGGCACGATTTTCATTGACAACAACTCCGGCAACTTGTATAATTTACTTATAATCAAGGGTGAGTTTTGTACCGCCCAGACAAGAAAAACTTATTCCGGCTCATAACAAGGAGAAATGATGAAGAGCGTTTCCTTTTCTGTATGTAAGGTGATATTAGTTGTTGTTTTGTTGTCTTTGGTATTCATGACCTTCGGCTGCACCAGCCAGCCAGGCGAAACCGCCGCTGAAGGCAGTAGAAGGCATGATCGTGTTGCCAGAATCAATCAGCAGGAATTGATGGAGGACATAGATACGTTTCTGCTGATCGACCAGCCCAGCAAACTCACAGATAAACGGGTACCATAATTCGTGCCGCATATACCGTATTGAATACATTGCCACAGGTTAGTTTTTGGGCAACTAAGATTACCCGTAGTACACTACAATTATAAAAAGATTTGTGTAAAACACTCATTGTCATACGACATGACGTCACCCCAGTACGAAATATTCGCATATCTGTAAGTATTTATTAAGAATCTTCAAATCCAACCTTGACTTTTGCCCGTTAATCCGCTATTTAAAACACGATATATAGATATTCTTTATCACGACGGATCTTCACTCAGCCAGGACTTTTGTGCTGTTGATTTAGACTTCTTGGATTGATAAACAACAGGCATTATTTAGGGGAGTTATGATGCGGGATGAGCAAAAAACAAAAGAAGAATTGCTCAAGGAATTGAAAGTACTACGTGGGCGCCTTGAGCAATTTGAACAAGCCGAGCAAAGAACAAACAATTTCGGAACAGGAGAATCCGAACCGATATTCAGAACCATTTTCGAGAACGCGGCCGATGGGATACTTTTAGCTGATGTTGAAAACAAGAAATTCTACATGGGCAACAACATTATTTGCCAGATGCTTGGTATTAATAGAAACGAAATCAACGTTCTGGAAGTTATGGATATCCATCCTGAGCAAGACCTCCCATATGTTATGGAACAGTTCGACAAACAAACCAGAGGAGAGATTACGCTGGCCAAAGATATTCCAGTCAAGAGAAAAGATGGCAGTGTTCTTTTTGCAGATGTTAATGCATTCCCAATAAAATTAGACGGAAAGACATATCTGATGGGCATTTTCAGAGATGTCAGCGAGCGAAAGCAAGTAGAAAAAGAATTGAGAGATTCCAAATATCTGCTTGAAAAAATGTTCAGTAGTCTAGATAGCGCCATTTTTGTCTTGGATAACAGCAAGCCGCCTCGCATTGTCGATTGTAATCCCGCTGCTCTCAGAATATTTGGCTATTCAAAAAGCCTGTTGATCGGGCAAACTACCGATATTCTACACGCCAATGCAGATACTCATTTGGAATTTCTGGAAATGTTGCGCTCAGCGATCGAAACACAGGATCATCTATCATCCTTTGAATTCAGGATGAAAAGAAGTGACGGCCAGATATTCCCAACTGAGCATTCCGTACGCCAATTGAAGAACAATAAAGGTGATAGAATCGGATGGGTAAGCGTTGTAAGCGATATCACCGAGCGCAAGAAGGCAGAGAATGCGTTGAAGCAAAGCGAGGAAAAATTCCGTTTGGCGATGGAGGCAACCAATGATGCCCTATGGGATTGGAATATGGTTACAAACGAAGTGTATCGAAATCCTCGTCACGCAACGATGCTGGGATATGAACCCAACGAACTGACGACATCTCAAAATGAATGGGAAAATCGTATTCATCCCGATGATAAGAAAGCAGTATTTCAAATACTTGATGAACATTTAGCTGGTAAAAAAGTCTCGTTTAAAATTGAATATCGCCTCAGGACTAAATCCGGCGATTATATGTGGGTATTGGGTCGTGGGAAAGTTGTAGCATATAATGATGACGGCTCGCCGGCACGGATGATCGGTACAAATATTGACATCACAGAACGAAAAAGAGCAGAAGAAGCCAAGATGGAATACCAAACGCTTATCCGAGGGATCATGGATAACGCCAGCTCGATTGTTACAGTCAGAGACCTTCAGGGACAGTACCTTATGGCAAACAAGGAAGCGGAGAAGGTACTGGGCATGGACAGTGAGCAGATAATAGGCAAAACTCCCTACGACATTCACCCCGACGATAAAGCTACTAAGATTGTGACAGACGATAAAAGAGTTATCGAGAGCCGGAGTCTATTGGAGATAGAGGACGAGTTGAATGTGAAAGGTGAAACCAGATTCTACCTCGGTACAAAGTTCCCTCTTCTAAATGCAGACCGAGAGGTTTATGCTGTCTGTACTATCGCAACAGATATAACTGAACACAAGCAGGCCGAAGAAGAAACCAGAAAGTTCAAAACAATCGCCGATAAAGCCGGGTATGGCATCGGCATAGCTGACCTCCAGGGCAATCTTGTCTATGTGAACAATTCTTTTGCACAGATGCATCAATACAGTGCAGATGAGCTTGTCGGTATAAACCTTTCCATTTTTCATAATGAAGAGCAGATGGAACACGTAAGCCAATTAAACAACCAACTCAAACAAAAAGGAAGTTATGTAGCAGAGGAAGTTTGGCATACAAAAAGGGACAATAACATTTTCCCCACACTGATGAGTGCTACATTGATACGAGATGAAGCAGAAAAACCTATATTAATGGCCGCCACGGCTATCGATATGACTAAGCACAAAAAGGCTGAGGAATTACTTCGCTATAGTGAGGAGCGATACCGTTCTGTGGTTGAGGACACACCTGTCTTATTGTGCTCCTTTCTTCCTGATGGCGAGATTGTTTTTGTCAATGCCGCTTACTGTAATTACTTCGGCAAAACCACCGAAGAATTGATTGGCAGCAACTTTAAGTATCTAATTCCTGAAGAAGACAGGCAGGCCGTCCTGGAAAATATTATGTCACTGTCTATTGATTCACCGACTATGACACACGAGCACAAAGTATATGCTCCGGACGGCCGGATTAGATGGCAGAGATGGACGAATCGGGCACTTTTCGATGAACATGGCCGTGCGGCTTCTTTCCAGGCCTTTGGCGAGGATATTACCGAACACAAAAAGATGGAAGAGGAACTGAAGGAATCCGAACTACGCTATCACACCCTTTTCGGTATTCTGCCTGTAGGTGTTGCTCTAAGCACCCCGGATGGTCGGATATTAGATGCCAACAGCACGTTCCAGAAAATGATAGGTTACTCAATAGAGGAAATGAGAAGAATCAACGTGCTCGATACTTATCACAATCCGGAAGAGCGTGCGCCGTACTTGAAGAAACTGCAAGAGGAGGATTTCATCCACGGTTTTGAAGTACAATTGAAACGCAAAGACGGAACCATATTTTTAGCAAGCCTGAACGTAACGACAATGAAAATACGTAATGAAACAGTGCTTGTGACCGTTGCCAAAGACATAACAGAACAAAGGAACATGGAAAAAGCGCTGGCTGAGAGCGAGGAAAAGTACAGAACACTTGTGGAAAGTTCGCGAGATCCTATCGCTACCATCGACACAAAAGGTACATATTTGTTTACGAATAAAATAGCAGCAAAGCGTTTAACTGGAAGCGATGAAAACCTGGCGGGTAAAACATTGTGGGATTTTTTCCCGAAAGAAATCGCAGAACGACATGCATCAAATATACGAAAGGTAATCGAAACAAAAAAAGGAATCAATATAGTATCGCTGACCGAAATACAGAATCAGCCCCGGTGGTATAATACGACCATCGAACCATTGAGAGATGATAATGGAACCGTTATCGCAGCAATAGTGATCGCAAGAGATGTCGATGATATAAAACGTGCTGAAGAACAAATACAAATGCTCAGTTCCGCAGTTGAGTCATCGATAAATGGTATAGCCATAGGTGACGCTGAAGGAAATCTGACGTATGCTAATCCTGCTTTACTTGAAATGTGGCGATACGATGATGAGAAAGAGGTTCTGGGGAGAAATGCCAATCAGTTCTGGCAAGATAGAGAGCAAGGACGGAATATTCTTGAAATGCTCATAAAAAACGGAAGTTGGATCGGTGAAATGACGGCAAAAAGAAAGGATGGCTCGATCTTTGATGTTCAGGTCTGTGCAACATTAGTGACAGACGTAAACGGCAAGCCAATTTCCATGATGGGTTCATTTATCGATATAAGCGAAATCAAGCGCAAGGAAGAGGAACTCAGCAGATACCGAGGGCAAATGGCTCGTGCCGAACAACTCGCCTCACTGGGGACCTTAAGCGCAACTATCGCTCATCAACTGACGCAGCCTCTGACTGTTATTCGCCTGTCAATAGATAACGCGCTGGATGAGCTTCACGTATCATCTGCGTCGGATACCGTTATTAGGAGGCTCAAAGAAAGTGTGATTCAGGTATCGAATATCACCTCAATCATCGAAAATTTCCGCAATTTTGCCAGGAAATCATCAGGAAGGAGCGCCGCTGAAGTAAATTTGAAGGTGGTCGCCGTAAGAATCGCAAGACTACTTAATGAAAGCGCGCGCTCGGCAAGTATTATACTCCGGATCAGAAATATGGACAACCTTCCCAGCCCATGGATGAATGAAGCCGATTTAGAGCAGTTGTTTTTTGCCCTCATTGAAAATGCCATACAAGCAGCCGGCGGCAGAAAAACCCGGCAGCTCGTGATAAGTGGTGCCGTGAAAGATAAATATATCGAACTGCGTATTTCCGATGACTGCGGCGGAATCCCGCCGGAAAATATTGAGAAAATTTTTGAGCCGTTCTTCACAACAAAGCCTCGGGGTCAGGGGACGGGCCTGGGACTTTGCATTGTCAAAGACGTCGTCTCTCGTAACGGAGGCCGTATCCGAGTAGAAAGCGAACTCGGCAAAGGAACAACTTTCACCATCAATTTACCTGTCGAAAAAAATATAATGTCCAAGTAAAATCTCAATATTTCCGGAAAAACGTATATATGAATGACTTTGAATTGAAAATTGCTAACGCGAACCTCAACTTTTCGCTATATGACAGAGATCAGGATGACGACTTCTCGCAGCTTCTTCTTCATATAGCAGCAACGCCAAAAGAGGCCCAGGAACAAAAAATTACATATTTACCATAATAGGCTTTACAAACTTAGTTTCATAGTGTAAGTTCCAAATTATTAACTAATTAGTACTTAAGAGAAGGAACGGGTTAGTATTGTTGAAAAGGAAAATAAGCGTATTGAGATGATTTTATTAGCATTTAATGCCGCGTACTTCACTTTTATGATAGAAGTAACGAAGATGTAACTGAACAAAAATGGCAACAATCGTAGAAAAACACATCTTCTTCCTCGATGATGAACCAACAGTTCGCCAGGTTGTCAAAGAAACCCTGGAAAATTCAAACTTTGCAGTGAGTTGTTTTAGCAGTCCGATCGATTGTCTCACACGATTACGTTCTAAAAAGTGTGATTTGCTTATCACCGATCTAAAAATGCCTGAAAAGGACGGCATTGAATTATTGACGGACATCCAGCACTTGGCTCCATGGGTTCCGGTTTTGATGATAACCGGGTATGGGGACATACCCACTGCGGTAAAAGCCATGCAGGCCGGCGCCGTGGATTTTATCGAAAAGCCCCTGGATAAAAAGAACCTGGTGGGGAAGATCAGATCGATACTTAAAAAGAGAGTAACAGCTCATCCTAACGTGGGCACATCACTGACACACACTGAAAAAAAGATCTTACAGCTTGTCGTCGACGGCATGAGCAATAAGGAAATAGCAAATCTGCTCCACCGCTCTGCAAGGACCATTGAAGTTCATCGCGCTCACATCATGCACAAGCTGGGCGTCGATAATTTAGTCGATCTTGTCAAACGCGTCTCAATAATGGGGCTCGTTGACCTGAAGGAAAAACCTGAGCAGAATGAGGACAAGCCTGATTCCAATAGCGACGAACAAGTCACTCCCTTAGCATAATCTACCCTGATTAGTGAAAAAGATGATGTTCTTTCATCTTCCCTCCTGCTGACCAAACTTATAAAAAGGGCTGGCAGTCCCGCAAGCCACTAAAGGATGCCTAACTGTACTGCCAGTCCACGGAATATTCTCGATGTTCCATTTCTTTCTATGGTGGCCTATTGTACCAGGGCTGCGATTTCCTCTGCAGTCAGAGCTTTGTTGTAAACACGGACATCGTCAATCAAGCCGGAGAAGAAAGTGCCTGTATCAAGAGTTTTTCCAACGCCCAAATACAGAGAACCATCACAAGGCACGGTATAACCGAGTACAGCGGCATCCCTTGCAACCTCCGCTCCATCCACATATAAGTATCTATATGACCCGTCACAGACCAGGCCGACATGGTGCCAGGCGCCATCGGTGATTACAGATTCAGATACCAATGCGGGCTGAGGGTCCATCAACTTCGTTGCAAGTTTCCCGCTTGATGAGTCTATATAAAGCCACGAAGCACCATATCCAGTACCATCGGCCTGTGATATGATTACCTGTCCCGGGGTACCTCCCTTGATCCAGGCAGTTGCACTAATTTTCATCTTCCAGATGTCCCAGGTAAAATCGGCGCTGATATAATCATCTATTCCATCCAACTGAAGCGCACCATTTACTTTGCCGCCGGCAGGCTGCCATAGCGGATTACCATATAACGTGCTGTCGTGGTCTCCGACACTGTCATAGGCAATAGAGCCCCCTGTCTCGTCCATTTCCCAATGCGCCAGAAAAACCGGAAGCAGATGCTCAGCCAAGATAATCAGGTCCTGAACATCAACGACACCATCGCCCCAGGGCATTGGGCCGATATCGCATAAGGAATAATCCTCTCCCCAGTGGTCAACCATGATGCACATGTCTGCTTTGTCCACAATTCCATCGCTGTTGAAGTCAACAACCGGTATGATCTCCACTTGCCAAATATCCAAATTGTCCCAGTCGGTATAGGGTGTCATTCGGGAAAAGTAGAGCATAGAACCGTCGCTCGATACGCAAGGCGTAAATTCGTCATCAGCAGTGTTGACTATTGGCCCAAGATTCACCGGTTCGCCCCAGGACTCATCTTTGCTTGCCCGCTTGGTTACCCAAAGGTCGCACCCACCAAACCCACCGGGCCGAGGTTTCCAAACATCTAAAGGAAAGCCGGAACTAAAAAAAAGCAGTCGGCCATCAGCCGAGATACTCGGGTAACCATCCCCATGGGAACCATTGATTTGTCGTCCAAGATTCACCGGTTCCGACCAGGGATCGTTCTGCGTTGCTCGTGTCATCGCCCAAATGTCACACCAACCATACATACCATATCGATTGGAGCAAAAGAGAAGCTCGAGGCCATCGGGTGAGATGCAAGGAGCAACATCGTACATAGGACTATTGATTGTTTGTCCAAGATTCACTGGCTCGCCCCAGGTATCGTCCTTTGTTGCCCGCGTGGTCATCCAAAGATCGTAACCGCCTGATCCACCCCGTCCCCCGTGGGAATTGAAGTAAAGCGTCAGGCCATCAGCCGAGATGCTCGGACCCCAGTCGTTGTGGTGTGAGTTGACAGGTTTGCCGAGGTTGACCGGGTCACCCCATTCGTCCTTTGTCGTAGCCCGCGTTGATACCCATATGTCCTCGCTACGAACTCCATTGTCTTTGAGGAGAGAGCCCTCGCGCCAGGATACGAAGTAGAATTCCAGGCCATCGGCCGAAATACATGGGTCCACATCAATATCGTAGGGCGTGTTTAGGGGTGAAGGAAGTTTAGTCGGAGTGCCGAATGTGTAATCTGCCTTTACACGGCCACCGCCAAAAACAATCACTGTAACAAGACCAACTAACAACGATCTTACTGTATATTCGTTTAACTGTTCCATTTTTACACATTCCTTTCTGCCCTCAGGGCAAACTAAACACGTATATGGCCTGTATCACCTAATACGTGATCTTAATATTTGACAAGTCACTACTCCTCGGGTGGAGGCTCGTATAGAGGGCGTATCGGTACACGCTTGAGCGTGTGTGAACCGTTCGCATCAAGAAACGGCGCCTCTCCCTCATCGGGAAATCCGTCGTTGTCGGCGTCCTGCTCCGGCAAATAGACTTCACCAGTCCAATACATATCCATAGTCTCGCCATCTTCACTGAAGGTCTCGTCCGCTGAGAACAGCAGAATGAACTGAATTTCCTGCCCTTTTGACCCGTACTGTATATAGCTTGTATGCCAGGTATAAGGGCCCGTTCTGACCCCCCGGCCGACGGTTTCAAGACGGTTGTCAGTCTCCGGGAACAATCCGTTAAGGGTTGGATCGACAACGAGATATGGCCCTATCACAGTTATTGTATTACCTGACGGATCGTTCGGGATGATGATCTCAGCCATCCGTTGGCCGGATGCGTAAATATAGGGCCCGCTCGGCACGAAAACAGGTTTCGACTCAACACCGGCCATGACGCTCCAGCCGGTTGTGATGAGCAACACAGCGCTAAGTACGAAGACCACGGCGAGTTTAACGTTTCTTTTTCTTTTTAGACTCATGATAGTTTCTCCTTTCTGGTTTATAGAGAAAAACTGTGAATTAAATTGACCTTCATTACAGACAATAAATTTTCCAAAAAATTCGGTGATACAGGCCTTGAGTCACATTTACGCGTTTTTGTGCTCACTCATTTCTTATGCAGAGAAATGTCGATACTGCGCAAATTTTTAGATTTTTTGTAGAAAACCTCTTTCTCTTGTATTTATTGATGTTTTAGACCTGCAATTCCATAGATAACTTCTTGAAGAAAAAGACCTTATCGATTATAATATTTCAATCATCTTGATGCGGAACCTTGCGAATTCGAGGATATTAAGTCGGAACAGGAGGCATTATTAAATGGAGCGTTATGAGCATACCAGTATGGGTGGAAGCATCGAGGCGTTTCTGACTACCCGCTGGAGTGTAATCGACAAAATAGCTTCAGATGGTGATGAACAAAATCATGCCCTGATAAATGAGCTGCTCAAAAAATACTGGAAACCTGTCTATTGCTTTCTTCGACGTAAGG
>Ga0209536_100003270_pt1 | contig 26084 bp, 26 predicted proteins | sample DeeMarSeWOR28_12_FD_187461 | JGI IMG/M metagenome (GOLD analysis project Ga0209536, IMG submission 187461) | Marine sediment microbial communities from White Oak River estuary, North Carolina - WOR-2-8_12 (SPAdes) (version 2) | ecosystem: Environmental > Aquatic > Marine > Intertidal zone >...
AGGACAAGAAAGATCATCTTACCCTTCCGGCGCTTTAAATTATTGAATGAGATATTGTGTAGTTTCACTGTAGTATCCTTAAAATTTAGCTTCTTTTTTTAGAATTTTCTGCCTGTCGGCATGACCGACCTCGTTAAGCAGAACAGTTTGGATATCTTGCCGTTTGAAGAAAGCGGTAATATCATGGGTGGATGTTATTGATTTATCAAAGGTAATAACTATCCTTGAACTGTTGGTATCCGTTTCAATATCCTTCACTCCCGCCAATTCCCGGATGCCTGTGATTATTTCCGGGGGCCAGGCAGCAGCATTCTGGAGTTTATAGATGGCGTCATCCAGGTGCCTGGTATTGAAGTAGGCAATGGATTTGGGAACAACCACGATACCCAGTCCCAGGATTATTACCAGTGAGACAACGGCTGCCAGGGTGCCGAAGCTGACGCCCCGCTTTTTCACCCCAAGCACCTTTTCGCGTTTATCTCTGTATTTATCAAAATTGTAGGTCATGTTGTCTGATCCTTATCTCTTAAATAGCGGCTCTTTCAGGCCTGATTATTATGACTGGCGGTATTTCATGTACCAGCTGTTCATATTGATGTCCCGCATATTGATGACAAGTTTGTCTCCGACAACTTCCCTGTTCAGCGGGGCCGGGTTGCAGCCGCCCTTGATGACATTGATCTTGTTGGAGGCAAATTTCTGACCGCAGTTTTTGCAGACCATGTTGTCGCCTTCCTGGTAATAACCGAGACCGGAGCGGTAACAGACGTCGCAGGAATCAATGGCAGCGCGAAGAACTCCGTCCGCACTTTTTAAGACAAAAAAGGTGACCATGGTCCCGTCCTCAGACTTGACCAGGAAATGATGGGCTTTGCCGTCACTGATTCCTGCCAGCGGGATTTCAAGTTTGCCATCAGTTGGAGTGAGAGGACCGCCGCTTAACCCTGTTTTGCCTGCCGTTGAAGAGGAACACCCGCTGAAAATTAACGCTGACAGGAACAGTAGAATAATTGCTGTTAATACTAAATTTTTTTTCTCGGTTAACATCGTAAAAAACCTCCGTAGATTATTTATTGGTTCTCAATTTATTTTGAATTTGTCTGGGTAAAGTAACGATTGTATAATTTCTGCCAGGATGCAGATGTTGCATTGCACGGGCCTTTGCTGTTGCAGCCTCCGCCGGAACGGACTGCCTGTCCCGGTCCACCTGGACGTGGGGTTGATGTAAAAGCTTTCTGGGCCGGCACTTCGTTGGTTGCCAGCACCCTTGCCGGATACCCGAGACCGGATATGACAGCTGCAATCCTGCTGTTCACCAGACTGTCTGTATGGTCAACGATAACAATGCCCCTGCTCAAAAAGCCTTGCATGCCATACGTTTCAGAGAGTTTGCTCAGTTCAGCAGCTATATTTGACAGACAGGAAGTGCAGGTGAGGTTGCTGACCTGCAGGGTTGTCCGGTTGATGGAGCCCTCTGCAGGGGCATCTTTCCAGGCAGTCGTGCCGGTTCCGCCGCCGGAAACTCCGCAGCCGCCGCTGGAGCAGCCGGAACCATAGCTGTTCTGCTGGGTAAATCTCCTGGAATTCTGTTCAGGGACGGTTGCAGTCCAGTCCACAGTGGCAGGATAGCCAAGTTTGCTGATCGTGGCAGCTATCTGTTCATCATCAAGTGTGGACAGATAGTCAACGGTTACGCGGCCGGTGCGGAGGTCGGCATCCATGCCAAGGGTCCCGGGAACGCTTTTTAATTCAGCCTCAATATTTGCCAGGCAGGAAGTACAGGAAAGATTGTTAACAATGAAATTTGAGCGCTGCACTGTGGTCGAATCTGCCTGGAAAGCGAAAACCAGACCCAGCAGAAATAAGCTTACGATTGCAATTATTGTTTTGTATTGATCCATTTTTTCATCTCGTTGAATTGTCTAATTTTTATAAACCGATACCCGATACACATATCCCGTTGAGCAAAGGGTGTGCCAGTTTAAGTTTTCGCCCCAATTAAATTCTTATCTATTTGGGATTATAGCAATAAATTGAGTGGGAAAGATTTTGTCCAGAAAACAGAAAAAGGAAAAAGTGAAGAATATTGTTTAATGAAAAGGATCGTATTGCATAATATTGCTTATGTCGCAAATCTCTTCGGTCTCAGCAACAGGACCTGATACATCAATAGATTATATTGGAGTTGCTGAACATGACGGTGGTTTTTTAGCCTGGTAAAGAATATTTTAAGCCGGGCAAATATGGGGAGAAATATTATTCAGAAAATTCAGAAAAGAATATAAACCCTGACCGGGTCTACCGGATGTCGAACTTTTCCAGGCGATATATCAGGACATGGCGTGGTATTTTCAAGAGACGGGCGGCCTGGGAGCGGTTGCCGCCGCTTTTTTCCAGGGCTTTTAAAATAAGCCCCTTTTCGATATCTTCCAGGGAAATGCCATCAGATGGAATGTCAGGAATTTCCAGGACCTCGGAACTCTTTGCAGCCGGGAGGCTGATATCATCAGGCCCGATAATGGTGCCTTTGCGTAATATAAGGCTCCGTTCAACAGTATTCTGCAGCTCCCGGATATTGCCGGGCCAGTCATATCTTTTCATAAGTGACATAACCTTCTCAGAAAATTTTACCCCACGGGGTGCCCCGAGTTTTTTTAAGAAATGATTCGCCAGGGCAGGAATATCTTCACGCCGTTCCCGCAGGGGGGGGATATGCAGGGGAATGACACTGAGACGGTAATAGAGGTCTTCGCGGAAAAGGCCTTTTGCAACTTCTTCATGCAGGTCCTTGTTGGTGGCGGCAATGATCCTTACATCAATCTTTTCAGTGCGGTCAGAGCCGACGGGCTCCACTTCCCGTTCCTGGATAGCGCGCAGCAGCTTTGCCTGCATGTCCGTTTTCAACTCGCCGATCTCATCAAGGAACAGGGTGCCCTGATCAGCAGCCTGGAAACGTCCCTTCCGGTTTGCAATTGCCCCTGTAAAGGCGCCCTTAACATGTCCGAAGAGTTCGCTCTCAATAAGGTTGTCAGGTATGGCGGTACAGTTGACAGCCACCATGGGCCCATCTTTACGGGGGCTGTGCTGATGCACCAGTCGGGCCAGAACCTCTTTCCCGGTTCCTGACTCACCCGTTATCAGAACCGTTGCTTCACTGGACGCGACCCTGAGGGCGGTTTCCAGGAGTTCCGCCATGGCGGAATTCGCTGTTTCCATGCCAGAGGTGCCGGTCAGCCTGTTGATCTCATCTGCGAGCTGCTGCTTTTGCGAGCGCAGGGAGGAAAGTTCAAGGGCTTTAGAACATGAAAGGCGCAGGGTATCGCGGTCGAAAGGCTTGGTAATGAAATTGAAAGCACCTTCGTGCATGGCCTTAACAGCCATTTCAATGGACCCGAAGGCAGTTATGACTATGACCGGTGTTTCCGGAGATTCGGCTTTTATGGCGGCAAGCACTTCAAGACCGTCCATATCACCCAATTTGACATCGGTTATTACGAGGTCTGGATTTTTTTTAGTGAAAAGATCTAACCCTTGCCGGCCTGAAGCAGCCGGAATTACCTCAAACCCAGCTTCCGTGAGGTTGTATTCGGTGACCCGCCGTAAACTTTTATCATCATCGATAAGAAGAATGGTATCTGCCATTTAAGCCTCTGAGTTATTTAAGGAATTTTCTATGTATAATCCGAAAATTATAAATTGCCTTCAATATTTTTAAACTCACTTCCGGTTTGTTTCTTGAGCGCACTGCCTGATTCAGGCAGAAAGACTGTAAAACAAGCGCCACCTGTCTCTGCATCAGTGAGTAAGAGTGAGCCGCCATAGCTTTCAACTATTTTTCTGCTGATGGACAGGCCGAGACCGGTGCCGCCTTCTTTGGTTGAATAAAAAGGGTCAAAGATCCTGTCTTTCTGTTGATCCGGTATGCCTGGGCCGTTGTCCTGTATTGAAACCGTATAGCCGGCAGGATTTTTTGTGGTCTTGATGGTGATTTCCCCCTTTATCTCTACTGCGTCAACAGCATTTAATATAATGTTTAGGAAAACCTGGGATAATTTTTCCGGGTCAACAAGAAAGGCCTTGCCCTCATCCTGTCCGGTCACGGTAAGCGTGATGCTTTTTTTCCGAAGCTGGCTGGCAAGCAGGCTGGCTACCCGTTCAATCACCCGGGGCAGGGGTTCAGTTCCCGCATCTCTCTTTGCCCGTCCGGTCACACCCCGGCGTGAAAACTGTAAAACCTCCTCAACCGTGTTGTTGAGCCTGGTTGTCTCCTTGAGCAGGATCTCGACAAATTCTCTTTTCGGATGATCTTTGGGAAATTCATCCAGCAGAATTTCAGCAGTGCCTTTTATTGATGAGAGCGGATTTTTTATTTCATGGGCAAGGGAGGCAGAGAGTTGGCCCAGGGCTGAAAGTTTTTGTGCAGCGCTCAACTGTTCCTCGACTTCGAGCAAGAGCTGGGTTTCGCGGTGCAGCTTGTCATAGGACTTCTCCAGTTTTTCAGACAGCTCTTTGTAGCGCTGCCGCAGGAGTGATTCCCGGCCGGCAATAATGCCGGTCACTGTCCCTGCTGCCAGGTAAAGAACGATTTCCGTAAGCTCGCTCAGGTAGGTTCCGGTCTCTTGCCCTATATAGAGAAGCACATGGGGAATAAAGGCTATGGAAGAGAGGACAGCAAGGGTAAGCCCGCCCCAGACGCCGAACCATATCGCCCCGAGAACTATGGGGAAATAGCTCAGGCGCCTGAACATATCATGATAAAATATCATGTAGCCGGGGGTGGTAAAGTGCAGGAAGCCTATGCCGATTACAACGAGAACGAGGAAGCCAAAAAGAATTTTTCTCATAAGTCAGTCAGCGAAAAGGTGAAAATATCTGAATATAGGGGCAGCTCCACAGTTACTATAATGCTTATAACAGAAGGAAACCATTTCTATTTATAAGCTGCTGAAGATGCCCCCTTATTTAACCGTCAGGATATGGCATGCCTACCCCCAGAGGTTTACCAGCAACAGGCTAATGATCGGGAAATAGGTGATGATGATCAGGGTGAGCATGAGGAGGGCGAGAAAGGGCAGTGTTGCCCGGTAAAGAGTAACCACCGGTTTATCAAAACGGTAACTGGCAAGGAAAAGATTCAGGCCCACCGGCGGCGTACAGTAGCCGATCTGCAGGTTGGTCAGGAATATGATGCCCAGGTGAATGAGGTCAACATCATAGGCTTCAGCAATGGGAATAATGATCGGCACAACGAGCACCAGGGCTGAGAATATATCAAGCATCGAGCCAACAATGAGAAGAAAGATATTGAGCAGCAGCAAAAATGTGTATTTGCTGGAAATATACTCCCTGATCAGCTCAAAGAGATGCATGGGCACCTGCTGATCAACCAGGTAATTTGTCGTCGCCATGGAAGCGGTCAGGACAACGAGTATTCCGCCGAAAAGAACCATACTCTGGACCATTATCTTGGGCAGTTTTGAAATGGCAATATCGCGGTATATCAGGACCTCGACAATCAGAACGTACAGAGCGGTTACTGCTGCAGCTTCGCCGGCAACAAAAATTCCTCCGTAAATACCGCCCAGAACAATGATCGGCAACGGCAATTCCCAGGCAGCCTCTTTCAGTCCGGAAAGCATGTCTTTGGAAGTCGGTTTTTCTTTATTCTTCAATCTGCGTTCAGGTCCTTTCAGCATGCTGTAGGCTACGAGAAGAATGAGCATGAGGATTCCGGGAAGGATGCCTGCCAAAAAGAGCTGGTCAACACGGGTTTCAGAAATAACACCGTAGAGAATAAGGGGCAGGCTCGGTGGGAAAAGAAGCCCCAGGCTGCCGGAAGAAGTAATGAGACCTAGGGAAAAACGCTCTGAATAAGCGTCCTTGATAAGAGCCGGGTAGAGCAGGCCTCCTACGGCAAAGATAGTGACCCCGGAGGCCCCTGTAAAAGCTGTGAACACCGCACAGACCAGAAGAGAGACCACAGCCAGTCCTCCTGGCATCCAGCCCAGAAGAACTTGCGACAGGCGGAGCAGCCTCTTGGGGGTACCGCTTTCAGCCAGAAGCGTACCTGCAAAAATGAAAAGCGGCAGGGAGAGCAGCAGCGGTGTGTCGGATAAACGGGACATCTCGATGATGACCACTGAAAGATCAATATCGATACCGTGGAAAGAAATGAGGGCCAGGCCTGAAATCACTACAAAGAGCGGGGCCCCGAGGATAGCCAGAACAAAGATGAGAATTTTTGCTAAACCCATGGGAATGCTAGGTCTGGCTGATAGTTGATTTTCGCAGAACAATGCGGCTCAGATCCTTCAGGGCAAGAAGAAGGAAGCGGCCGGCGATAACACCAAAGGCAAGAGGATAGACAATGTTCAGTTGCCAGGAAGGAATGTCAAGTATGCCCCTGCCGCCATACAACGCCTCGTCACGGACAAACTTTACAGCTGCATAGGTGAGGATGATACATATGCTGGCTGAGAAAAAGTTAAGCAGAACCCGAAGCCATGGCATGAACTGCTCAGGCACTAAATAGGAAATGATATCAATGCTGATGTGTTTGGACTGTTTTGTCGCCACCGCCGCCCCGAAGAGGCCGGCCCAGACGACCAGGTAGCGCAGGAGAGGGTCTGCCCAGAGGATACCGCTGGCATAAAAAGTCCTTAAAAAAATCTGGACACAGGCAAGCAGGATCATGGCCAGGAGCAAAAGACAGAGAAAAGCCTCCTCTGTCCAGGTCAACAAGTTGCCAATGTGGGTGAAAAACTTTTTCAGGGTGCCCATGTAAATTTATTGCCGGGGTGCGGATAACTCTTTGTGGTAGTTGTCGAGGTACATCATGGTTTCAGTGTAGATACTTTTGGAAAAGGCGTCATCCACCAGTTTTGCAACAGTTTTTTCCCGGTAGTTGTTCTGCAGTTCAGCCTTGGTCATGGGGGTAGGCTTGACCAGGGTGATGCCGTTTTTAATCAATACCTGCATTGCTTCCTCGTTGCTTTTTCTGGTATCGCCGAGGAGTTTGTCAAAATGGGTATTGGCTGCGGTTTTCATTAGTTCGGCATAGTGTGGCGGCAGCCTGGAAAATGTTTTTTTGTCAAGGATAAATGCCCCGTAGGCATAGGCAAAAGGGATATCCGTAATATAAGAAATACGGGTGAACCACTGCAGGACAATGGAGCCGTAATATGAATTGAATGCAGTGTTGATGAGGCCTGTCTGCAGCGAGGTAAGCACGTCCGGAATTGAAAGTGGGATGGGAGTCACACCAACTGTTTCAAGAAGCACCTGGCTGATGGGGTCACCTTCCGGGGCCCAGGCCTTACTCTGTTTTAGTTCCTCCAGGGTAGTAATTGGTGTGGTGGACATCGTATAGACAAAACCAACCTCACTTACAGCCATGAGCACCAGGCCTTTTTCATCAAACTCTTTTTCGAAGCGGGGTAAGAGTTTCTCTTTGACCCGGTCGACTTCATCATAGGTATTAAACAGGAAGGGAATGCCAAGGACCCTGAAATCAGGAACAACTTCACTTATACCGGTCATGGTAAAACCACCGCCATTGAGCTGGCCGACGCGCATTTTGCGGTACATGGCCCGGTCGTCACCCATGACACCGCCGGCATATATCTTGAAGCCGATCTCGCCGTTGCTTTTTTCCGTCACCTCATTGGTAAAATCGCGAAACCTTTTAGCCCAGACGCTTCCTTCCGGAGCCAGGGAGGCAACCTTGAAGATATACTTGGGGCTGCCTGCATGTGCGCTTTCAACAGCTGCGACTAGAAAAAATGCTATAAGTCCTGAACAGAGTATCCGAAGAATATTTTTCATAGTTCTATACATTTAAAAGTATTCATCGACTTCGGCGATGAGTTTTTCAGCCATAACCTTTGCCAGCTTATTGCTTGAAGCAGCATTGGAATCCTTCAGAGGCTGTTCAACCACCTCGGTCAACAGTGTGAGATAGAGTTCCCGGTCAAACATCATGCGGGCGTAAGTTTGGGCATAGGCAACTTGCGTGAGCAGAAATTCCCTCTTATTGATTGCAAGCGCCCGTTCAAAGTGTTTGCGGCTGGTTTCAGGTTTGCCGCCATAAATCTGGGGGCGGCTGCCATAGTAGGAACCCAGAAAAATATGGGCCCCGCCATAGTAATAGGAATCATCAAGCTCCACAACCCTGAGCATGATAAGTTCCACAATGGGCAGGTCAGCCATAGCTGCTGCAGCACCCTCCTGGTGCTGTATCCATGTGGCCCAGCCATAAGCACCCCAGAATAGATAGCCAACCTGATTCTGCCTAATTTTTACCAGGGCCTTTTTTATTTCACCAAGCGTCTGACCGTTTATACTTTCCAGGCCGGGCAGCTGGTTGATAAGGCTGATGCCAAAATCCCTGGCCTTTACACTCATATTGTTTGCCCGCTCGGTTTTGCCATCCTCATAAAGGATCGTGGCATAGGCGCCATAGGCCTTGGTGGCGGTCATCAGCAGACGCACGTTATCCGGATCACTGGCAATAAGTCCGTCAAGTAATAAGAGCAATGAAGGCGCGCCATCCTCCAGCAGTTCGAGGTCTGTCTGTTTTTGCAGGGAGAGCGTCAAAGGGTCCAGAAGAGGATTGACAACGAGGGAGGTGCAACTGCAGCTTAACAGTAAAACGAAAGCCGCAGGTAAAATATTATCAAGGATGGATGTCGTTGCTTTTCCCATCATAATCAGGTTTGATTACTTGTTGTAACGAACCAAGTAAATATTTCTCATTTTGCAGTTACGATAAGTATTTGCGCCAATTGAGTCAGTCTAGTGGAATATCTTGGGGTGTGTCAAGAATGAAAGGAAGCTGCAACTAATTATTTTTGCCGGAGGCAGGGATGGATATGTCAAAAAAAATCATCGCGGTATTCGGTCCTGGAAATGTGTCTGATGAAGATGAGGAATGGCAGGCTGCTTTACGTGTTGGCCGACATCTGGCCCAGAGGGGCTACGTGGTTTTGACGGGCGGACTTGGAGGCATCATGACAGCTGCCAGCAAAGGAGCCAGGGAAGCAGGGGGTATAACTGTTGGTATTTTGCCCGGCACCCAAAAGTCGAGCCCTGCAAATATCTATGTGGATATTCCAATATATACCGGCATGGGTGAGGCCCGCAACGCCATTAATGTTAAGAGCTGCAGGGCGGCAATAGCCATAGGGGGAGAATATGGCACCCTTTCGGAAATAGCACTGGCCCTGAAAGGCGGCTGCCCCATAATTTTACTCAATTCATGGTCAATTACTCCTCATGGCGGCAGGAAAAAGCCTGACCTGCCTGTTGCAGGAACGCCTGAAGAGGCGGTTGCCCTGGCTGTGCTGGCAGCTGAAAAAAATGGACCTCTGTCCAGTCCGACAATGTTAGAGACTTAGGCAAAATGGAGCAAACGTGCAAAAAAGAAGAGGGCTGGCAAGGGGGAGTCAATATGCCATGGAAAAGCAATGGAATTTGCTTGCCTGACTAATTATCGCACTTGACAAGTTAAACAAAATCAGTATACTTGTGCGCTTGCAGTATGAGCCAGAGGGCGGGCGTAGCTCAGTTGGTAGAGTACAAGCTTCCCAAGCTTGGGGTCGCGGGTTCGAACCCCGTTGCCCGCTCCACCGAAAGTTCTACGTTTGGCTGCTTAAAGGTTTGCGAAGTGCCCCGCTCTTCTCTGAAGCAGCCGGTATGAAGCGAAAAGCTCCATCAGGCCAAAATAGAATTTGCATAGGTTGCTGCGGTCTGATTTTCGCGTTATAAAGTTCAGGTTTTTTCCCGCCTGGGCTGATGTTGAAAGTGGGCTTTACTTGCCCGCTTTTTTTATTTTGTTGGCTGATGTTTGTGCAGAAATTTTGGCTTCCGGACGGTTACATTACAGTTATTTCCATCCGGAAATTGACTAAAGGCCCGATATGGCTGAGATGGTAATTAAAAGAGTTGCCGCGGTTGCTCTGCCAGTGCTTGAGGAACTGGGGCTTGAATTGGTGGAGGTGCAGTACCGGCGGGAACAGAGCGGTTGGGTATTGCGTCTCATTATTGACAAACCAGACGGGGTTAGCCTGGATGACTGTACAGCAGTCAGTCGGGAAATCAGCCAGCTCTTGGACATTGAGGACTTTATCGACCAGGCTTATAACCTGGAGGTGTCTTCACCCGGTCTTGACCGACCCCTGAAAAGCATGGCGGATTTTCAACGCTTTACAGGGAGCAAGGCCAAAATAAAGACAAGTGAAGCTATTGCAGGAGAGCATGTTTTTATCGGTAGGATACTGCAAGCTGAAGGAGAAACGATTATTCTGGAGGTTGGCCGCAAGGAAATTACTATACCTTTTTCTCAGGTAGCCAGGGCCAGGCTGGAAATCGAACTTTAAAAAAACTATAGAAGGCAGGAAAACAAGGGCATCAGCTGCATGATGCAGTTTATGCAGATGCCGGTTTGCCATGGAGTAAGAATTATGTTGTCGGATTTGAAGAGAATAATTGAACAGATCAGCAGAGACAAGGGAATAGAGAAACACCTGCTTGTTGAGACCATTGAAGAGGCCGTTCGCTCCGCAGCCCGGAAAAAATTTGGCAGCCGCAGGGACATGGAGGTCCAGTACAATGAAGAACTTGGAGAAGTAGAGATTTTCCAGTTCCGTACGGTGGTGGAAAAGGTTGAGGACGAGCAGACCGAAATATCCCTGAAAGAGGCTAGTGCCCTGGATCCTGGTGTCAAACTGCACGATGAAATTGGGACCAAGATGGAAAATATTGCTGAACTGGGCAGGATAGCAGCCCAGTCAGCCAAGCAGGTAATCATCCAGAAGATGAAAGATGCCGAGCTGGATGTCATATACGATATGTACAAGGGCCGCAGGGGTGAGATCGTCAATGGTATCGTGCAGAGATTTGAGCGGGGCAACATGATTATCAACCTGGGCCGGACCGATGCCATTCTGCCCCATGGCGAACAGATACCCAAGAGGTCTTTCCGCCAGGGGGACAGGATCAGGGCCCTGCTGCTTGATGTACGGCAGAGCGCCAGGGAGCAGCAGCTTGTTCTGAGCCGGACCAGCAATGATTTCCTTTCAAAGCTTTTTGAAATGGAAGTGCCCGAAATTGCTGAAGGTATTGTTAGAATTATGGGTGTCAGCCGCGAGCCCGGCTTCAGGGCAAAGATCGCGGTGTCCTCCAGCGAGACGGATGTGGATCCCGTAGGAGCCTGTGTCGGCATGAAGGGATCACGGGTGCAGAATGTTGTCCAGGAACTGCAGGGTGAAAGAATTGATATTGTACCCTGGAGTCCTGATCCGGCAAAATATGTTTCCAATGCCATGGCACCCGCAGAGGTATCCATGGTTCTGGTTGATGAGGATAAGAAATCACTCATGGTGGTTGTACCTGATGACCAGCTATCTCTCGCCATTGGACGCCAGGGTCAGAATGTACGTTTGGCTTCAAAACTGATGGGCTGGAATATTGATGTGAAAAGTGAATCCCGTTATGCAAAACTTGAAGAAGAGGGATACAGGTCTCTTCTTAATATCCCGGGTATTGATGAAGGAGTGGCTGACATTCTTTATGACAGCGGCTTCCGGGCTGCCAGTGACTTGAAGGGCATAGGCGTCAAAGAACTGGAAGGTTTGAAGGGCATGAAGCCGGAACGTGTGAAAAAACTGGCCGCTGCAATCGAAGAATACATGGAAGCAAATGTTACAGGAACACCGGCTGCAGAAGAGCCGGCTGCTGCAGCCGATGAAGCTGAGGCGGAAACGACGCAGGAGACGCCTGAGCCGGGGATTGTCCGGGTATATGAACTGGCCAAAGAGGCGGGCATGAAAAGTACGGAGTTGGCAGCCAAGCTGCTTGAACTTGGCTATGATATAAAAGGCTATAACTCAACGGTGGATGGGGAGACAGCTGATAAAATCCGGCATGAGGTTTTAAACCTGTAAATCCCTCATAAAAATAACCGATGAGAAATATTACAGGAGCCCGGCAGGAAATCGGCAAGGAATGAAAGAGCAGCAAATGCGTACTTGCCTGGGGTGCGGTAAGCGTTTCCCCAAAACACAGCTCATGAAATTTATTTTAAAGCAGGGAGTTGTCAGGCATGACAGCAAAGGGACTGGACAAGGCCGTTCAGCCTATTGTTGCAATAATAATAGTTGTTTGCGTGTGTTTCTCGGGCAGAAAAAGAAAATATCAAGGGCCTTTCGGGTTCAGGACGGACAAATTAGTTTTGAGTTGAAGGACGGGAGTAAAGAATGAGTAAAATCAGGGTTTATGATTTAGCCAAAGAAGCCGGCATGACAAGTAAAGAGTTGGCCGATAAGCTTATCGATCTTGGCTACAATATAAAAAGCCACAGTTCCACGGTAGATGATGATGTGGCTGACGAGATTCGTAGAAACGTGCTCGGCACTGTTGAGACCGAAGTTGTGGAAAAGAGGATCAGCACAAAAGGACGTGCCACAATTATAAGGAGACGTTCACAGACTGTGCGCCGGGCACCGGAGACACCTCCTCCTGCACCGGAAGAAGTTGAACCTCCTGTCGAAGAACAAGAGGAAGAAGCAAAACCGGTTGTAAAAAAATCTGCGGCAAAACCAGCCAAAAAGAAAATAGCAAAGGTAAAGAAAGAAGATATTGCCGCTGGCACTTCTGTTGTTGAGGAAACTCCGGAGCCGGGCCCCTCTTTAACCCCTGCTGAAGAACCAGAAGCTGTCATTGAGCCTGAAGCTGAAAAGGCGGCCGCAGAAGTTGAGCTGCAAAAGAAAGCCGAGGAGCCTTCGGCTGTTGAGGCAGAAAAGAAAGAAGAAGAGAAAGAAAAGCCCAGTACGGTAAAACGTATCGTGTCTCCCCGTAAGGGCTTAGCCAAAGTTATCAAGAAGGCGGCAATATATGTTCCGGAAGAAGAGCCTAAAGTGGCGGCAAGACCGGCAAAAGGCAAGGCCAGAGTATCACTGGCACAAAAATCCCTCGACATAAAGGGAGCTGAAATCGAACCGGGTGAAGAGACTCGCGCTGGCAAAGGCAAGAAAAAAGGCAAAAGGCTTGTCCAGTTTCGTTCCGAGGTAGAGGAGCGCGGAGATCGCCTGAAAAAAGGATTCGGCGGAAAACGTAAGGACCGCAGGGGATTCGGCGTTGAGGGGGAATATGAATACGGCCCCAGAGGGCTGCGCGGGCCAAAGGGCAAAAAGAAAAAAGCGGAACCCACCCCACCGGCGGCAGAGACAAAGGCCATCAAGAAACGTATCAAGGTTTTTGAAACCATCAGCGTCGGCGACCTGTCCCACAGGATGTCAGTAAAGGTGAACCAGGTCATTGCCAAGCTTATGGGTCTTGGCGTCATGGCAACGGTAAACCAGATTCTGGATATTGATACCGCAACACTGGTGGCAGCTGATTTTGGCTATGAGGTCGAACAGGGCCTAACTGATGAGATAAATGTAATGCAGATGGAGGAACAGGAACAGGAAGTTGGTGGAGAAACATTACCCAGACCGCCTGTTGTAACTGTCATGGGGCATGTAGACCATGGAAAGACCTCCATTCTGGACTCAATACGCAAAACCGATGTTGCCTTAGGTGAGGCAGGCGGCATTACTCAGCATATTGGCGCCTATTACGTCCGCTCCAATGCAGGTGATGTTGTTTTTCTCGATACCCCGGGCCATGCGGCCTTCACCGAAATGCGCTCCCGCGGGGCCAAGGTAACAGATGTTGTTGTTCTGGTTGTTGCTGCTGATGACGGGGTCAAGGACCAGACCAAGGAAGCAATCAACCATGCCCAGGCTGCCCAGGTGCCGATTGTGGTGGCGATCAATAAGATCGACAAGGCAGATGCCGATCCCAAGCGCGTCAAAAGGGAGCTTGCCGAGTTGGGCCTGGTACCGGAAGAATGGGGTGGAGATGTGATCTACTGTGAAACCTCGGCGAAAAAGAACATTGGCATTGAAGAGCTGTTGAATAATATCTTACTGCAGGCAGAGGTCCTGGAACTGAAGGCAAACCCGAAGCGCAAGGCACGCGGCAGGGTCATTGAAGCCCAGCTCCATAAGGGAAGAGGACCCGTTGCAACTGTTCTGGTCCAGGAAGGAACCCTTCACCTTGGCGAACCAATAGTAATCGGACAGCACTCCGGCAAGGTCCGGACCCTTATTAATGACAAGGGTGACCAGGTAGAGGAGGCCGGTCCGGCTACACCCGTTGAGATCCAGGGACTTTCAGGCGTTCCCCAGGCCGGCGATGAATTTATGGTGGTCCGGGATGAAAAAATGGCCAAGAACGTCAGTGCCTCAAGACAGCTTAAAGCCAGGGAGCTGGAACTTGCTTCCACGTCCAAAATTTCCCTGGATAAACTGTTTGAACAGGTGAAACTGGGGGATGTCAAGGAACTGCGCATAGTTTTACGTTCTGATGTCCAGGGTACACTCGAGGCTTTCAGGAAGGCAATGGAAGAACTCAGCACCGATGAGATCAAGGTGCGGATACTGCATGAGGGAACCGGTACCATTACTGAGTCTGATGTTCTGCTGGCATCTGCTTCAGAAGCCATTATCATTGGCTTTAATGTCAGGCCGCCTGTAAAGGTAAAAGACCTGGCGGGCAAAGAGCATGTTGATATAAGGTTCTATGATGTCATTTACCATGCCCTTGACGATATAAAGAAAGCCATGGTTGGCTTGCTGGAGCCCGAATTTAAAGAAGCGGTCATCGGCAGTGCCGAGGTGCGCGAAACTTTCCAGGTGCCAAAGGTCGGCACCATTGCCGGCTGTTATGTCATAGACGGCAAGGTGTCACGGAATGCCAAGGTAAGAGTACTGCGGGACGGTGTTGTTATCTATACCGGCCAGATGGGCTCGCTGAAACGGTTCAAGGATGACGCCAGGGAAGTGGCAAGCGGCTATGAATGCGGAATAGGTATCGACAATTTCAATGACATTAAGGTCGGAGACATTATCGAGGCCTTTATTATGGAAGAGGTCGAAGCCAGCCTGTAGGACTGTAAGAAATATTCTTGCCCGGGCACCCAAAAGGCAGAAAATCATGATCGCACATCCCAAGAAAAGTTTATATCCGTTCGGCAGAGAGGCAGCAGGCAATAAGCGGCCGAAGCGGGTTGCTGATATGATAAAGAATGAGATCGCTCTCCTGCTGCTGCGCAAGGTCAAAGATCCCAGGTTGACCAACGTCAGCATAGTCACAGCGGAAGTGACGAAAGATTTACGCCGGGCGGTTGTTTACTACTCCGTTTTGGGCGATGAGAAACAGGCCCTGAAAGCTGCTGAAGGACTGGATCGTGCCAAGGGGTTCATCCGCAGTCATCTTGCCCGTGAACTTGGCATGCGGGTTACGCCGGAACTTGTTTTCAAGCATGATCTGTCCCTGGCCCGGCAAGAGGAAATGGAAAGGTTGCTGAAGGAGTTACATCTTGATGTTGAGCCCGGCGAAACAGGTCCCTAGCCAGATCACCGCCGCATTGCACCAGGCCGACAATTTGCTCATTGCCTGCCATGTGTTTCCGGACGCTGATGCCCTGGGTTCGCAACTTGCCCTGGGAGAAATCCTGGAGTCTTTGGGTAAAAAGGTATTTTACTATAGTGAAGAACTGGTTTCGCCAATGTTTGAGTTTTTGCCCGGTTCTGAAAAGCTAAATACTGATCTTCCTGAAATTACTACATTTGATGCGGCAGTAGCGGTAGATTGCGGAGACCGTTTCAGGTTGGGCCTTGAAATGGATACCCTTTTGCAGGTGCATCCTTTTATCGTCATTGATCATCATGCCGGACACAGGGATTTCGGTGATATAAGCTGGGTTGAAGCAGACCGGTCCTCGACCGCGGAAATGATTTTTGACCTTGCCCTGGGCCTTAGGGCCGACATTTCTTACAACGCAGCCTATTGCCTCTATACCGCAATAGTTTCGGACAGTGGTTCTTTTAAATATGAATCAACTTCAGCTTATACATTCCATGTTGCCAGCCATTTATTGAATCGTGGCGTGGTGCCGTCTGAAGTTGCCGGAAAACTGTTTGACAACTATTCGGTGAACCGCTTACGCTTACTGGAAAAGGTCCTCGGTTCCCTGGAGCTTTATGCCCAGGGACAGATAGCCGCCATTGCCGCTACAAATGAAATGTTTGCGGCAAGTAATGCCAACCCGGAGGATACGGAGGAATTTATCAACTTGCCCCGGGCGCTTCGTTCGGTTAAAGTTGCCGTCCTTTTTAAGGAAACACCTGACGGGTATATCAAGGTCAGCCTCAGGGCCAAAGGGGAATGTGATGTTTCCCAGGTAGCTGCCAAGTATGGGGGCGGCGGCCATAGAAATGCAGCAGGCTACAAGGTTAAAGACGGAACATTGGCTGAAGCGCGGGATGAACTCCTGCTTGAGCTCAGGCGGCGACTGAAGTCAAGGTGGTCCGCAGAATAGGAACCTCCCTGTTTGTTATGACAAGATCTGCAACTGACAATACCCCGGATCTGCAGCAGAAGAACAGCAGCTGTCACTTTCCCGGAACAAGAACGGCAGCTTCTGTTGAAGGGGTTTTCCCGGTGTGCAAACCGGAGGGTGTCTCATCCTTTCGTATGGTGCAAATGGTGCGGCGTATTCTGGGTATAAAAAAGGTCGGGCATACCGGCACCCTTGATCCGTTTGCCTCTGGTGTGCTTGTTCTGTGTGCCGGAAGACCGGCGACCAAACTTATCCCGCAGTTGATGGAGGGGGATAAGGAGTATGAGGCAACCCTGCGATTAGGAGTTATTACAGATACCCAGGATCCTGAAGGAAGAGTTGTGGAAAAGCGGCCGGTGGGGGAAATATCCCAAAATGATATTGCAGAGTGCCTGGCACGATTTACAGGGGAGCAGATGCAGACACCGCCCGCCTACTCTGCCTTAAAGCACAAGGGAAAACCTTTGTACCATTATGCCCGCAAGGGTATCAAGGTGGTAAAGGAACCCCGTTTGATAATAATCAAGGAGTTGCAGTGTCTTGGACTGGACAGGCAAACACTGACACTGAAGGTTGTCTGCTCCAAGGGCACTTATATCCGGACACTTGCTGCAGATATTGGTGAATTTTTAGGCTGTGGTGCACATCTGTGCAAACTGCAGAGAACCCGGAACGGATTTTTCTCCCTGGATGAAACCCTGCCCGGGGAAAAATTGTTTACAGAGGAAGGAGTTTCCCTGCTGGATTCACATCGGATTGGGGTAGCTGACGTCAAGGAATTACTTGCCGGCAGCAGAGAAAATAATTAATGAGGATAAACAGGCTGGCTGCTGAATCTTTCAGGCATGCCACTTTGACTTTAACCTGAGATGATAAAACCCGGCATAACCAGCATTATTTGAAATAAATGATAGGAGGATAGTTGTGGCACAGCAAGCTGAAAAGAAACACGAGATCATCGAAAAATTTAAAACACACGATACCGATACCGGTTCATCTGAAGTGCAGATTGCACTGCTGAGTGACCGTATCACTTACCTGACCGAGCATTTCAAGGTACACAAGAAAGACCATCATTCCCGCCGCGGGTTATTGAAGCTCGTGGGCCAGAGGAGAAGGCTTCTGCAATATTTAAAGCAGAAGGACATTTCCAAGTATCGCGCCATAATTCAGGAACTTGGAATCCGCAAGTAGGCGGCAGGAAAGGCTCAGCTGTCGCACCATGCCTTTGCGGCGGCAGAAGTCCCCGGTTATCTCCCGCTTTTTCGGGTGGCCAGGGGAATCTTGCTTGCGAGGATTCCTCGCAGTAAAAGATTTCAAACCGGAGCGAGTTAAATCCTTGCCAGGCGCCTGGGATTGCAGCGTATACAGCTGAAACAAACCAGAAGGAGAATATATGTATAAAAAAGTTGAGGCCGAGATCGGCGGCAGAACATTGTCGATCGAGAGCGGCAAAATGGCCAGACAGGCAAATGGCTCAGTCCTGGTCACTTATGATGAAACCGTGGTGCTGGTAACGGCAACCGCTGCAAAGGAAAATAAACCGGATATGGGGTTTTTGCCCCTGACCATCGAATACCAGGAGCGCTTCTATTCGGTGGGTCGAATCCCGGGAAGTTTTTTCCGGCGTGAAATAGGCAGGCCGACGGAAAAAGAAACCCTGACCTGCAGAATTATCGACCGGCCGCTGCGCCCCTTATTCGAAGACGGCTGGATGACAGAAACGCAGGTGATTGCAACAGTGCTTTCCGCTGATCAGCGAAACGACCCGGATATCCTGGCGATGATCGGCGCCTCAGCAGCTCTGGCAATTTCTGATATCCCATTCCTGCGCCCCGTTGCCGGGGTGAGGGTCGGGTATATCGATGGACAATATCTGGTAAACCCAACCAAGGACCAGCTGCAGGTATCGAGCATGGAGATTGTAGTTGCCGGTACCCGTGATGCAGTGGTCATGGTTGAGGGTGGTGCTGATAACCTGTCCGAAGAAACTATCTTGGAGGGAATTTTTTATGGGCACCAGCAGCTGCAGATACTCCTTGATTTGCAGGAGGAACTGAAATCTGCCCTGGGAAAAACAAAACGTCAGGTTGAAAAACCCCTAATCGATGAAGTGTTGGCCGGAAAGGTTGCAGAAGTGGCCGCTGCCGGAATGACCGAGGTAATCTCCACTGTCGACAAGATGGAACGTGGACGGGCCTATGATGAGTTGGCGGCACGGGTTGTTGCCGAATTGGAAAAGGAGAAGGAGGGTTGTTCTGCCGAAGTCAAAGACCTGCTGAGTAATCTTAAGAAAAAGATGATGCGGGATAAGATAGTTGTTGAGAAGTCACGGATTGACGGCCGGGCCTTTAACGAGGTGCGGCCCATTGTCTGCGAGGTTGGCTGTCTGCCCCGCACCCATGGTTCAGCATTATTCACCAGAGGTGAAACCCAGGCTATTGTGACAGCCACACTCGGCAGTGAAGTTGATGAACAGAGAGTTGAGACCCTGGAGGGCATGTCCTATAAACAATTTATGCTGCATTATAATTTCCCGCCTTTCTGTGTAGGTGAAGTGCGCTTCATGCGTGGTCCGAGCCGGCGTGATATAGGTCATGGTGCCCTGGCCGAACGAGGGATCAGTGCTGTTCTGCCCCCGGCAGAGAAATTTCCATATACCATGCGTGTTGTTTCAGACGTGCTTGAATCAAACGGTTCTTCATCCATGGCAACCGTCTGCGGCGCCAGTCTGGCACTCATGGATGGAGGCGTACCAATCAAAAAGCCGGTTTCAGGAATTGCCATGGGACTGATTCAGGAGGGCAGCGAGGTCGTAATTCTTTCTGATATCCTTGGTGACGAAGACCATTTGGGCGATATGGATTTCAAGGTGGTAGGCACCTCTGAGGGGATTACCTCTCTGCAAATGGACATCAAGATAACCGGGGTGACCCGGGAGATCATGAGCAAGGCTCTCGAACAGGCGAAGGAGGGCCGGCTGCATATCCTTACAAAGATGCAGGAAGCGATCGCAGAACCCCGGGCAGAGATAGCCCCCCATGCGCCGAAGTTTTTTACGGTCAAAATAAACCCGGATAAGATCCGGGACATCATCGGCCCAGGCGGAAAAATTATTAAAGGGCTCAGCGCTGAATTTGATGCAAAAATTGAAGTGGACGATGATGGTAATGTAAAAGTGTTCACCCCAAGTGGTGATATTGCTGAAAAGTTACTTGCCCGCATCGAAGATATTACGCAGGAGGCCAAGGTTGGAAAAATCTACAAGGGGATTGTCAAGACCATTAAGGATTTCGGGGCCTTTGTAGAGATCCTGCCCGGCACCGATGGCCTGGTACATATTTCCGAGCTGGATGAAAAAAGGGTCAACAAGGTGACGGATATCCTTAAGGAGGGTGACGAGGTCACAGTGAAAGTCCTTGAGATTGACAGCCGCGGCAAGATCCGGTTGAGCCGCAAAGCGGTACTTGCAGAAGAAAACAAGTGATCTAAACACGGCAGGGGCTTAAAAGTTGTTCGTAGGCCCTTGCCTTTTTATGAGATATCCGTCTCAATCCGGTTTCTTATTTCATGTTTAACAAAACAATCCTCCCCAATGGCATCAGGATAATTACTGAAGCCCTCCCGCATTCAAAGGTGGTTGCCGTAGGAGTCTGGATAGATGTTGGCTCCAGGGATGAACATGACCTGAACAGCGGTTCAGCTCATTTTGTCGAGCACATGCTTTTCAAGGGTACAGGCAAACGTTCGGCCCGGGAAATTGCCAGGGAACTTGATGTCCTGGGCGGTTCAGCCAATGCATTTACCAGCAGGGAAAATACCTGCCTGCATGCCACTGTCATGGTCAGCAAACTTCCCATTCTGGTGGAATTGTTTACGGATCTGCTGGCCGATTCTCTTTTTGCTGAGGAGGAAATAGAGCGGGAACGCCAGGTCATCTTGCAGGAGATCAATATGGTCGAAGATATGCCTGATGACCATATTCATGATCTTTTTGCCGCATTGCTCTGGGGACAACATCCCCTTGGCAAAACCATTCTTGGCAGCCAGGAAATTGTGGCGGCCATGGACTCCAGGAAACTCAGGGAATATGTTCAGAAATACTACACAACAGACAAAATAGTCGTTGCCGCGGCCGGCAATGTTGAACATGCTGCTTTTGTCACCCTCTGGCAGAAGGCTTTTGACAAATTCGGACAAACAGCTGATCCGGGCCTGGCACGTATTGAGCCGCGACCGCTGCCGGCAAGCCGGAAGCTGTATGCTAAGCCGCTGGAACAAGTGCATATAGTTCTGGGAGCTTACGGGCTGTCTATAATTGATGCTGACCGCTTTGGCTACCTGTTGCTCAATGTTCTGCTCGGCGGGAATATGAGTTCCCGCCTTTTCCAGGAGATCAGAGAAAAAAGGGGTCTCGCCTATTCCATCTATTCCTACATAGCCTCCTATTCCGATTCCGGCTACCTTGCCATCTATCTCGGGGTTGACAAAGAGTCTGTCAATGAATCGCTGGCGCTTATAGCCAAAGAAATAAGTATGTTGAAGAAAACTCCCGTCACTGACACGGAATTGGCAAATGCCAGGGATTTTGTCAAAAGCGGCCTCTTTCTGTCCATGGAGAGCATGGAAGCAATTATGACCCGCATCGCCAGGAATGAGATATATTTTGGCAAATATATTCCGCTTGCAGAGGTGATTGATTCCATTGACCGGGTCAGCGCGGAGGACATTCGGCGGCTTAGCAGGAAGGTCTTTGGCCGGAAGGAATTAACCCTAGCCGGCCTCGGTTCTCTTGAAGAGACCGGTATTGGCTGGAAGTCATAATTTGCCGGACCAGAAAACCAGACAGACTGTCAATCAAATACTGTGATGCAACCTGTTGTTATCAAATTCAGTTGGCTTGATCCTGAAAATGCAGAGGATCTGAACCTGCCGGTCTATCACTCATCTGAGGCCTCCGGTATGGATGTGGCTGCAGCACTTACAGAGCCGGTTGAATTGGTCCCAGGCGAAATAAAATTGATACCCACCAATTTTGCTGTTGCCATCCCGCCGGGGTATGAGATCCAGGTGCGTCCCCGCAGCGGCCTGGCGATAAAACATGGCGTGACAGTCATCAACAGTCCGGGGACCATTGATGCTGACTACCGAGGTGAAGTCAAAATCGGCTTGATCAATCTGGGGCCCAAGCCGTATACCATCTACCGCGGTGACAGGGTGGCCCAGCTCGTGGTTGCTGCGGTGCAAAGGGCTGATCTGCGGGTGGTTGCTGAACTGGATAAAACAGTGCGCCAGGCCGGCGGATTCGGACATACCGGGAAATAATTTTCTTCTTAATTATTGTAAGTCTCGCAGTTTGTTAAGAAATGAGGAACTAAATATTTATTCCGCAAATAATGCATCTTTAATTTTTTTTTGCGGCAATATTAAATTGTTTTCAGATCAGAAGGCAATTTCAGGCTCCATGACTCCTTGAGTAATACATGAATTGTTCAAAGGCTTGTCAATCCCCTTCTAACCTGAGAATTCCTACTAATCATGTCACGCACCGGTAAATTATTTATATTCATACAGGATTAAGAATGAGGTTTTGTGTATTAGGCAGCGGCAGCAAGGGAAATGCCACCTATATTGCATCCGGAGAGACCAGTATTCTCATAGATGCGGGCATGTCCGGCGTAGAACTGCAGAAAAGACTCGCATTGATAGGGGTTGATCTGTCTGCAATTGATGCCATCCTGGTAACCCATGAGCATAATGATCATGTCCAGGGTGTCGGGGTTCTTTCCCGCCGGGCAAAAATCCCTGTCTACGCCAATCCGGCAACATTTTCCGCTGCTTCAAAAATTGTAAACAAGCTTTTTTCCTATAACGAGTTTGAAACAGGCACCTCTTTTCATTGCCGCAATCTGGAGATTCATCCCTTCTCAATATCACATGATACAGAGGATCCCGTAGGCTTCCGCATTTCAGACGGGCATGTTTCCCTGGGCTACTGCACGGATACAGGAAAAGTTTCAAGACTCATGCTGCACCGTTTGGCATCCTGCCAGGCCCTTATTCTCGAAAGCAACCACGACATTGAAATGCTGCAGAATGGTACATACCCTCCGTATCTGAAGCAGAGAATACGCTCCAGCCAGGGACATCTTGATAATACGGAGGCGGCAACGTTTCTCCAGGATCTGGTGCATGATAATCTCCAGCACGTGGTGCTTGCCCACCTGAGCGAGGAGAACAATCATCCTGAAATTGCCTTGCATGCAGCTGTGGAGGCCTTGCATGGCAATCCTCAGTGCAGGGAAACAGCGATCCGGATTTCAGTGGCAAGCCAGGAAAATGTCGGAGAATTTGTCAGTTTATGCGGCAGGTAACAGGTATCCTTCTTCCCGTGAAACTTCTAACAAGGCGAGTACTTTCACCTGGGAGTTTTGGCACCTCGTCTGAATTATTTCGCAATCAGCTAGAGTGCGCCACACATGATCTCAAAATTTTCACATTCCTTCAGATTCTGGAAAGGACAGGGCTCACATTGGAACCACTGTAACTTGGGGCACCAGTATCGGTCTTTGTAAGGCTCATTGCAGCCATCTGCAGTTAATTTCTTCCTTTTTTTGTTGCCATGGTGCACTTCATGTCCCTGTATTAAAAATCTCCAGACAGCCATAATTCCCCTCCTTCTGCATTAACCCATCTCTGATAACTTACTGTAAATCTCCCTCCTCAGAACAAGGCACCGGGTATGTAATGCGGCCTGTCATCCCAATGAATGACAACCTTAGTCTTTGTATTCATTGGATTTTTGTCATTAATGGGCAAAGCAAGAAATATGCCAGGAATAGAAAAGGTGGACGCATACAGCGGGAAATTCAAAAAAATTCATTTAATTTCAATTAGTTGCATGCGAAATAAGCAGGGCGATGAATATGGTAATGGCCGGTGTCAACTGCCATGAAGCAACAGGATAACCGAAGAATAAGACAAAAATTGTCAGGCCATACGCATGGCACTATTCTTAAAATTTTGAGTATGATTGCAGACGAACCCGGACGGGTTCCGGGGCTAAAAGTCCAGCAGATATTCCTGCCGTATATTTGAAAGGGCCGCAAAAATGTTGGATTTAACCTTGGAATCCAGCTTGCAGAGCGCGGCAACTACCCTCCGTGCTTCCTGTCTTTTTGAGCCGTTATCCTGGGGACAGGGATTTTTTACCGGCACAATGGAGGCAGCAGTTGCTATTGCAGTGATATCTTTCTTTTCAAGATAGGCCATGGGCCTGATAATATGTGTGGCCCCATCAAAAAGTCTCTGCTTGGGAAGCATGGTGCTGATGTTCCCTGCATAAAGCAGGTTGATGAAAAAGGTCTCCAGGATATCATCCTTATGGTGGCCAAAACCTATCTTGTTGAAGCCCTGTTCCTTGGCTATCGCAAAAAGGCGATTCCTGCGCAAGCGTGCGCAGTGATAGCAGATGCTTTTACCTGCTTCAGCTGCGGCTGCCCTGTGCCAGGAATCTGTTTTTTCAATCAGGTATGGGACTCCTATGTTATGCAGCTGTTCGGCAACCCTATCAGCTGATGCGCTGTCATAACCATTGTCAATGTGAACAGCTAATATTTCGTATCGGATCGGGGCCTTGTGTAGCCAATGCTTCAGAATCCAGGTGAGCACAAGGCTGTCGATACCACCGGAAACAGCAATGAGCACCCGGTCGGAATCAGCCAGCATTGTATAGATGTGCATGGCCCGGCCGATCCTCCTGTTTGCACTCTTACTCAGCTTGTCCATGAACATGGCGTGCTGACGTTTGGGATCCTTGAGAGTGCATGCAGCTCGGGTTATGCCGCTTGTGTGCAAACGACTGCGGGGCGCTTCAGGTCTCTGCATTAATCCTTAATCAGGAAAGGGCAGCTGTTGAGTTTTTTTATCAGGCCGGCATTCGCCAGTTCGGCAGCAGTAAGCCAGCGAAAACCTGAACCGGTGGAACGGGAGCTTAGGATATTTTCGAAGAGCGGTTGCTGGGTTTGGTCAAAATCAGCGCTCCAGATAACCTGGCCGTTTGCTATGGCTAGAAGTTTAAGGGAGAAAGCGACCGAGGCCGGATTGTCAACAGCATATGCCGAACCGGTTCTGGTTTGGTAACGGGCTACTTCTGTGACCAGGACGGCATCATAATGAAGTTGCTGGCCAGCTTCCCTTGCCAGGTATAGAGCCTGGTCTGACTCTGCCGGCTGCAAACCTTCCACCTCCGTCTGTGAGATAAATTGCACATTTCTGTAGTCCCGGAAATAATCACTCAGCAATGAATTCATGATGGTGGATCCAGCCTCAAGCTGCTGTTTTGTTTGGGTATCGGCCGGGAGAATAGTGACCCGGGCTGGTTGCGCCGGCAGAACACCTATAGAGCTTATGGGAACAAGCTCCTTGGAGGTCTCTTCTTGAGGGATATTGGAGCATCCGGCGGAAAAAATAAAAAGGGCGATGACGATCCAGCCGACAAAAAAAGTGTGAATGTTTTTCACAGGTGTACTCCTTAAAATGAACCGGTAATCTTGCCACATTCCTAAAAAGTTTCACAGCCAGCCTGAGGTCGGTAAAATCAAAATTTCACAGTTAAGAACCGGCCATGGATTGCTGTTTACGAGACTGACAATTTTACTTTTCAGTAAGCGGATCGTAATTCTGCAAAATCTTTCTCTTATAAAGAGCCCTTGGAAGAAAGCGGGCCTTTGCTCCGCGGTTCAGGGCTGACCGCCTGTCCGAGGGCACGGCCCAAAGCCTTGAAGACTGCCTCAATAATATGGTGTGTATTATCGCCATGCGCAACTGTCACGTGGAGTGTAAGGCCTGCGTGCAAAGCCAGGGCTCTCAGGAATTCTTTGGCAAGGGCAGTATCAAAAGTGCCGACTTTCTGGTCCTTAATGGGGGCATCAAAGTATAGATAGGGCCTATTGGAAATATCGACTGTAACCTGGGCGAGGGCCTCATCCATGGGTATGGCACTGAAACCGTAACGGCAGATCCCGCTCAGGTCCCCCAGGGCAGACTTGAAAGCCTGCCCAAGGCAGATGCCAAGGTCTTCAACGGTATGATGGTCATCCACCTCAGTATCGCCTCCACCTGCAATATCGAGATCGAAAAAACCATGCACACCAAAAAGTGTCAGCATATGATCCATAAAGGAAACACCGGTTCGTATGGAAGTGGTTCCCAGTCCGTCTAGTTTGAGACTCAACCGGATATCAGTTTCTTTGGTCTTGCGATGTATATTCCCGATTCTGGATGAATTGCCCATTAACTTTGCTCCAGTCTAAAAATGCGTTTACATTCAGTTAGCAGGAAGAAAAGCAGCCCGGATGCCAAGCATAACTCCTGTTCAATCAGGCTATTTTGAAATTAGCATGATGAATACCTATACAATTTGTGTGGTTAGAGGGCAATAGCGATGTGATATTTTTTTTAAAAAATAAAACATCATATCTCTGCGGCCTCCTGTTGAAGCGGGTAGTAAAGCATAGTTTTTTTGTTGACAACAGGTAGGTGACTCGTTATATTCCCTGGCTTTCCAGTTGGTTTGCGCGAGCGGGAATAACTCAGTGGTAGAGTGCAACCTTGCCAAGGTTGAAGTCGCGAGTTC
>Ga0209536_100003271_pt1 | contig 26082 bp, 19 predicted proteins | sample DeeMarSeWOR28_12_FD_187461 | JGI IMG/M metagenome (GOLD analysis project Ga0209536, IMG submission 187461) | Marine sediment microbial communities from White Oak River estuary, North Carolina - WOR-2-8_12 (SPAdes) (version 2) | ecosystem: Environmental > Aquatic > Marine > Intertidal zone >...
GGCCTTGTGCAGGTTGCGCGCGCGTGCGTAATAGCCGAGCCCCTGCCAATGTTGTAACACCTCGTCGATGCTGGCGTCGGCGAGGCTGCGCAGGTCGGGGAAATGCCGCAGGAAATTCTGGTAATACGGAATAACGGTGTTGACCTGGGTTTGCTGCAGCATGATTTCCGACAGCCACACGCGGTAAGCATCCTGCTGTTGCCAGGGCAGGTCATGGCGGCCGTGACGCCGGTACCAGGCGAGTACCGCGTTGGCAAAACTCGCCGCGTCGGCATCCATCTACTGGAACAGTTTTTGCATCTTTTCCTTGAGCTGCTTTTCGGCCCTGGCTTTTTCGACCTCGAGCTTCTTTTCCAGCTCGCGTTGCCTGGATTCTTCCAGCGCCTTCTTTTCCCTGTTCAACTGCTCCTCGAGCGCCTTCCTCTGTGCTTCGATTTCCTTCTTGATCTGTTCTTTCTCTAAATCGATGTTCGCCTTCAGCATTTCGTCCAGTTTCACGTCGATTTTAGGCCCGGTAAACGGCCCCTTGATGCGCACCGGAATGGTGAGCCCGACGAGGTCTTTTGCCGCACCGCCTTGCTGCCCCTCGATGCTGCCGACCAGCTTGGCATAGACCAGGTAATCGACTTCATCGCTGTTCAGGTCCGCCTTGCCCTTGCCGCTGACGCGCAGCAGCGGCGCCTGCAGGTCGAGATCGTCACTCGAAAACACGCCGTTACGAATGACACCGCTGAGGGTCAGCGAGGTAAAGTCGGTTGTCAGCGTCTTCTCCTCGGGAGGCGTACCGCCACTGAGCTTGGCCTTCGCCACTGCGATCGACTGGCGCAGGTTGAAACCGTTCAGCGCGCCATCGAGGAAAGCCAGGCTCATTTTACCGTTGCTGTTCTGCTTGAGTTTGCTGAGCCATTCGCCGCGGGTGGTCAGATTGACCTCGCCATCGAGCTGGCCGCTGATCGGCGATTCGCCGAGATAATCCTTGAGCATATCGCCTGCCTGCACGCCTTTGAACGACTTGTCGACACCATACCTCGGCACCTCGCCGTTCACGTCGATGGCGACATTGGCCAGCACCTCGCCATCGTAGGCTTTGACTTTTACCGGTTTGAGACTCAGCAGCCCATTCTTTGCGTTCAGGTGCATCTCGAAATCACCCAGTTTCAGATTCATCATCTTCATTTCGGCGATGCGCAAATCACCGTCGATATCGAGATCGCGCAGGGTTTGCATAGGCAGCGCAATCTCCACGTCCTCATCCGCCGGCACGGTTGTTTGCTGGCCGTTGCCCGCCTTTTCCTGTTGCGCGCGCTTGCGCTCTTCCGGCGTTGGCGTACCCAGCAGCGCGTCGACATCGAGCAGCTTCGATTGCAGATCGAAGCGCAGCGCCGGTTTGGCGAAGTTACTGACCTGCAGATTACCGCCGATCTCGAACTCGTTCAGCGCCAGCGTCATCTGCCGCAGGCTGAGGCGCTGCTGCTCGATCAGGTACTCGACATCGGTCTGCAGGTCCAGGGCGACTTTGACGTCGGCGCCGGTGGTGGCGTCGAGGTGCATGGTCATCGGGAAGCTCTGGTTCAGCGCAATGCGGCCGGTGCTGATGTCGAGATCGGTGACCTCGTAGCGTTCGCCGGCCTGCTCGTCCAGCCACAACAGCTTCAGGTTTTCAATTTCGAGGCCGGCAAAAGCTGCTTTCGACGCGAAGCCGCCGGCGGCACCAGATTCACTCGAGGCGTCGCTGCCTTGCGCGCCGGTCGACCCGGTTTTACCCAGCAGGTCGTCCCAGTTGTTGACGCCCGCCTTGTTGCGTATCAGGTTGATCTCGAGGTCGCGCAGGATCAGCTTGTCGATTTCGGGCGCGAAGCGCAGCAGCGACAGGACGTCGACGCTGACGCTGGCCGCGCCGATGCGCAGCATCGGCAGTTCGCCGAAACCGGCTGCATTGGCAAAGCGCATCGCGCCAAGCTTCATGCCGAGCGCGGGATAAAAGGTCAGGCTGACGTCACCCTGAAACTGTAGCTCGCGCCCGGTTTGTTTCTGCACCAGGCTGGACAGATCCTGCTTGTATGCATTGGCGTCGAAAACCGCGGCGAAAATACCCACCGCGACGATCGGCAAAATGATGACGAGGCCGAGCGCAATCAATATATAACGAATGATTTTATGCATGATGATGGAGTTGCTTTATCCCTGGGCGGCGATCTGAAATAATGACCCAATGTGGCACGAAATGGATATTGATACAAGACAATGACTTATAAACCAAGCGGGAGAAAAATCATACCTAATAAAAACGCGAACGGCGCTGAAATAGTCTCGATGCTGCTGATTCCGCTGGCGATCGTTCTGCTAATCCTGGTGCTGCTCGGCATTTACTGGAGTAGCGAGCCGGACCCCTTCGATATCGAGGCCGCGGCGCTGGAACGGGCGCCCGCTACCGATTCCAAACTGACCACAGGCAGCTACACCACCAGCGCGGTGATCGCGACGATGGAAACGCTGCTCGACAAGCGCGGCGGCTACCTCAGTAACGACATCATGCCGCCGTCGCTGTGGCTGGATAACATCCCCAACTGGGAATTCGGCGTGCTGGTGCAGGTGCGCGACATGGCGCGCTCGATGCGCAACGATTTCAGCCGCTCGCAATCGCAATCGGCCGAAGACGTGGACCTGATCATCGCCGAGCCGAAGTTCAATTTCGACAACCAGTCGTGGATCCTGCCGGCCAGCGAGAGCGTCTACCGTGAAGGTATCGATGCGCTTTATGGCTACCTCGGCCGCCTGCAGGATCCGGCCAACCCCGGGGCGCAATTCTACGCGCGCGCGGACAACCTGCAGGAGTGGCTCGGGCAGGTGGAAAAACGCCTCGGCAGCCTGTCGCAGCGACTCAGCGCGAGTGTCGGCCAGGTGCGCCTGAACACCGATCTCGCCGGCGATGCCGAGGCGGTGCAATCGACCGCCACCAGCCCGCAACTGGAGGTGCGCACGCCGTGGACCGAGATCGACGACGTGTTTTACGAGGCGCGCGGAGCCGCCTGGGCGCTGGTACAGTTGCTGAAGGCGGTGGAGCGCGATTTCGAACCGGTGTTGCAAAAGAAGAACGCGCTGATCAGCCTGCGCCAGATCGTGCGCGAACTGGAGGCAACCCAGGAAACGATCTGGAGTCCAATAATCCTGAACGGCAGCGGTTTCGGGCTGTTTGCAAATCACTCGCTGGTGATGGCGTCCTACATTTCGCGCGCCAACGCCGCCGTCATCGACCTGCGCGACCTGCTCAAACAGGGGTAGCGCTCGCGTCATTGCAACGCCAGAGCCGTGAAGGACACCATGCTAGCCCGGGCACGAAACCAGCTCTACTTTCAAAGGCCTGGTTTCCGCCTTGGCGGCTAACCCTGATCAGTTTGCCTCGATTCGCGCAACGCGCCCAGCAAACAACCCCATATCGAGGCACTGGCGAACCCGTACATCAGCAGGTATTGCTTGCCATAAAACGGGACCCCAGGGATACACATCAACAGGTACGAAACCAGCAACAGCAGACCTGAAAGCGCCAGGAAACGCACTTCCTGGCTATATTTTTTCCCCAGATATCGGGCGAACATCCAGAAATGGCAGGCAATCATTGCCAACAGGGAGAAAAGGCCGACCAGGCCCGTCATGGCAAAACTTTGCAGGAACTGGTTATGAATGTGATTCAGCTCCCTGAGCGCTATCACCTGCTGGTTTGCCTCAGCGAAATCCTTCATCGCGCGTTTGGTATTACCCGGGCCAAAACCAAATACCTTGTTTTCCATTCCAACATGCCAGGCAAATTTCCAGGCTTCGACCCGAAAACGCAAGCTGGTATATTCTGTTTGTTGCTCACCCTTCAGATACGGAGTGAAGTTATCGACCATCTCCTCGAATCTATCCTGCACAACGGGGATTGAACTACTGACGATGGCAATAGCAAGAAATAACCCTAGCGCAAACAGGGCACGCCGGGCTACCGAATACCGTTCGAAATAAAAGAATGATGCGATGAAAAACACCACGAAACCCGCAATCCAGCCACTCCGGGTTCCCGACAGAATCATCGCACAAACTCCCATCGCGATCGCCAGGAAAAAAACTGCCCTGCCGAAGCGCGCCTGGCTAAATCGGTGATATGAACCGAGGACGACCGAGGTCATCGCCAGGGCTAAAAAACCGAAGGCCGCCGCATTATGACCGCCATCGGCCCGGTATTCAGCCAGCAGCAGGATATCGTTCAAGGCCAGTCCACCCATGACGACGCAGCCGACCGCAAACTTGATCCAGCTATTCCGCTTCGCATCGAAGCTGAGGTAAAACAGGCTAACCAGGGGGACCGCGAGTAGTAACAGCAAATACCTGGAAGTAACAACGTTCACTCCACTCTGCGGATTTTCGCTGGCCAACATTGACAGAACTGCGGCGCCGACGAAACCAAATATCGGCCAGGAATACAGTCGATGTTCTCGCGGCAGTTGCGGTCTGTATTTTATGTGCAGGCCAACAGCCCCGAGTGATAGCAGCACGTATACCGCTCGACTCGCATCCCAGAATAAAAACAGAGTTGCCATGATGAAAATCGCAACTGCGTTCAGGTATGGCTCAAAGGCAGAGAACTTTTCGTAGAATTGGGATTGCGATAAATTATTTTTCACTCGGAGCACACTCTTTCAAAAGTCGCCTTCCGGGTGCGAGGGAGGAATAGTGCGAACCGCCCGCAGCGTCGGGCCGGAGGCCACTGTGGCGGCGAGAGTATACAAAGCGCCATGACCCACTTCCAGAACTTTGTCGCCAATACGCGACTAGCCCTCTCTTCTCACTGAATTTCTACCGCGGGCTAGTTACGTTTCCAGTGACCGGATTTGCCGCCGCTTTTTTCCAGCAGGCGGACATCGCCGATGACCATGCCGCGATCGACTGCCTTGCACATGTCGTAAATGGTCAGCAGCGCGATCTGCACCCCGGTCAGCGCCTCCATCTCCACCCCGGTCTGCCCGGTGGTATCCGCGGTAACCGTACAATCGATCGCACAGGCATCGGCATCGACGTCGAACTCGACCGACACGTGGGTCAACGCCAGCGGATGGCACATCGGCACCAGGTCCGCCGTACGCTTGGTCGCCATGATGCCGGCGATGCGCGCCACGCCGAGCACGTCGCCCTTCTTGTGTTTACCCTGCTGGATCAGTTGCAGCGTCTGCGCCTGCATTAGGATCCGTCCGGCGGCTATGGCACGGCGCGCGGTCGACGCCTTGTCGGCGATGTCGACCATGTGGGCCTCACCGGCCTGGTTGAAGTGGGTAAGCTTACTCATGCGCGCGATTCTATCACTTTAACAGGATGTATAGCTCGCGATTGCCGCGCTGTATATTCATCACCATGCCCGTGTCGCTGGCTTCGGCCAGCGCCAGCATTTCATCGAAGTTGCGCGTCAACTGCTTGTTGATCGAGAAAATGATATCGCCGGCGAGAAAGCCGGCAGCCTGCGCGTTCGAGCCCGGCGCCACCGACAGCAGCTGAAGATAATCGATTCGCCCGCGTTGCAGGTGTTGCTCGTGGATCTCGCCAATCACCGCGCCGGCCAGCCTGTCGTGTACTCGCGCACCGTCGATCCTGCTGATTTCGATCGGCTGGATAACCACGCTGAGTTCCAGCTCGACGCCGTCACGAAACAGCTCCAGATCGATACTCTGCCCCAGGCGCTGCAGCCCCACCAGGTTGTGCATGTCGCGCGTCGAGCGAATCGCGCGGCCGTTGGCGGCGACGATGACGTCGCCCACGCGAATCCCTGCCTTGTCGGCGGGCGAGCCGGATTCGATCTGGGTGACGATGAAACCACTGCTGCGCTCGATGCCGAAGGCCTGCGCCAGCTGGGCAGTCAGGTCCTGTCCCTGGGCGCCGAGGCGGCCGCGCTGAACTTCACCGTGGTCGGCCAGCTGTTGCATGATGTCGCGCGCGAGGTTGATCGGGATGGCGAAGCCGATGCCGATATTACCCTCGTTGCCGGCGCCGTAAATCGCGGTATTGATGCCAACCAGCTCGCCGCGCAGGTTGACCAGCGCGCCACCCGAATTGCCGAGGTTGATCGAGGCGTCGGTCTGGATGAAGTCTTCGATGGATTCGATGCCGAGCCCGGAGCGGCCCAGCGCCGAGACGATGCCCGAGGTTACGGTTTGTCCCAGGCCGAAAGGATTACCGACCGCGACCACGAAATCGCCAACCCGCAGCGTGCTGGAGTCGGCCATCGGAATTTGCGTCAGGCCCTCCCCGCTCACCTGGATCAGCGCCACGTCGGTATCGCTGTCGCGACCGATGATTTGCGCGCGCAACTCACGGCCATCCTTCAGGGTAACGTTGATCTCGTAAGCATCCCTGATCACGTGATCGTTGGTCAGGATCAGTCCTTTGTCGGCATCGACGATAACGCCGGAGCCGAGGCTCGTGGTTTCCTGGATGCGCTCGTAGCTGGGCAGGTCGAAGAAACGTCGAAAGAAAGGGTCCGCCGGCAGGGGTATCTCGACCCGGCTGCGCGACTGGCCACGCGTTGCGATGTTGACCACGGCCGGGGTGACACGCTCCAGCATGGGCGCCAGGCTGGGGAGTGGCTGGCCGTCGACCGCCACCGGCAGGGCCGCCTGCAGGGGCGCGCCCAGCAGTAGCGCCAGCGCGAGGGTTAACAGCAGCTGCGCACCCCTAGCCCGCATTTGTCAACGATTTAGCTGGCGATATGCACACGCATGCGAGTGCTAGAACAACCCGTGGAGCAATCGCCGAGTAGGAAATCGGTGGGATATGCGCGCTGGCAATCAAAACGATCGCGGATTGAAGCTGAAACGCGCTTCCATATCGCGATAAAGCTGCCTCTCCGCGTCGCTGCTCGCGGGCGGCGCATGAATCATGATTTCGACGATCTGATCGCCCGCGGGCGAGCCGGGCATGCCCTTGCCCTTGAGCCGCATCTTTTGTCCGGACTGCATGCCGGGCTTGATCTTGAGTTCGACCGAACCGGCCAGCGTCGGCACCTTCAGGGTGCTGCCGAGCGCGGCTTCCCAGGGTGTCACCGGCAGGCGCAGGATCACGTCCTTTTCCTCGAGGCGAAACAGGCGGTGCGGCAGAATATTCATTTCCAGCAAAAGATCACCGGCTTCGCCGCCGCCCGGCGAAGCCTGCCCCTGTCTGGCCAGGCGCATCTTTTGCCCGCTTTTCACGCCTTTGGGGATATTGATCTTGAGTTTTTTCATCTCGCTGGAACCCGACGACCTGGCGAACTGTATCGTCTTGCCGCCGCCGTTGTAGGCTTCTTCCAGCGTGATATCGAGTTTCAGCTGCAGGTCGGCGCCACGCGGCGGGCGCGCTCGCGCGCGCTGGCCCGGGCCGAACGGCGAGCCACCGCCGCGGTGGAAGCCACCGCCGAACAACGATTCGAAGAAGTCGCTGAAATCGCCTTCGCCGGAGTAAGCGCCACGACCAAAACCGCCGGCACCGACACCCGCACCGGCACTCTCGAATTGCTGACCATGCTTCCAGTCGGCGCCGAAACGATCGTAAGCCTGGCGCTTGTCGGCATCTTTCAACACCTCGTAGGCTTCGTTGACCTGCTTGAACTTTTCCTCGCTGTCCGCAGCCTGGTTCACATCCGGGTGATACTTGCGCGCAAGTTTCCGGTAAGCCTTCTTGATCTCACTCTCGTCAGCGTGCCGCGGCACGCCCAAAATCTGATAGTAATCCTGGTATTTCACGATTTATGTGGATGAACCCGATCCCTGATATTTAGGCATTTAATGGGGTTTTTCAAGTGCTGGACACGGTTTGCGCCAGCTCATCTGCACGCTCGTCGTCGCCGTCTTCGGCAAGATTTTGCACGGCAGGGGCCGAGTCTTCGTCAGCGTCTTCAGCGGCCGCGATGGGCTCCGCCAGCAGCTGCAGATTCTCGGTTTGCAGATCACTGTGCTGCGGTTCGACCAGCGGAATGGATTTGGTCACCTTGCTCGACATGTCCGCGAAACGTTCGACCTTGCCGTGCAGGCCCTGGTGGCCGGTCAGCGCCGTGGCGGTCAGGTTGAAGTGGTTGTTGGCCGCCTGCAGGCTCTTGCCTAGTCTGCCTAGGCGCTCCGCCACGACGCGCACCTGGTTATAGATATCGCCAGCCTTGTCGCCCAGTTCACGCGCCTCGCGGGTGCTGCGCTCCATCGACCACAGGTTGCTGACGGTGCGCAGAATCGGGATCAGCGTGGTGTGCGACACCATCACGATGCCACGTTCGTAGCCGTAGGAAAACAGGTCTTTTTCATACTTCAGCGCCTCGATATAGGCCGGCTCTATGGGCATGAACATCAACACGAAACTGGGGCTGCGCAGGCCGGTCAGGCTGGTGTAATCCTTGCTCTGTAAATCGTCGATGTGGCGCTTCACCGCCTTGATGTGCGCGCGCAGCGCGGCGTCCAGCTGCTCGTCGCTCTCGGCGGCCACGGCTCGATCGTAGGCGGCCAGCGACACCTTGCTGTCGATGATGATGTGCTTGTCGTCGGGCAGCTTGATGAGGAAGTCGGTCTGCTTGCGCCGGCCGTCGGCATCGACCATCGAGGTCTGCTTCTCGTAATGGTGCTGTTCCAGCAGGCCGCTCATCTGCAACGTCTTTTCCAGCTGGGTTTCGCCCCAGCTGCCGCGCTTCTGCGAATCGCCCTTGAGCGCATCGGTCAGGTTTTGCGCGTCGCTGCCGATCTTCAGGCCGACCTCGAGCACTTTCCTGATCTCGCCTTCGAGCAGGGCATTGCCCTTGACCGATTCGCTGTGCACGTCGTTGATGCGCTTCTGGAAGCCCTCGACCTGTTCGCGGAATGGCTTTAGCAAGGCTTCCAGCGACATGCGGTTGGTCTTGTCGAAGGCGCGCGCCTTGTCGTCGAGAATGCGGTTAGCCAGGTTTTCGAATTCGATGGTAAGGCGCTTGCGATTTTCCTCGAACTGCTCGATTTTCTGCGCGGCGAGCTCACGCTCCTTTTCCAGCTCTGCCTGCTTTTGCTGGATGCTCTTTTCCGCCTGGTGCAGGCTTTCGCGATAGTTGTACTCGTTTTGCAGGGCTGTTTCGAGCCGTTTCCTCAGCTCGAGGCCGGCATTGTGATACTGGCGCAGAGCATACAACAGCCCGACAAACACCAGGCCGGAGAGGCCGATGATGGTCCAGATCAAGTCGGTATTTGTGATCGCTTCCATGGCAGAGGTAAAGGCGTAATTACTGTTGCAGTCTAACCGAGATAGCATTCTCCCGCGAGGGCTTTGCTGCGCATCGAGAAAGTCGTCATTGCGGAGAAGGTATCGGTGGGTGACGCCAGGGGATTGCTCAGGGGTTCAGCGGGGCCAGTCCGCTGGTGGTGGTCGATTTACCGGGGGCCTGGTCTCGTTGCAGGCGCTGGCACAGGGTCCACAGCGCCTGCCCATGCCAGCTCGCGCCGCCGGCAGCGTACAGGCTCTGGTTCAACACCTCGACCTCCCGCCTGAATTCCGCGCCGAGATATTGCTCGAGCGCGTTCAGGTTAGCCACGTGGCGCGGCGCCAGCAGGGCCTGCCCCCAGGGCAGCAACGCAGCGCGCGCGGCCTTTGCGTCATCGTCTTCGCAGGCCTGGCGCAAGGCGCTGCTCGCGGCGCGCAGGTTGACGGCTGCGTCGGGCGCAGGCTCGGTAGCCTGTGCGCGACGCGATACGAACCACCAGTAAACCGCGCTGGCAGCCCAACCACAGGCGAGCAGCAGGCTCAACCACACCCAGAAATCCGGTGGCCGATCCGCTTCGTCTGCCTCGCCTGCTTGCACTGAAGCAGGCGTTACGGTCACCGACTGCGGCTCGCCAGCATTATCCTCGGCCGCTGCTGCAATCACCAGCTCACGCCCGGGCAGCGTTGCGGTTTCGACCGTTTCGGTAGCGCGATTCCACCACTTGACGGCGATCGGCGGAACCCGGTAAACGCCCGCCGCGCCCGGTATCAACGCCACCTTTTGCGCACGCAATGCGCGCATGCCCTGGCTACTGCGCTCATCGCGCAACACCGGCTGATCCGGGTACTGCTTGATGCCATCGATCGCCTGTAGCTCTATCTCGGGTAACTGCGCCGCGGTCACGCCGTCGGCGATCAACTGGATGCTGCGGGTGATCGGTTCGCCGGCGACCAGCCCGCCGAGATCATCCGGCCACTTTTCACGCAGCTCGACACGCTCCGCCGGCAGCCAGTATTCACCGGCCAGTTCGGCCGGGATCGGCTTGACGTCGAGCGTCAGCGGTTGCGAACGGACGCGGCGAATCTCGCCACCGGTATTGAACGGATCGAAGCTCGAGCGCGACGGCAGGCGCACTTCTCCGAGCAGGGGCGGAATATCGAGCTGGCCACTGCGTTGCGGAAACAGCGCGAACTGCTGTTCCAGCACCAGGTAAGAACGATCGGCAATACGCGTCTGGTACTGGCGCGGGTCGCCCAGCGGCTCGATCACCAGGTCCAGATCCTGCGCTGGAATCTTGCCGAATTCATAGGCGGAAATGTCGGTGGCGCTCAGCAGGCGCATGGTGACGATAACCTGGCCCTGCACGTAGACCTCGGATCGGTCGGCTGTCACCTCCAGCACCTGCTGATCGTGCGGCACCGAGGCCAGCGAGGAAGGGTTCACCGTCACCTGGAAGGGTTCGCTGCGCTCATCGCCAAAGCGAATCGCCGGAATCGTGTACTCGCCGATCTGCTTGGCCATCAGTTGCAGGGTCCACTTGACGCTGCGCTGGTATTCACCGTTGATGATGCTGATGCTGTTACTGCGGTTGTTGCCCAGCACCAGGAAATTCTGCTGCAGCACCGAAAAGTCGGGGTCACGCGCGGGGCTGTGATCGGTCGAAAAAACCAGCTGGAAGGATTCGTTGACCTGCACCGGGTTACGATCGATGGTGACGTCGACCGCGGCCGCGAGCGGCGCCACGAGCAGCGCCCACAATAAAACAGTTCCCAGGATCTGACGCGCGCTCACCATGCCTGCTCCTCGGTATCGACAGAACCGCGCTGGCGGTACTGGTAGCGAAACTTGCGCCGCAACAGGCCGCCGGGATCGTCGGGGATCTTGCGCAACCACTGCTGCGCGGCCTGCTCCGACATCTGTTGATCCAGGCTGGCCTGGTCTTCGGCCTGACCTTGCGCGGCGTCGGTTTGCGGCGGCTGCTCATCTGTCTGCTGCGCTGCGCTTGCCGCCTGCTGATCCCGCTCCGGGTTACTGTCGCTCTCGTCCTGCGATTGTCCCTGCGTGCCGGAGCTACCACCCTGCCGACCCTGTTCCCACGGCTGTTCGTCGGCCCCGTCCGACCCCTGTTGCGGGTTACCCTCGGCGTCGTCACCGGCGTCATCCTGCTGCGATTGCTGCTGCCGCTCGCTCGAGCCCCCGGACTGCTGCTGTTGCTGCTCGCCCTCTTGAGCGGAACCTTGCTGCGGCGGCTGTTGCTTCAGCCATTCCTCGATCGCCTGGCGATTGAAGATCGCGTCTTCGTAACCGGGTTGCTGTTCGAGCAAACGGTCGTAGGCTGCCAGGGCCTCCTCGTAGCGGCCCTGCTGCGCGAGCGCGGTGGCGTAATTGTAGGCTGCGTCCGCACCCTCCCGGCGCTGCCAGTTCTCGGCCGCCGCCGCATAATCGCCCGCGCGATAGCGCGCGCTCGCCTGCCAGTCCTCGTTGTCGAACAGTTCGGCTGCCTCGCGATGTTGCCCTTCACGATACAGTTGCAGCGCCCGCTGGTCGTCGTTCTGCCACAGCGCCTGCCAGTCGAAGGCATCGGCATCAGGCGGCACTGCCAGCAGAAAGATCGGCGCCAGCCACAGCAGTCCGCGGCGAAACGCCAGCGCCGCCAGTGGCAGCGCCAGCAACAGCAGCGACGGGCCGAGTTCACGCCACAGGTCGGCGGAGCGGCCGCTCTGTTGCGACTGGCTGCGATCGATGTGCGCTTCCATCACGTAATTCAGCGTATTGACGTCAAGGTCATCGGGGCTCAGGGACGCGTAAGCGCCGCCGCCACGTTCGGCGAGACGCTGCAGCGCGGCCTCATCCATTTTTGCGATGACGATATCGCCATCCCGATTTTTCAGAAAATCGCCGCTACTGAGGGGCACCGGTCCACCTTCGGGCGTTCCGATCGCCAGTACCGACAGGCGCAACCCGGGGTGCTGATCGAGCAGGGATTCGATACCTTTTACCTCGCCATCGCCAACGCCATCGGTGACCAGCAACAGGTCGCCCTGTGTCAGGCCGCTGTTGGAGAGCAGTTCCAGCGCGCGCTCGAACGCGCGCTCGGCGCGCGTCCCCTGGGCCGGCATCAGGCGCGTCTCGAGCACGGGTAACATGGCCAGGATGGTATCCACATCGTTGGTCAGCGGGGTCACGGTAAACGCATCCGCGGCATACACCAGCAGGGCGCTCTGACCCTCGCGCCGCAGCTCGAGGATATCGGCAATCTTGTGACGCGCGCGTACCAGCCGGCTGGGCCGGATATCGGCCGCATCCATCGAGCGCGACAGGTCGAGGGCGATGACCAGCGCCGACTGTTGCTGGTACACCTCCTGCTGGCGTTTTTCCCAGGTCGGCCCCGCCAGCGCGATGATCGCGAGCGCAACCACCGCGGATATAACCCACGGCATGCGCGCTGCGCGCGCCGAAGCCGCGCCGCTCAACACGTGGGGCAGCAGGCGCGCATCGATCACCGCGCCCCAGCTACCGCTGTCGTAGCCGCGACGACGCAACAACCACAGCACCAGCGCCAGCAACAGCAGTGCCAACAGCCAGCCGGGGCGCAGAAAATGAAACTGCTCGATCATGCCCGCATCCACCGCTCCGGCCGCAGACGTGGCGCTACCAGCAACGCGACGATGAACAATGCGATCGCCAGCGGCCACATGAACAGCGGGCGAACCGGGCGCAGATGGTCGGTATCCCGCGGCAGCGGTTCGAGCTCATCGAGCAACTGGTAAATTCTGGACAATTCCTCGCTGTCGCGCGCGCGGAAATAGCGCCCACCGCTAATGCGCGCAATTTCGCGCAGGGTTTTTTCATCGAGTTGCGCCGAGGGGTTGACGCGCCGCACTCCGAACCAGCTGCTCTCGATCTGTTCATCGGCGCCGATGCCGATGGTGTATATCTTGAGCCCGCGCTCGGCGGCGATCTGCGCCGCCTTCAGCGGCGTAACTTCACCGGCGGTATTGGCGCCATCGGTCATCAACACCAGCACCTGCGAATTATCCGAATCCAGGTCGAGGCGCTTGAGCGCAAGCCCGATGGCGTCGCCGATGGCGGTGCGTTCGCCGGCCAGGCCGATGGCCGCTTCCTGCAACAGACGAGTGACGGTCTTGCTGTCGAAGGTCAGCGGCGCCTGCAGGTAGGCCTGGGTGCCGAACAGGATCAGGCCGAGTCGATCGCCGCGGCGGCGCTCGATGAAATTACTCGCCACCAGCTTGGTCGCGTACAGCCGATTGACCTGCTTGCCCTCGATTATGAAATCCCCGGTGCGCATGCTATCCGACAGGTCGACGGCCAGCATCAGGTCGCGCCCGCTCACCGGGATCGCAACCGCTTCGCCCAGCCACTGCGGGCGACTCGCCGCGAGCACCAGCAGTATCCAGGCCAGCAGGCTCAACCACTGTCGCCAGCGCCGCGGGGTAACGCCCTCGGCGATATCGCCGCCAAGGCGGAAATCGTCGATCAGCGGCACGCGCAGGGCCGCCTGCCGCGGGCTGCCCTGCGCCGGCCACAGCCAGTAAACCAGCAGCGGTAACGGCAGCAGCGCCAGCACCCAGGGCCATTCAAGCTGAAACATGGTCATTGCTCCGCGGTAATGCACGCATCCAGCGCTCGCAGGCCTGCAACAACGCTTCGACGTCGGCGGCAAAGGCGGCACGATAACGGCCATGAGTCAGCAGTTCGAGCTGCTCGGGCGAAAACGCCGCGCCCGGGGCGAGCCGCTGCAGCTCTGCCTGCCACTCGGCGCCGGTGGTGGCCGCCTGCCGCTTGCGCCCGCAGTAGCTTATCGTGATACGGCGCAGTAACAGGGCCAGTTCGTCTACCACCACCTTGTCACTCTGCCCCTGTTTATAGTTGTCGCGGATGCGCGCGAGTTCACTCAATGCCAGTCGTCTGAGTGGCTGCCGTCGCCACCAGCGCCACAGCCCGGGCAACAGCAGGGCCAGCAACAGGATCAGCAACAGACCGATCCACCAGCCGGGCGCAGGCGGCCACCACAGGCTCGCGTCGGGCAGGTGAATATCGCGTAGTTGTGGCTGGTTCATCACTATTGCAGCCCCAGCCCGGCCTTCAGTTCCAGCAGCATGTCGTCGTCGGTGGCAATATCGATCTGGCGTAGTCCGAGCTCACGACAAAGTTGTGTCAGCGCCTGTTGCTGACGCTCGTAACGCTCGCTGTATTGCGCGCGCAATGCCGGGTTCGCGGCGTCGAGATCCACGTTGCTGACGCCATCGGTGACGCGGTAGCGCCCGGGTGGCGGCAGTACCCTTTCGAGCGGGTCATAACAGTGAATCATGACGACATCGTTGTGCCGCGCCAGCTCCACCAGTTGCCCGCGGCAATCAGCGCCGAGAAAGCGAAAATCGCTGAGCAGCACCAGCAGGCTGCCGGGGCGAGTGACCTGGCGTAAACGCCGCAGGGCTTGCATACCGGTCTGCTGCTCGCCAGCTGCCGGCGCCTCCATCTCCCAGGCTGAATGCGTCGCCAGTTGCTGAATGAACTGCAGCGCGGCCGCCTTGCCGCGCCGGGGTCGGAATTCGACGTGCTGCCGCTCGGAAAACACCAGGTAACCGAGGCGGTCACCGTGCTGCACGCTGCTCCAGGCGAGCAACGCGGCGAGCTTTGCCGCCAGCACCGACTTGAAGCACACCTGGGTGCCGAAAAACATCGAGCGCGAAAGATCCAGCCACAGCAGCACCGGGCGTTCGCGCTCTTCACGATATATCTTGGTGTGGGTCTGGCCGCTGCGCGCCGTCACGCGCCAGTCGATACTGCGGATGTCGTCACCGGGCTGGTAAGGACGCGATTCGTAATACTCCATGCCGCGCCCGCGAAATGCCGACAGGTGACCACCCGCCATTTGCGCCTTCACCGAATTCGAGATCAGCGGCAAACTGTGGGCATCGCGATTCAGTCCGATCAGCGTGGACATTTTGACCCGAATGATGTCGTCCCCTGGTTCCACAGTAGCAGGCTAGGGTATGGCGACCCGGGATAATATGGCGTCGATACAGCTGTCGGCGGTCCTGCCTTCCGCCTCGGCGGCGAAGCTGAGAATGATGCGGTGGCGCAACACGTCCGCAGCGAGCGCCTGGATATCCTCGGGTACCACGTAGTCGCGGTTGTTGAGCCAGGCGTAGGCGCGCGCGCAGCGGTCCAGCGCCATGGTGGCGCGAGGGCTGGCGCCATGCTGGATCCAGCCGGCCAGTTCATCGCCGTAACGCTCGGCGCTGCGCGTCGCCAGCACGATCTCGACGATGTAATCCTCGAGACTCGGGTCCAGATGAATATCGAGCACGTCGTTGCGCGCCTGCAGCAGGTGTTGCTGGCTGATCACCGCCTCGGCCGCCGGCGGGCGCTGCGCCTCGGAACGCGCCTCGGCACGGGTCAACGCGAGGATTGCCTTTTCCTCGGCGGCGTCCGGATAGCCGACCCGCACATGCATCAGGAAGCGGTCGAGCTGCGCCTCGGGCAAGGGGTAGGTGCCCTCCTGTTCGAGTGGATTCTGGGTCGCCATGACCAGGAATATTTCCGGCAGCAGATAGGTTTCGCTGCCGACCGTAATCTGGCGTTCCGCCATCGCCTCGAGCAGCGCCGACTGCACCTTCGCCGGGGCGCGGTTGATCTCGTCGGCGAGGATCAGGTTGTGGAACAGGGGGCCTCGCTGGAACTTGAAACTACCGTCCTGGGGCCGATAAATTTCGGTGCCGGTGAGATCGGCCGGGAGCAGGTCGGGGGTGAACTGGACACGGTGAAAACTGCCCTCGATGCCATCGCCGAGAACCTTGATTGCGCGCGTCTTGGCCAGCCCCGGCGCACCTTCGACCAGCAGGTGGCCATCCGCCAGGATCGCCACCAGCAAGCGCTCGATCAAACCCTGCTGACCGATAATCCGGGAACTGATGGACGCCTTCAGATTCAGTATTTCCTGTTGTGACACAAAGCACCTCGATTGTTGACGAAGCTGTCGATCGACTTATTTCATGCGCCTTTGGACAACGCCGACAGGCGCAAAGTTTAACCGAATAAATACGGTTTAACCCAGATATTGCAACGGGATTCCGTCGCGTGGAATGCGCATCAGGGGAGCAGGTGACCGGTCTTGATCCAGGTAATCGTTTCTTCTTCGGTAAAGCGCGAGTGTTCGCTGTTGTGCGGATTACGCACCCAGCTGCCGGCCGGGTAAACGCCGAATTCATCCTGCAGCACTCCCGACAGCACATAGAATTCCTCGCCGCCGAAATGCTGCTGCGCCGGGAAGCGACTATTGGCCGGCCACCTGTACAGCGCCACCATCTCGGTATCGTAGTAGTACAGCGGCATCACCTGCAGCCCATCCTCGGCTGGCATCCAGTCACTGTTGCGGCTGTCGATGCGCAGGCTGACGTCATCGGCTGGATCGAACTGGTCCAGCTTGACCAGCAGCACGCAACCTTCCTTGCTGAACGGAGAGTGCTTCGAACCCGGCGGATTGCGCAGGTAAGTACCGGCAGGATAATTACCCTGTTCATCAGAAAAAACGCCCTCGAGCACAAGTATCTCTTCCCCCAACGGATGCGCGTGCTCGGAGAAAGCCGAACCGGGGTCGTAACGTACGATGCTGGTGGTGTGCCCATGTTCGGCAGCCTCGCGCGCCAGTGGCTTGCGCCACACGCCTGGCATCGGGCTTGCCTCCCATTCCATTTCACTGCTGTAGACTACGACCGACTGGTCAAAATTCATGTTTAACATTGGCGCTGTCTTTATAGGACCTGCGTGGATTGGTAATCAGCCGAAATCGTAACATGCCAGCCTGCATATCTCATCGATTTCCGTCCCGCGGCTGTCGCGAGGCAAAAAAAAGCAGCCATAATGGCTGCTAAAATTTGGGATCAGGAATTTCCTGAACCCTGGTGCGTCGAACCAGGCCGATGAAACCTGCTAAACCTGGACGAGTTTCCTTACTTCTCAAGGGTAAGGGCACCAAAACTGAATCGCAGGAAGTGTATCCGCGAGAACCGGGGGAAGAATCCCCTAAATGGGTTAAATTCAACGTAGTTAGTGAGTCTATGTGCCGTTTTCCGGGCGTTCTGTGACCAGATCGACATTTCCACAAACGCCCATTTTGACCGCATGGGCGTGCGCCAGCCTGCATATCGCAATCTCCCCGACCAAGCCGCCCCGCCACATCGCGGGCGACGCAGGATGAGGAGTCAGAGCGCCTGCGACAGGGCTTCCAGGCTTTCACGCGCGTCGCCGAACAGCATGCGCGTGTTTTCCCTGACGAACAGCGGGTTGTCCACCCCGGCATAGCCTGCGGCCATGCCGCGCTTCAACACCACGGTAGTGCGCCCCTTCCACACTTCGAGCACCGGCATGCCGGCTATCGGGCTGTCCGCGTCCTCCTGCGCCAGCGGATTTACCGTATCGTTGGCGCCGACCACGATAGACACGTCTACCTGAGGGAAATCCTTGTTGATCTCGTCCATCTCGAACACGATGTCGTAGGGCACCTTGGCCTCGGCCAGCAGGACGTTCATGTGCCCGGGCATGCGTCCGGCAACCGGGTGGATGCCAAAGCGCACCTTGACGCCCTTTTTAATCAGCGTACGTGCGATGTCGGCGACCGCGTGTTGCGCCTGCGCCGTCGCCATGCCGTAGCCTGGCACGATCATCACATTCTTGGCGTTGTTCAGCAATTCCACCATGCCCGCGGTATCGATGGTCTGCACTTCGCCCTGGATAGCCGCCCTGGCGGACGAACCGCCCGAGGTGCCGAAGCCGCCGGCGATGACGCTGATGAAATGCCGGTTCATCGCCTTGCACATGATATAGCTGAGGATCGCGCCACTGCTGCCCACCAGCGCGCCGGTCACGATCAGCAAATCATTCGACAGCATGAACCCGGTGGCCGCCGCGGCCCAGCCGGAATAGCTGTTCAGCATCGAGATGACCACCGGCATGTCGGCGCCACCGATGGCTGCAACCATGTGAATGCCGAACAGTAGTGCCAGAAAAGTCATCGCCAGCAACAGCAACGTCGCCTGCTGATGATCCCCGGCGCCGACGAATTTCACGCCGATGACGATAACCGCCACCAACAGCGCCAGGTTGAGCCAGTGGCGCGCCGGCAACATCATCGGCTGACCGCCGATAAGGCCGCTGAGCTTGCCATAGGCGATCACCGAGCCGGTGAAAGTCATCGCGCCGATACCGACGCCGATGTAGATCTCGATCTCGTGGATAGTTTTTTCGACTCCAGTGTACTGGATGCTTGCATCAAGAAAGTTGGCGATGCCGATCAGTACCGCTGCAAGCCCGACCAGGCTGTGCAGGATCGCGACCAGCTCAGGCATCTGCGTCATCTGCACGCGGCGCGCCAGCACGAAGCCGATAACGCCGCCGGCGATCATGATCGCGATCAACCATTCATAGTGACCCGTGACGAAGGCGCCGATGGTAACCACCAGCGCGATCAACATACCGATAATGCCAAACAGGTTGCCGCGACGCGCGGTATCGTTGGTGCTGAGACCTCCCAGGGCGAGGATGAACAGCACCGCCGAGGCGAGGTAAGCTACCGTAACAAGACTCGAAGACATCGCCATTACCCCTTGAACATCTGCAACATGCGTTGCGTTACGGAAAATCCACCCACGATGTTGATGCAGGTAATAAATACGGCGATGCCGGCGAGTACATAGATCAGCGTGTTGCCACTCGATATCTGCGTTAGCGCACCCAGTATGATGATGCTGCTGATCGCGTTGGTGACGCTCATCAGCGGCGTATGCAGGCTAGGGCTGACATTCCAGATCACCATGTAGCCGATAAAACAGGACAGGATAAATACCGTGAAATGCGCCATGAAAGACGGCGGCGCGACCTGGCCGAGGCCAAACAGCGCGGCTCCACCAAGTATCAACGGTAACCAGACGCTGCCCATGAAACGCGCCAGTGCCGAGGGCTCTGCGGCGCCTTTCGCAGCGGCGCCAGCGGCTTGCCCCTCTTCGGCACTGATTGCCTGCCCGCCAAAACTGGGTTTGCGCTCGGCGCCGACGGCGATCGGTGGCGGCGGCCAGGTGATATCACCGCGATTGACTACGGTGGCGCCTCGAATCACGTCGTCTTCCATGTCGACCGTAATCGTGCCGTCCTTCTGTGGACACATCTCCATGATCAGGTTGTAAACGTTGGTCGCGTAAAGCTGGCTGGACTGCGACGCCAGGCGGCTAGGCAAATCGGTGTAACCGACGATGTGTACACCGTGCCTGTGCACTACCTTACCTGGCACCGTGGCCTCGCAATTGCCACCCTGCTCGGCCGCCAGGTCGACGATGACGCTACCGTCGCGCATGGTCTCCACCATACCCCGCGTAATCAGCTTGGGCGCCGGTTTGCCCGGTATCAGCGCGGTGGTTATGATGATGTCGACTTCACAGGCCTGGCGCGCAAACAGTTCCATCTCCGCGGCGATGAATTCCTTGCTCATCACCTTGGCGTAGCCGCCCTGGCCTGTACCATCCTCTTCAAAATGCAGTTCGAGAAATTCTGCATCCATGCTTTGAATCTGTTCCTTGACCTCGGGACGGGTATCGAAGGCGCGCACGATCGCGCCCAGCGACTTGGCGGTACCGATGGCTGCAAGTCCGGCAACGCCCGCGCCGATGACCAGCACCTTGGCCGGCTCGACCTTGCCGGCGGCGGTAATCTGACCGGCGAGAAATCGGCCAAATTGATGCGAGGCCTCGATGACCGCGCGATAGCCGGCGATATTCGCCATAGAGCTGAGCGCGTCGAGCTTTTGCGCGCGCGAGATGCGCGGGATCGAATCCATTGCCATTACCGTCGCCTTGCGCCTGGCAAGATGCTGCAACAGATCCTGGTTCTGAGCCGGCCAGATAAAACTGATCAGCTGCGCACCTTCCCGCATCAGCTCGATTTCGTGGCGACCCAGTTCATTGTTGAACTCCGGCGGGCGAACCTTGAGGATCAGGTCGCCGGCGGCCCAGGCAGACTCGGCGTCGCGCGCAATCTCCGCGCCCATTCCAAGAAACAGGTCGTCGGCGAAGTTGGCACCGTCGCCGGCGCCCGATTCGACGATCACTTCGAATCCGGCCTTGATCAGCTTGCCGACCACTTCGGGTGACGTGGCGACGCGCTTTTCGCCGCGGTGGATTTCAGCAGGAATTGCTATTTTCATTTCAGGTCGCCCGGTTGTTGGATAGTTTTGTGGTGATTAAGTTGGTGGGGTATCAGACCGATTCCAGCAGATGGTATGCGACATGCCAGCTGCCGGGTCGACTCCCCGATGCCCGTTTTCATGGACACCCTTGCCCTATCAGGGCATCATTCTGCCTCATTCAACATCGCCGGACCATGGGATTTTTCGATTAGCATCATGCGATTTCTAGATTCTATTATCAGCAAAGCCCGCTCCAGCCGGCAAAAAATCGTGCTCGCCGAAGGCGAGGACGCGCGCGTGCTGAAGGCCGCTCAGCGTGCCCAAAGCGATAAAATTGCCGATTGCATCCTGCTCGGTCGCGAACTTGAGGTTCGCCAGCAAGCTGCCGCGCTCGGTCTGGATTTAACCGGCATTAGACTCGAAGACCCTGCGACTTCGCAATATCACCAAAGATATAGCGAGCAACTGTACGCGCTGCGCAAACATAAGGGCATGACAATCGAGGAAGCGCAGCAGCAGGCGCGTGATCCGCTGTGCTTTGCCGATCTGATGCTGCACTGCGGTGATGCCGATGGCTCGATCGCCGGCGCCATCTACACCACCGGTGATCGCGTGCGCTCGGCGTTGCAGATTGTCGGCGTCAAGCCGGGGTTCAACTCGGTCTCCAGTTTCATGCTGATGCTGTTCGAGGCCGCTCACCACGAACCGAAGCAAGCCATGCTGTTTGCCGATTGCGCGCTGATAGTCGATCCCGACGCGGCACAACTGGCGGAGATAACCGTCGCCACGGTGCAATCGGCACGCCAGTTTATCGACGAAGAACCGCGCGTGGCGATGCTGTCTTTTTCCACCGATGGTAGCGCCCGACATCCTCTGGTTGACAAGGTACGCGAGGCCACGCGACTTGCGCGCGCGCAAATGCCGGATACCGCGATCGAAGGTGAGGTGCAGCTGGATGCGGCGATCGTGCCCGCGGTGGCCAGGCAAAAGATTGCCGATTCGCAGATAAATGGCCGTGCCAACGTGCTGATTTTCCCGGATCTCGAGGCTGGCAATATCGGCTACAAACTGGCGCAGCGCTTCGGCGCAGCGCAAGCCATCGGCCCGATACTACAGGGGCTGAAGCGCCCGGCTAACGACCTGTCACGCGGCTGCAGCAGCGACGACGTCTACAACCTGATTGCACTGACAGCGGTACAGGCGGCAGGCTGATCGCCCTGACGCTGCGCGGTGACAGGCTTGAAATATCCCGGTTAGTCGTGTCGTCATGCTCGCGCAGGGATGGCACTAAATGGGTGCGTTTGGCTGATCAGTTACCGTTGCCAAGCAACTTACGGATGCGCTCGCGCACGTCAACCATGGTCTGCAGGCGATTCTCTGGTTCGACCTGCATCATGCTTTCCACCAACTCGGCGGCGTCCGCAGACAGGGCCGGATTAACCTCGAGAATCGGCGTTGCCGTGCCCTTGCGATGCTGCATGATGACATCCATCGGGCTGCCGACATAAGGCAATTTTCCACCCAGCATGTAATAAGCGATCACCCCGAGCGAGTAAATATCGCTGCGCTCATCGGCTTCTGCGCCGACGGCACGCTCGGGTGCAAGATAGGCCGGGCTGCCGATGATCGAACCGGTCTGCGTCAGCGTCGATTCGCTGGCGGTACCCGCCGAGGCGATGCCGAAATCAACAATTTTCAGATGCCCTTCACCGTTGATCAGCACATTGCTCGGTTTCAGATCGCGGTGAATCACTTTCATCTCGTGCGCAGACGCCATGCCGCTGGCTATCTGGTAGAGCAACTTGAGTGCATCACGTAAATCGAAGGCCTTGCCGTCCTTCAAAATCATTTCCAGTCCGCGGCTCTCGAAGTATTCCATCGAAATCGCGCAGACGCCGTCCTTGATCAGCAGATCGTGCACCCGGATCACGTTACGGTGGCTGATGCGGCGCGCATACTTGACTTCGCGCTTGAAGCGTTCGGTCGACTTCTTGTCTACCGTCAGACTCGGCAGCATGAACTTGATGATCATGGTTTCGTCGACCATGTCATCCTCGACCAGCAGTACCCGTCCCATCGCACCGCGCCCGATTTCCCTCTGGATGTGGTAGCGATCCATCCACACGGAACCCGGCGTCAACTCATCGAGCGGTGACGTGCGCGGGTTGGAGCCAGTCGACGAAGAGGACTTCTCGGCATCCACCGACAGTTCGGCCCGTGGAATATTTTCATCGAAGTTGATGTCGGCCAGCGAATACTTGTTGGTAATCCTGGCCAGCAATTCGTTGGCGTATTCCTTCAACTCATCGGTAATACGCTTCATGTTGGAGACGATGTTATCGCGGATATCCTCCGCGCAGTTTTCGTTGGCAATGGTATCGATGGTTTCCAGCGCGGCTCGTTGCAGGTTCGCATCGCGGCTGCGCAGCGAGTCAAAGGCAATCTCGAGTCCGTGCTCAAAGCCGAGTTGCTGCACGGCGCGCAATACCAGCACGGTATCTTCGGGCCAGCCATCGACCAGCTTTTGCAGAATCGAAATCGCGCCGCGATTGGCTGACTTGGCGAGCGATTTGATCGCGCGCTCACGCAGCTTGGCGTTGTCGCTGAGCGCGAACTTCTCGATCTTGTCGAGATCTTCACCCTCGATCAGGTTGACCACCAGGCACTGCGCCATGCTGCGAATAATTTCCAGCTCATGACTGTTGAGTTCGTGCGCGACCCGGGACAGGTTCTTGTTGGTGTATTTCTTCACACACTCGATCGCCTGCTGCTGCGCGGCGGGCTCTTCCAGCGTCAGCCGGCGCAAAAATTTTTCGAAGTTTTTCTTGTCCGCCTTCGTCGCCACTATCTGCGCAAAGAAATCGTTCAGCTCTTCCGACTCACCCGCCAGGTAGGCGGACAGGTGAGGGACCAGCTCCGCATCGGCGCGGGTTTCGATGATCTTCAGCACCTGTTCGAGTTCGATCCCCTGCATCGACTGGGCATAGGGCAATAACACTGACAGGTCGAAGCTGAACTGCATCCGGCTCAGAGTCTTCAACGCTTCGAGAATGACTACCTTGTTGCTGTCATCGAGAAAACGCGCAACGATCAGCGGAATTTTGGGTTCATTGACGCTGCCGAAATAATGCAGCAGCTTGATGCGGTATTCGGCGCTTTCGATCTTGTCGAGCTGAAAGTTCAATTTCGACAGGTCGACCGGGATTTCCGACCCCTCCACCAGCCGCAACAGCATCTGCGCATAATCCGATTCCAGTTTCATCGAATGATTGATTATGTCCTCGGGGCGGAGGTACTGCTTCTGCTCGTTGAGCAGCTCTATGATGTCACCGACGGCGGCACCGGGTTCGTGCAGGCGCGCGAACAGTTTGCTCGCATCGAAGACCTTGACCGCCGATGCAGCACCGCCCGCGTCCGCACCGGAAGCGTTGAGGAATCGATCTGCGGTAAAGCCATCGACGGAATCGAGGCATAACTGTTTTAGCGCTTCCTGATGCGGGCCATCTACCCGCGCAATCGTTTCCAGCACCTTGTCGAGATTGGCATCGGCGGCTTCGCGCAACTTCTCCACCAGCGACAACCCCTTCTTGCCGTGGGGGTCATCGCATTCGAGAAACTGGTTAAGCGTTCTGTTGAAGAATATGTTTCCGAGCTTTGCCATATGTAACAGTAGTACCCCGCAGGTCCCGATCGCTGCACGTAGTTAAGGTAAAAAATGTTTACTTCACAAGGTGAGTATAGATTAGTCCTGTAAAACGGCAGGTCGATTTATGGCTTATTTGAGACTCGCGGGGAGTGTTCGCGATGCACTGCCAAAGCGGTTGCGCGGGGCGCCGGTTCGACGCTAATCTGCCCGCAGAAAAGCACGCAGGTGGAAACTCCCCTGGGCGTCGACATAGCGGAATTCGGGAGCTACCGGGCAGGCATGGCGCGCCAGGCAACCGCGCTGATGGCACTCGGCGCGGGCCGTATTGCGCAGGTAATCTGCACAGATGTCGACGGCATAGCCGCCGAGATCGAACGCATTGACCGGACAGGTATGCAGACAGGGTTTCAGCTCGCAGGCAAGACAGGGTGATACGGCCGGAGCATGAGCCGTTTCCCGCTGCAGATCGGAACCCAGCAATGCAAACCGATAGGAATGCCACAGGCCGAACTCGGGGTGCATCATCACGCCTATCGGTGATTGCTCGAGCGCCTCGGCGCGCTTCGCCCACTGCTGAAACGGGAAGTACGGCGGCCCCTCGAATGGATACAGCGGCCGCAGCGACAACGCCTGCGCGATCGATGTGGCGATGCGCCGACTCCAGCGATCCAGCGGGTGTGCCGCGCCGTCACTGAATTCTACCGATTGACTGAATTGCCGCCAGTAACTCGAACCGATATTTCCGACCAGGGCAATGTCGGCCTGCTTTGCGTCCAGACCCCAGGTTTCGATTTCGGCTTCGGTCAGGCGCGAAACGCCGCGCACGAACAGACCGTGTTCGCGCAGGCGGGCATCCAGTTTTGCCCGCGTCGACATCAACTATCCGCGCCAGTCACAGGCCGGTCCGATCGCCGTGGCGATCACCGTCGATTCGAGGAACAGCTCGCCATCGATGTCGTCCTGCACGTGAATATCATCGAACTTCAGGGTTACCGCGGGATCGATAGCGCCGGCTTCGAGCGCCCGCTCGCGCGCCAGGCTGGTAACGATTTTCTCGGCCTCGGCACGCGCCGCCGCCAGATTTTCGAACTGTTTCGGCTGGTCGCCGTGAAACAGGCAGAAAATACCGTGCTGGGGTTGCGTGACGGTAATCTGCGCGCGCTGAATCACGCTGCCCATCACCGCGCCGAAGGCGTTGGCGACTTCCGCATGTTCGGGCAGATGCAATCCGATACGCATACTGTCGGCGACGCTCTGGTAATAGCTCGCCGCCGGCGCGCCGACCGCGATGATTGGATAATCGCTGGCAAAGTCGAGATCGAACAGCGCCTTGCGCCCCTTGTTTTCATGGGTGCCGATGACCATGCGCGTAATGGTGTCGACGATAGCGCTGGTCTTGCTCGACTTGCCAGCGAGGTCGAATTCATTCAGACCGACCTCGATCAACAGGCGGCGGATGGTCGAGGTGACCAGGTCGTAAACCTGGCTACAGGCCGCCTCGACGTCGTCGCCGTCCCACTTGCCATAGCCGTAGAGGAACCGCATCTGGCGCATCCAGATGCGCGCCGACAGCTCCGCGGCGCGCCTGTCCCAGTGTGAATTGATGCCCAGCACATGCACCGCGTCGGTTGGTGTGAAACCGCTGTAAATCGCGAGGCCCATGCGTTTCAACTTGGCCAGCGCGCGTGCGAACAGGCGATCGCGCTGCACGATCTCCTCGAGCTCTATGGGCCGGTCGGAGAGCAATTCCCAGGCTTCGAGCTCGACCGGTCCGAGCTGGTTGAGCAGCGCCTGGTTATTTTCCAGGCGCATCACGAAACGGTTGCTGCGCGCATTGGCCATGCCCGCAAGCTGGGCTTCGAGGCGCGGCACGACTTCGGGATAGAGATGCGCCAGCAGGCTGGTGGGCACTACCCGGCGCGGCCCCACGGTCAGCCCGATATGGCCGGCGAAACGCAGCTCGCTGTCGCCACCGAGGCCGATGGAATTGACCCGCACGGCTTCCACCATCGGTTGCCAGTC
>Ga0209536_100003273_pt1 | contig 26076 bp, 21 predicted proteins | sample DeeMarSeWOR28_12_FD_187461 | JGI IMG/M metagenome (GOLD analysis project Ga0209536, IMG submission 187461) | Marine sediment microbial communities from White Oak River estuary, North Carolina - WOR-2-8_12 (SPAdes) (version 2) | ecosystem: Environmental > Aquatic > Marine > Intertidal zone >...
TCGATCGCGCGCAGGGCCTGCTGAGCTTCCACACCGATCGGCGGAGCCCCAAGGTGGGTGACCTCGCTGCGTCCCCCCGGATCTCGTGGCTCTTCTACGCCCCGCAGCGTAAGCTCCAGCTTCGGGTCCACGGCTCGACGACCGTGCACCACGACGACGCCGTCGCCGACGAGGCGTGGCAGAACGTGACGCCGCTGGGCAGACGGTGCTACGGCCAGGCGCTCGGACCCGGATCGCCCTCCGAAGGACCGGCGGTCGAGTTGCCCGACCTCCGGGCCCTTGAAGACGCCGACGTCGGGACACTGGAGCGATGCCGACGCAACTTCTGCGTGGTGCGATGCCGAATCGACGAGATCGATCGCATGGATCTGAGCATCGAGGGGCACCGCCGCTCGCGCTTCCTCCGGCAGGGAGATACATGGCGCGGGGCGTGGCTCGCCCCGTGACCGCCGGGGAGACCGGCATGCGAGCACGGGGACGGAGCCTCCATCGGCGGTCGGGGCCCGCAGGACCGATCCCACGTGCCGTGGGGTGCCTGCTCGCGCTCACGCTCGGGGCAACGGCCGTCTCGGCCCAGCGTCTCGACCTGCCGGCTCGCCCGCCCGACGCCCCGGGGGGACTCGAGTTCGCCCGCGTATTGGAGGAACTGGAGCCGGAGCGTCGAGAGGCCCGCATCGTCGAGGAGATCATGCACGGAAACGTGCCCGGCTGGCTGCGGATCCTGCGGCCCGTCGACGTCGTCCGGGTGGTCGCGGGGTCGGCGCGCACGATCCGCGTTCTGGTGGCTCCGGACTACCTCGCCGTCGGATCCGACTTCGACTACTTCATCGTGCCGATGTCGCCTCGAAGCGCTCAGCACATCGCGGACCGCACCGGCACGTCACTCCCGACGCCGGTCGTCGTGGACGCCGTGTGGCAGGCCGCGGACGTGCGCCTCGGTCCCGACTCCATCCCCCCGGGCCCCGAGATGACGACGGTGCCCGTATTCGCACTCCACGACCGGCGGATCCGAGCCCGCAGGATCCGCAGCGGCGCCGCATTCGGTGCGCTGGTGGCCGGACACAAGAAGGACGTGGTGCTCAGCGCGCGGCTTCGGGACCGGCCGGATCACGTCGCCATCTACGGCTGGCACCGCCCCGACGGCCGACCGATCCAGCCGCTCTACACCGGGCACACCGACGACTGGGTGGACTACAGCCACGGGATCCGGCTCGTGCACCGCACGATCTGGATCGACGGAGTGCCCGCCGAGCTTCCCTCGCTGCTTCAGGATCCCGAGCTCGCCCTGCTGCTCAGCGACGAAGGCGTGGTCGCGAGCCCCCGCTACCCCACGGACGGCTCAGCCGGACTCGTCGAGGACCACCACCCGGATATTCCGCCACCGCACCTTGATCCCACCTCCGTCGTGGATCTGCAGCGCGATGTGCCCGGTCGCTTCGCCGATCTTGTCGTCGACGAGGTCCACCATGAGGGTGCCGTTGATCCACGTGCGCACACGGGGCCCCACCACCCTCACCCGCATCTCGTTCCACTCTCCCATCCGCAGCGCTCGATCCAGCTCCGGTTCGGGCTGGACGAGCCAGCCCCGGCCGTACGACTCGTAGATCCCTCCCGAGTGTAGACCCGGCGGCGCGACCTCGGCCTGCCAGCCGGAGATGATCACGCCGTCCAGCCTGGATCGGAAGAACACCCCGCTGTTGCCGTCCGCCTCCTGGCGGAACTCGAGCGTCAGATCGAAGTCACGGTAGGTCGCGTCGGTCCGTAGATAGCCGTAGGCGGCATCGGGCCCGCTCTCGCAGACGAGCTCGCCGTCCTCCACGTACCAGAGCTCGGTGCCGTGCACCGTCCATCCGTCCAGATCCCGACCGTTGAAGATCGGGATCGACTCCTGCGCCGCCGCCGGCACCGGGCCGGCCGATGCGAGCACGACCGCGAGCGCCACTCCGAGCCGTACTCCGGGTCCCGGCATCGGCGCGATCACCGCCGATCCGGCGTTCGGCCCACCGTGCCGCGCGCACCGGTGCCCGATCACCTCGGTGCTCCCTCGAGGGGCCGGATCTTGATGTTGCGATACCACACGGGAGTTCCGTGATCCTGAAGGGCGATGGAGCCCGACGCAGCGCGGGCATAGTGCTCCTCCGGACCGAACTTGCTCGCGGCCACGCGGGCCTCCCAGTCGTTGGAGTACAGCTCGTACGACACGGTCATCCGGCCGTTGAGCCAGTGCTCGACGCGGTCGCCCTGCACCACGATGCGGCCCGAGTTCCACTCCCCCGTCGGGTGCACCGGGCGCTCCTCGGCGGCGTGGAGATCGTAGTTGTCGCCGGTAAGGTGCGTGCGCATGTCCATCGTCCCCATCGCGATGTAGGCGGGGTCGTCGAGGACCTGATACTCGGGGGCGACCTGCCACAGTCCTGCGCCCTCGTGCTCCTTCACCCGGTAGAACACGCCGCTGTTGCCCTCCGGGCCGACCTTGAAGTCGAACGTCAGCTCGAAGTCCGTGAACTCGGCCACCGTGACGATGTCTCCCCCCTCCATGTCCCCGCTGGTCGACTGGCCGACCAGCTCGCCGTTCTCGACGACCCACCGCCCGACGGGGAAGTCGTCTCCGCCGTAGCGGCGCCACCCCTCCGTCGTCGTGCCGTCGAAGAGGAGAACCCACCCCTCGGCCTCCTCCTCCCGGGTGAGGGTGTTGTGCGCCGCGGACTCCCGAGCTGCAGCAGGCTGGGCCTGCGCAGCGGGCTCCGCCTCCGGCACGGCCTCGTCCGACCCACCCCCGCAGGCGGCCAGGGCAGCCGACGCGGCCAGAATCAGCAACGATCCGATCGAACCCGGAGCTCGAGAGCGCAGGGTCACAGCAGCTCCATCGTTTCGGGATCCCATGAGACGACCTTCTCCTCGAAGTAACTGTCGTTGCAGGCCAGCGCCGGCGCGGCGGCTCGGAGACCGAAGACGGCGTCCTCGACGACCGGAGTGCCCTCACGCACGCCGCGGAAGAAGTTCATGAAGTGATCGAAGTGCGCCCCCCGATAGCCGTCTTCGGCCACGTAGACGCTCTCGGCGGGGGGAAGCATCTGCGCGCGCGCCTCGGTCGCGGCCTCCATCTCGTCCGTCTTCATCTGCAGGAAGACGTCGGTGGGGCTGACGACCTTGTTCCGGCGCAGCACGACCTCGGTCCAGGTGACGTCCATGGCCCCCTCGTTGCCCACCAGACGAAGGAACGTGCTCCCCGATGTCCCGTCGACGAAATTCACACGGAGCGAGAGGTTGAAGGCGGGATGGCTGGGAGACTCGGGGTAGTCGAACATCCCCAGGAGAACGTCGGGCACCTCCCGCCCGTCCTTCCAGTACCGCAGTCCTCCCTGCGCCATGATTTTCCGGGGGCCAAGGGACGAGGCGACGAAGTGCAGGCTCGAGAAGAGGTGCACGAAGAGATCGCCCGAGACACCCGTTCCATAGTCGCGGTAGTTGCGCCAGCGGAAGATGCGCAGCGGATCGTACGGCATGCGCGGCGCCGACCCGAGGAACATGTCCCAGTCGACCCGCTCCTCGGACTCGTCCTCCGGAATCGCATACTGCCAGGCGCCGATCGGATCGTTCCTCGCCCAGAAGCCCTCGGCGTAGTTGAGCTCGCCGATCGCGCCTTCCTCGAGAAGCTGCCTGGCTTTTTCGTTCCCCAGCGAGGACATCCCCTGGCTTCCCACCTGGAACGTCTTGCCCGACTCCTCCTGGGCCCGGATGAGCTCCGCCCCCTGCTCGATCCGGTGGACCATGGGCTTCTCGCAGTAGACGGCCTTCCCCGATCGCAGCGCGTCGACCGAGATCTGCGTGTGCCAGTGATCGGGCGTCCCGACGATCACCGCGTCGACGTCGTCCCGGGCGAGCACCTCGCGATAGTCCCGGGTCGTGAAGAGGTCGGCCCCGTACAGCTCACGGGCGGCCTCGAGCCTGCCGTCGTAGACATCGGCCGCCGCCACCAGGGTGACGCCGGGTACCTCGAGGGCGGTGCGGACATCCGCCATTCCCATGCCCCCCGCCCCGATCACCGCGAGCTGGATCTGGTCGTTCGGCGAGCTATGCTTGCGAGCCGCCAAGGTGTGCGCGCGGCGTCGCTCGTCCGCGATCAGGAGGTGCGGCGTCGCGCCGGCGGCGACGGCTCCCGCCGCGAGGCTCCCCACGAACGATCGGCGGGACCGAGGCATTCCGGGACTGGACATGGATCGCGCTCCAGGGCTCGAGCCGACACCGCAAAGCGGCGCGGCGTGAATGACCCGGTACAATGGGCGGCCTCGCCCCGACTCGCCAGAAAGCGCGCGCAGGGCGTCCCCGCGCTCAGGACCCCGCCCCGTTGTCCCGAATCAGACGAGCAACAGGAACGACAGCGTGAGCGCCGCCAGCAGCGGTACGGCCAGGCTCACGGACAGCTGGATCCAGCCGGCGCGATCCAGCCCCTGCTCGTGGTCCTCGAAGAAGGCGCGGAGCTTGTCCTGGTAGGTCCGGCTCCTCGTCCGCTTCAGGGAGCCTGCCACCTCCTTCACACCCAGAAGCGCCGAAACGGCGAAGCCCCCGAGCGCGAAGAGACCGAGCTCCTTCCACTCGTCGTACAGAAGCGACGCCCCGACGCCGTGCCGTGCGAAGTGCACCGTCGTCCAGACGGCAGCCACCGGGAGCGCGCCGACGAGGAGCGCACCATACGCCCGATTGACGATCCAGAGGGCGCGCTCGCCCCCGCTCATGTACCGCCATTCGTTCACGAGCCCGCGCCGCCACACCGCGCGACACCGAGGACACCGGACCCACGGGCGGCCGAAGCCCGAGTCCCGGTAGCCGATCTTTATGGTTGCGGCGCAGCGTCCACAGCGCTGCGGCTCGAAGAGGGGCATCGAGCCTTCCTCTCGGTCGAATGTGGCGGCCTGCCCCCCTGCATTCATGAAGCAGCCGGCCGGCGGCTCGAAGCAAGTCTTTTCAGTGACCGCCCACGCCGGTGCCTTGCGTGACGTCGTGAGCCTCCGCCAAGATGAGTGACCCCCCACCCGAACGTGCTCGCCCCTGAAGATGCGCACCTTGTCCGTGACGATGCGATGAGCAGCTCCTTCAGCGTGGGCGATCGTGTCCGCTACTCGACGGACTGGCTCCGCCAGACCGGGAACGAAAAGAGCCTCGTGCCCTTCCTCCGCGGCGCGGTAACGGAAGTCGTCGAGGACTCGCGCGGCCGCCTCGTGGTGGTGCGCTGGGATGGATACGACCTGGGGGACATGGCCGAGACGCGCGTTCTGGCCGACTTCCTGGAGACCTGCTGACGCAGATCCCCTTCGTGCCTCTTCGGGGAGGGCGAGCGCGCCGATCGGCGGCCCCTCTTTCGTAGGCCAGGCACCCTCTTCCCGTCGATCCGGGGACAGCGACCCTGAAAAAAAGTCTTGGGTCGCCCGGCCGAAGCGGCCGTACATTGGAGATTCCCCCCCAGGTCGTAGGAAAATGCTCAAACTGTTTCGCACCCTTCTCGCGGATTCGTCCGCCGGCGAGTGGCGCATCGAAGTTCGCCACGACAAGACGTGCAACATGTTCCGCGGTGGCTTCTGCGACTGCATTCCGCGGATCGAGTCCGTTCCGGTGGTCGGTCGCTTCGTGACGCGCAGAGACCGCACGGACCGGCACAAGTCGGCGTAGGCTCTAGGCCGTTGAGAGGGCGTATCGTGTCCGGACGGATGTCCGTCGTTCTGCTGGCGCTGCTCGCGTGTCCGTCGGCGGGGTCCGGTGCTCAGGAGCCCGTCGACGCGGACGCACGACGTGCCGAACGTCTGCGGGTCTTCCTGGACTGCAGCGCACCCGGCTGCGACTTCGACTTCTTTCGAACCGAGATCACCTACGTCGACTGGGTTCGTGACCGCGAGGACGCCGGCGTGCACATCCTGGTGACCTCGGAGCCGACCGGGGCTGGAGGCCGCTTGTACCACCTCGACTTCGACGGTGGGAACGCCTTCGAAGAGCTCGACTTCCAGCACGACTTCGCGACGCGGGAATGGTACACGGTCGAAGAGCAGCGATCCGCGCTGTCCCGAAGGCTCCAGGCGGGTCTCCTTCCGTACCTGAGCAGCAGCGAGGAGTTCGACTGGATCGAGATTCGGCGCACCGACCCCGAGTCGGTCTACGTGCAGAACGCGGACCCGCAGCCCGCGGAGGACCCCTGGAAGGGCTGGGTGGTCAATCTCGGGGTCGACGGGTCGTACGGGGGAGAGACGCGCACCCGCTCGCGGTCGTACGCGGGATCCATCTCGCTGGACCGGACCACCGAAACGTCGCGCGTCAGCCTGACCTCCCGATGGTCCAAGAACAAGGACGAGTTCGACTTCGAGGACCAGACGTTCGTGAGCACCGTGGAGAGCCACGGCACCAAGCTGAGCATGATTCGTCGGCTGGACGACCACTGGGGGGTGGGTGGAAGACCGGAGCTCTGGTCGTCGACCTTCGAGAACACCGAGCTGGGGGTACGCTTCCCGGTGGCCGTGGAAGCGAATCTGTTTCCCTACTCCCAGTTCACGCGACGCGCCATCCTCTTCCACTACTCCATCGGCTGGAACGCGCTCCGGTACTTCGAGGAGACCCTCTTCGACAAGACCCGGGAGCAGGTCTTCGATCATCGGGCCGGTGTCTCCCTGCAGTTCATCCAGGGCTGGGGAACCGCGGACGTGGAACTGGGTGGGTCACAGTATCTGCACGATCCGGACAGATACCGGCTCCTCGCGTCGGGAACGCTCAGCATCCGGCTCCTTCGTGGCCTGTCGATGGACCTCTTCGGAAGCTACGAGAGCATTCACGATCAACTGAGCATCCCGAAGGGCGGCGCCTCGGAGGAAGAGGTGCTGCTGCGCCTCAAGGCCCTCGAGACGTCGTTCTACGCTTACGCGTCAATCGGCTTCTCGTATCGGTTCGGGTCGATCTTCAACAACGCCGTGAACCCCACGCTCAGCTGGTTTCGGTAGGCCGCCCGACCACGGCCGTGCCTTGCTCCGGTCGACCTCAGTGGGGTCCCGGCGAGCCCCTGGACCGGGCCGAGCCTCGCACGACGTCCACCCGGACCTCCGACCACCCCTCGAGCTGGTAGTAGCGTACACGCAGCTCGTGGGTGCCGGCGGTGATCGGCGCGTAGTCGACCTCGGCTCCGTGCGGCGCCCAGTGGTCGATCGCGAGCTCCCCGTCGACCCAGACGCGCACGCCCCCGTCCGTGATGGCCCGTAGCGAGTACACACCCTCGGCGAGCTCGACGGTGCTCGTCGCCTCGGCCGCCCACCGTTCGCGAGGCAGCTCCGGCAGGCGCGGCGTGTACCACTGGTAGTCGAGCCGCGACTCCGTCCGGACCATGACCGGGACCGTCTCGAAGACACGCTCGAACGCCTGCGGATCTCGATCGGGATCGATGCCGGGATCCTCCCAGGTGAAGAGCCGCACGTCCCAGTCTCCGATCGGGTCGAAATACTCGAAACGAAATGGGACCGGCGCTCCGGCCGGGCGTTCGGTGCCCCTCGGTGAGACCGTGCGCTCCCCGACGTACTCCAGCTCCACCGACCAGTCCCCGCGGGCATCCGGCTCCGGCTCGACCTCGAGCGTGTCACCGACGGCACCCGATCGGGCCGAGAGGCGGGCGACGCCGCGCTCATCCGTCACGCGCCACCGGCCCGGTGGGCCGAGCGTGCGCAGGGGTACCGAGACGACCGTCGAATCCGCGGGCCAGAGCTTGGGCGAAAGGCCGTCGTGCGGCCCCCACTCGTCCACGACGATCGCCGCGCGCGGAAGGTCGGAGCGGGCCGTCGTCGGAATCTCCGGCTCGACATCGGGCAGCACCGCGGCGAGCTCCTCGAACTCGTCGGTGAGTAGCGCCCGAGGATCGCACGGCTCGTCGGGCACCGCACCCTGCTGCGCGTTGCTTCCGATCTCGTGGCCCCTCGTCCGCTCGAGGCGCCACAGCTCTCGGGTGCCGGCGAAGAGGTTGCCGGTGACTCGGTGATCGCGGCTGTAGGTGTCGCGAAGCTGCGCGTACCCCCAGTCCACCGGCTCCGACTCTCGCGACCAGAGGGAGATCGCCAGGGAGTCACCGTCGAAGCGGTTGTCCTCGATGCGGTTGTCCTGGCCGTGCTCGATCGCCACGCCGTACTGGTTGCCGCCGAAGCAGTTGCCCCGGATGACCGTCTCCCAGGAGTATCCGCCCCACACGCCGTAGCGGCTCCCGCGGAGGTAGTTCCCGATCACGCGGTTGCGGCTGAAGGTGACTTCCACGGCGTTGGTCGGCGCGTAGGAGAAGTCGTTGTAGAAGAGAAGGTTGTCGTTCGCTCCACCTTCGCCGGTGTCCATCGTGTGCTGGCCGGCCCACAGAAAGAAGCCGTCGCCGGAGTGGGTCGCAGAGTTGTACGCCACCACGTTGTGGGAGCTCTGCGCGTACACCAGCAGCCCGGCCGAGTCCTGCCCCCGCTGGTACAGGCCCTCCGAGTATCCGCGCACGTCGTAGTCCAGCCGGTTGCGGACGATCTCGTTCCAGCTCGACCGATACAGGCCGATGCCGAGACCGGAGTTGTACGAGAAGTCGTTGTCCTGCACGCGCACCGAGTCCGTGCCCGTCATCAGGAGCCCGTTCATCCCCTGCACGGCGCGGCTGCCCGCGACGCGGCCGCCCCGCACGCCGTCCAGGTAGATCGCCGCCCCGAAGCGCAGCCACTGACCTTCCTCGTTGGCGTGGTACGAGAGCCAGTCGACCAGGGACTCGTGCCCCACCTGGCTGAAGAGCCTGGGCTTCCATCCGTAGGAGAGGTCGGCATCCACGATTCGGAGATTCCGCGTGCCGCGGGCCAGAATGCCGAAGCGGTATCCCCGGATCGCCCCTCCCCGGAGGGTCACATCGGAGCCCGCCTCGACCCGTATCGCGATCCCCTGCGCCAGATCCGGATCCGCTTCGACCGGAAGGCCCCGAAGCACCACGCCCGTGAGATCCACGGTGATCCCGTCGCCCGACACGACGATCAGCGCGTCGTCGAGCGACTCGCTTCCCGGGACGTCGTACGTGCCCGGCTCGATCCGGACCGACTCGGTCACGCGCATGCCGGCGGTCAGGGGGACCACCGGCTGGGCACGGAGCGGGGACGCCGCCGCGAGCGCCGCAGCGGCCAGGACGAGAATTCGCATCCGACAAGCTACGGTGGCGCGGCACGCGTGCGCACGGGACGTCCTTGCGCCCGGGTGCGACCGCCGGTCAAATCAGCTTCGGCGTCGGTCGTTGCCAAGCCGATGTCGCCCCCCCCATTCCGCTGGAGCGTCGCCATGCCCCCCTTCCCCACCCGTCTCCCCCGTCGCTGCCTGCTCCTGCTCGCGCTGGCGCTCCTCGCCGCCCCGGCCGGGGCCCAGGAGAAGCCCCTGCTTTCGGCCGAGATTCGCAGCGCCTTCGCGGATGGAGGCGCCGCGGCCGCCCGAGCGCGCTTCCGGGCGCTCTTCCCCGATCAGGCCGATCAGTACCAGGTCGACCCCGAAGCCCTGGGCGAGCTCGGCCTGGAGCGCATGCAGCAGGGAGACACGGAGGGGATGCAGGCGGTCATGGAGATGGTCACCCTGATCGGTCAGAGCATGGCCGCGGAGATGATGGGCTCGATGCCGCAGCAGGCCGTCGGCTCGACGATCCCGGCGACCCCGCAGAGCACGGTCGCCGTCCGAGCCGACCAGCCGAAGCCCTCGGCGACCGGAGCGGGCGTTGCCCCGGACGTGCGTGACATCATGGGCGAGCCGCGCAGCGACCTCGAGCGGTTCGTGGGCCAGTACGGCGACCCCGACGACACCCGGGACCCGCCGAGAAATCTCTTCTCGGCGGTTCGCTGCGACGGGTACCTCGTCATCGGAGCGACGTTCGGTGACGCCGCGCTGTGGCACATGCGCTCCGCCTCGGAGACGCGGTTCGAGATGGACGACCCGTTCTTCGATCGGACCATCGTCGTGGAGTTCGAGCTGGGGCCCGACGGCGGCCCGACCGGCCTGAAGCACAACGTAGACGAGCTCGCGAGCCCGCTCGCCCACGTGGGTGCCCTGCCCGACGGATGGGGTGACGAGTGCATCCCTCCGCCGATGCGGTAGGCGAAGACACCACGGCACACGAGTCCGGAATGCGACACGCACGAGTCCTGCTGCTCGTCGCTGCCGCGCTCGGCGCTCCTCGGGCGGCCGCAGCGCAGCAGGAGCGGCCGGTGGGGGCCGTCGGGCGCGTGACCGATGCGATCCGGGTCGACGGCCGGCTGGACGAGGCCTCGTGGTCGGCCACGCCCATCGGGCCACTCACGATGGTCGAGCCGTTCGAAGGGGATCCACCCACGGAGCGGACGGTCGTCCGCGTCCTCGCGGACGCCGACAACCTGTACATCGGGGTCGAAGCCTTCGACGCGAGTCCGGTCGGACCGGTGAGCTACTCGAAGGCCCGCGACAGCCAGCTCCGCTCCGAAGATCACGTCAAGGTCGTGATCGACCCGTTCCTCGACGGCCAGTCGGGCTTCATCTTCGCGGTGAATCCGGGTGGAGCCCGCTACGACGCCCTCATTGCGGACCAGGGGCTGGGCGAGAACGAGAGCTGGGACGCGATCTGGGAGGCAGGGACCGCGCGCGGGCCGGACGGCTGGACGGTGGAGATCCGCATCCCGATCCGGAGCCTCACCTTCGACGCGAGCCTGGGTGAGTGGGGCTTCAACATCGAGCGCCGCATGCAGCGGGTCGTCGAGGTGAGCCGATGGGCGAGCCCGACCCGCGACGCGCTGCTGACGCAGACGGGCCGGGCCGGGCTGCTGACCGGCCTGCCCGAGTTCCAGACGGGGCTCGGTCTCACGGTGCGTCCCGCCGTCTCGGGCGGCGTCGACAAGGCGGTCCCGGAGCTCGAGTGGGATGGCGACGTCGAGCCGAGCCTCGACATGTTCCAGCGCATCGGCTCGAACGCGACGGCGGCGCTCACCGTCAACACCGACTTCGCCGAGACCGAGGTCGACACCCGGCGAACGAATCTGACGCGCTTCCCCCTCTTCTTCCCGGAGAAGCGCACCTTCTTCCTGGAGGGCGCGGACATCTTCGACTTCGGCTCGGGGCTGTCAACCTTCCGCCGGCCGGACATCGTCCCGTTCTTCACCCGGCGCATCGGTCTGCTCGAAGGAGAGCAGGTGCCGATCCGGGTCGGTGGCAAGATGAGCGGCCGTGCCGGGCGCACGAGCTTCGGAGGGCTGGTCACGGCGACCGGGCGCGTGGAGGGTCTGGTGGAGCCCACCGAGATGGGTGCGTTCCGCGTCCGCCGGAACGTGCTCGAGCGCTCGAACTTCGGCGCGCTCGCCACCCTGGGCGATCCGCTCGGTCGAGGCGGCGCGTACACCGTGGGAGGAGACGCGAACTTCAACACCTCCCGTTTCCTCGGGTCCCGGAATCTCCTCGTCGGAGCCTGGGGGATGGTCACCGCCCGGGACTCGCTCACCGGAGACCGCACGGCGTTCGGCGCCTCGATCGACTATCCCAACGACGAGTGGGACCTGTGGGCCTCGTACAAGCGCATCGGTGACGGCTTCGATCCCTCGCTGGGATTCGTGCCGCGAAAGGGCGTTCACCTGGCCAACGCAGGCATCAACTTCCGCTGGTGGTCTCCCACGCCGTGGATCCGGAACTTCTTCTTCGAGCTGGTGCCGATCCTGGCCTGGAACCTGCCGGGCTCCCTGGAGAGCTACCGGATCTTCACGGCCCCGCTCAACGTCCGACTCGAGAGCGGCGACCGGATCGAGCTCAACGTCCAGCCCCAGGGCGAGCGCCTTCCCGAGCCCTTCGAGATCGTCGACGGCGTCGTCATCCCTCCCGGCACGTACGACTGGATGCGGTATCGCGTCGAAGTCGACTTCGCCGCCCGGCGGGTCGTGAGCGGGCGGGTGTCGTGGTGGTTCGGCGACTTCTACGACGGCAGCGTCGACGAGATCTCGGTGCGCCTGGCCATCAACCCGTCCGACCTCGTCAACCTCGAGTTGTCGGGCACCCGCAACGAGGGCGAAGTGTCCGCGGGGCCGATCCTCCAGGAGGTGGTGGGCACGCAGCTGCGGATGAACTTCACCTCCGACCTGCAGCTGAGCGTGCTCGGCCAGTACCAGCGCGAGGCCGACACGTTCGGGATGAACGCCCGGCTGCGCTGGACCTTCGACCCCAAGGGCGACCTCTTCGTGATCTACAACTACAACGCGCTCGACGAGGAGCTCGGCGGATGGGCCCTCGACTCGACGCAGCTCCGGCTCAAGTTGCAGTACGCCTTCCAGTACTGAGGCTACGCCCTACCCGCTCCTGCCGCCCGCCCGCGTCAATCCTCCCGGAGCGCGACGACCGGGTCGACGCTGGTGGCGCGCCGGACGGGCGCCACCGACGCCGCCATCGCGACGGCGAAGAAGCCCACGGCGACCACCGCATAGGTGAGGAGATCCACCGGCTCCACGCCCACCAGCAGGCCCTGCATCAGGCGCGTGGTCCAGACGCTCGCCACGAGCCCGATCGCTACCCCGACCGAAGTGAGCGAGACCGCCTGTCGCATGACCAGAGCCAGGATGCTGCTCGTCTCCGCCCCCAGGGCCATCCGCACGCCGATCTCGCCGACCCGCTGACGCACGATGTGCGACAGCACGCCGTAGATCCCGATCGCGGCGAGCACCAGGGCGAGGAGCCCGAAGACGCCGATCAGGACGAGGGCGAACCGTGTCTCGGTCATGGAGTCCCCCACCCGCTCCTCCATGGTGCGCACGTCGGACAGCGGGAGGAGTGGATCCATCTCGCGCAGGATGCGGCGAACCGTCGGAAGGAGCGCGGCGGGCTCACCCTCGGTCCGGACGGCATACGCCAGGTTCCCCGGCGTGCCGGCGTACAGGTGCGTCACGTAGATGCCCTCCATGCCGTCCTGTGCCAGCGAGGGTCCCCGCTGGTGCCTCACGACGCCGATGATCTCGACTTCGACCGGCTCGAGCGTGGTGAACCGGATGAGCATCCGCTCCCCCACCGGGCTCGCGTTCGGGGTGAGCCGCGCGGCCAGCACCTCGTCGACGAGCACGACGGCAGAGCTGTCCACGAAGTGTCCGGGGGCGAACCACTCTCCCTCCACCAGCGACGTGCGCATGGTCTCGAAGTACCCGGGTCGCACCACGCGGAACGCCGCCTGCCCGTAAAGGCTCTCGTCGGTGAGTGCCTCCAGGGGCCCGTACCGCCCGAGTGCGACCAGGTTGTTCTGGAGGGGGACCGTGGAGGCGGCCGCCACGTTCGTCACGCCCGGAATCGCGCCCAGCTCCTGGTCGAGCTGGTCGAGGAAGTTCGTGCGCTCGACGGCCGAGTACCGGTTGCCCGGGAGCGCGAGGTTGAAGGTGAGCACGCCCTCCGGATCGAAGCCCGGGTCGACCCGCTGGAGCTCGATGAAGCTACGGATCATGAGTCCGGCCCCGACCATCAGCACGAGGCTGAGCGCCACCTCCGCGACGACGATGCCGTTGCGGAAGCGCCGCTGGCTCGCCAGCGAAGACGAGCGTCCCCGGTCCTTGAGCGCATCCGTCAGCCGGGGGTTGGAGACCTTCAGGGCCGGGAAGAGCCCGAACAGCAGGGCAGCGAAAAGCGAAGCCGCCGCCGTGAAGCCGAGCACGGGGAGGTCCAGGCCGATCGACTCCATCCTCGGCAGGTTCGTGGGACGGAGGGCGACCAGCAGACGGTTGCCACCTACCGCGAGCACGAGGCCGAGCGCCCCACCCGCCGCAGCGAGCACGCCGCTCTCCAGGAGGAGCTGGCGCACGACCGCGCCCCGACTGCCCCCCAGTGAAGCGCGGACCGCGAACTCCCGCTCCCGGCCGCTGGCACGAACGAGAAAGAGGTTCGAGACGTTCGCGCAGGCGATCAGCAGCACGAAGGCGACCGCACCGAAGAGCGCGAGCAGCACCGGACGAACCTCTTCCGTGAGCTCGGAGCGCATCTCCCGCACGTCCAGCTGCCAGCCGGCCGTCTCCCGGAGATTGGAATCGGCGCGGAGCCGCGCGGTGATGCCGGCGACCTCGGCCTGCGCCTGCTCGATCGTCACTCCGTCGTTCATCCGGGCCACCACCGCCCAGAGCACGTTTCGGCGCGCGGGCCATGCGTTCACGTCGATCCGCAGCGGCGTCCACAGATCGATCTCCTGGGTAAGCGTGCCCACGCCGAAGTGGAGGCGCGTGCGAGGGGGCAGGACGCCCACTACCACCGACGCGTTCTGGTTGATCTCGATCGTGCGGCCGACGATCTCGCGATCGCCCCCGTATCGCCGCTGCCAGATCTCGTAGCTGAGGATCACCGCCGCGGGCGGAATCGCGGAAGCGTCGGTGTTCGGCGGGACCGGGTCGGCGTCCGCCGCCTCGAATCCCCGGCCCAGGATCGGCTCGACACCCAGGACGTCGAGGAAATTGGCCGTGGTGCCGGCCACGTTGACGACCTCGGGCTCGGCATCCCCACCCGTGATCGACTGGGTGAAGGTGAAGACGCCCGCCATGGCCTCGAAGAGCGTGCCCTGCTCTTCCATGTCGCGAAGGTCGGGCGGCGAGACCGGGAACTTCGGGACGTCGCGGTTCGTCAGGTTCGCCCAGATCACGACGAGCCGCCCCGGGTCCTCGTAGGGAAGCGGCTTGAGGAGCACGCCCTGCACGACGCTGAAGATGGCCGTGTTGGCCCCGATGGCGAGCGCGACCGTCCCCACGGTGATCGCCGTGAAGCCGGGCTGCCGGAGCAGAGACCGCACCGCGTATCTGAGATCCCGAAGCAGCTCGCCCATCGTGTACCTCCTCTCCGCCGATCGCGCCGTGTGCGCGTCCCTACGAATACGGATGGGTGGAGGTTACGGAGCGAGGACGGCCCGGCCCATGCACTTTCGCCGATGCGCCGCAGGCGGGACCTCCGTAGCTTTGCGCCGTCTCGCCGACGACATCTGCCCATCCCCGACCCAGGGAGCCGTCATGAGAATCGGAGCCGTTCCGGTGGTCACGTCGATCTGCCTCACGACGCTCCTGGCGTCCTGTGGACCCGGAGGAGACGTCGTCCTCGACCCCGACGACATCGGCGGCACGGTGACGAGCGCGGAGGGGCCGGAGGCCGGCGTGTGGGTGATCGCGGAGACCGACGATCTCGGCACGCGCTTCGCCCGGATCGTGGTCACGGACGACCAGGGGCGCTTCGTGGTTCCGGACCTGCCCGAGGCCGACTACCGGGTCTGGGTGCGTGGATACGGCCTGGTCGATTCGGAGCCCGTCCCCGCGGAGCGCGGGCAGCAGCTCGAGCTGCGCGCCACGGTGGCCCCGGACGCGGCCGCGGCTGCCCGCGTCTATCCTGCCGCCTACTGGTACGCGATGATGGGACTCCCCACGGAGGAGGAGGTCGCGGTACTCGACGGCGGGCTCAACGAGTACCTGACGTGGGTGAAGAACATGGGCTGCGTCGGATGCCACCAGCTGGGCAACGAGTCGACGCGGACGCTCCCCGCGTCACTGGCCGGTCTCGAGTCGTCGGAGGAGGCGTGGTGGCGTCGCATCTCGTCGGGGCAGGCCGGCCAGAACATGTTCGGTCTGGCCACGCGACTCGACGGCCTCCCCGTGAAGTACATGGCCGAGTGGACCGACCGGATCGCCGCGGGCGAGCTCCCCGCGCAGGTGCCGGACCGTCCGTCCGGCCTCGAGCGAAACGTCGTGGCGACGGTGCGCGACTGGTCGAGCCCGCAGTTCTACATGCACGACCTCTCGGGCACGGACCGCCGCGATCCGACCGTGAACGGATACGGGAAGCTCTACGGTGCTCCGGAGCTCAGCACGGACGAGATGCCGATCCTCGATCCGGGCGCGAACGAGTCGTCGGTCTTCCACCTGCCCGTGCGGGACGAGGACACCCCGACGACCAACGCGGTGCCGCCCATGGCTCCTTCCCCCTACTGGGGGGAGGAGCGGATCTGGGACAGCAAGGCGAACGTCCACAACCCGATGCTCGATCAGGACGGTCGCGTGTGGCTCACGGCTCGGATCCGCGGCCCCGAGAATCCGGCCTTCTGCCGGGAGGGATCGAGTCATCCCTCGGCCGCGCTGTACCCCAAGGATCGGACGGGTCGTCATCTGACGGTCTTCGATCCGGAGACCGAGGAGTACACCTTCGTCGACACGTGCTTCAGCACCCACCACCTCCAGTTCGCCTACGGCGAGGACAACATCCTGTGGACGAGCGGGGGCGGTGACGTCGTGGGGTGGCTCGACACCGATCGCTTCCTCGAGACCGGGGACGCCGCGGCGTCACAGGGATGGGCGCCCCTGATCCTGGACACCAACGGCAACGGGCGACAGGACCGGTGGACCGACCCCGGCGAACCGCTCGACCCCAACCTCGACATGCGCGTGCCCAACGGGTTCTACGCCGTGATGCCCGAGCCCCGGGGCGACGCCGTGTGGGGGTCGAACGCGTTTCGCTATCCGGGCTCGATCACCCGACTCGCCCCCGGCGACGATCCGCCGCAGACGTCCCTGGCCGAGGTCTACCTTCCGCCCCTTCCGGGCTTCGGCGTCCGCGGCGCGGACATCGACAAGAACGGCGTGGTGTGGACCTCGCTCGGCAGCGGTCACCTCGGTGAGTTCGATCGCCGCAAGTGCCGGGGCCCGCTGAACGGTCCCGAGGCCACGGGTGCGCACTGCCCGGAGGGATGGACGCTCCACGACCTGCCCGGACCCGGCTTCGCGGACCTGCCGCAGTACAGTGTCGAGTCCAGCTACTACACCTGGGTCGACCAGCACAACACCCTGGGCCTCGGCGAGGACGTCCCCATCGCCACCGGCAACCTCTTCGACGGCGTTCACGCGCTCGTCGACGGCGCATTCGTCACGCTGCGCATCCCCTATCCGCTGGGCTTCTACACGAAGGGGTTCGAAGGGCGCATCGACGATCCGGACGCCGGGTGGAAGGGGCGCGGGATCTGGGTCCCGGAGGGCGATCGCACCCCGTGGCTCAAGGAGGGCGGCAAGGGTTCGAAGCCCATCGTCGTGCACTTCCAGGTCAGGCCGGACCCGCTGGCCCACTAGCCGCCGGAGACTACTCGTGCAGCGCCCCGATCCGCTCGAGCATCTCGGGTGACTCCGGCGGGCCGAGCAGCCCGCCCAGCACCATGGCCGCGGCGCTCGCGGAGAGCGCGACGACCACCGGCGCCAGCCCGACGTCGACGATGCCCGTCTGCACCAGCACGTAGACGGCCGCGCCCGAGACCACCGCTCCGACGCCGCCTGCCAGGTTCGCCTTCTTCCACCAGAGCCCCGCGATGGTCGGCACGAAGAGGCTGGCGCTCAGGATCCCCACGCCCGCCGTGTAGAACTCCGAGATCAGCTCGGGCGGGGCGAACGCCCACAGGAGCGCCACGATCCCGACGACCCACGTCGAGCCGACACGCACGGCGCTCATCGTACGCTCGCTGGCCCGCCCCTGGAGGAAGCCCCCGAGCAGGTCGTGGGCGATCGCCGAGCTGCATGCCAGGAGCAGCGCATCCGTCGTGGACATCACGGCCGCGAGGACCGCGGCCACCGCGATCCCCCGAATCACGGGAGGGAACTGGACCTCCATCACCCGCAGGAACAGCTCGTCGGCGTCCTGAAGCCCCGGGAAGTCGATCCGGCCCACGGGCACGATCGCGAGGACCGCAGCGAGGATGATCGCGCTGTAGACGAGCATCGCGAGGTTGAGTGACAGACGGGCGCTCTCGGCGTCTCTGGCGGTGAACACCCTCATCACGATGTGGGGGATCACGGGGATCGCCGTGGCCCAGATGATGAAATAGCCGAGATAGCCGGACACCGGCATGTGGCTCACCTGCCCGAGCTCCGGAGCCACGGCCGTCGCCTGGCTCATGATCTCGGCCGGCGAGCCGACCCGCCACACGAGCACCGCCGCCGTGCCCAGCACCACGAACACCATGAGGACGCCCTGGACGACGTCGGTCCACGTGATCGCGACCATGCCGCCGAAGGAGACGTACGTGATGAACACGACCGTCGCGAGCGCGAGGGCCTGGTTGTACGGGATCCCGAGCAGCGCCTCGGCCGTGATGCCTGCGGCCTTGAGCTGTGCGACGATGTAGATGGTGAAGGCCACCACGATGAGCAGGGGGACCAGGTACCGCACGACGGCGTGAGGGTACCGGAAGCTCAGGAAGTCGGTGATCGTGAACTTTCCGAAGTTGCGGAGCGGCTTGGCGACCAGGATCGAAGCGAGCGGGAATCCGACGACCGCCCCCCCGAACAGGGCGAGCGTGGCGGGGATCCCCTGGGCGTATGCGAGCCCCATGACCCCGATGATCGAGCCGCCGCTCGCCAGCGCCGCCATGATCGCCATCGAGTTCACGACGGTGCCGATCCGGCGGCCGGCCACCCAGTACTCGTCCCGGGAGCTGAGCACCCTCTTCGACACCCCTACCCCGATGCCGATGCACGCGGCGAGATAGACGCCGACGAGGATGCGCTCGAGGAGCATCAGGGCGCCCCTCCGCCGGGCCCGGTTCCGACGTCGCCCGCGGAGTCCTCACGCGCACGACGTCCCCCTCGTTCCGCCAGGAAGGTCGCGAGCGCGAGGGCCGGCGAGACGATCATGAGCGCGGCGATGAGCCAGCCGAAGACCGCCATGCCCCAGAGCTCGACCGTCCGCCACGCCGGGACGAATGCGAACGCGGCGAAGGCGACGAGGAAGACGAGCGTCGCCCCCTCCCCGCGCCGCATGGGAAAGAACGACTTCATCGGTTACCGGACACGAGACGGCAGGAAATCATGCCCGCCACGGTGGATTCCCGACGACCGAGGCGCAACTCGGTGCCGGCCGGGGGCCGGGCTCTCGCCCGGCGGGCTACGAAGTCCGGGGCCGTGTCGCGAAGAAGAAGAAGAAGGCCAGCCCCACCAGGATCACGATGAAGATCGGGTTGTCCCGCAGGAACTCCTGACCCTCCCGGGCCACGGTCGACAGCGTCCGCATGACGCTCCGGCTGTTGACCGCCATGTATTGCGCGGCCGCTTGTTCGGTCAAGTACATGACTCCGCACCTCCCGTGCGTGGGCACACCCGTACTTCGAATGTCTGCGCGCGCCCGAGCTCGGTGCAATCGCGGTGATCGAGGGGAAAAAAATGGCTTTCCTTTCCCGGCCACACGTCGACAACGTGAAAGTGTGAAGGATTCAAATCGCTTTGCCCCCAACTCACCAAGCGTCGTGTCACGAAATCCCCGAGAACCAGCGAGCAGCCCCTGTAAGAACCTCGACCTGCCCGGCGCCGGCGCACCGCCGCCGTGCGTCGTCCCGTCGCGTTCGGAGGATTCGTGAGCGCGCGCATCGGTGAGGGGCTCACGGTCTTTTCCACGTGCCCGCAGTCCAAGGACGAGTCGGCCGCCAGCTACCTCGATCGGGTGATCGAGGTCTCCCGCTGGAGCGAGGAGTTCGGCTGTGCAGGCATGCTCGTCTACACCGACAATGGACTGGTGGACCCCTGGCTGGTGGCGCAGGTGGTCCTGGAGAATACCGAGCGACTCGGGCCGCTCGTGGCTGTCCAGCCGCTCTACATGCACCCGTACACGGCAGCGAAGATGATCGCCTCGTACGGGTTCATGTACGGTCGGAAGGTCTACGTGAACATGCTCGCCGGGGGGTTCAGGACCGATCTGCTGGCTCTGGGTGACGCCACGCCGCACGACGAGCGCTACGCCAGGACCACCGAGTACACCCTGGTGATGAAAGAGCTTCTGTCCAGCTCGACCCCGGTGACGTTCGAGGGCAAGTACTACAACGTCAAAAACCTGACGATGAAGCCGGCTCTCGACCCGGAGCTGTTTCCGGGGATCCTGATTTCCGGCTCTTCCGACGCCGGCATGCAGGCAGCTCGAGACATCGGGGCCACGGCGATCCGCTATCCGGAGCCTCCGAGCCAGGAGATCGAAGCGAGTCTTCTCGACGTCGATGCCGGGGTCCGCATCGGCATCATCGCGCGCTCGGATCGGGGCGAGGCGTGGCGCGTGGCTCTCGAACGGTTCCCGGAGGACCGCAAGGGCCGCGTCGCGCACAAGCTGGCCATGAAGCTGAGCGACTCGAGCTGGCACCATACGCTGAGCGAGCTCGAAGAAAGGCCTGACGGCGACGACAACCCGTACTGGCTCGGCCCCTTCAAGAACTACAAGACGTTCTGCCCCTACCTGGTGGGCACCTATGAGCGCGTCGCGGAGGAAGTGGCCGGGTACATCCGGCGCGGATACCGCACCTTCATCCTCGACATCCCCCCATCGCGCGAGGAGCTCGAGCACGTCGCAAGGGTGTTCGAGCTGTCGACCGCGCTCGCGGAGGCAGAGCGTGTCGGATAGCCTCGCGAGCACGCTCGAGCCCCGTCGGGCGAGCGTCGGCCCTGCCGAACCGCAACCGGGCTTCCTCGGCCTCTACGACGGCTTCGAACGAGCCGCGGCGGAGGGCCCCGACCGTCCCGCCCTGGTTGTGGGCGACGAGACGCTCACCTATGCGCAGCTCTCCCTGCGCGCGCGTCGTCTCGGGGCTCTGATTCACTCGCTCGAAGCGGAGCAGCACTCCGAGCTCGTCGCGTTCCTTGCGACCCGTAGCGTACATGCGTACGCAGCGGTCCTCGGCATTCTCGCGGCCGGACGGGGCTACGTCCCTCTCCATCCCGACTTCCCGAACGAGCGAACGGCCCGGATGCTCAACCTGTCCGGGGTCGGGATCGTGGTGGTCGGCCGCGAGGGCCTCGATCGACTCGCTGACGTCCTTCCCCAGGTCGAGAGGGAGCTGACGCTCGTCGTCCCGGCCGATGCGGTGGACGGCCTCGCAGCACGCTTTGCGCGCCATCGCTTCGTCTCGGAGGACGAGGACGTGCGCCCGCTCGACGCGGGCCCCTCCGTCACGCGAGACTCGACGGCCTACCTGTTGTTCACGTCGGGGAGCACCGGCCTCCCCAAGGGCGTGCCCATCAGTCACGGCAACGTCACGTCGTACGTGGACTACGTGAGGACGCTCTACGAGATCGAGCCGACGGATCGTCTTTCTCAGATGTTCGACCTCACGTTCGATCTGAGTGTTCACGACATGTTCGTGTGCTGGACGGCCGGCGCGTGCCTCTTCAGCGTCCCGGCTGCGTCGCTCATGGCGCCCGCCGGCTTCATCCGGAAGAACGATCTCACCGTGTGGTTTTCCGTGCCGTCGGTGATCGGCTTCATGCAGCGGTTCCGGATGCTCAAGCCCGGCAGTCTGCCTTCCCTGCGCCTGAGCCTGTTCTGCGGCGAGCCGCTGCTTGCGAACATGGCGGACGCCTGGCTCGAGGCGGCACCCGATTCTCGACTGGAGAACCTCTACGGACCCACGGAGGCGACCATCGCGATCAGCAGGTTCCCCTGGACCGGTTCGCACGGGGGTCCGGAGAGCCTGCACGGCGTCGTATCGATCGGCCGCGTGTTCGAAGGTCAGGCAGCATGCATCGTCGACGAGCGCGGGGCGGAGGTGCCGGCCGGTGAGACCGGCGAGCTCTGCCTGAGTGGCTCGCAGGTCACGACCGGCTACTTCAACGACCCGAAGAAGACGAAGGAGCGCTTCGTCGAGCTCCCCGGACGTCCCGGCCAGGTGTGGTACCGAACCGGAGACCTCGCGCGCCGGACCGATGACGGCGTCATGCAGTACGTGGGCAGACTCGACCAGCAGGTGCAGGTCCTCGGTCACCGGGTCGAGCTCGCAGAGGTGGGCCAGGCCGTCCGTGAGGGATCAGGGTCGGACTCGGCGATCGCGTTGGCCTGGCCGCACGGAGAGCCGCAGGTCGAGGCCATCTACGGCGTAGTGGCGACCAGCAACGGCATCGAAACGAGGTCGATTCTGGAGCACTGCAAGCGGTGTCTCCCGGACTATGCCGTGCCCAGGGACATCGTCGGAGTCGAAGAGCTCCCGCTCAACGCGAACGGCAAAGTGGATCGGAACGCAGTGGCTCGTATGGTAAAGGAGGTCCTGAATGCAGGGCATTGATGGCGTACGTCGGTTCGTTCTCGAGCGCTTGCGGCGACGCGCGCAGACCATCGGCTTCGCCCTCGGAGATCCGAGCGACGACATGAATCTGATGGAATCCGGCCTGTTCGACTCACTCGGCTTCGTCGAGCTGATCGCCGCGATCGAGGAGGAGTTCGAGCTCGAGGTGGACTTCGCCGATGTCGACCCCGAGACGTTCACGACGGTGGGAGGCGTGGTCGACAGCGCCGTCAGATCGGCGAAAGCCGCTTGAGTGAGAGCATAGCCTCTTCCAGCCTCCGGCGATCGTGACACGAGTTGCGCTGGCGGGCGATTCCTCGCCCATGGTGAAGTTGCTCGATCGCCTGGACGGAACGTCGGGCGTCGAGTTTCCGGTGCTCTACACGTCACACCCCGTGGGCCGCGAGATCTCCGTTCGCGCCGAGCGCATCGGCGCTCGGGTCATGGATCTCGCGGATCTGGGTGACCCGTCGACCTGCGGCGGCCTTGCCTCGTTTCGCCCCGACTGGCTGCTGAACGTCAACTCCACGCAGATCTTCCCCGCCGAAGTGCTCGAGATCCCGACCCGAGGGTGCCTGAACATGCACCCCGGGCTCCTTCCCGAGTACGCGGGTCTTCACACGCACCAGTGGGCGATACGGAACGGCGAGCGCTCGTTCGGAGCGACCCTGCACTGGATGACCCCACAGGTCGACGCAGGGGATTGGGCCTACCGCCGCGAGTTCCCGATATCCTCGACCGACACCGGACTCTCCCTCTTCATGAAGTGTGTGAACGCGGGCGTCGAGCTCGCCCTTCTGGCGCTGGAGGACATCGCCTCCGGTCACGAGCCGCCGCGCAACGCGCAGGACCTGAGCCGAAGGAGGGTCTACCTCCAGCGACACGCGATGGACGGGCGAATCGACTGGTCGTGGTCGGCGAGGCAAGTACGGGATTTCGTGCGAGCCGCCGACTACCGCCCTTTCAAGTCTCCGACCTATACGCCCGAGACGACCCTCGACGGCCAGACCATCCACGTTCGTCGCGTCGAGATCGGGCCGCCCACGTTCGAGGCGCCGGGTACGATGTGTGCGATCGATGAGGACGGCCTTCTGATCTCGGTCGGCCAGAACGAGAGCATTCTCGTCCGTGAGCTCGACCTCCTGCCACGAGCGGGTGACGCGAAGCCGCAGCGACTCAAGGGGACGAAGATGCCCGAAGTCCTCGAGATCCGTGTCGGCGCTGCGGTAGGCTGAGCTCGTGCCCAAGATCGTGCGTTCAGATCGACTTCGAATCGAAGCGGTACCGGTCGGCGACCTGTACGACTTCGCATGCACGTTCTTCGAGCGGAGCGAAGGGCAGGTGATCGCCCCCATCACCGAGGCCATCGCGCTGTCCCACTCGAAGAATCCCCACGCGCAGCCCGACGACGTGGGGCTCCTCGTCGCGTGGGTCGGTGACCTCTGCGTCGGTCACCAGGGACTGCTGCCGGTGCGCGTCGGGTCGCCGCACGGGCAGGGACGTGCCTACTGGTGCACTGCCCTGTACGTGCTGCCCGAATACCGGACGAAGCTGGTGGCGGTCAAGCTGGTCAAGGAGGTTCTGGCACTCGACGTCGACTGCGTGCTCAACAATTTCACGGAGGAGTCGGGCCGCCTCTTCTCGGCTTTGCGCTTCAGCCCCATCGCTCCCCTCAGGTACGCTCACCTCCGCTTCGATCGCCTCGATGTGCTCGGCGAGGTCTTCTACCTGCTGCACAAGCGGCAAGGAGAGCGGAGAGCCCTGGGCGCGCTCGCCGAGGCCGGGGTGCGGCTCTGCGGGGCGACGTCCTACGCCCTCACCCGATCCCTCTACTTCGCGCTGCTGCGGTCACGGATTCGGGAAGAGCTCCGGGGGATCGAGTTCCGCGAGGTGGACCGCGTCCGCGCACCGCGCGCCGAGTCGTCGCAGGACGGGACGACGCACTTCCCACGGGGGGCAGACGACGTGAACTGGACCCTGGAGTACCCGTGGACCCGGGACAGCGGCGAGCCGACCAGGCCGCCCTACTACTTCCCGGAGCTCATCCCCACCTACCGGAACATCGCCGTCGAGGTGGACAACCGTCGCGGGGACGTGGGCTTCGTGCTGATGACGCTCGTCGGGAACGGCCTTCGATCGAATCTGAAGGTCCGGGACTTCCAGCTCCCCGAGGGTGTGGATTCCAGCGCGGTCTTCTGGATCGCCTGCGAGTACGCCGACAGGCTGAATGCAGACCTCGTGGAGCTGCCGGAGGTCCTCGCGCCGCTGATCGACCAGCTGCCCCTCGGATCCCTCCTTCGCAAGGACCTCACCCGGGACTACCTCTTTCACGCCCGGCGGTCCGACAGCCTGCTCGCTACGTTCCCCGAAGATGCGAGCCCCTCGCTGAGCGACGGCGATACCGCGTTCTTCTGACGGGGCCCCCGGCCGACCCTAGAAGCAGGTGTTCTCGTAGCCGGCCGGGCCCGGGTCCTCGGCCGTCGGGTCACCGATCACGCCCAGAAAGAGCACCGTCCCGCTCAGGCGCTCACGAATCGCCAGCAGGAAAGGACGATCGGCGATCAGGCCGGTGAACGAGGTCGGTCCCACACCGACGCCCGTCACCGCGGCGGCACGCGTCCCCACCTCGTCGACCTCCATGAACGTCTTCTGCCGCACGAAGGCGATGCACAGCTCGTCCCCGATCGGCGACATCTTCGTGAAGTCCGCCGCGGGCGTGAACGCGATGTCCATCCCCATGCGCTCGAGCGCGTCGTTCAGGTACGCGTCGTACGTCAGCTCGAACTTCGGGATCGAGACCGCGTCGACCATCGTGGGCGTCAGCGCGGACGTGATGCCCGCGAGCGCTCCCTCGTCGAACGCCGCCGCCAGCGCGCGCGGGTCCCCATCCGGCACGACCACGAGCATCGAGAAGGCCTCGCCTCCGTAGGGAAGCTCGACCGCCGTGTACCGGATCTCGCCCACGGAGCCGAAGCCGAAGCCGAGCTCCACGCCCGACATCGACATCATGTCCACCGTGACCGTCGAGCCGTCCGCGCGCCGGAAGGACTGCCGCCGCGTGTCCGAGGGATCGAAGGTGTTCGTCCACGTGCCGTCGAAGTAGATCGCGTTGACGAGCAGCATCACCAGAGCCGGATCGAGCTCATCGACGATGCTGTCGATGAATCCGTTCGTGTGATCCCGAACCCACCCGTTGACCACGTCGACCGACGCCGGGTCGCCGAAGTCGAGCGCCGTGGCCTCCGCGTCGAACGCCTCCGAGACCGCATCGAAGAAGCTCTGGTGGAACGGGACGCCGTCCCGCGCCCATACCGCATTGGCGATGTCGAACTGCACGGAGGGGTCGAGCTCCGTCAGCAGGGCGATCAGACCGCCGTAGGCTTCGTTGATCTCCTCCTGGCCAAGGTCGCCGAAGCCCAGCCCGGCGCGCATCGCGTCGAACGTCCCGCCGTCGGCCCCGTTGAGCGTCATGCCCAGCGCCATCGAAGCACTCAGGGGCGAGAGGATCACGTTGGCCCGCTCGTCGTCCGCGAGCACTTCACGGAGCAGCTCGACGCCGAAGTCGTTCGACCGCGCGATCACCTCGGCCTCGGCAACGCTGAGCGCGCGCGGAAGCTGGGTGATCGGCTCCACGTCGGTGGTCCCGAGCGGGTCGCCGCAGGCGGCGAGGAGTGTCGCGAGAAGCGCGGCCGTCGGGAGGGATCGGGGCGGTGGGCGCGGGATCATGGAACGGAACATGTCGGGCGTGAGGGACGAGCACTGTCTCGACACGCTCTACACGCGAAAGCCCGACGAAGTGGCATGGGCAGCAGTGTGGCCGAAGCTGGGCCTATTCCATCCGCAGCGCTCCCATCGGATCCGCCCGGCCCGCCCTCCTCGCCGGGACCAGGCACGCCGTCATCGCCACGGCGCCCAGGAAGAGGGCTCCGAGCGCATAGGTCAGCGGGTCACGGGCACTCACACCGAAGAGGAAGCTCTCCAGGACCCGCGCTCCGGTCGCGGCGCCGATCAGTCCGATCGCGACACCGATCACGGCG
>Ga0209536_100003274_pt1 | contig 26075 bp, 21 predicted proteins | sample DeeMarSeWOR28_12_FD_187461 | JGI IMG/M metagenome (GOLD analysis project Ga0209536, IMG submission 187461) | Marine sediment microbial communities from White Oak River estuary, North Carolina - WOR-2-8_12 (SPAdes) (version 2) | ecosystem: Environmental > Aquatic > Marine > Intertidal zone >...
CTCCTTGGCCTGCCAAGAAGCCTTGGCAATCGTGCCAATGTCACCGGTCCGCTCGATCGAAAACCCGGTCACGGGTTTGCCGGTTGCGGCAATCCCCTCGACGATACGGTTGGTCCATTGAGGCTCGATACCGATCACCACGGCCGCTGCCACATTGGGACTTGCTCCAGTGCCGATCATCGTCCTGAAAAAGAGTTCTAGGTCTTCCCCGAACTGAAGTCGTCCGTAGGAATGCGGGATAGCGATAGTACCCTTGATGATGTTCCCGACCGCCTCACAGGCGGCATTTGACAGGTCATCCAGAGGGATGATCGCCACATGGTTGCGAACGCCCACGCGACCATTCTCACGTCGAAAACCCTCGACACGTGGTGGACTCATGGTTACCACCTCCTCGTCTTGAGATTGTGCACGTGGACGTGCTGACCGCGGCTGATGTCAGCCACTACCTTCCCGATGTCATGCTCGTACTTGATCACCGAACTACCTACTGCGTGCTGTCTGAGGGCAATCTTGTGCCCCAGCGGTATGTCCTCCAATGCTTTGACCTCGATGGCCTCTTGTGTATCCATGTATACGCCTCTCACAGACTCGCCGGCCTTGATGTCCCCGGTAGCAACACCGACGGTGTCTGCAGCATCGTGCACGAGGAATCGGATCTTGCGATTGTCGTCCATCACTCCTGCCTCCATGGGTAGTGAGACACAGCGAATCCAATCTAGCCACTGTGACCTGCGTATGGCCATCAGCCAGCTGCTGATAGCTTACAACCCAGCTTGCGTCCGCTCTGCGAGCAACCGAGATTCAGTCGGCAGACCGAACCGCACTGAGGTTCTTCAACATTTAGAAGCTGCCAAACGTATAGCTTCACATAGAGATAACGAGATTGGTTGAACTCGCGTACCAAGAGGAGCGCCCATGAGATACAACATTGCTAAGTTGGTCGGCACGGCGTTGTCAGGTGCGTTGCTGATAGCCGCGAACGCAGCAGCTCAGCAGCTGCAGACGCCGGCGGAACGCACGAATTTTCAGGCTGGTCCGACAATGTACGACGATTTGATGGGGTTCGTGTACGAGCTGGATGCACGAAGCGAGTTGATGCAAGTGCGGAAGATCACCGAGACTCTACGAGGCAGGGACGTAGTCCTCTCTATTCTCTCCAACCCGCCGGTCTACCAAGCATCAGACTTGATCGGTTCAGCCAAGCCCGTCGTGCTGATCGTCAACAACGTGCATGGTGGCGAGGTGGCCGGTAAGGACGCCAGTCTCATCCTCATGAGAGATCTCCTCTTTGGGGAACTGCGTCCGCTACTCGACCAAGCAGTGGTTCTCAACATTCCCACCATCAATCCGGACGGTGCCGAAGAGCGGCGCAGGACCAATGAACAGAACTTCGACATGAATCGAGATTACCTGAAGCTCGAGTCGCAAGAGATCCAAGCCCTCGTTACAAAGGTGCTCCATGAATGGCAGCCGGATATCCACGTCGACACTCATCATGGAGGATCAGCCCCCTACGTGATCACGTACCAGACGATCATGAATCCCGCTGGGGATCCGGAGATCATGAGGGTAGCCAACGAGGTGATCGTGCCGCGTATCCGGGAAGCTCTCAGAGCAGAGGACTACGACGGCTTCTGGTACTCCGGACCGCGCTCGCTGAACGGAGTGGCGGGATGGGCACCGACTTCGGTGGAGCCACGCAAACAACACGTGTACTCGGGTCTGGCCAACATAGTGGACTTCCTGTTCGAGACCCCGTCAGGTTCGCATCGTGTCATCAACAATGGTACTGAGGTAGTTCCTATTCCGCGCGAGGAACGGTATCAACACCAGGTAAGAGGCCAGTACATCGCCCAGCGCGAACTGATTCGTTTCGCAGCAGATGAGCCGGAGTTGCTGCGACTGACAGTACGCAATGCCAAGGAAATGGCCACGCGGCGCGGTGCCGATGATTCCGACGACGACCAGATCGTCTTGGAGTACGAACAGGTTGCCAAGATGGAAGTCGACATATGGCGTGAGAAAGGGTGGGCGGACCGTCAAGGACAAGGTGGCGGACCTCCGGGCCCGGGTGGTGGCGAGCGTGAGGTGGAATACGAACTACTGCGGCTCCCCGTGTTCACCAAGTTCGAACCGACCCGCACCACGACACGGCCTTGGGGCTACGTGTTGCCACCGCAACTGGCCACTGTTGTTCCACTCCTCCTGGATCACGAAATCGCCGTCCAGCGACTGGCGGAGCCGACGAGCCTAGACGTCGAAGTCTATTATGCTACGGAACTCGACAACTCGGAGTACTTCCAGGGACACTACCTCAATAAGGTCACGGCAGTTAAGAGAGCGGAGACGGTGGAGTTCCCCACGGGATCGTTCTTCGTTCCCGCCGGTCAACCGAAGGCGAACTTGATCAGCTACATCCTAGAGCCGGAGACCGACGATAATCTGATCACCTGGGGCTTTCTCGACACACATCTCGAAGCCATGACCGCTGAAGAGACCCAGGCGTACGTAGAGAGAATGGCACGGTCTCGCGGTAGCCAAGAAGGACCGCCCCCTCCCGGTCAACTCATCCCGATGTACCGGTTGATGAAGATGACCGATCTCAAGGGTACGCTAGTCGAGTCATTCAATTCCTTTGAGCGTAATCGCTACGTAAGGTAGGGACCTAGGTACGGTGTGCGTGTCATTTCCTCTCCCTTCTCCCGGGGAGAGGAATGACATGCACGCTTCGCAGCAAGTGGTGCTTTAGCGGAGGTTACAGCGATCAATGCCTAACCCAATCGTGGGATTGGTCAAGTGGTGCACTGGCCGTTGGCGCTATCCCCGATTGCTGTTGCTCAGCGCCCTCCTGTTCGGAGCTGACCTCATCTTTCCCGACCTAATCCCCTTCGCAGACGAGATTCTGCTGGGCTTGGGTACAGTGCTCCTGGGCAGCCTGAAGAAGCACCGAGTCAGCCGGAGTAGGGACAGACGCGAGAGCCACAACTGAGTACCACAAACCAGCGACCGATCCCTCAGCCGTGTCCAGGCTCAGGGAAATAGGAGACGGCAAGTTGTCCAGCTGTTCGGTTGTTTCCGGAACTGACTCACAACTCGTCGTCGCCGAGGTCCTCGTCCTCCAGTCCTTCTTCCCACTCTTCGTCGTTCCACTCTTCGTCTTCCGACTCTTCGTGGTCCGACTCGTCCAAATCCTCATCGAGGTCTGGATCATCGAAGTCGTCTCGCGCAGCAACGAAAGAGGACACCACACTGGGGGTGATCGCCAAGAAACCGTCGTCGGAATCCCAACTGAGTCTACGGGTGCTGTCGATGGTATTGAGCATACCCCAATCTGCCGGCTGGCGGCTCGGTATACCAGATCCCCGTGGCCATTGCCTCACCGTAGAGAGTCCTGGAGTTTGACCGAAACGCCTCCCACCCCGAGATTGTGCTAGCTCCTCCCTTGGGAGATTCCCCTTGCTGAAGCTCATCAAATGGTTGTTCCTGATCGGATTCGTGGGTGTTCTACTGGCTGGTGGATCGTACGCAGCCGCCCGTTTCAAGGTCGGCCGGCTCGTGGGTCCGGAGCCACCCCTGGCCGGTCGAACCGTGGAGTTTGCTTACCGCGGTGTTGAGGGCCTCCCCGGCAGACCCCGGCTTTGGGTTTTCACATACAGGACTAGCCAACTCCCCGGCCTGCGGAGCGCTACGATCTATGTGTCCGCCACCGGCAAGCTGGTAGCAACGCTCCCAGCTGACCTAGAGGCACGGCTAGCCACCTGGGAGCAGTCACAGGAACCGTAGACCGGTCTCCACCCCTACCCAGACACCAGGGGGGAATACCCCACAGACTTGGCGGCACATGACCGGATTCGACACCTTGACAGCTTAGGTATACATCTGCAGATTCTCAGGTGACACCTAAGCTGTTTGGGTATTGAATTGAGCCTCAATGACGGCGATCTGATCTCGGGCACCCTGGACGTTCTGGTTCTCAAGGCGTTGAGCTGGGGCCCCAAGCATGGGTACGGAATTGGTCGGTGGATCGGCGAGAGTACCGACGCCACGGTCCTAGTGGAAGAAGGTGCTCTCTACCCTGCTCTGCATCGGATGGAGCGGCGTGGTTGGCTCGAGGCGAAGTGGGGCAAGACCGAACTCGGACGACGCGCTAAGTTCTACGGGCTCACACCCAAGGGCCACCTTCAGCTGATGGCACAAGCCCGACGGTGGTACAAGTACTCGCACGCAGTATCCCTCCTGCTCGACAAGTCGTCCGCCTGACAGAATGATCCAACTTCCCAAAGGCATTCGGCGCCTGTTTGACCTCGAGACCACAGCAGCATCATCGCAGCGGCACGTCCGCACCGAACTGGAGTTTCACAAGGAGATGCGCACGCGAGAGCTAGTCGATCAGGGGCTTTCACCAGAACAGGCCCGCCGGGAGGCTGAGCGGCTGTTCGGGCACTCCGGCCAAATCGAAAACGACCTCGCGAAGGTGGCACGCCAGGCCGAGCCACGACTGCGGGTCCTGTCGTGGATCCGCGACATCCAGCAGGACTTGGGATTCGCCCTCCGCACGTTGAGAGCGACACCCAGCTACGCTGTGGTTGCCATACTTACTCTCGGGCTCGGCATCGGTGCGAACACGGCCGTATTCACGTTGGTGGACGGGGTACTCATGAGCCCTCTGCCCTACCAGGACTCCGAGCAACTCGTCACGCTGTGGTCCACATCGCCATCCCGTGGCGTCCTCACCCGAAGCCCGGTGTCCTATCCGGATTTCCGCGACTGGCGGTCGCAGGCAAAGAGTTTCGAAGGAATGGCGATGCTGTACGGGCACGGAGCTGTGCTCAGCGACCGCGAAGGACCGACACCGATAGTCGTGGCGGCCGTTTCCGGCGATTACTTTGAGCTGCTGAAGGCGCGGTCCGCCCTCGGCTCTCCATTCACTCACGCCGAGACCACTGTCAACCCACAAGTCGCGGTTCTCAAGTATGGCACGTGGCAACGGCGCTTCGGTGGGGATCCCAACATCATAGGTCGTACCGTTACCCTCGACGGCCTGGCATACACGGTAGTCGGGGTCACTGATCGGGGCAGGGATTTTCCTATGTGGGGGGAGGCGTGGATTCCCCTCACGCCAGAGTTGGTGAGGAGCCAGAACCTCGAAAATCGGGGCCAGCGCATCGACACCTGGGTGCTCGCTCGGCTACGCCCAGGCGCCGATTCCGCCGCCGCAGCGGCCGAACTGCAGACTATCTGCAATCGGCTGACGATGGTCTATCCAGAGACCAACACGGACTGGAGCGCACTAGTCGCCCCACTACGTCAGATCGTGATCGATCCATTTGGCCGCAATGCAACCATACCGCGCTCCCTCGTACTCCTCAACGGTGCTGTCGCTCTGGTACTCCTCATCGCTTGCGCCAACGTGGCAAATCTGTCACTGGCGCGAGTGCTGCACCGACGGCGGGAATTCGCCGTCCGCAGGGCACTCGGAGCCGGAGGCTGGAGATTGATCCGGCAACTACTGACCGAAAGTCTGCTGGTGGCCGCAGCCGGGGCTGTCCTTGGAGTGATTGTCGCCCGATGGGCGATCTCCCTCATTTTGGCTCACGGACCCGCGTTGCCACGCAACACTGAGATAGCAGTAGACCTGCGGGTGCTGGTGTTTACAGCGGCCCTGGTCGCCATGACAACTCTACTGTTCGGGATTTTCCCAGCGTTCCGGAGCGCGGGTGCTCAGGTTACCGATCTTCGGGACGGTGCACGCGGCTCTGTTCGCAGCCGAGGTGGCAAGCGTCTTCAATCCGCATTGGTAGCGTCGCAGGTGGGCCTGGCTCTTCTCCTGCTCATTGGGGCCGGACTGCTCGTAGAGAGTCTGCGAAACCTTCAGAGGGTTGATCCAGGGTTCGACACCGAGAACCTGCTCGTGCTCAGGACACAGGCGCCGTCACCGCCGTACTCCACCGATGAGCAGTTGATCGACCTGCATCAGCGACTGGAACAGGCAGCGGAGAACGTCCCCGGGGTGATAGGCGCAGCTACAGTCAATCACGTGCCCGGCGGTGGAATGGTGATCAGCCCGCTCGAGACGCCCGGCCTGGACTCGGTCATCTCAGTGGCGTTCCGCACTGTATCACCGGACTACATCGAGACGATGGGCATCCCCACCCTGGAAGGCCGCAGCTTGACACGGGAGGACATGGCACCATGGAACGGAGCCCTCCTGGTCAACGAGAGGCTGGCAGGAATGCTGGATCAGCCTGTTGGGCAACGCCTCACAGTGTTCAGACAAAAACCGGGAGCCAACTTCGGTGAACCCCTGGAAGGCGTCGTCGTGGGAGTAGTGGGCGATGTGCTCGGCTCGCTCGTGCAACCGGCATCTCCATTCACAGTCTACGTACCGTACACCCAGAATCCCTGGCAGAGTGCGACACTAGTCGTCCGTACCGACGCGGCCGTGCCAGACCCGGCCGCCCTAGTGCGCGAGGCACTGATAGAGGTGGACCCCAACCTACCGGTGGCGCTGATCCGAACGATGGAGAGCCAGATGAGTGGCTCCCTCTCACAGCAGCGTTTCGCGGGTCTGCTCATGGGCGCATTCGCCGGCGCCGCACTCTTCCTTGCAGCACTAGGTGTTTACGGGGTCCTGGCTTACCTGGTACGCCAACGCGCTCGCGAGATCAGCGTGCGCATGGCACTTGGCGCGCGTCAAGTCGACGTTGCTCGGCTCATCGTCAAGCGTGGAATGGTCATCATCGGTGTCGGGGCAGTTGCAGGGTTGGCCGCTGCGGCGGCGCTGACGCGCGTGATGACGTCACTGCTCTTCGGAGTGTCCGCGACAGACCCGATAACGTTCGTCACTGTCACCGGTTTCCTGGTGCTTGTGGCCCTCGTTGCCAGCTATCTCCCGGCCCGCCGAGCTGCCAAGCTAGATCCGATGCAAGTATTGCGAGACGAATGAGACGGTCTACTATCTCAAGATCTGCGATCATTGCCAAACCCGATCCAACGATTCCCACACCCCGCACGTATAGATAGAATAGATGAACCATGCCCAACGGCGGATACCTCCCACGCCTTGATCCGCATGGGCACGTAGGGCATTTTGAAACAGCTGTCCACCATAAAGCCACTCCGGGGGGACCGTCGTCTCCCGTCAACTGGAGGCAAACGCATGATTTCGTATAAGCGCATTCGCTGTGGCGTTCTTGTGGCTGGTCTCTTCTTCGCTGCCGCAATACCGGTCAGCGTGCAAGGCCAGGCAACCGACTCTATCCTTGCCACCGAGACTTTCCTGCGACCGCCACCGGCGCTCGCCGAAGCAGTGTTGGCACCGCGCCACCTGAACGCGACGCTCGGAAATCCGAGCCCGGATGGGCGGTTCTTCATCAATGGGATAGGTGGCGGTATGCCGACCCAGGCTCTGTTCGCCAAGCCGTTCTATCGGTTGGGCGGCGAACAGATCGACTGGAGTGCCAACCGCTCCCGCATGCTTACTACCCGTGGCGATGTGGGTCTCGAAGTAGTTGACGGGCAGACAGGGGATGCGATATCGATCCAGGTACCGCAAGGTGCACGCGTGTCAGAACCGAAGTGGTCGCCGGATGGGTCCAAGATCGCCTTTTTCGTTCACTCGGAACAGGCCACCCACGTCTACGTGGCTGACCCGTCGAACGGCAGGTCCCAACAGGTAACCCGTTCACCCGTCCTGGCTACTCTGTACACGTCGTTCGAATGGATGCCCGACTCCCGGTCGATCCTGACGGTACTGGTACCGGCGGACCGGAACGCGCCACCGGCGGAGCCGGCGGTACCGACGGGACCTCAGGTCCGCATCACAACGCCCGAGACCAATTCGATCCGCACTTACCCGGATCTACTGGAGACTCCCTACGAAAAGGCGCTGCTGGAGTACTACTCAACTGGCCAGCTGGTGGCCATTGACGTCGCGCGTCGCAGAGGACGGCCTATCGGTGAACCTGCAATGATCCTCGGCGTGCAAGTGTCTCCTGACGGCATGCACGCAATCGTGAACACACGCACCAAGCCGTTCTCCTACATTGTGCCGGCCCGTCAGGCTGGCAGCATGGAAGAGGTCTGGAGCCTCGAGACCGGCACTGTTCTGGCGCTGCTAAGCGAGCAGGAACTGAACGAGGGAGCTCCGAACGACACTACCGACAGCGACACCGCCGATCCCGAAAAGCGCAGTTTCTCTTGGCGACCTGACGGACAGGGATTGAGTTTCCTTCAGGCCGTGCCTCGGGAGCCGGGCGACACGGCCCAAGCCGACAGCGCTCCGGCCGGCCCTCAGCGCCCAGGCGCCCGCGGTGGAGGTGCGCGGCGGGCAGACCGAGTGTTCCAGTGGTTGCCGCCCTTTGACTCGACCTCGATGAGCGAGGTCTATCGTTCCAACAACGGCCTCTCCAACGTACGGTACTCGGCCGATGCGGAAATCCTGTTCCTGACAGAACAAACCGGTGAGAACGTGCACGAGTACGCTGTCTTTTTGAGCGAACCTTCCGAGCGGTATACGATCTTCCGTGGCGAGCGACCCCGCTTCGGCCGCGGTGGTGGGGGCAATAGGATCGTCACAAAGACCTTGGATAACGGAGCTACCGTTGTGCAGGTGACCCCTGATGGCGAGTATGTCTTCCTTGCGGGTGTCGACAATGCCGACGACCCGATGGAAGAAGGCCCGAAGTCCTTCATCGACAAGATCGAGATCAAGACTGGGGAGAAAGACCGCATCTACGAGAGTGATAATGACGGGGTCTGGGAACGTGTGATCGAAGTATTGAATGACGACGCGACCGAGTTTCTCGTGTCGCGCGAGGGACCCACCGACGTACCGGATTCATATGTCCGCAACGTGGCCACGGGGGAGTTCAGACAGCTGACAGACAACACCGACTACACGCCCGACCTGACCAACGCGCAACGCAGGCGCTTCATGATCGAACGAGTCGACGGCTTCGAGCTGGCCGTGAATGTGACGCTACCCCAGGATTGGCGGCCCGGCGTGAAGCTACCTGGCATGATCTGGTTCTATCCCCGAGAGTACACCGACCAGGACAACTACAACGAGACGCTCGAGCGGTGGAACAAGAATCAGTTCCCGAACATCGGCACGCGGTCAATGGAGATTCTAGTGCGGGCAGGCTACTCTGTCATCCAGCCCGATGCTCCCATCGTGGGCGAGAGCGGTCAGATGAACGACAATTACGTCCACGACCTGCGCAACAACCTGGCAGCGGTCATCGACTTCGTGGATTCTGAGGGCCTCGCCGATCGCAATCGACTCGCAATCGGCGGTCACAGCTACGGTGCTTTCAGTACTTTCAACGCGATGGTACACACGCCGTTCTTCAAGGCCGGCATCGCGGGAGACGGCAACAACAACCGGACACTCACACCGTTCTCATTCCAAAACGAGCGACGCTCCTTGTGGGAGGCGACGGAGGTCTACCTCGAGATGTCCCCGTTCTTCAATGCCGACCACATGAACGGCGCATTGCTCATGTACCATGGCGCGCACGACCAGAACGTCGGTACTTTCCCGATTCATTCCTGGCGGTTGTTCGAGGCCATGGAAGCACTGGGCAAGACTTCGTCGCTCTACGTCTATCCGTTCGAAGACCACGGTCCGGCAACTCAGGAAACTCTACTGGACCTATGGGCGCGTTGGACGGCGTGGCTGGACAAGTACGTGAAGAACGCTGGCACCGACAAGGAGAAACCAGTTACAGAGGACGCCCCCGACCCGGGAAAATGAGCCAGCGAGACAACCGGACCCCAGCCTAGGATTATGAGGTCATTGCGCCGGTAACTACCTCACGAATTAGGGAGCCGGGAGGTCCAAGCCCTCCCGGCTTTCCCATCTTCTGGACCGCTGCACGAACCGGCGATCGCTGGCAGCTGACAGCTATCAGCCGTCACCTGCCCTGCCCCCCTCACCACACCAACCTGACCGCCATCAGTAGCAACGCAATTCCCAGCACCATACGGATCGATCGCTCACCCCCGCTGACCGTAACCCGGGTGGCCACGATCGCGCCGGTGGAGTTGCCGACCGCGAGCGCGATTGCCGTGGGCCAGGCAACGTTACCGGTGAAGGCAAATACCATGAGAGCCGGTACACTGAACACCAATACGATCAGCACTTTGTGCATGTTCGTGCGAACTAGGTCGAACTGGAGAAGTTGGTGCAGCACTATCATGATCAGGAAGCCGACACCGGCCTGAACGAATCCGCCGTAGAAGCCAACCGCAAAGAACGAGAGGAAGGCGACCAAACGAGCATGTCGTGGTGTGTCATGCCGCTGCTCTCTGCCTTGCCGCCGGACGAGCAAGCCGATCACTGCGACGACTAACACCCCCGCGAGAATCGCTCGGAACAGGCCTTCGCTCACGGTGATTGCCACGAGGGCACCCGCAACTGCACCTGGAACCGTCGTTAAGGCAAGAGCCAGACCGGTCCGAATATCCGTGTACCCGTGCCGGCGAAAGGCGGCGACTGCCGTGAGGTTCTGTGCGAGAATTGCGACACGGTTCGTTCCGTTGGCGACGGCTACTGGGAGCCCGAAGAAGATGAGAATCGGTAGGGTCATGAGCGACCCACCACCCGCCATCACATTGAGGAAGCCCGCAATGATACCGACGCCAAAGACCGCGATATGGATCAACACGGTTGGAAGCTAGCCTGTTGCGAGACTGTAATCCATTCTGCTGATGAGCTGAGTCGTTGTCGGATCAGTGCTTGCGCTCGCTATTCCGGCGCTGCGCATCGACCTCCCTAGACCACGCCTGCATGACCTCCACATCGTCGAGGCCGGGAGATTCTGCGAGGGCCGCCCAGTTGAAGTCCTCGTCGAGTGGATCCAGAGCCTTTTGGGGATCGAACACTCGGAGATCCGGCGGCAGCGCCGAATACGGAGTGAAGTCGGGCACGTCGGTGAAGAAATCGGTCAGGTCTGTAGCTCCGGCATCGTACTGATTGAGGTAGGGAACACCCAGTACGTGCCAGAACGTCTTCATGATGCTCCCAAAGCTATAATGCTGCTTCGCCACATGGTTCCGTTTGGCATAGGGCGAGATGACCATCAGAACGCTCCGATGAGCATCCACGTGGTCGACCCCCCCCTGCGGATCATCCTCCGTGACGACGATGGCCATGTTCTCCCAATAACGCGTGTGTGACAGGTATTCGACCACCCGCCCCAGCGCGAGATCGTTGTCAGCCATGTAGCTCTCAACGTACGGATAGCCCTCTGTGGGACGTTCTGCAGACCCGTGGTCGTTGGGCAGCATCATCGTGATGATCGGGGGCATGACGGACCCATTTCCCAGCCACCGCTCCTCAAACTCTTCGATGAACATGTCCGCCCTGAATTGGTCAGGAATACTCATGTTGTAGGTGGCGAACTTGCGGGAGGTCCGGGCCCAGAGAGGACCCGGCATCGGGTAATTGATCGGTAGCCTGATACCAGTGTACTTGAAGTCTTGCGTCTCGACGCCGGGGGCAAACTCGAACCCAAGCCCGAAGTTGAAGAAGTCGACTCCAAAACGGTCAAAGTGGTCCCAAATGGAACCGGCCTCGTTGTAGTCTTCAGGGTATATGGCACCTGAAGACCCAACGAAGGCAAGCATCCCAGGGGCTGAAGATTCAAGCCTCATGCTGCGGCCTCCGCCGTAGCTGGCCGCAACGCTCGTCTCCACCCACTCGTTAGGATAGACACCCACTAGCCACCGGTGCCCGTCCGCGGAAACGTCGGAATCGCAGTAGAAGTTGTCTCCTATTGCGAAACGTTCAGCGAGCGCCAAGTGGTTCGGCATGATCGTGGCGTTGCCTACAGTCACACTCCCGTCCCGGTTGCTGAACGTCACACTCCTCCCGTAGCGCGTTAGCGAAGGTTCACCTCGGCCCCCTTCGATCTGGCCGAACACCTCGTCATACGTACGATTCTCCTTGGTGATGAACACTACATGCTTGATGGGAGACTCCTTCTGTCCCGGGTAGAGAGGGATGGGATTGGTCCTGCGGTTGGCAAATGCTCGGGACGAAGCGGGTTCGAATCGAAAGTTGTTCCGCACGACTTGTTGCGTCTCAGACGGAAGATCAGCATCGTCAGGGATTTCGATCACCGACACGAAACCGTTCATCAGGTTGCCGACATAGCTTCCTCGGGCGTCGATCTCAAACCGAGGTCCACCGTTCGGGCCGCTACCATAGCCCTTCGCATTGGCGACGATCAACTTCGTGCCATCTGGCGTCACCGCTAGCTTCGACGGGAACCACCCAACTGGAATGTGGCCCAGTACCTCAAAGCTATTGACGTCTATCACGGCGATCGCGTTGATCCCGGATTCAGCGACGTAGAGCCGAGTACCGTCCGGCGAGAGTGCCAGCCCAAACGGGATATGCCCCCGGAGGTTTCCCAGCCGCTCGTCGAGTTGCAGGAAGATCTCTGCGATTACGGTGTCGCGCTGAGTGTCGATAACGGAGATACCGTCGTTGTTGCCGTTGCTGACGAAGACCCGACGGTCGGTCGACACCAGTGAGTTGGGACTCGAGCCACCTACGGTTGGAAAGCCAGCGACCTCTTGTCCCACGAGGTAACCCGTTTTGATCTTGGATATGACACGCGGTCGCACAGGATCCGTCACGTCCAACCCCCAGACGGAGAACGATTCCGCAGCGTTGGGATTGCCCAGGCCCGGAACAGTGTATCCTTCGACCGCCACACCTTCCTCAGCCTCACGCGACCCGTGCGCAAAAGGCGGGAATGAGACTCCCGGGCGAGGCGGATCAGCCTCTCGATCCACGCCTGCAAGCAAGGCGTACTCGTACATTCCGACGTTGGCCACGTACACTCGTGTCTCGTCGGGAGTGAGAGTGACACCAAATGGGTAGCGCCCCACGGGTGAACTCGCGATCAGTCGCCGAGCTGCTGCATCGATCACGATTAGACGGAAGTTGGTTTGATCGACGGCGTAGAGTCTTTCACCGTCCCTGCTCAAAACCAGGTCACCGATATAGCTGTCGTCGTACACACTCTCACCGAGTCTGCCATTGGCAGCGATGTCTCCAATTCTCTCTCCAGAATTGAGATCAAACAGGATCACGCTGCCCTCCTGTCCTCCTCCCACATACAGCGTGCCACCGTCCGGCGACATCGCGAGACCCATGAATACGGCAGCTAGAATGCCTTCGTCGCTTGCTGCCCCCTGCGGCACCTGCAGCACCGTCGGATTGGCACCGGCTACGTTTCGGATAATTGATATCGAGAAAGGCCTCACACCAGAGTTAGCTGTCACCGCAACGGAACCATCTCTGCTGAGCGTCAAACCGTAGGGATGGGGTGCGACCATGAGCACTTTCCCGCGCGGCGTCAGTAACCGACCGTTCGGCAACACCGTGGTCCCAGCTCGATCGATTTCAGTGTAAGCGTCGCCGGCCGGTGCCGTGGCGATCCAACTCTGCCGCTCCAGTCTGTTGCAGCTGGACACCAGCAAGACAGCGACAAGCAATGATCCACGTACTAGGCCGGCAGTAGCGCAGCACGCCCAAAGGGTCTCTTCCAGTCTCACGTGTCGTTCTCCACAAGTAACGTCGTCGGGACTCCAGCATGGAGCGAAGTACGGTGGTGCTCGCGATCGACTGCTCGGTAGCAGATAGTAATAGAGTGAGAAACGGTCTGACCCGCCAGGAACCCCGGCGAACCAGGATCCGCAACATGATTCAACCCGACGCGCCCAGCCAAGTCTGCTCCGTCCAGCACTTCGGCCCTCCACGTTGCTGCAGCTTGTCTACTTCCTAGCCTGCAAGAGTGCACTAGTCCACTGCTGCTCTTGCTCCAGAATCCAGATATGAGGATCTTGCACCAGTCCAGTTCGCATAACAAGGAGCTGTCCATGCAACACCTTCGGATGTGGGGCTTGTCAGCAATCCTCAGCGGCCTCTTACTGACGACATGGCTCATCCCGTCAACCAATGCTCAGGAGCTCGAGCTGGGGCGAGTCATCAATGCATCGACTTCCGACGAGAATGTGGCTGCGCTCACATTCCGGGCCAAATCGGCTGGCGTCCTCACGGTTGTGGTCAGGTCCACCGATGAGAGCGATCTCATTCTGGTTGTAACCGACGCTGACGGGCAGCAGCTGCCCGAGGGGCGATCGGACCAGGACATCGGAGGTGACAACGGCGCCGAGCAGCTCGCCGTCACGATCCCGCGGACCGGTACCTACGTCGTCCGGGTTGAGACGTTTTTGTCGGGAAGTGCCGACTTCAAAATAGGAGCTTCCTGGCTCGCTTTCGCAGATTTGGAGGTCGCCGCCGATCCCGACGGGTCGCCCAGTACTGCAATCCCAATTAGCGCGGGGCAGCAGACCATCAGCGAATCCATAAATGGGGCCTTGGGTGACTACTGGGACTGGTTCGTGTTCAGTGCGGACGGAGCAGGCACTCTGACGGTAGCCACTCGCGCGGACGAGGGAGACCTGGTGTTGGAGGCGTTCAGAGAGAACGAGTTCAGCGAGGCGCTGGAACGCTCGGACCAGGACCTGCAAGGAATCAACGGCAACGAGGCGTTGACCTTGCTGGTCGCCGCCGGCCAGAAGCTCTACTTCAAGGTGTCTTCGTTCAGCGAAGGAGCCTCCGTCCCCTATCGTTTGCAGATTGGCTTCATGCCGGATTGATCAGGGGGCAACTGCAAGCAAGGCCGCTCCAAAGAGCGGCCTTGTGTAACGAAATGCCTTGCAGCGTTGCGCGATCGCTCAACGGGATTGCAGCGTCGTTGTAATGACTCCTGCGACATTCCGCTCCCTCACCATTCTGTTGAAGGCGGCGACATCTGTGTCGAGGAGTGCCTTCAGCTCAGCCTGGTACTGAATCATCCGGGATCTCAGCAACTGATGCACTTCGAGCTGCTGTTTGTTTGGCGCGAAGTCCACGGCAGCAGCCACATCTCCGCCGAGAACCGACAGTTTGCTGTAGAGCATGTTGGGGAACCGGAAGGACTTGGAATCACCCTCTGCAGCAATTGGTTGGAGCATCTTGTCTTCGACCGCCTGCAGCTTCTGATACACTGCTTTCGCCGCATCGATGATCTCGGCTCCACCGTCATCTGCGTGCAGCACGTCCATGAGGTCGTTGAGCTGCTTCTTTATCAACTCAATGTCGTTGATCATGCCCGAGACGGTGTTGATGTCGTCACGAATCACCAACTGAAGTGCTACTTGCTGCTCGATGTCCGCCAAACTCCCCGCAGAACGTGGGTCCTTTCTGACAACTATCTCTTGCGTGTACTCCTGATCACCGACTGTGAGTCTCACGGTGTAGGTACCTGGCGTAACCATTATCCCCTGAAACCCGCCGCCTGTGCCCCAGCTCAGAATCGGATACCACCCTTCACGTTCCCAGGTCGTCCGAAACCGCTTCTCTTCTACAACATGCGGGTTGCCGGGCGGCTTGGTACGCAGCTTGGCCTGTTGAGCAGGCGCATGCCGCAGATCCCAGGCTACTCGGTTGATGCCTGGGTTCTTGGTGCCACGCAAGGTATCCACCATCTGGCCCTCGGCATCCAGGATCGCGATCTGCACCCGACCTTCCGGAACGCTCTTGAGGTAGTAGTTGATATATGCTGTCGCGTTCGCTCCCGGACCTCCCGTCACGCTGTGCATGCGGTAGGCGGGCCGCGGAACGAAGAGATGAGCCTCGGATGCGATGACGTCATCAGTGAGCTGCTGGAGTGGAGTGACATCGTCCATGATCCAGAAACCCCGCCCGTAGGTGGCAACGACCAGGTCGTTGAAGTGTTCCTGGACAACCATGTCATGCACGGGTGCCTGCGGCAGGTTGTTTTGGAGCGGTAGCCAGTTCTGCCCGTCGTTGAAGGAGACGTAAATGGCATTCTCCGTACCGAGATAGAGCAAACCCCGCCGTACAGGATCCTCGTGCACCCAGTGCACGTAGCTAAACACGCTTCTCGGAATGTCGGAACTGATCGAGCGCCAACTCTGACCGTAGTCAGTAGTCTTGTAGACGAACGGATCGCGGTTGTTCATCTGGTGGAAATCCACGGTGACGTAGGCCGTGCCGGCGTCGTATCTCGACGCTTCGATATTGCTAACCGTGCCCCAGGGAGGCAGGTCGGGAATGTGCTCTGTGAGGTTGGTCCAATTCTGGCCACCGTCGCGGGTTACGTGGAGTAAGCCGTCGTTCGTACCTGCCCAGATCAGGCCGGGCTCGAGTGGCGACTCTTCAATCGCGAACACGACTTCCCCAAACTCCACGCCAAGGTTGTCTTTGGTCAGGCCACCTGACGGGACGAGCTTACTGGGATCTTGCGTGCTCAGGTCCGGACTGATGACGGTCCAGCTCTCACCCCCATCAGTTGTCTGGTGCACGTACTGGCTGCCCACATACACCTTGTTGTGGTCGTGAGGCGAGATTGTTATCGGGAAAGTCCAGTTGAAGCGGTACTTCACGTCTTTCGCGGCCGCACCGTAGCCGGATTCAGGCCAGACTTTGACGGTGCGCCGGTGGCCCGTACTGTAGTCGACCTTGGTGAACTGGGCATCGTAGCAACCGCCCCAGACAATGTTGGGGTCGACGGGATCGGGAACGATAAAACCACTCTCACACCCTGCCGTCGATTCCCAGTCTGAACCACCGCCGCCGAATCCCCTTCCCATCCCCTGCGTGCTGGACCCTTTGTTGCCGCTCCCATCCTGCATACCGCCATAGACGTAATAAGGAATCTGGTTGTCGACATTGACGTGATACATCTGCGCGATGGGAAGTCGGATACGGTTCCACGTCTTTCCCCGGTTGAGTGTGATCGTGGCACCCCCATCGTTGCTGATCATCATTCTGTCGGGGATCAGGGGATCCGCCCACATGTCGTGGGTGTCTCCACCCCAGCCGGACCTTTCAGTGGTCACCCCGCCGTCGTACGAGATACTGTGACTGTTGGCAGCGAAGTACACCTCGTTCTCGTCGGCCGGGTTCACCATGACGCGCGACGCATAATGGGGTCGTTCGTTGAGTAGGCGGTCGTAACTCACCAAAGTCCAATTGTCACCACCGTCGCTCGACCGCCAGAGCACTCCGCGATTGGGGTGGCCGGTTTCGATGAGGGCATAGACCACAGCGGGATTACTCGGAGCGATAGCGATACCCACCTTACCGAGCGGAGGCTCGGGCAGGCCGTGGCCCTCGAGCCGCTGCCAGGTGGCACCGCCGTCGCGTGACCGGAAGATACCGCCGTTGGGTCCACCGCTTTCGCGGCCCCAGGTTCTGATCACCAGCGGCCACAATCCGGCGAACAGGACGCGCGGATTGCTCGGATCCATCGCGATTTCAAAAGCGCCGGTGTTTTCATCGACAAACAGGGTGTGCTCCCAGGTCTTGCCACCGTCGGTGGTACGAAATACACCCCGTTCCCGTTGTGGCCCGTAGGAATGTCCCACAGCCGCGACGTGGACTATGTTGGGGTCACGAGGATCGATCACGACCCGGCCGATCCGTCCGGTGTTCTCCAAACCCATATGGTGCCAGACTTTGCCTCCATCGGTCGATTTGTAGACACCATTGCCGATGGAGACATTGCTGCGTACGAAAGCCTCACCCGTTCCGGCCCAAACCACGCTGGGATCCGATGGCGCTATGGCGAGAGCCCCGATGGATTGAGCGGGTTGATCGTCGAAGATGGGTTCCCAGTTCACACCACCATCCGTCGATTTCCATATCCCTCCGGACGCAGCTCCGATGTAATAGACCAGCGGATCACCGGGCACACCCACGACCGCGGAAGTCCGGTTTCCCGGGGGGCCTATGTGGCGGTATCTAAGACCGCTGTAGAGATCCGGCGTTATTTGCTGGGCAAACAGAGCATGGAAGCAACTGAGGGTGAGCAACATACCCAGCGTAGCAGAGAGTAGCATCCTCGCAGACACGCGATGGCATGCTCGCGTCATCAACGGCATTGTCGTCCTCCAGGCGGGAGAGCTTTCAAGCGCAGGAACAGGGTCAACTATTCCCGTCGTTCACGGATTGTCAAGCGAGTAGAATCGGAAGGCGGGGGTACAGACGGTGAGGGAAAGTGCAAGACGGTGAAGGGCAGTGAAGGATTGCACACCCTCACCATCTTTCACCATCCCTCACCATCTTTCACCATCCCTCACTGAGGTATCGTATCTCTCTTCAGGGGCATCTTGGCTGCACGCTCGGCCTCAGCGAGCCTCGCGGCCTCGCGTTCGGCATCCTTGCGCGCCCGGATCGCTTTCACGTAACGACGAAAATCAGCGTTCGTCTCCGCCTGCCGCGCCGCTCGGATGATCTCCTCCCGCACTCGCTGCAGCTCCCGAGCCTCCTGCGCTTGCTCGTAGTTGCCCTGCGGTAACGGCAACAAGCCCAGTAACGCTAGAATCGGCGCCGGCAACTTGAGATCCCCCAGATACACATACCTACCGTCTACACCCCACTTCTTACCGTTGATCTCCGTCACCCAACTGGGTACCTCAGGCGCTGCAAAACTGTCCGGCGGCAGCGCAGCCAAAAACGCCAAGATCTTAGCCTGCACCGCCGAATCAACCCGCGCCGCATGCGTCGACGGATCCGGCGACGCCCCTATCACTCCCAACCTCCCCTCCAAGGGACCCACCCACAGACGACCTGTCCCATACGACGAACCAATCACCGGCACCGAGCCAAGCACCGGATTGTGCCTCGCCAGCTGCTTGGGCGGGATTCCGATCGGTACCACCCGCGGCGCAACCACAAATCTCACTCCCACTGCCGAGTCAGCAGCAACCGTAGGCCGACCACTCGCAGGCTCAGATTGAACCGTCGGTTGTGGCGCCACATCCAGCAGCAACACGTACTCCCGGCCCGACACAGCGCCGCTGTCGCTTAACCGCTCAGCCACCTCGCTAGCTACCCTGCGCCCTACCGTCGTACCCAATGCCACCACCACCACAGCGTGCAACAGCAGGCTCACTACACCCCAGCCGGGCTGCGGAGGCCTGGCATCGGGCAGACGGAAGCTAGGCTGGTACACCGACATCCCTGAACCGGGACAGTGCCTGCCCCACCCTAACAGCCGCGTCTCTCAAGCGCTCCGGAACCACCTTGCGCAACCCGCAGACAATTTGCTCGTGCGCTGCCTGGCCGATCCCGGCTCGACTGTGGTACCTACCCAGTGCGGGAACGTCGTTGGCGAGTGCCACTTGACGACTCATGCTTCGGGAGACTTGACATCTGATCCACGCACCCATCCCCTCTGGTAGAGTCACATGACTTGGAAGATAGCACTGGATGCGCATTGCCTCTGCAAATGCAGATGTGCTCGATCCTGCAGCAGCTCTCATGACAGCCGCCCCCGCAGGACGGTCAAAGGCTAATAAGGCATCTCTGAGTCACTCAGGCCCATGTGGTGACCCAGCTCGTGAACTAGCGTGTTTCGTATCTCAGCCACTATCTCATCGACTGTGTCAAACGATCGCAGTATGGGTCCCCAGTAGATCTCGATTCGGTCAGGAAGACCGACGTACCCGCTTCCTCGTTCTGTAAGAGGAACACCGTGGTAGAGCCCGAAAAGTTCGTCGTTCTCTCGCTCGAGACCGAGCCCCTGGAGGTCAGTCCTGTCGGGTTCCTCTTTGACGACAATCGCTACGTTCTCCAGCGCGTGCCGAAATTGCTCCGGCAGGGTCTCGATGGCATCGCGGACTACGCTCTCAAAATCTCGCCGTTTCATGATGCAGTTGCCTATATGTGACACGCAGCGCCGTGAGTAGCTTTGTCAACATGGTCGCTACTCGAGTTGGAGGGAAGACCGTGCAAGAAGTGAGACTGTTCGTGACTGTCAGCCAAAACCGGCCTGCATACGAACCGACGGAAGTCCGGCCAGTCACGGCCGCGAGGATGGCCCACACATGATCGCTCTGCTTGGCCTGGTTGTCGTTACTTCCGTCTCGACCCAGCAGCTCCCCGATGAGATCCGTGCCGCGGTGCTAGACCTTCGCGTCCAAGAGGCCCTGCAGTTTGTAGACGAACACGAGGATGGAGCCGCACAGTTCCTTCGCGAGATCGCTGGTATCATATCCCCGTCAGGGCAGGAGCACGACCGCGCCGCTGCGGTAGCGGCTCGCATGCGGGCCATCGGACTGCACGACGTGCGCGTTGATGAGGGCCCAAACGCCGTGGGTAGAATCCCTGGTCGATCTGGCCAGGTGGTCGTTTTGATCTCTACCCTGGACGATCTGGCGACCGTCGCAGAGCATCAGCGAGCTTCCGGTCGTCCACCTACGATTACGGACGATCGTGTCGTCGGGCCTGGCACCAATACGTCGTTATCGACTGCGGCCGTGGTTACAGCGGCGGAGGCTCTCATCCGCTCGGGAGTGCAGTCGGAGCATGGTTTGGTTTTCGCCGCCGTGGCCCAAGAGGAGACTGGGCTCGTGGGGATGCACCGTGTCTACGATCAGTTCCATGATAGCGCAGTAGCGTTCATCGATGTGCTCGGTGACGGTCACAGCATCTCGTACGGAGCGATCGGAATACATTGGTGGCACGTCATCGCCCGCGGCCCAGGTGGACACACCCTCAGTGGCGGGGTGCCCAACGTCAATCAAGCCATCGGCCGCGCCGTCGACCGGATTCTCTCGCTGCCGGACGCTCGACGCGACGATACGACGAGAACGAGGATCAACGTAGCGGTTCTGAACAGCGGTGTCGTGTTCAACCACAAGCCTGACTCAGGCTGGTTCTCGCTGGATATTCGCTCGCTGGAAGCAGCAGTGATCGCCGGAATCGAGCGTGACGTTCGAGACATCCTCCAGGAGGTATCCGAAGAAACAAGCATCGCACTCGAGATGCAGGCCTTTCAGTTGACGCCGGGTGGACAGCTTCCCGGTGCCGCCCAGTCAAGATTAGTGCGGACCGCCAGCGAGACGGCGCGGTATTTCGGATACGAGCCGACCCTATCGAACTCGGGCTCGTCCAACATGAACGTGGCTATTGGGGGTGGGTCACCTGCGATCGGGTTGGGGGGCGGCCGAGGTGGATCCCGGGGTCAACCAGATGAATGGGCCGACCGCGGCGCGTTGCTGCGCACGGCGAAGTTCGTCACTCTGTTGGCTGCAGCCTTGGGACGCTGACCATTGGTCAGCCAAGTCATCGGGGGTACCATCTAGCACAGAGGTCGTGCCGCCAATCCAGTGAGAAAAGGGGACCTCCGCTGTTTCCGGCAACTACCGCCTGCAGCGCGGTACGGCAACGGAGATCATCCGATCTGCTCCAGTCTGCCGCCCCTGGTGACTCGATAGTACCGATCGGCCTGCCACAACAACCCCTGGATGAAGCCGAGCTGTTCCACCGGCACGTCAATGCCGAAGATGCGTCCACCATACAGGCTTTCTACTTGGCTGGTCTCACTGTGCCCGGTTACGATCGCCTCTGCACCGTAGTACTCGAGAACCCTGTCCACATCCGTAACACTGGCCCGCGAGTAGTCCCGGGTCCTGCCGTGATACCCGCGATACCAGAGGGGACCTGTCACATCAAACACGAACCTCGCTACGTCACCCTGCTGCCTCAGAGACAGGTCGAGGCTGCTCCGGGCTGCCTCGTTCATATCATTCAGAGTCAGTCCGTACGCGACAACTTCGGGAGGGAGACCGCCGTGCACGAATAGTATGTCGTTCAGTCTGATGACCACGTTCTTGCTGCGAAGCCATCTTCCCATTTCCGTAGCGGGGCCGTACAGATCCTTGTACTTCATCCCCGTCTTCTTGGCGATGCCCCGCAGGTACTTCTTGTTGACGTAGCGTTCCTCGCCTAGCATCACCAAATGCTCATGATTACCGAGCACATAGTGAACTCGCCCACCCGCCGCCTTTGCTTCCTGCTCTAATCGATAGATGAGCCACAGGGTTTCCGTAACCATATCGCCCCGATCAAAGACATCACCAAGAAACACCAAATGCCCATCGCCCCAAATCCAGTGCAGATCGTCGTCGATCACTTCGGTATCCGTGAGCAGATCGAGCAGCACTTCATACTCACCGTGAATGTCGCTGACCGCCAATATCTTCGACACGGAGTTGAATACGTCTGGTTCTACCTGAGGCTCTTCCAGAGGTATGAGGTACTCAGTCACCGAGTCTTCGCACAGGCCATGGAACTGCAGCGTGTCGGCCGCCCGCAGCACTTCCTTCACAACCTGGTCCCCACAGAGATAGATGACCACGGCGCTCGAATCGTCTTGCCACTGGATGTGCGGACCTTCTCCCAGCATGTAGCTGGCCAACCCGCGGGCGGTTCCTGTGGGCAGAGAATCGAGCGGCTCCGCTCCGGAGCCTGGAGCCGCGGTGTCTGGCGCTGGGGTCAGGCTGACCACCATCACGGCGAACAGAGATAATCCTAGACCGTTCCGCAGGTAATCCATACGGTTGCGCCTCGCTGCGTTTTGGTAGCTGTGGTGCTGCTATGTCGAATGGAGCCCAGCACTGCGGCGCCGTGCACAACGACGCCGATCGGGGGGTACTAGGAACTCCGTAGTGTCCTAGTCTGCACTATTCTTGCCACTTTACAAAGCTACCCGGGACAGCCGACATCCGCCACCTCAGGCTCATGGTGGTGACGGACGCTGCACGGTCACCGCGGGGCTCCGATATCACAAGCACCCGCGGTGGTCAGCGCATGTTCCCCGGTGTTCGCCACGCCTAGGCGATCACCAGCCTCTAGCCAACCCAGCCCACAAGAAATCTCCAAGTTCCCACCACTTCTGCATTGTAGCCCGGGAGAAACTGCTGGTGTACCGCGTCAGGAACTGACGGTACGTCATGGGATCCTCGTTGCCGTCGTCGCTGCTGGCAAGCTCCTGATGCATCAGGTCCAACGCCTTCTGCTCGATCAGCGGCACTTCATCGAAGGCCTGATCTTCGAACTCCATCACGGCCCCTTCCAGATACTCCCGCGCCCACCCCCATTTGATTTGGGCCAGCCGGTTCGCTCGCCGGAACCACCAGCAGGCAGAATCCTCCCGGTAGCTCTTCTGGCACCCGGTCTTGAAACTCTCGGGCAACTCGGTGACGCCGGCCCAGATCGGGATCCGCGGACTCTGCCCCGGATTGTCGAAGGAGAACCAAGCCACTGTACCGATCTCCGGGGGGAGCCAGTCGCGGGCCTGGATCACTTGAGAGTAGGAACACTGCTGCACCGCAATGGTGCGCTGGAAGTCCACGGTGCCGGGTTTCAAGGTGTTCAGCAACTGCCCCCAGTCCCTGCTCATGTTCCAGTTGTTCACCATCGGGCTCTTGACCATCTCGCCAGACCGGTCGGTCACCGTGAGATTGCCTGTCATGTCGAACTCGGTGCCCTCGTACGTCTCTCTGTAGTAGGCCAAGACATCCCGGACCGAGACCTTCGCGTCAGGTCTGACCGAAAAGGGCAGCTCCTCCATGTCTCTGGTGAGGTTCAGCGAAGGGGCGAGGGTGCTCAGGATGTAGAACTCCCGGACCGAGTACGGCGGCCGCGAGTTGCCTTCCCGATCGACGTTGCCGTATGCCTTCCACCACTTGAACGGCTGGCCGCTCTCCGGGTCCCAATACCCCAGCTCCTCGGCCAAGGAGAAGACGTTCTCGCTGGCCATGTAATGGTTGGGGTCGTCCAAGTCGAGGGTACTGATGCGCGGGATGTTGGCCGAAACCCCTACGTGGCCATCGGGGATACGCACCGCCGCCCACACAGCACCAACTTCCATGGGGCCCGCACCCATGATCTCGAAGTGCCAGACTTCCTTCGAATCGGCAAAGGTGAGACACTCGCCCCAGTCACCGTAACCGTATTGCTGCACCAAATCACCGATGACCCGAATCGCGTCTCGGGCGGTGGTGGTCCGCTCCAGGGCAATGGCCTGGAGGTTCTCGATCAGAAAGAGCCCCTCGTCATTGCGCAGCTCTCGCCGGCCACCGATAGTGGTTTCCCCGATCGCGAGCCCTTTCTCGTTCATGGCGGGGTACGCCACGTTGAAGTAGCGGTAGGTCTGCTCCACCTCGGGGATGCTACCCTTGAGCTGCAGATTCCGCATATCATCGGGCGTCTCGGTGTGCAGCTTGCCCCAGTAGATCGGTCGCTGACTGCCCGCTGGATTCACTCTGCGGGGCTCGATCTGCAGCCACGTGCGGTAGTTTCCGTCACAACTATGCGCGGTCATTACGGAACCGTCGGTGGAGGCCTGTTGCCCCACCATGATGCTGGTACAGCCGCAATCGGAATCCGGTGCCCCACACCCGCACCCGGAGCCGTCGGGCGCCGTATCGGAGCACTGAGGTCCGGCAGGGACCAATTGCGTCAACTGGGCGGAGGCCGGTACCACCCCGGCAGTAAAGATCATCACCGCCGCCATCACCGAGCCCATCACGCCGATTTGTAAGTAACGTTTCACGGGATCACTCCTTTCGATCGTCGCTATTCGATCACAACCCGGCCCGGCGGCGCCGTCGCAGGGTCGTGCAGCCAATGCCCGAGGCCGCTCTCACTCACTTGCGCGTACCGTGGTACCCCTCGGCAGCTCAGCGGACGGTCGGGATTGAGGATCGTCCAACTCTCCATGGTCTGTAGCACTGCTGACGTGTGACGCCCCACTCTGACGTCGATGGGCCAGCCGTGCTCATCTATCCGCTCGAACAGCAAGCCATGTTCACCGGCCTTCACCACAAATTCGTCCTGGCCGGTCAGCAGTTGCTCCCGGGTCGTGCGACCCCGGGTTGCGTCCAGAAAGGGCTCCGGCGCCTCGAACAACAGTGATATTGCATCGGAGTGGTCGCCCACTTCTCGATGGGACAGGCCGTGTAGATTGGGTGGTGAGTACTCCATACCCATGTTGAATTCCTCATCGCTCAACATCATCGACACGAACGTCGCCAGCTCTTCGCCACTGTCGTGGGCTACGATAGTGCTGATCACCGGGTACTGCAGCTCGGCCTCGTGTAGATCGATGAAGATGTCTACGCCCTCCTGCCGGATCAGCTCCATCAAAGCGTAAGTGGTGCGTTCGGTCAGCGTCCCGTTCGGCCTCCCCGGCCACGTGCGGTTCAGGTTGCGTATGTCCACGTATGCCAGGTACTGCCCGCTTGGATCGTGGATGTAGACCTCGGGATCGGGCCACTGGTCTAGAGGATTTGACCAACGGTCTCCCATGCGGAAAGTCTGCTCCCCCCAGTCGGTCGGGATCGTGAAATCCGTGGGGTATGCACCTCCCACCCGGGTAACCGTGGTGGCGCTGCGGTTGGCACTCAACACTACGATCAGCCGACCCTGCTCCATCACGGCGTTCTCAGCGAGCAGCCACGCAGCCAGACGAGCCGCCGGCTCTTCCGGATGCGTACCGCCAATCACGAACATGGTGGCTCCCGGCTCCTCACCATCAAGGATGTAGACATTGCAATCATTGACGGTGCCCCGAATACCCCTGAAGTACTCGCTCAGCTGCTTCACTTGAGTCACGCCACCACTCAGAACCACTGATTCTCCCAAATGCCTGTGCCGATAGAAACTCATGCCTGAGGTGGCGAAGAGCAGCAGACCCAAACCGCTGATCAAGAGCTTGCGGACCGGCGGTGGCCTGGCCTCGGTGCTGGAATCGATTTGATCAACCGTCATCGCACTTCCCCCATCTCACGGACCAGCCGAACCCCGCTCCCCGCCCCTGACTCTCCCATCACTTCAACCTGAACAAACGCAACAAGAACGGCAGCAGGACAACGACGTACAGCACCTCCTCTTGCCACTTCCTTGCCTTGCGGAGATTCCAGATCAGGATCGCGGCCACATAGGCGATCAGGCAATAGTAGATGACCGTGATCAGCGTCTGCAGGATGACCATGATTCAAACGTCTCCCTTATCACAGGCCGGTCAGGAACGAGAGCCGGCTCGAGAAGATCACCATGAGAGTGCCCAGAACCACTATTATCGCCGCAGGGACCGCACAGCTCCTCAGGAAACGGATGTACGAATCCCGGTAACCCACCACTTCCACTGTGAGCCTTCCGATGATCGCTGTCGGGGGCAGCGCATCTCCCAGCG
>Ga0209536_100003275_pt1 | contig 26070 bp, 19 predicted proteins | sample DeeMarSeWOR28_12_FD_187461 | JGI IMG/M metagenome (GOLD analysis project Ga0209536, IMG submission 187461) | Marine sediment microbial communities from White Oak River estuary, North Carolina - WOR-2-8_12 (SPAdes) (version 2) | ecosystem: Environmental > Aquatic > Marine > Intertidal zone >...
AGAAACATATTCATGACAAGAATACCTCTTCCCCGTTCCTCAATTAACCCGCACCGTTGCATGGTTTGCAGCATATTTCCCAGGACGGTTCTGTCAAGTCCCGTAATGCGAGCGAGCTGATCGATAGTCAATCGTTTGTGCAACGCAAAAATTGACAGCAGGACCAGCCTGTCCTCGTTGATTTTTCTTAAAGCCGAGAGTGATGGGATTCCGGGAGCCTGGATCTCCATGACGCTGCCGGAGGCACGGTGTATGCTGCTCAGCCATGCGTTCAGCGCTGTTCCCGGATTTCCCTCAGAGAAAGCGAAGTATGAATCAAACAGTGCCGCCATTCGAAATTCGGAAATTCTTTTCTCGTCCCTGCCGTTGTAGCGGAATCGCACGCCGCTGGAACGGTGACGCCGGAGGATCATTTCCTTCAGTTCTTCCGTGCTGAAAGGGGAGAGATGGAAAGTGCCGATAAATCTCTGCTGTATCGGTTCCATCGAGTTGATCAGTGCAAAGGAGTGCGGGTTGGTATTGGCAACAAAAAGGATCCTTTCGCCAAAATCATCCATTAACTGCGCCAGGGTTTTGATAGCCTGCGTTCCGTCACGATGCTGTTCGAACCACAGTTCCAGATCGTGGATGACTACAACGGTTCCGTGTGCCAGGGAGGCGACAATTTCGGCGGCGGTGCCCTGGAAGCCCGTAGTCTGTTCCAGGATCCGCGACAGATCCTCAACGCGGGCAGAACCCTCATTGGGAGCAAAGATGTGTATGATGTTGTTTTTGGGGAACAGCTTTCCGACAATCTGTTTACAAAAGGCTGTTTTCCCTGCGTTGCGCTCCCCCAGGATGAGGATACCGCCTTTATATCCGTTTTTATAATGATTCACGGCCTGACGCATTCGCGCTTCATCTTCATGCCGTTCGATAAAAAATTCGCTTCCAATACTCGACCGGTTGCTGAAGAGATTGACATAAAAGCGCGGTAGAGATTGGAGAACGGTCTTTTTAGGATTTACGGTCTGAACGAGATCGAGCACCGATGCATTCTCCGATGCCGTGGTATCCCGGGTTTTCAATTTTCTGGCCAGCAGCACGCTTTCGCTTCTGGAATATAAAATCCGTATGATTCGCTGCTCCAGGAAGTGCAGGGTTCTGTTTCTCCAATGTCCGAAAGTGGAAAATACTTTCTGCCCTGCATATTCACGCAGTATTTCCGCCAGTTCGCCTGAGCTTTTCTCAATTTTCTCAGGGGAGAGGGGATCAAAAGCCTCTTCAAGCAATCTTTCAAACTCTTCCTGAAAAGAAATTTTAAATTCATCGATGGCTTCCTGTTCCTGCCGGACGCTTTTGATCGTACTACCAAGAATCTTTTCTATGGCCTCCTGTCGATCGATGTTTTCCCTGTCAATATTTTGAAGACTGAATCGTGTAAGGTTCACAAGATCGTGAATCCTGTAGCTCAGATTCCTCAAAGATTCATTCCCCGATTCAAGGAATTCCTGAAGAGGACCGATCAGCCTGGTCTCAAGAATCCGGGCGCCAAGACGTATAACATGGATCTCAACCTCTTCTGTTTCATCTCCCACCAAAAGAACGTCGGGAAGAGAATGTGTCAGTTCCAGGATTTGTTCACGTATCTCCTCCAGTCCTTCCTCGATGTTCATAGAGGTGTCAACGGAACACTGGAGGGAGTCCACGCTGTTTAAATCACCATTCAGAAAAGCATCCAGGTCGGAATGAAGCTTCCTGGCGGGATTGGTAATGCAGGTATCGATCTGTTGGAGAATCCTGCGCAGGAAATCCTCCGCGCGATCCTCAGTCCGATAACGCAATGCGATCATCAGAATATCAAGGCTGATCTTGTTGGATATTCGTTGCAGATTCATGAGCCACCGGTCGGGAAAATCGCGGTTCCGGGCTGCAAGCTCCAGATAATATTTCCCTTTCCGTTTCCGGCTGCTGCGAGAGTAGTGACCGGGTACGGCCTGCAGATTTTCAGCCATAGCAATCAGATTCTGCCGGAATTCAAGTTGCAGCCTGTCACGGTAAGCCCCTGCGGTCCGGTTCAGTCCTGCAATACACCCATCCGTGCTGCTTGAGATATCTTTCCGGATGCGGGCAATCTCTCCCTCATTATCGGATGTTCTATCCTCAAGTCTGACGATGGAATCCATGAGGGAAAAAATAAATGATTTGATATTAGCAAGGTGGGCGCTCTGGTATTCCTGCAGTTCCTGCAGATACGATGTAAGAAAGAGGTGCCGGGTGTCGTATAAATAGTGCCGGGCGATTTTTCTGTACCGTATCGTGTAGGTAACTGCACCGCCGGTGATTTTGTATCGGGTCCGCTTCCATAATTTATACAGACGAAGGCGCAGCGGATCCGTTCGCCTGGGAACGAAATCCTGAGGGTAGAAAGGTACTTTCTGGCGTCGGGGAAACTTCATATAGTACTTGTTGAACCAATCGACATACATGTCGATTCCCGATGCCAGAGACTGGCTGTAGGTGGAGGAGAGTTTTTGCTGTACCTGTTCGAATAATCGGCGGCAGCTGAAAGCATAGTCGTTCTTAATCTTTAAAAGAGTTTTTTTGTAGCGATAGTCTTCGTGATACTCCAGGGCTTTCTGAAGGGAATTGCACACAGCCAATGCAATTCCGCGGAATGTTTCAACCTGTGAAATGTTTGCTGCAAAACAGGGGCGGATCGCTTTTTCATAAAAACGGTCCAGAATTCTGATTCCCGATGTATCGGTCCTTTGAATATCTCCTGAAAGGATCGGATTCTCCATCCCGGGAACCTCGGGCAAGGGACGCGTCTCCGGTGCATCTTCAAGAACGCCGGCGACTTTCTCGTCTGCTCTGGCGACACCTGCATCGATTGCTTCAAAAATGGAGTGGCCGTGAATGAGGGCTGTGGTTCCCAGGTTTGAAAGCAAATCGTCGATTCTTGAATGATTTGCCTCCATGGAACGTATCTGTCCGTCGTTAATACCGAAGAGAGTAAGATCCGTTTCACAGCTCAATTGACGGATAACCTCATATTCGTCTGTGGCTGTATCCTGGTTGTAGATGATTTTTATATCCATCTGCAGCCGGTAGTTTTCAAGAATTCGTTCCAGATCCCTGTGAATCTGTTCCTGGCGGGAGCGGTCGTAGTTGATGACAAGCAGGCGTAGGGATGCATTGTTCCAGAAAGGCGTTCGGATCAGGTAGCGTAGAAGAACGAGGCAAAAAGCCAGATTAGACCCTGCTTCGTTCCACCATACATCGATGGTTTTTCCTTCACCGAACTGCCGGTCCTCTTTGTGATTCAGCAGTATGATATTGAATCCGTTTCGGTTGTACGATTCGAGCAAACGGCTGAAAGAGGGCAGGTTGTCCGGATTGCGGCTCCATCCCATGAGGATCGTATTCGGCTCCATTCCATGGAAGCCGTAAAGTCTGGATACCTCTTCCATGCCCTCGTAGACGTCGTTACAGTAATAACGGAATGAAAAGGTGTGCTGCGCGACAGCGTCTTCCCCAGCGAGGGTTTCATCGCTTCGGCGGAGAGCCGCCTTTTCGGAGCTTTTGATCAACTCGAAACTGGAAAGAATGCCGAGGCGGCCGCAAATGGCTTTGCCGAACTGTACCAGGTAGCTGCGTTGCTGTTCGGTACCGCCGTACATAATAATATTCGGGCGCCAGTTGGATTCCTGAGTTTTTTCAATTCCCAGATGCGCAATGCCTGCTCTCACGATTGTCGCCCACACACCACTCCAGGTATCTCCGGATTCGAGGACCAGTTCCTTTCGCTTGATGTAGAAAAACAGCAGTCCAAGGATCAGCGCTGCAGCGAATAGGGCCAATAGATCCAGCTGGATCATGACGAGAATACAAGCGACGGCGCCAACGAAGCTGATCCAGGAAGGCGTCCTGAATTCGGGCCGGAATTCGGCGCTTGTCCAGGTTTCGAAGGCTGCACTCAGGTTGATGAATCCGTAGGTCATGATGAAGAAAATAGAGACGATTCGGGCAATTACATTGAGTTCGCCAATCAGAATACCTGCTTCGGCGATAATGGCTGCCAGGATCAGGGCATTGCGTGGTTCCTGTAACTTTCCGGAAGAGTTTGCAAAGAATTTCGGCACGATGTTGTCCTGGGCCGTCGCCTGTAAAATACGGGGCGCTCCAAGAACACTGCCCAGGGCGGATGAGAGCGTGGCTCCCCAGATGCCGGCAATGACAAGTTCCGGGGATAAGGAAATTTTCAGCAGGACTCCCGGATCTTCCACAAGAAGTCTGGGCTCCACCGTATAGGCGAAAAACAACGCCATTCCAATGTATACGACAAATCCGACAGTGATGGCAGTGATGGCCCCGATAGGGATAGACTTCTTTGGGTTACGCAAATCGCCGGACATGGATACACCCGCTTCGAAACCTGTCACGGCGGGAAAGAAAATTCCAAAAAGAACCATCAGCGGAACGGTGCTGGAAGGGTTTTCAATGAGAGGTCGGGCAGGCGTGAAATCATGGTTGCCGAGAAAGATAGACATCAGGGAAAGACCGATGGCGCCCATAATTATGTACTGTGTTTTTATTGCCAGAGAAGTGCTGATCAGGGTGACCGACGTTACCACCAGCAGGATGATCGTTCCTGTCAATCGGATTGTATTTTTTGTTATTTCAAAGCCCCAGTATCCGAGAAAGCTCTCTGAAAACCCGATGAGGTAAAGGCTGACACTGAAAGACAGCCCGACAAAAAGGGCAATGCCAAGGGTTCCTCCGATCGGGAGCCCAAGGGATCGCGAGATCATATAGTAGGTGCCTCCCCCCTGAACGCGCCTGTCGGTGGCAATGGAGGAGACACTGAGACCGGTTGTGACGGAAATGATATGGGCGACCAGTATGATGCCGATTGTCGGGATCAGGCCGGCTTCACCCACAATTGCCGGCAGCCTCATGTACATGATTACGCCCAGAATCGTCAGGATCGATGGGGTGAATACTCCGCTGAATGTTCCGAACTTTTTGGTGTTTGCCATATGGATGTCAACAATGATTCAAACTGTACTAAAATGCAATTTATGCCGTTCTGGGAACGGATGGCATTTATGAACCAACTTATAGGGCCTTCCAAAGACGTAATCAAGGGAAAAGGATTGGTTAAAGGGTCGTAAAAGGGATGATACCGGAACGTCTTTTCTGAACCGGGCTGAGCCGCTACCTGCCCGGGTTTGCGGATGTAACGGTCTGGTATATGTGATATTGTATTTCCGGCAGGCAACCGCTCGATAGGTGCCGCGGCTGAAACGGGCGGATCGGTTTCACGGCTTTCCACGTTCACTATAAACAGAATTACATCTCATCAGGGGACGTGCCATGCAGTTTGAACAGTTTGTTCAGTTTCTGCCGGCTGAGGGAATTAAAATAGTCCTGGTTCTTTTCTTGTCTTTTCTTGTCGGATTGGAGCGTGAAGAACATAAGACCGCCGATTCCCACTACTCGTTCGGCGGTGTGCGCACCTATCCACTGATCGGTTTGATCGGCTACGCTGTCGCCCTCCTGGCCGACCGTCAACTCTTTCCCGAGATCCTGGGATTTATGGTTGTAGGCGGATTCCTGATGCTCTCGTACTGGAGAAAGGTTCGTGTGTATGAGACCGGAGATATGCCGGGCGTTACTTCCGAGCTTTCCGGCCTGGTTATTTACATTGTGGGTGCGCTCGTCGCCCGCGATTACTTTTGGATTGCCACCACGATTACGGTTGCGAACATTCTCCTTCTTGAACTGAAGGAAGCGTTGGAAGGCCTGGCAAAACGCATCGCCCCTAATGAAATCCTCACCTTCACTAAATTTATGCTGCTGACAGCCGTGATTCTCCCCGTGTTGCCCAATCAGGATTTCGGTCGATTTTCAATCAATCCGTTCAAAACATGGCTGGTAGTGGTCGCGGTATGTACAATATCCTATGCCAGCTATCTGCTCATGCGAATCACAAGGGAAAGCGGCATTCTTCTTTCAGCCGTTCTCGGCGGCATATACTCATCCACCGCAACAACCGTGGCCTTAGCGAAACGCTCGGTCGAAGAGGGATACTCACACCTCTTTGCGGGCGCCACTCTTCTGGCTTCAGCATTTATGTATCTCAGGCTTACGATCCTCGTAGGTATATTTAACTGGGAATTGGTGCGGCTGCTGGGCGGGCCGTTTTTAATTCTGGCTGCGAGCGCTGCAACAACAGGATTTTTATGGTCTCGGCGAAAGGATAACTTCTCGGGGAACCTGCATGGTAAATTCGAGGATAATAATCCTCTGGAACTACGGGCGGCTTTTTTCTTTGCCGGTATTTTCCTGCTTATCCTGGTTCTTACCAGGTTGGCCTTTTCTTATTTGGGTAACAGCGGCGCTTATATTCTGGGAGCCGTTCTCGGTGTTGGGGATGTGGATCCCTTTGTCATGAGTATGACCCAGACGCAGAATCCTGCCAATGAGCCGAATGTAATTGCGGGTGCCATTACCATAGCGGCCGCCAGCAATAATGTGGCAAAAGGAATTTACGCTTATGCGTTCGGAGATCGCAAAACAGGGCTGGAGAGCCTGCTTCTCCTGGTCCTGCTGGCTTTTGCCGGATTGATTCCCCTCATCTGGTTGTAGGAAAAGCTGAACAGCCGGCCATGAGTGTAAGGCCTTTTAAAATCCATGTGAAAAATTGGGGTTAATCCTCCGGACGCTCGCCGGCAGGGGCCATTTTTACAAGCTTTGGATCGAAACGAGCGACGATGTCGACCAGATCTTTCTGCGCAGCCATCACTTTCTCGATGTTTTTGTAACCCATCGGCACTTCGTCCAGACCTGCTGAAATCAGTACAACATCCCGTTCCTTGAGGAACTTCCGTGCTTCGTGCCAGGTGCAGGAATTTTTTGTGGCTTTCCGGCTCATAGCCCGTCCTGCACCGTGGGCTGCCGAGTTCATCGACTCCGGCACGCCTTTGCCGCGACAGACGTATCCCGGGGTTGCCATGGAACCGGGGATGATTCCGAGCGCGCCTTTGCCTGCCGGAGTCGCGCCTTTTCGATGGACGATAACGTCTTCTCCAAAATGGTTCTCCTTCCATGCGAAGTTGTGGTGGTTTTCGATGTCGAGCAGAACCCTGGCCTTCATTGCATGCGCGATGTGATGATGAATGAGTTGGTGATTGGCGGCCGCATAATGCCCCATAAGTTCCATGGCGGCCCAGTACTCCTGGCCCGGGTCGCTGTCGAGATCGAACCAGGCAAGATGGAGCAGTTCCCTGGGAAGTTCCGGATGCATCTTCATGGCGAGTTTGCTGTAGTGCTGGGCGACACTTCCGCCCGTACCCCGGCTGCCGCTATGGCTGAGAAGGGCAAAATAAATGCCTGCCTGGAGTCCGAGGTCTTCCCGGTCGAGAGTCAGTGTGCCGAATTCGACAAAATGATTTCCACTGCCGCTGGAGCCAAGCTGTTTCCAAGCTTTATCCCGGTTTTGCCGCGTAACGGGACTGACGGACCAATCCCGCTCCATAACGGCATGATCGCGTTTATGTTTGAATCCGATCCCGACGCCGAAACGGGTTTCCTGTTCCAGCACCTTTCTGAGGTATCCCTCTTCACTGCGGATTGACGAGACAGGCATGTCCAGTACGGTCATTTTCATACGGCAGGCTATATCCATTCCCACCGCGTAGGGAATAATGGCGTTCCGTGTCGCCAGAACACCGCCGATCGGCAGGCCGTATCCTGTATGAGCATCCGGCATGAGTGCGCCGGCAACCGAAACCGGGAGTTTGCAGGCGTTTTCAATCTGTACAACCGATGTCTCGTCAAAATCCGAACCCCAGCTATGATACGTCGCCGGTTCAGCCCTCTCTTCAAACCGGGCTCGTGCTTTCGCTCTTTTAAGAAGAGCAGAGGCCAATTCGCGGAAATCCGGATCGTTTTGATGGCTTACCGGGTTTTCGGCAAAGGCGGTTATTTTCGACCGAATCGATTCCCTGGATAAGCCGGCCTCCGCGAATCGCCTGACCAGACTCAGGGCTAGATCCATAGTATCTCCCCGGGGGATTCCGAGATTGATAAGTTCCCGTCGTTTCATACGATTTTTGCCATCCATCCTTTGTTTATGAATACCGTTAGAGTCCGGATATTCTTCTTTCTATTATAGATCATTCTGTTTGTATTACGTGAATTGGTAATAAGTAAGGAAAATTCAACAGTCTGTGATAAATTGAACCTCCCGAAAAAATAAATTACAAGCCAAGGAGAACATGCGATGAAATGTTGGGCAGGATTCATTGTTCTGGCTTTAGTGGCACTGGTGCCTGTAATCATTCAGGCGGATCCAAGCGTTTATCCTCTCGGAACGACTATCTATAAACCGGATAGGTGCTGGAACGGATTTACGATTCTTTCCTCCGAGGAAGGGCGTCTCATCGATATGAACGGGAACCTGGTGCATCTCTGGAAAGGCAAGCTGCACCACCCGAACAAGGTGTATCCGGGGGGATATCTCCTGGCTTCCACCGCTGCCTGGAAGCATGGACGCCAGGATGCCATTGAAATTCAACTGAGAGATTTTAGCGACAAGGTAATCTGGAGGTTCAATCAATGGCAGGAAGGGAAGGCAAATGAAGGCGATGGAACCATGTGGCTTTCCAGACAGCATCACGATCTGCAGATAAAAGGGAATCCCGCCGGCTATTACATTCCGGGCGCCGCTGCACTGGATATATCCGGGGGTACACTTTTAGCTCTGGCTCACTACAATGTGAAAAATGCAAAAATAAATAAAAAAGTGCAACTGATCGATGATGTCGTCTATGAGGTTGACATGGCGACGGGCAGGATAATCTGGTCCTGGAAGGCTTCTGAGCACCTGGACGAGATGGGATTTGATAAGGCGGCCTTGGATGCCATGCAGAAGTACGACAGGGAGCCGACGAGCGACGGAGATGGATTCGACTGGTTCCACCAGAACTGTGCCTCCTATCTGGGGCCCAATAAATGGTTCGATGGTGGGGATCAACGCTTCCACCCCGACAATATTATACTGGACAGCCGTGAAGCCGGGCTTCTGGCAATCGTGGATCATGAAAGCGGAAAGATCGTGTGGCGAGCAGGTCCGTACTACCGGGATGGTGACGATAAAAAGCTGGGGTGGATGATCGGCCCACACAACACGCACATGATCCCCAAAGGATTGCCTGGTGCGGGAAACATCATGGTTTTTGACAACGGCGGCGGATCGGGTTACGGTCCTCCGACCGATTTTGCCCCGAACGGCATTACGGTTATGCGCCGTGATTATTCCCGGGTGGTTGAATTCAACCCTGTCACGAAGGAAATAGTCTGGGAGTATTCTCCCAATTCATCACGCAATCCCGATCCGGGTTTCGGCCACAAGCTTTACAGCGTCAATGTCTCTTCCGCCCAGCGTCTTCCCAACGGCAATACGTTGATAACATCGGGTGCCCAGGGACGCATTATCGAGGTGACTGTGGATTATGAAATCGTCTGGGAATACATGAATCCGTACCTTTGGGATTCCGATATTCCTTCAATTCGCAACCTTGTGTACCGTGCGTATCGTGTCCCGTATGAATGGGTGCCGCAATTAACGAAGCCGAAAGAATCGGCCGTGGATGCCGGTCCCAATTATCTTTTCACAATCCCGGCCGAGGATGGATCACATCCCGACTTTGGCATCGACAAAACCGGCGTCTGGAAGCAGGGTGGCAGTCAGGGAAGAGAATAGGGAAAACGTGAAAGTATTCATGGAGGCTGTAATAAATGTCTGAATCAAAATATGGAAAACTCATCGTAACCGACCTGATCGTTCCTGAAGAGAAAAAGAAAATCGCCGCGGATTATTCCAAGTATGCCACGCGTATTCTGTGGATGGATGAAAATGTCGTCGAAGGCGCATTCCACATGAATACGGCGTGGTACCTGAAAGCCGCAGAGACGCTTGAAGACAAACCGCACGTTCACGACGCCGACGAAATCATCGGATTTTTCGGTGGTGATCCTGATAATCCGTACCACCTGGGCGGGGAAATAGAAATGTGGCTTGAAGACGAGAAGCACGTTATCACGCAAAGCGCCCTTCTGTTCGTTCCCGCCGGGATGAAGCACTGCCCATTGATACTGAAAAGAGTCGACCGGCCCATCTTTCATTTCACTGTTGTGCCCGGTGGCCAGTACATCAAAGACGAGAATACAAAGTAATCCCTGGTAAAAACAAATATATTCCCCCTTCCTACCCTGCATTTCAGGGACAGGGAATAATTTCGGTGACTGTCACCGAAATTAAATTAATTCCCAGATGTGTAAACCTTTGCAGGTGAATTTCGTCTATAGGTGTTAATAGAGGACAGAGTCCGGATGCAGCAGATCAACGAAGCAGTTGTCAATATGGAAGCTCAAACAATTGAAGCGAATAATTTTGGGTGGATTGTGCAGCAGCATCAGAAAAGGATTTTCCGTATCCTGATGTTTTTGGTGAAAGATGAAGATACGGCTGAAAATCTTGCGCAGGAATGTTTTCTGCGTGCGTTCAGAAACCGCGACAGCTTTCGCGGCGAGTCCAATTTAGAGACATGGCTGGTAAGAATAGCCTTGAATCTCGCCTACGACTATCGAAGGAGTCGCCGGTGGATTTTCTGGCGAAGCGTGAAACAGACGGATCGGATTGAATCGATGCCTGTTCGGGACACATGCCCAACACCCGAACGAGCGCTGTTGGATAAGGAATTGTTGGAGACAGTTCAGGCGGCAGTGGACAGGCTGCCGGAGAGGCAAAGGGCGGTCTTTTTGCTTCGTTATTTAGAAGACATGTCGCTGGATGAAATCGCCGGTGTACTGCGCCTGCCGGTCGGTACGGTCAAGTCTCACTTGTTTCGGGCTGTCCGGTCGATCCGAAGAGTGTGTGGAAAATGATATGTCCTACTCTGTGAAGGGAGAATACAATGCGAAAACGAGGAAAGAGCCGTATTCCGAAAACGCGTGCCTCGCATGAGAGAAAAATGGATCTGGAATTTGAAGATCTGCATGACGTCCTGGAGGCTATGCGGGAATCCCATCACACTGCTGCCGGGAAGCCGGAGTTTTACTGGAAAAAACAGCATGACGCCATCCTTGCGAAACTCGATGCACCGGCCACCGCACCAGCATCAAAATTCCGGTTTGCATATTTGTGTGCTCCTGTTGTTGCGGTTGTATTGCTGTGTCTGTTTTTTTTCACTGAAAACAGCAAAACTCCCACACCGGATCTGGCCGCCGGATACGACCAGAACCTGCTTGTCGAAGTGGAGCAGGCGCTGGGTCGGAACTACCCGCTGGCGCTGAAACCGGCCGCTCTGATCGCCCTGGAGATTGAACAGGGGGCTGTCAACAAATAAAGACTATGAATACGCTTTTTTTCTCGAATCTTTTCAAATGAGATGGTGATAATTATGCGAAAAACGTTCATTCTATTGGCTTGTATTTTTACCTTGAATTCCTTCGGTTCTTTATGCGGTACATCCCCGGCACAGGAGCTTGGAAAGTGGTGGAAAAACTCCAGGATTGTTGAGGAACTCGAGCTTTCCGGGCGGCAAATAGAAAGCATTGAGCAGAGCTATCTGGATCATCGCAAGAATCTGGCGGATTTAATGAATTCATTGAAGTCGGAAGAAGCCCGGTTGAAATCCCTCATGGAAATGAACGCTGCTGATGATACAAAGATTCTCGATCAGGCGAAACGGATTGCGGAAGCCAGAAAAAATCTCGAAATAGCTCAAACCGTTATGATGCTTTCTTTCCGCAAAGAACTGACCCAGGAACAATGGAAAAAACTGGACGAAATGAGAGAAATAAGAGCTCTTTCCATAGAGTCTGTGCTTCCTGATGAAGAGGTTTCCGGAACGGCCGATGCCAGGAAAATGTTCCTTCCGAATGGCACGGAGTACTATATGTCCGGAAATGGAGTGCAGGCACCTATAGTCATTAAAATGACCAATCCTACCTATACTGAAGAAGGCAGGCGGGCAAGAGCAGAGGGCATCGTATTGTTAGAAGCGATTGTCCATAAAGATGGGAGCGTTGACAACTTTAAAGTATTACGGGGGCTGGGTTACGGGCTTGATGAGAGTGCAATCAGGACCATTGCAGAGGATTGGCTTTTCAAGCCGGGTATGTTGAACGGCCAGCCGGTCAACACCAAGGTGACCATCGAGATGTCTTTCGTTCTCTATTAACGACCTCAACGCACTACAATAACAGTAGCATCAACCATTTCACCGAGTAATTGCTTCCGATAACGGTTCCTGCCGACTATAATAAATACGTTTCATAAAACTCTGACAATGCCTGTTGATTTATCCCTGTGTGGATGATTTATGTATTTGCCCGTGTATCCGGTTTATTGTTGAAGACCGGTTTCGGGTGGACCGGGATGCCTGAATACGGTTTCCCTCATTCATTAACTACCGGCTGATTCTAAAGGAGAAAAAATGGAGTCATCGAAGTTCGCAAAATATGTCAGAAAAGGCCTGATGAACACCCCGACGCCCCATCCCGAAGTCACGGCTCCGCGCCTGGGGCTGAAAAGTGACGGAGAGTTCGGCAATCTTAACTTTTCAATGAGCTGGTGGGCCATCACTGAGCCATTCATAATGGTCGAAGACTGTCACAAGCATGACTTTGACCAGTTTATTATCTTTGCCGGCGGTGAGATTACGAATATGCCTGATATAGGCGGAATTGTTGAGTTCGGTTTAAGTGAAGACGGCAAGGACATAGAAACCCAGGTCATTACGGAAGCGACAATGATCTATATTCCGGCCGGTCTCTACCACGGGCCTCTCAATTTCAAAAAGATCAACGATCCTGCGAAACCGATCCTGTTTCATGATCTTTTCTTCTCTCCGGAGTATAAGAGGGTTTAGTGTGAAGTTATTTCCGGGACATCACATTGGGAGGCGTTTCTCACGAGCTCTCATTTCCAATGTGAACCTTGTTGAAAATGAAAGTCGGCCTTTACCTTGGCACAGAGGACTATGCTTTCTATTGAATAAAATCCTCATCCCGTATTATCAGGATGTTTCCTGGGGCAGCATCCATCGCCACAGTACTGCATAATAATTATTGTCGTTGCGAAGCAGCTACAATCCTCTTCTTCATAACTGGATCTGCTGCGATGATGAAAGTATCCAGGATATGAGGCTAACCTGCAGGCTGAAATTCTATGGTCCAGGCCTGCTTTTCCCAAGAAATTGTCAGTAGCGCTCCTTTTTCTGTGGGTTGAAAAGTGTATTTAAGCATCTCTGTGTCGGGTAATGAAATCTGCTTCAGGGAAATGCGTGCGACTTCTTTATCCCCTATATCACCGCTGTAATTCCAGAAATGAGGGTAAGGTTGCTTGGCTCGTTCCGGCGGTGCATTTGGAATAATGCCGCCCAGCGGCATCCCGAGATCGCTGTTGATAACCAGTGCGTAGTCGCCGTTTTCAGGGCAATACATATACAGGGAGTATTTTCCTGCGGAAATTTTAGTTCCGCCGATAATCAGATCACTTTCCATTTCAAGGGTTGTGATGGCGCCGGCACCGGCTCTCCATATTCGATCGGCTGGAAGCTGCTTCATAAGATCCGCCAGGGTTCTGCCTTTCAAGGCGGGCCTTCCATATTCGATCGTTACCTTTTTCCCCTCAATTTTTATCTGCGCGGTATCTCGCGCCTCCTGAGCGTAAACAGCAAACGCGGCTCCTAATATCATGATGCAGACTACTGAACGTGCAAACATTGAATACCTCCTTCTTTGTTTTGCTTACAACTTTTCGACATAGTCTTCCTTCATCCTTAACCTCTGGGCAAGAAGATTGAGAAACAGCCCTACATCCGTCACGATACCAGTCGATTCCACCGAACCACGATCGGCAAGTTTAGTTACAACTGCAGGATTGATATCGACGCATATCAGGCGCACTCCTGCCGGGGTCATGTTGCCGACACCGATTGCGTGCAACATTGTGGAAAGAAGAAGGATCATATCAGCCCCTTCAATAGCATTTGCATACGCAGCCTGGGCCTTACACAAATCCATAATGGTTTCGGGGAGAGGGCCGTCATCCCGAATAGATCCGACGGCTATGAATTCAATATTATGACGGATAGATTCATACATGACACCACCGGTAACCATTCCCTGCTCCACGGCTGCAGCTATCGAACCTGCTCTCCTGATCCGGTTAATGGCGCGAAGGTGATACTGGTGACCCAGGGGCACACCTGTCCCCCGTTTCATGTCGACACCCAGCGAAGTACCGAACATGTTAAGCTCAATATCGTGTGTCGGCAGTGCGTTCCCGGTCAACAACGCCTGAACAAATCCGTTGCGGATCATCTCCGCCAGGTATTCACCGCCGCCTGTATGAATCACTACCGGACCGGCGACAACAACAATGCGCCCGCGGCGGCTCCGGATTCGTTTCATCTCCCAAGCCACTTCCTCCACCACGCGCTCCACTCTTCGTTCACTCGAGACACCCGCACTCATAAATGCAAAAGCTTCTTCGGTTCGGTTTGTTTCCGGAGTATGTACGGCAATTCCTTCCACACCGCATACAACGTGATTCCCGGCCTTCAGGTTACGAATAAGTTCACAACGCACCGTATCAGCATCAGTATTTACAACGAGCACGGCGTCCATACGCTGTCTGTCCGCACGGATCCATTTGCCATTCATAAACACATCGGTGGGATAGATCGTTGTGCTGTAAAAACCCTCGGGCGCAACTCCATCATCCGGCGCCGTCTGATAACAAGCTTCAACGGCTGATGTAATGACAACAGCCCCGTGTCCCTCCAGCCCTTTGACAACCTGCTGTAATGCCTCATGGTCAGGAGCGCTGACACGCAACCGGCATAAAGACGTCTGATCGTGCCGAAGGCCGGCATTAAACTGTTCCACCCGAAAACTGCCGCCGGCACCGGTGACTGCATCCATGGCGAGATTGAGAATACCCGAATCCAACAAATGGCCCGTGAGTTCTAACCGCTCACTGCATATGGAAGACTCAACAGGCCCTCGATCCGATAGGGGAACAACAGTATCCTGTTCCAGGAGCAGGCACAAACACTTTGCGGCTCCCCCGGCCAGAATGAATTCGCTCAAATCAGTTGTTATAACGTTAAAGTCCCAAGCTTCAAGATCTCCGCGAAGACCGGCGGATGCGTAGTTCGTAACCAGGGTTTGGCCTATACGGATAGCATTACAGCAAAAACGTTGGGCGTCTTCATCACTTACTTCAATGCGATTAGACTCACTGAAGAATCCCTGTATTAATTTACGAGATCTTTTGTCAAAGGCGGCAGGGTAATACATTACCCTGCCTTCAGGCAGGGGTGTAAAGCAGGTATCCAGGTGATAGAATCTTTCATCGACAAGGCGCAGGCTATGAACCGGACAACGAAAAATTTCCGTTAAATATTTATGCGCTGTTAATGAACTGCGAACACCATAACCTGCCCAAAGCACATCATCGCCAGGTTGGAACAAAGCATCTCCTTCACCCTCAAATGTGCAATCGTCTGGAATGGCTCTGATTTCAATATCCCGAGATTTGAGCCACTGCAGATAATGAGCCACTTCGGGAACGCGCTGGGGAACACGGAACAGTGTGGGAACAAAAAGATTCTCAAGTTTCAGACCTGCGTTGGCTACAAAACACATATCCGGTTGGTCTTCAACCGGTTTCATAACATGAACATTGCATCGATCGGAAAGAACCTGAAAAAGATCATCCCACTGTTTTTGGGCTTTAGGTTTTTGGACTTTACCTATATTACCTTCCATCCAGGGATTTATTACATACTGCACATTGAAATATGTCGGAAGGCACATTAATATCGAGGTGGTAGAATTTTTCATTGGATACCTTGAGAAAGTAATTTACAGAAATCCATACATGCCTCATCACCGGAATTGGTTACCGACATCATCCGCAGTTTATTGGGCACAAAAAAACTGCGTCCTCCTTCAGGAGTCTGCAGCCTATTAAACTAACGAAATCTTACATAAACCAGAATAATATTTTAAATATACTGGATTCTATTTCAGAAACACCGCAAATTTTTAAGATTCCAACATGTTCCTATCAGTGCCAAAGGTAAAGATGTGTCCTGTTGGTTTTCTTTTGGATTTTTCCTACCTGTAGTAAAATCAGGGAACTATCTCCGGAGGCTTTCATGGGAAAAAGAATTGAAGTATTACTGCCCGTAGTTGTTTTTTGTTCTCTACTATTAATCGTCCAATCCATTATTTCTTATGCAGGACCGGCAAACACCAATTCCGAACTCACACCGGAGAAATTAATAGCCGAGCATATTAAATCCATCGGGGAACCTACCACCCTTTCCTCGGTAAATTCACGCGCTTTTCTCGGTTCCACGGATGTTGAATTCGTCCAGGGTATGTTCGGCAGCATTAAAAACGGCGCATCCTCATTCGTATCGGATGGAGAAAAACTCCAGATCGTAATGAAATACGGCGATCTGAATTACCCCGCAGAATATATTGCATACAACGGAAATGATGTTTCGGTCGGTTACATCAGCCCCGGTCAGCGATCGCCGCTTGCGGATTTTCTTTTTCGCTTCAATGGAGTCATGAAAAAGGGGTTCATTGGAGGCACTCTGTCATTGGCCTGGCCTTTGCTGGATCCCGACGGAATTGAGTACAAGCTGAAATACAAAAAAGTCAAAGTTGAAGGCCGTGAATTGCACCGATTGGAATGGCCCCTTCATATACTGCACAATATCAAAATCAAGATGTATTTCGAACCGGACACTTTTCACCATGTTCGAACCGATTATGTTGTACGTATACAGGAAGATATTTCCGTAACGAGAGCATTCGATATTATGGATAAGTACATTGTTCCTGAATCCATTTACACACTCATCGAAAGGTTTGACGATTATAAGAAAGTCAGCGGAATGACGCTCCCTCATAAGTACAGTATCGAGTACACACTTGAAGGACAGGGCCAATCATTCATCGGCCATTGGACCATAAACGCCCGTAAATGGATCTTCAACCGGACCTTCGACGAAATGCTCTTCGAGGCTCAGAAATAATCGGCTTCAACAGGAACCTTGTTGAAAATGAGAGAAGGTTACTACGGCGGCGTCGCATCTGCGAAGACATCCGGCTCAGCCTTGCGGGTTTGATCCCGGGAGCACCGCTTGATAGCACTGCGGGGGGCCGTCTACCTCCCGGCAAAACCTTCCGTCAATTCTATACGGGTACCGGCAGGATCGGTGACGAAGGTAACTTTAAGGCCGGGTACCTCGACGATGCCCATGTCAAGCCTGGTGCCCTGAGCTTCAAGCTTCTTACAGAATTCCCGCAGTCCCTTGATCTCGAAACTGATGTGATCAAGCGCGTACCCTTTCGTCGGCACTCGCGGCGGATCCGACTGTGCTGTGAAATACATCTGCCCACCGGGGAAGTTGGGTCCGTCGGGGAATTTGATCCCCCCGAAGCTTTGCACATACCAATCCCGGAGCGCATCTGCGTCTGCGGCGAAAATGTGAAAGTGGTGAAAGGCAACAGGGACGCCCAGATTCTTGTCCTCGATAAATTCCACCCGCACGCTGTCGGGGAATTCCGCGATTTTCCCGTCCGGCATCCGGATATCTGCAGACGCAAGCTTGGTTTTGGTGGCGTTAAGATCCTGCACTACAAGGGCAAAGTGATCCGCCGTCGGCTCCCCAACAGCATTGGCGGGCTGTCCACGGTTGATCAGCAGAACGATTCCCGGCAGTTTGAGGAATTCCAGGGATCCGATTTTGGCGACCTGGGCGCCGAACAGATCGATCCAGAGTTTTTTGTGTGCTTCGGGATCGGGCACGAGCAAATGAATGTGGCCCATCGTGACGCCGCTTTCATTTACCGGCGTTAGCTGGGCGAAAGCAGGAGCAGGGGAAAAAAGTACAAGCGAAAATACAAGCAATAATACGGAACAGATTGCTGATTTAAAATGCACGGGAACAACCTCCTGAGCTACAATTTATATTCGGTGCGAAAACCATCCTCTACAGATTAATACCCAGCCGATCCCACACAGATTCTTCCTCCTTGATTTCCTGTGCATTGAGGCAAGGAAATGTTTTGAACAAAAAGTAAACCAGGAGAAGAATTCCGATTACGATAATAATTGTATCGGGAATGATCCGTCATTATCCCAGTATGGCAACAATCGGCCTTTCAAAAAAGCGTATATCGCGAGCCATCCATAACCCTTCTTTATAGCTAGTCCAGGCCTGGATGATGCCGACCGGAAAAAGTGTTGCCAGAATCATGACTAGCAGGCCACCGTTGAGCCCCCAGAACGATATTGCCAGGGGAACGGTTATTCCAGTGATTCCGTTCTACTTGGCCGCCAAGGAGCAAACCTCCCATGGCAAGGATGAAACAGACGACAGTGGCGTTTTTCAGAGTTTCTGTAGAAATCGCTCACTTCCTCAATTGTCTTTCGGTAATGAACTTCTGTCATTGTCTTAAATGCGGGAACCGTTAATACGTACCAGCCGCCGGTTCTTCGCCGGGGTGCAATTTACGCCATTTTTCGAGCAGCTGTTCTTTAGTTTCTGCATGTTCCGGATCCGGTTGACAGGCATCCACAGGACATATTTCCACACACTGGGATGATTCGAAGGCCCCGACACAATCGGTACACCTGTTCGGATCGATTACATAAAAGTTCTCTCCCTCTGAGATCGCCTCGTTCGGGCATTCGGGTACGCATGCATCACAGTTGATACATTCTTCATTAATGAGATAAGCCATTCTTTTTATTCTCCCTGTTTCAGCTTCAGTTATCATTCTGAAAATTAAGAATAAACTAATTGAAGGTATGTATTCCTGATTTATTTCAATAAAATAAATTTACTGATATCCCTGCTCTCTGGCCAATGCATCCAGCTGGTCTGTAATGATGTTTTCAACAGGCAGACTTGCCGGGCGCCCGGATACACGTTCATCCACTACTTTCAGATATCGCCGGCATTTGTTGCAACAGTCCACCCGATGGGCTTTATCATCGTTGACAGTGAAGTGACGCAATAAAGGCTGCTCTTCGCTTTCACAGAAGGGACAATGCAACCGGTCAAAACCCCATTCGGTATGACAAAGAGAACAGGCCAGGATACGTTGGCCGTCATCACAGGCCAGCCGGGCTATTGCCGGTTCAGAACCGCACATCGGGCACCTGCCATGTCGCCAGGAGTCGGAGTCAACCAGATCCCGATAAAATCCGGCTTGATTCTCAAAAAAAGGCGATAAAACGGTTTGTAACAAGAATTGTAGAACGTCGGCCTCTGTGGAAGTGACCTTTGCCAGCCTCTTAATACAGGAGTCACTGTCAGTTTTCAGTTCATTGAGAACGATTTCGACATTTTCCGGCGCCATATGTTTTAAGGCCAGCAGCCGATCAAGAGCTGGCCGTATGGAATCTTCCGGTAACAGGAAGCGAAGTTCCTCCAGAGCTTTGCGAAACAAGGAGGGGGAAATCGGTACAGACATGTTTTCGAACAGTGACTGCCCGGATTGCAGTTGTTTAAAGGCTTCCAGAAAATCAGTCTTTTGCTCAGCCATTCTTTTGTCAGTGCCCGGGTTGATTTTGTCCGCAAGTGATGATTGGAATTTGAGTATTTTTCTTAAAAAACGGAGCGACTCCCGATACTCGGGAAAAATTTCTGAATATCGTGTTATTTCAGCATGGGCTCTATTCATAGATTTGGCCTCAATTCCGAAGTTCTGTGATAAATAAATGCCTTACCCTTAACTACCCAACAGTTTGCCGATATTGCCTTCAACTTCGGCAAGGTTGTGGTTTCACATGCTAACTTGCTGTGATCAAAAGGGATCGATTTTTTCATGAGTCTCAATATCGGAATTGACATTCAGTCAAAACCGCTCTTGCGCAGGGTGTTTATGTACAAATACCCGGCAAATCCTTCGCTATGTATTTTTTATACTGGCAGCTTCCATTTCTCCCTTTTGAGACATGACAGGCAAATAGCGGCCGGCCATCAGATAAGCCAGGATGCCAGCGGCAACAATCGAAATCGAAATTACAAATTCCAATGGATGCGGGAAGTAAAAGGTCCCGGTCCTCGGCATCAGGGCAATCAGACTAACATTGAGACGATGAAGAACCAATCCCACTATAACCAGTAGAGAGCTCCACAACAGGGCCTTGCGGCTTTTCCGTACAGCAGGCAATGAAAAGAGGATCAGAGGAAGGATGACTCCAATGCCGGTTTCCAGAAGAAACATCAGACTGTAGCGCCCGCTGATGAATATTAATTCCAGCTTGCCTGCTGCAAGAAGATCTCCCAACCTCGCGGCCAGGAACAATGCCAGAAGGTAGACCATTGCTTTGCCCAGTCCCCTGAGAATCTCCAAGTCCACTCTGTGACCTGAAGCCCTGGATCCAAAAGACACCTCGAGCATGGTCATTGCAACGCCCGCCGTTACCGCCGACAGAAAGAAAAGAACAGGCAGCACGGGAGAGAACCACAGGGGATGGATCTTGTCGGGCATCATCAGCAGGACGGAGCCCAGCGACGACTGGTGCAGGGTGGAAAGGATGATGCCTGCAATGATCAGCGGGATCTGGATTGTCCGGATCCAGTTCAAAGGCACTGTCATGTTGAAACGCTCGAAGACTGTCGGGCTGAATTCCAGGGACAGGACGGTGGTGTAAAGCAACACACACCATCCGACTTCGAACAGAGGAGAGTGCGGATTCCAGTAAATGATCATGTGCCATATGCGCCAGGGTTGTCCCAGATCCACCAGCAAAGCTATAATGACCATCAAGTAGCCGAGGAAAGCGGTCAGGATGGCTGAACGGACGACGGAATAGTACTTCTTTAATCCGAAAATGTAGACCGCGCCGGCCATGACAAAACCACCTGCAGCCAGTGCCACGCCGCAGTAGAGATCAAAACTGATCCATAATCCCCAGGCGCGTCCATCCTCCAAATTGGTGATTGCACCCAGCCCGCGATCGAACCGAATAATGGCTGTAGCCAAACCAATCGTTGCCAGGGCGCCAAGAATGATTGTGCTGACACGAGGGAAGGGTCGTTTGTCAGATATCATTTTTCTGTTCCATTGTGGCTTCCTGATCCGATGTCGCAGCGGTCGACCGGTTCATTAACCGTTCGCGGCGCTTCAAGAACCAGTAAATACCTCCTATTGCGGCCCCAGTCGTGACAATGGTCGGCGGCACCGCCAGCATGGCAATATCGGCATAGCGAGAGGTGCGTTCCGGCCCAAGGGTCGGGAAGCCCAGCTGCGAGAAAGAAACGGGGGAAAGGTACAACTCCGATGTTCCGCCGGCTTCTTTTTCGCCATATATGTGATCCACATATCTATCGGGTCGTGTCCGAATGCGCGAATGCGCCTCCCCGAGCAATTCGGCGCGCACTCCAAAGACAATGGCTTTGGTAGGGCAGACCGTCGCACAAACCGGCGCCTTGCCTTCGGCCAGCCGATTTTTGCACATGGTGCATTTGCGAATGTAGGGTACCGGTTTATCCCACTCAAAAGTGGGTACGCCGAATGGGCAGGCCAGCATGCAATAGCGGCAGCCGATGCACTTGTGACTGTCGTAGACGACCGGGCCATCGGCACTTTTATGGAGCGCGCCTACGATGCAGGCCGAAGCGCAGGCCGGATACTCACAATGCATACACTGCCGTTTGGCGAAGACCCAGTAAAAACGATCCGCTTCGTTCACTTCATTAAAAGAGACGGTAGTCCAGGTTCTGGCGGATCGACTGGGCGGATTTTCATAGCTGCCAGAGTTATGAGTTTTCTCGGCCGGCAGCCCGTTCCACTGCTTGCAGGCAGCCTGACACGCCCGACAGCCGATACATTCTGTTAGATCCATCAGCATGGCTTTACTCATTTTATTTCACCCTGATTCTATGCCAGCTTTTTTACATCACACAGGAACGCTTTGGTTTCGGGAATCATCGTATTGGCATCGCCGATAGCCGGGGTCAGCTCGTTGGCACTTCCTCCGGTCACCAGTCCGCTGTAACCCCAATGCCAGGGCATGCCCACCTCATGTATCGTTTGACCGTTCACATGAAACGGGCGGAAGCGCCGTGTGACGACGGCAATGGCTTCAATGGCTCCGCGTTTAGACTCCACCATCACTCGTTCGCCGTTTTTTATATTTCTCTCTGCAGCCAATTCGGGACTCATCTCAACGAACATATCCGGCTGCATTTCGGCCAGCCACGGCACGTTGCGGGTCATGGCTCCGGTCTGCCAGTGCTCGGATACGCGATATGTTGTGCCTACGAGAGGATACGCGTCTGTTTCACCTTTTGCGTCCATTTCCAGGTCCCAGAGTGCGGGATTGACGCTTTGGGTGTGGAGAGGATTCATAGACGGGCTTTCCCATGGTTCATAGTGTTCGGGGAAAGGCCCATCGGCCATACCGGGACCAAAAATTCGAGCACGGCCTCCACGCCTCATGATGAAAGCAAGTTTTTCCTGGGGCGGCCAACCTCCGTCGGGTACGTCGCCCTCCCATTTTCCCCCATTCCAGCGGATAACAAAGCGGTCCGGATCAAAGGGTTTACCCTGGTTGTCGCATGAGGCACGGTTATAGAGGATGCGCCGGTTCAACGGCCAGGCCCAGGCCCATCGGCTGTGGAGACCAATGCCGGCAGGATGAGAATCGGTTGTGTCACGCCTGGCCATCATGTTGCCGTCTTCGTTGTAGCTGCCTGAGTAGAGCCAATTGGCACATGCGGTGCTTCCATCATCTTTCAATTGGGTAAAATTCTTTATCCGCTTGCCGGCGGATTGAACAACATCGCCCTTAGCATCTAAGATGTCGCGCACAGCCCAACCATTGATTTCTCCGGCCACATGGTGTACGTCCACCTCGTCTGATCCGTAGTTCCAGTCGAGTTTGAGTATGGGATTCGGATTGGGACCGGGATCGGTTTCGTAAAGTCTTCGCAAACGGATCATCAACTGGTTGATGATCCATGAGTCGGATTTGGCTTCTCCGGGAGGATCGACCGCTTTCCAGCGCCATTGTCCCCATCGCCCGGAATTGGTGATGCTGCCCTCCTTTTCCACTGATACGGCGGCCGGCAATGAAAAAACTTCGGTATTGATTCCGGCTGGATCTACTCCGGGGCGTTTCCAAAAGCTCGAAGTTTCCGTATCCCATAAATTGACGGCTACCATCCAATCCAATTTTCCCAGAGCCTGGCGAACTCGGTTCGCGTTGGTGCCGCTTACGGCCGGATTCTGTCCCCATGCGAAGAAACCCTTGATTGTTCCGGCGTACATAGCCTGGAACAGGGCAAGCCAGGAGTAATTGGCGCCGTCTGCTATTTTAGGCAGCCAATGAAATCCGAATTCATTGGCTTCGGTTGCATTATCGCCGTAGAACCATTTTAAGAGGCTGATGAAATACTTTGGATAGTTATTCCACCAGTTGGCACTCTTGGGATCGTTGCATTTTGGGACGTTTTCTTCCAGGTAGGCCGCCAGTGTTTCATGATGGGCGCTGGGTGTTTTTAAATAACCGGGCAGGATATGAAAGAGCAGGCAATGGTCGGTGGAGCCCTGTACGTTACTCTCACCACGTAAAGCATTTATACCACCTCCGGCCATGCCGATATTGCCCAAAAGCAATTGGATTATTGTGGCGGCGCGGATATTTTGCGATCCGTAGGTATGCTGTGTCCAGCCCATTGCATACATGATGGTGGCAGCGCGATCCGCTTTGCCCGTGGATGCCACTGTCCTGTATATCCGCGACAGATCGGCTTTTGGTGTTCCCGTGATGCCGCTGACAGTGTCCAGATCGTAGCGTTCGTAGTGCTTCCGTAATAACTGCATAACACAATCAGGGTTCCGGAGTGTAGGATCCTGCTTCTGAACTCCGTTTCCTTGCATCTGATACCACCAGCTGTCCTTTTGATAGCCATGCATATCCGGATTGAAACCACTGAAAATGCCTGCTTCAAAAGAGTACTCCGGATTGACCAGATAAGAAGCATTGGTATGTTGTACAACGTATTCTTCGTGATACAGGTTGTTGTCCAGGATGAACTTGATAAGTCCTCCCAGGAAAGCAATATCGGTTCCGGACCGGATGGGAGCATACATGTCCGCTTTTGACGAAGTGCGGGTAAAGCGGGGATCCACACTGATCAAAGTGGCCCCTTTTTTCATAGCCTCGGCTACCCATCTGAAAGAGACGGGGTGATTCTCAGCCGCGTTGGAGCCTATGATTAGAATGACGTCACTGTTCTTAATATCGATCCAGTGATTCGTCATAGCCCCTCTGCCGAACGACTCTGCCAGAGCCGCAACTGTTGCGGAGTGTCATATCCGCGCCTGGTGTTCTATATACACCAGGCCCATGCCTCGCAATGCCTTGACTAAAAGACTGCATTCCTCATTATCCAGTGCTGCACTGCCCACCGAGGCTATGGCTTCGGTGCGACGCACTACACAATTGCCGGAATCCATTTCAATCCAACCGGCGTCCCGAGTTTTTTTGATACGCCCGGCAATTTCGTCTAATGCCCATTCCCATTCGACATTCCTCCATTCACCGCCACCCGGCGGACGGTACATTGGTTTTGTGATACGGCGGCTGCTGTTAATTAATTGGGTCAGCGAACTTCCCTTGCTGCACAATGCCCCCTGATTGATGGGATGGTCGGGATCCCCTTCTATATTGGTAACTATACCGTTGGCCGTTCCAACGATCATGCCGCAACCTACGGCACAATAAGGGCAGATTGTCGCCGTCTCTTCGGCCCAGCGGATCTTTGGGGGAGGAGAATCCATCGCCGATGATGACGAAGCGGTTCCGGAGACTGGTAGTATGGAAGCAACTCCTCCCAGTTTAAAGAGCTGCCTTCGTGATAGCTTCATTACCGGATCTCCTTTCTCCGATAAGGTTAAGGAGTGCGATTTGAATGGATTCGAGTGTACACCTTGAAGAGAAGCTGAACATAGAGATTTTTATCTTGAGAATCCGTTGGCACCTGAAGACTCATAGCGTAAGGAAAGAGGGGAGGCTAATGCTTCCCCCCCTTTTGAGTTGATGGGATAAGTTGCTGCGGGTAAATTCTTATTTGGAGAAAAGAATTCTAAATATTTACGAGTAAATTCATTGTCGGTTTGCATGGCCGTGTTTATGATAGGAGCACGCAGTCTCAACCATACGGGCTCTCAGACGCATTTACAAATCAACGCGTTTCACTCTAAGTCCTGTTCTGTTTCAGTATTAGATTCTACACAGCAAAGGCCGAGGCAGAAACACACCCGGACATATTAATTTACACCTAGGATATTTGATTGAAACAATAATGTATCCATTACTCCTTAAGCAATTTTCCCTTTGCAGGGATGGTGAATTAATATAAAGTAATGTCACCTGGTGATATGGTATGAGTACTGCCATGTGATAGTCAACAATTAATTATTTTTCTGCAATAGCGGGCAATCTTATGAAACCGGATGAATTTTCCAATTACCGTCATTTTCTTGGGCAATCGCAAAGAAATCTTGCAGACTTACTCGGCACTTCTTTGCGAAGCGTTCAGGCTTATGAACAGGGATGGCGGGATATTCCGCCTAATATGGAGCGCATGGTACTCTACTTGCTGTATCAAAAGCAGCTGGGACAGAAGTCAGTTGAACCATGCTGGAAGATTAAGAAATGCCCGATCCGCTGGCGTGAAAAATGCACAGTTTATAAATATCGGGGAAGAGGACCGTGTTGGTTTGTTCACGGCACTTTCTGTGAGGGAGAAAAACGCAGGAATTGGTTAGAGAAAATGGAAACCTGCAGAACGTGTTCCATATTCACCCGTATAATGAAAAGTAATGGCTGTTGATCAGCGGATTGACAGAATATCATCCGTTTGTTTTCTAAAAGAACAGCATCTATTCATCTCTGAACTTCGGAATTGAGGCACCTCAATTCCGAAAGGATACAGCATTTATTCATCTCTGAACTTCGGAATT